>Ga0114996_10000545_pt1 | contig 52392 bp, 55 predicted proteins | sample ArcticOcean_MG_C_4_FD_87039 | JGI IMG/M metagenome (GOLD analysis project Ga0114996, IMG submission 87039) | Marine microbial communities from western Arctic Ocean - ArcticOcean_MG_CB4_134 | ecosystem: Environmental > Aquatic > Marine > Oceanic | place: Arctic Ocean: Canada Basin | collected...
CGCTTTAGTCCCCTCGCACACCGCACGAGTAACAGGAAAGTTAACGAATTAGTAGTGATTTTGGTCGGTTCAAAAGAGGCCAAACCTCCGCCGCAGAAAACCCTCAGCCCGGACATCGGGGAAGAGCATGTCCAGTGGGTCGTCGCCGATTAGCCAGGTGATGAGGACGTGGGAGCAGTCGCGGCACCAGGAGACGGCGTCAGCGTTCCGGATGTCGAGCACGCTGGTGTCCGCTCCGTCAAACAAATCGACGGTGCCTGTGGACACCTCAAGCCCATCGAAGAACGACTCCACCTCCCGACGTGTCTCCTCGCCAAGGTGGGTTCGGTGCTCGTGGGGGCATCCGGTGCCTTGCGTCATAAAGCTGACCTACTTCGTCGGTAGTTAGAAATCACGCTATCAGGGCCGTAGCCCACAAAACAGCCTAAGGCTGAAATAAGTCCAGGTACTTGAGCCCGCTGCCCGTGTTCAGCAGCACGATGCGCTCGTCCTTACCGACAGTCCCGTCAGCAAGTAGCTTCTTCAGTGCAGCCAGCGTCGCAGCGCCTTCGGGGCACGCGAAGATGCCTTCAGCGACGGCAATCTCTCGCACACACGCCAGGGCCTCGTCGTCAGTGACCGTCAAGGCCGTGCCGCCGCTCTCCCGTAGGCATTGCAGGATCAGATAATCCGCATAGGGGCCGGGCACCCGAAGCCCAGCAGCCACAGTCTGAGCGTTCTCCCATGGCTCGCAGTGATCGGCACCCTCAAGGAACGCCTTCACCACCGGCGCGCACCCGGCAGCCTGCACAGCTATCATCCGCGGTCGCTTACTGTTCGGCAGCCACCCCATCTCCTCCATCTCCGCAAAGGCCTTCCACATCCCCAGCAGGCCCGTCCCGCCGCCCGTTGGATACACAATCACGTCCGGCAGAGTCCATTCCAACGATTCCGCAATCTCATAGCCCAGGGTCTTCTTGCCCTCGACCCGATACGGCTCCTTCATGGTCGACATATCGAACATGGGTGTTGTGACCGCCCGTTCCCGTGCGATGCGGCCTGCGTCACCGATGTGGCCATCCACTAGCTCAACCTCTGCCCCGGCGATGCCCGATTCCAGGATGTTCGACTGCGGTGTTGATTTCGGCATGAACAGGTGCGCTTCCAGCCCCGCTCTGGCGGCGTAGGCGGCCATCGCTCCCGCTGCGTTTCCAGCCGATGGCACCATCATCTTCGTGACGCCAAGCTCCTTGGCCTTGGACACCGCAGCAGCCATCCCCCGCGCCTTGAACGATGCCGTAGGGTTCAGCCCCTCGTCCTTGATGTACAGGTCCGTGCACCCAAGCGACTCGCCAAGCTGGTTCGCCCGCATCAATGGCGTACCGCCCTCGCCCAGCGTTGCTACGTTCGTCGCGTCCAGCACCGGCAACACCTCAAAATACCGCCACATGTTTTGCTCGCGGGGGGCCAGGTCCCAGGGAGAGAGCATCTTCTTCACCGCCGCAAGGTCGTATCGCGGGTACAGCACCTTGGCGCAGGCCGTGCACACCGTATGGAGTTCAGAAGCATCGTGCCGCAGCCCGCAGCCCGTGCATTCCAGGTGGGTCAAGTAGCTTTTCATCGATTTGTCCTTGTAGTAAATGATTCCTTTCCCCTATGGGGGAAGGCTAGGATGGGGGTTCCGATTTCGTCCGGCCATCATAGCATAGCCGTCAGCCGTTTTCCTCCGTTCTTTAGCGATACCGCGGCCACGCGTAGACAAGTCGCACCTTGCCACAGATAATGCGTGACCATACGAGGGAATCCTGTTCGTGGCGAGGTGTCCGATGACCACAGACAACAGACCCAAAGGCGCTCAGATTATCGGCAGCGTGCCCTTGGGCAGTGTTGAAGAGGTCATGACCACCCTGGTCGACTCCTTGGGCCAGCACATCGAGCGACTTCCCGACGGCGAGCTTGGCAACCGGGCGATCTGGATCGCCTGGCAGCGCGCTGTCTTCAACAAGTTGGGGGGGAAGTTTGAGGACGTTGAACCCGCGCCGGACGCCTACGTGCAGCGACCTCGACTCCGCGCCAAATACGGCGTCACTGCTGCCGATATAGACCTTGGCCCGCTGGGCTACGCCGAAGCCGCTATAGAGTCCTACGCCGTGTTCAAGCGCTTGAAGGGTGAGGGGAAGATACCTGCCCATGTGCGGTTCCAGGTGGGGCTACCGGCGCCGCTAGAACCAGCAATCGGCCACTTTGAGACAGACACCCACGCCCTCATGGGGCCTATCAACGAGAAGGCGTTAATGGGCGAACTTGATCAGATACTGGACGCCATACCCCTCAGTGAGTTGGCCATCCAGTGGGAGTTCGTATATCAGTTGGCCATCCTGGAAGACGCCTATGACACCATCATGAAAGACCCGTGGTCGGAGATACCCGCCCGGCTCGCTGCACTGACAGACGCCGTCCCGGAGCCGGCGCAGGTGGGCTATCACTTCTGCTACGGGGACTCTGGCCACCGGCATTTCAAGCAGCCTGCGGACATGGGTATCATGGTTCGCGTGGCTAACGGCATCGTGAGCGGCGTCCATCGCCAGGTCACCTGGATGCACATGCCCGTTCCCCTTGACCGCAACGACGATGCCTACTTCGCTCCTCTTAAAGAGCTGCAGTTGCCCGATGGCACGGATTTCTTCCTGGGCCTCATCCACAACACGGACGGCCTGGAAGGCGCGCAAGCTCGAGTGGCAGCAGCAGCAAAGTCGTGCAGCAGCTTCGGCGTCGCAACGGAGTGTGGCCTTTCGAGAAGACCCGCCGAGACGGTTCCAGTCCTACTCAAGATACATACACAACTCGCAGACCCACGATAAACAAACACAGGAGACGCACCATGCCGACCATCGAAGAACAGTACCAGGCCAAGCATCCTACGTCCCAGGAGACCTACGCCGATGCTATGGATATCTTCCCAGACGGCGTCACCCACGATAACCGTTTCCTGATGCCCTTCCCCGTTGTGGCGACCCACGCCAAGGGGAGCCGGAAGTGGGATGTGGACGGCAATGAGTACGTTGATTATGTCATGGGCCACGGTGCGCTGCTCCTCGGCCACGGCCACCCCGATGTGGTGAAGGCCGTCACGGACAAGGTGACCCAAGGCACCCACCTGGGAGCCAACACCATGGAGGAGATTGAGTGGGGACGTCTGGTGCAGAAGCTCATCCCTTCAGCCGAACGTGTGCGCTTCACATCCTCCGGTACGGAAGCCACGCTGCTGGCCCTCCGGTTGGTTCGAGCGTTCACCGGCAAGAACAAGGTCATTAAGTTCCAGAGCCATTTCCACGGCTGGCACGATTTCCTACTGGCGGGCTCTGGTCGCAACATGGGTGGCATCGCCCCGGAAGTCGCAGCGCTGTCCTACGTCCTGCAGCCCAACGACATTGGCGCAGTAGCACGCACGCTGGAGGAGCACGACGATATCGCAGCAATCATCCTTGAGCCCACAGGCGCTGGCATGGGCCAGATACCGGTATACCCAGAGTTCCTTCAGCAACTCCGCGACGCCACAACCAAGCACGGCGTCGTACTGATCTTCGACGAGGTGGTTACGGGTTTCCGTATCTCCACCGGAGGCGCTCAGGCCCTCTACGGCGTCACCCCGGACGTCACCACGTTGGCCAAGATCCTTGCGGGCGGGCTCCCCGGCGGTGCTGTCTCCGGTAGAGCCGACATCCTGAACATGATCGCCCACGATGAGAGCAACGGCGATAACCGTGTCGGCCACGCAGGCACGTTCAACGCCAACCCTCTGGCAGCAGCAGCAGGCACAGCGGCGCTGAAGCTGGTTGCAACGGGTGAGCACAATGCCAAGGCGGACGCCACAGCCATCGTGCTGCGACGCGGCATCAACGACCTCATGACCCGCATGGAGATACCCGGCTGCTGTTACGGCATGGCATCGATATTCCAGCTTCGGTTAGGCATGCAGTGCCAGTGCTCCGACGGCCAACATCAGCACCCATCGGAGTCGCAGGGCGCGACGCCACCAGCATTGGTAAGGCAATTGCGGTTGGCTGCGTTGAACTCAGGCATGGACCTGATGGGCGGACGCTCCGGCCTCGTCTCATCTGCCCACACAGACGCGGATATCCAGGAGACGCTGGGATTCTTTGAGGAGACATTCACCGCCCTCCGCACTGACGGCCTGGTCTAGCAAGGCTGAGCCTTGACCCAGGCTACGAGGCCCTTGTCATTCTGAGGAGTACGCGACGAAAAATCAGGGGTGGGGCACGCTTATCGCTGCGGCTAGGGGACTACCCCCCTGGCCCAAAGGCCAGTCCCCGGCACATGGCCTGACGGCCGTCAATCATTGTCATTCTGAGGAGCGAACGACGAAGAATCTGGAGAGTTTCCCTCCCCTCGTAGGGGAGGGTTAGGGTGGGGAAACTTGGGCCGCCTGGCCCTCAGGCCAGTCCCCTACATGCGCCACAACACTGGGGAGTCCAGAGGGGTTCTCCGGAGCCTGTCCTGAGCTTGCCGAAGGAGCACAGGGCTCCGGGGGATGTGCCCCCGGCCTGGTTACAGCAACATCGCTCGTAGCTCATCAACGTGATCTATCTGGTAGTCGGGCGGCTGGTTGGCTGCTGGCCATTCGCGGCCTCGTTTCACCCACGCGGTTGGCATCCCCGCCGACTGCGCTCCACCGATGTCCGTTTCTACGTTGTCGCCCACAAAGAGCGTGTCAGCCGCCGATATGCCGCCTAGCTGCTTCAAACCGTCCTGGTAGATACGTGGATCAGGCTTCTCGTACCCCACTTCGCCAGACACGACCACGAACGGCACTATATCGTCAAACCCTGACGATGCTACTTTCGGCCGTTGGGTCGAGCCCCCGTTGGTGATGACACCCCAAGGCATCCCGGTGGCGTGCAACTCTCGCAAAAATGCCACAACTCGCTCGTCGGGCAACGTGGAGATGGGCTGTGTCCGGTTGTGGAATGCCAGCAACTCTTGAAGGGACCGGGTTACCCCAGGCCAGTATTGTAGAATAAGGCCATACACATCTTCCCTTGGAGCATTTCCATCTTCATCCCACACCACCATCAACTCAACGAAGTCGTCACGGGAAATGACAGCCTGGATGGCAAGCTCCTCGTCGTGCAGCGCTCCTGCTACACGCCCGAACGCCGCAACACGGTCAATCAGCGTGCCATCGAGGTCGAACAACGCAGCTTTATACTGGCCCATCCCGCTCCTCCGCTTCAATCTCCGCCCGACTGCTAGCTTTCGCGGCGTCCTTGGCGTCACACGCTGCCGCGTACTCGATTATGTGACGCGCAGCCTGAGCGATTTTAGCATCAATGACCAGCCCGTTAAGCACGCCATAGGGGAGACGCGCGCGGTCAGCTTCGGCGTGAACTCGCAGGGCTTCAACGGCCTCGGCTACGTCAGGGGTGGATGGTCGCAGGTGTTCGTTGGCGGCTGCGACCTGTCGTGGGTGGATGCAGAAGGTGCTGCGACACCCCGCCAGCCATGACGCCCGCATAGACCGTTCCAGTGCTTCGATGTCGCCGTAGTCGGCGATGGTCGCCTTGCCCGATGTCCACGCTCGGCCGTTCACCGTAAGCCCCAGAGCACGTGCTACCAGACCGACTTCGCCACGAGGGTACGCCAGCACATCGTGGTGTTGCAGGGCGTCGAAGGAAGCACCCAGGTCCGCCGTGAGGTCAGCCTCGCCCAACACTCCGAACGACGTGATACGCCTGCTGCTCGTGGCGATGGCGTAGGCGTTCTGAACCCCTACCGCTGTTTCAATCATGGGCATGATCTCAACAGAACCTGCAGGCATTGACCGTTCGGTTTCAAGTCTGGTGAGTAACGAGTCCAACGCCGTTATCTGCTCGGGGGATTCGGATTTGGGCAAAACCACGGCGCACAAGCCCTGCCAAATCGCGGCCGTACAGTCCTCGACTACAGTGTCGGCGTTGACGCGGACTGCCACCTCTGCGCCACCTCGTTGTGCAAGGGGAATCGCCTCTTGCACCATGTCGCGCGCGTTTTGCTTCTCGTCAGGCGCCACGGAGTCCTCAAGGTCCAGCACAACCATGTCAGGACTGTGCTTCCAGACGCCTTCTATAAAGCGACGCACGTTGGCCGGGGTGAACAACATAGAGCGGCGGACAGCAGTCATCGCTGAGGCCTAACTCTTTTGAGCTGACCGCTCAAAGTCAGACGGCACAACCGGACGCCACGTCGCGGACAGTGGGTAAGGAGTCTCTCCTTGGCGAGGTGCCGCGAGGGGTCGCCACGTATTCGACTCTTGCGGGGTTACACCGTTGTTCGATGCCGCAACTAGTTGCACTGCGGATGCTGTTGGAGTTAAAGCCGATTGTTCCGGTTTGACCTCAAAGTACGAGGGCACAACGGGCTGCAACATTGCAGGGAGTGGCGGCGGTAGTTGGAGTGCAGGCAGTGGTGGGTGAAAGCCGGGGAACGCCGTGTTGCATGAGTCAATAACTTCCGGGTGCGTCGTCATACCACCAATGAACCCGGCATCTCTAGACGTCTTTGCAGCCTGAGTCAACCGCTTCCCAACATCCTGGCCCAAGACCTCAGCCAGATGGCCTGGTACGATGTCCGTTCCAAGCAACCCAATCATCGGCACCCCGGCTTCGGTGGCACCAGCGGTTATCCTACCCTGCATGTACACCGGGTCCGGATAGCTTGGCCTCAACGCAATTGTTTCCGGCGTTTCCAACAAGTCATGGGCACCCACAACCGTAGCCATCACCCTGGGGCTGGCAGCAAGCGTTTCACGGACAGCCCAGACCGCGGCGGCCGTATCCAGTGCTACAACAATACCCACTTGCTGGGGTAACTTTCGCTCTTCCTCCAGCGATGCCAATGCTTCCTCAATGAGTCGTACTCGTTCCACTGAATCAGCTGCGATCACTACGCCCGAAAGCCCGGGCCAAACGCAGGCGTCCAGGTCTTCTCGGAACGAATCAACACCGATGCGAGCCCACACGCTTTTGGAGGAGCTTGCTGCTGCGGCAACTTCTCCCCAGGCCATGAGTCGGGCGGTCTCTCGATTCGTTGAATGCACGGCGGTTGTCATATCCAGACATACAACGTCAGCCGCACTGGATAGCGATTCACGCACGTGCTCAGGGCGGTCGGCAGGAACAAGCAGTACCGATCTAGGAATCGCTCCGGAGTGGTCAGCGGCAGGTTCAGGGGTCGCCGCAATGGTCACACGCTCAACGGGAGGAAGCATCGCATGCTGTGCAGCAGAAATGAATTCCTTACCGTTCTTACGGGATGCGTCTCTCAGCCGCCACTCAACGGTGTCATCCTTCTCATCCCCAGTGACCTGTAGATACCTGTCACCCATAAGCAACCCCACACTCATGGCAGCGACTCCCAAGGCGGCAACCCCTACCTGGAACGGGCTCCCAACGCCGGCCAAAAGACTGAGGAGGGTGACAGAGAAGCCGAGCACCATTGTCGACAGCCGCGCTTTTGGTACAAGTTTGATGGTGTTGACGTGTGGATACCCAAACTCCCTGAATGTCAGGCTCTTGGAGCGTGGTGTGTAATGGATCAACCGCTGGTTTGTGGCGTAGACATCTGCGCAGGAAGCGACGATGCGCTCGCCGGGTTGAAGGTATTCCTCAATTGCCAAAGGTGTAGGTTCCCTTCCTTATGAACTAGGAGCTATCGTCATGGTTTTAGCAGCGTCACGTCGCTGTACAGCCTCATCCCACGCGATGATTGAGTTCGCCCCTCGGACGTTTGCCAGATCAGCCATCTGTCCGCTGGAAACGGCCACAGCGCCTCTGCCACCTTCGATGGCCACCTGCATGGCGTCAAGCACCTGCCGGGCCGCATCAACCTCGTGTCGAGAGGGGCTGAAGCCGACGTTGATCGCAGCTACATCATCAGGGTTGAAACACAGCGAACCCCGAAGCCCCGTTTGTCGAGCAACCACCGCCCGGTCATGCGCCGTGGCTCCTGCATAGTACAACGCGTGGGCCTGGATACCTGCCGAGCGTGCAGCAACAGCCATTCGCCCTCTATGGTAAAGCAACGTGTCTGAGGTGTCAGGCGTTGCCACACCCAGTTCGCCAAGCAGCATCGCGTCGTCCAAAGCCATCGCAACGGTTCGAGGACTCGCAGCGGCTAGTCTGTCCGCATTCTGAACCGCTTTGGCAGTAGCTACAACAAGCTCCAGGGTCGTCGCGCTGGTGGGAACGTTGTTGGCTGCTTCCCACCTGTTCAGAGCTTCATGGATAATGTGGACTTCCTCTGGTGTATCAACGGCTGTAAGCACTCCCACGATAGCCCCCCGACCACACGCCGTGAGGTCAGCCTCAATGCCATCGGCAACCGTCCACAGGAGTAGCTCAGCGCCACCGCTCGAAAGTCGTTCCAGCGCGAAGGCAGTAGCACGTCGCGCGTCACCACGTTGATGTTCGGGAATACGTGACGCCAGATCCAACACAATGGCGTCAGCTACGCTGTTGGCCGCGTCTGTTAGTGCTCCATCGTCCAGCGGAGACACCACCAGCAGGGACCTTCGTACCATGGGCTGCACACCTAACTCCATGTCTGGCAGGATATCACACCAGGGTGAGACCCCGGACCCATCTGCCTGACGGTTACCTAAGAAAGGCCTTCAGACGCAAAGAACCCGCTCCAATCAACGTGGAGCGGGTTCTTTGTTTTTCTCTATTCGTGGTCAGTTGCTACGGCTGCGACTGCCCAGGAACCTCACCATAGGTGTGGGTGATGACTTCCCAGACGTGGCGATCCGTGTCCTCAAAGTAAAATCCTCGCCCAGTATGGAGGTGGTTGATCTCCATGTCAGTGCGCTCTCGGGGGCCGCTGCCATACGGGATACCCTCTCCCTTGACCCGATCCAATATCTCATCGAACTCCTGGTCGGAGGCCAAAAGAGCGTAGTGGTGAGACTCAAACTCCTCACGGTCATCGAAATCAAAGCTCAAGAGGTCATTGATTTTGACCGGAGCAAAGTGGCCCCACATTCCGGTGTACTCCACGCCCAGGATGCCTGCCATCCACTTTGCCGCTGCTTCTTTGCCCTTGGACGGAACAATGGTGTGATCCAGACTCAGCCCCATAACGTCCTCCTCCCCGAATTCAAGCTATCACTGAATATGATGCGGTAGTTTACACCAATATTCGCCATTTATCACGCAATGCTTTTTGCCCAGCGTACTCGTGGTCAAATCAATACCTTCCAGTGCAAAGAAGGCAATGGCCGCTCCTCCACTGTTGGGCAGAACGACGGCCTTTGAATGCATGGACTATGATCCCCCCGTCAGGGAGCATGGATGCAGACCTGCCCCGATTTATCGGGGGCTGCCTGCTACCCCCAGAGTTGCTTGGTGGCCAGCTCAGCGCCAGCCGCCATTGCCCGCATCTTGGCCCAACCCACGTCCGGATACGTCCTTCCGCCGTAGCCGCAGTCCGTCCCGGCGATGACGTTCTCTTTGCCCATGATGTTGGCATAGGTGATGATACGGTCTGCAACTACCTCTGGCGGCTCCACGGTGGCGGTCTTGTGGGCGACGACACCCGGGATGTAGATCTTGCCGTCCGGCCACTTCACCTTGTCCCAGACTTTGTAGTCCAGGATGTGCTGCGCGTCCGCTGCCTCTACGGAGTATGCTGCGGCCTTCACCTTCAGCATGATGTCCACCGTGTGCTCAAAGGGGAGGTCTGTGGTATGTGGTGTGTGCCAGCTTCCCCAGCAAGTGTGGTAGCGGATTAGGTCCTCAGGAACGTTACGAAGGGCGTAGTTCAGCGCCTCAATTCGGAGGTCAACGTACTTCCTGTACTCCGCAATGCTGATCTCCGGCCAGAACATACAGTAGGCGTCCACCAGGTCTGGATCATCAATTTGAAGGACAAACCCTGCCTCTGTAACAGCTTCATAGTCCTGCCGGAAGAACTCTGCCATGGCGTAGACGTACTCTTCTTCCGTCTTGTAGTACTCGTTCCATACAGAGTGGCCCAACCAACCTGGGCTGATGACGGGGAAGAAGAAGTCCTCCTTGTCCACACCCGCCTTCTCCAACGCAGCCGCAACCACTGCCACTTCATGTTTACTGGTTGCGCCGTCTCCAGTCTCCATAGGGCCGGTGATAGCCCAGCGTGTCAGCGGCGGAGGGTTGTCCTGCCCTGGCAGCGGGGCGTTGCCCACACGGTCAAAGGCGGCAAAGAAATCATCGAATAGCCCGTTATGACGCTCCTGCATGTGGGCCAGCATGGACGCCGGTTTGTCGTTGGTGGCAGTCTGGGCCTCTACTCCGGTGGATCTGGCGTTGAAGTACGCCTGGTCACGGCCCTTCCAGAACTCGCCGTCGCTGTGGATATCGTTCTTAAGGTCCTTCTGTCGTTGTATCGACTCGATAATACCGACCGTGACCGCCGCATCGATGGCAACCTGGTCACCAGAGGCCTTTGCCTTTCGGAAGTCCTCTATATTGCTGGGGTTGGCCAGCCTGCCAGCGTGGGTGGTCAGTATCCTGTCTGTACTTCGTTTCATTGTGTCCCCTGCCTTTTTTCAAATTCCATAGTGGTTTGCTGGAGTTGTCCAGGCATCGGGTCGAGTATGCACATGGGTGTGAAATCCGCGTCAGTATCTGTTTTCGTTCAGGCACAGTCAAGGTCAGGCCGGTTCATTGCCAACTACAGACCAGATCAACAGACTCTGCACTGCCATCGCGAAAGGTCGTTACCTCAGCCGCGAACGCTACAACGCCGCTGGCGCTCGACCCAATGTCGTTCGTAACTCGTACAAGGAATGTCTCGCTCCAGGTGCCCGTCTCCGGGTCTCCGGTGTCCCTAAAAGAGCTACTCAGCAATCCAAGCCTCGTCCATGTAGATGTGAACTCGCCAAAGCCGAACGGTGAAGCGTGGGTAAAGCCCCAGGAAAGCTTGAATATTGCCAGCTGGTGGCCGGTCATGGAGCCGGAGATGGTCACGTTGAACTCCTCTGTAACCGCGTTAAAAAACTCTATGCGCTGGACAAAGTCGCAGCTGCTAGCCTGAATCGACACTAAAGAAGGTATTGCCGTGGCAGTAGGCGTAGGTGGTATCGGCGTCACTGTTGGGGGTACAGGGGTCGGAGTTGGCGAAGCTACAAGAATCTCGGCCAGCTGACATACCTCGTCCCCCGATTGGTCCGTGGCGCAGACTTCAAATCGCTGCAACCCTGTCGGTGTGCGCTCCGTGGGCGCTCCTTCCAACACCCCGTTAAAATTCAACTGAGGCCAAACGGAATGCCGATACCGTGGGAGAACGTGTAGTGTGGAGTGCCTCCCGTAGGGTTTGTTGTATCAGGGTTGGAACGTAGAGGCCCATCGCAGAACAGTCCTGTTTCCGGCGTCGGTTGGCAAAACGAATAGCGATACGATTGACCAACGGTGGCCGGTGGTAGGGCCTTGATGAAGAACAAAAGCTCCGGTATTGGCGTCGGAACAGGCGCTGGAATTGGGGTTAAGATCGGCCTGGGCGTAGCTGATGGCGAGGGAATCGGCGTGTCAGCCAAGGTCGGTGTTGGCGAAGGTGCCAGTGTTGGTACAGGGATTGCTGTCGACGTAGGCTCAACGGGGGGACTCGAGCCCCCGCATGCAACAGCTAATAAAGCTAATGAGAATATCGCCAAGACACCTGAATGAGTCAAAGCCCAATGCACTTGGAGCCTCCTGACTTCGTCAGCGATGAACCAGCCACAGTCAGTACCAATCACGGTCAGTATCTGTTTCAAGTCAGCCACAGTCAACGCTCAGCCAAATCCGATGGCCCTTCCATCTACCGACTCACTGCACTATCATTTCGGACGACATTCAACAACAACGAGGTATACATGATTTCTTTTATCGGGGGCACAGGCCCGGAGGGCAAAGGGCTGGCGCTGCGTTTCGCCATAGCTGGTGAGCGGGTGTTCATCGGCTCACGTGACGCCGAGCGAGGCCTGGCAGCAGCCAAGGAAGTCCAGGAGCTGCTCCCGGCGGGTCTGCCCAAGGACTACATTCGCGGCGGCTCCAACGAAGAAGCAGCGGGCACCGGTTTCGCGCAACTCGGCGACGCAGTGTTCATCGCGGTGCCCTACGCGGCCCACAAGGACACGCTAACAGCCCTGGCGGCATCCTTAAAGGACAAGGTAATCGTCAACGTCGTCGTGCCGCTGGCCTTCGAGAAGGGTCGGGCGAGCGCAACAATCGTAGAAGCTGGCTCCGCAGCAGAAGAGGCTGCCCAAATACTGCCGGAGTCCAAGATCGTCAGTGCCTTCCACAACATCAGTGCGGCAGACCTCATGGTTCCCGACCGCAGTCTGGATTGCGATGTCATCGTGTGCAGCGACGACGATTCCGCCAAGACGCGCATCATGGGGCTAGCGGAGATGATCTTGGGGGTACGCGCCGTGAATGGCGGCGGGCTGGCGAACTCACGCTACGTGGAAGACCTGACGGCATTGCTGCTGAACATCAATCGCACGTACAAGGCGCACTCATCCATTCGCATAACCGGCATCTAGGCAGGATTCATCCTGCACCTATGTTCCCTGACGGGCCACTGGCTAGGATTGGGCTCCGCACCATGCTATCAAAGATTAAATTCCAAACCAGGAAAAGGGAGAAGTAATGACAACAATCCCTGAAATGGATCAAGGCAAGGCAGACGCATTCGCAGACCGGATGATGGGGGTACTCAATAACGCCTCTACCGCCATGATGGTCAGTCTTGGCCACAGGACGGGGTTGTTCGACGCGATGGGTGATATGCCTCCATCGACCAGCCAGCAGATTGCCGACGCAGCAAAGTTGAACGAGCGCTACGTCCGTGAGTGGCTTGGTGGCATGGTTGTTAGCAGAGTCGTCGACTACACACCTGAAGGCAAGACGTACGCCCTTCCGCCGGAACACGCAGCATTCATGACCCAGGCCGCCGGTTCGGACAACCTGGCCACCTTTGCCCAGTTCTTCTCCCTCTTTGGACTGGTTGAAGACAAGATTGTGGACTCCTTCCACAAGGGCGGCGGCGTCCCCTACTCGGAATACCCCACCTTCCAGAAGATCATGGGTGAAATCAGCTCCATGGTCCACGATGCATCTATGGTGGACACCATCGTACCCCTAGTTCCCGGCATGACGGAGAAGCTTGAGCAGGGCATAGATGTTGCGGACATCGGATGTGGCCAGGGTCGTGCGATCAACGTGATGGCAAGAGCGTTCCCCAAAAGTCGCTTTGTGGGCTACGACTTCTCCGACGATGGTCTCAGCACCGCCCGTAACGAAGCCAAAGCCTGGGGACTGACGAACGCGACCTTTGAGGCCCAGGACGTCTCCGACCTCGCCGTAAAAGGCAAGTACGACTTCATGACGTCCTTCGATGCCATCCATGACCAGGCCAAGCCCGGACAGGTGCTTCAAGCCATCGCAGATGCCCTCAAGCCCGGTGGCACGTACCTCATGGTTGATGAGGACTCCTCAACCCACCTGGAAAAGAACCTCGATCATCCCATCGGCCCCCTGCTCTTTGCGTTTTCCGTCTTCCATTGCATGACGGTGTCGCTGGCGCTTGGCGGCGAGGGCCTTGGTACTGTCTGGGGCGTAGAACTCGCCCAGGACATGTTGGAAGCGGTAGGCCTGAAGGTCGAGGAGATCAAGCGCGTTGAAGGCGATATTGAAAACGCATACTTCATCACGACCAAGCCCGCCTAATCAGTGTTAGCCCTGCACCTTTATACCTGACGCCTGCCGAAGAAAATAACCTTCCTTTAATGTCATTCTGAGGGAGTGCAGGCGACCGAAGAATCCGGATTCTTTGCTCCGCTCAGAATGGTAGTAGGAGAGGGCATTCACGTCTTCTGGAGGCAGGCGAACAAGCCTCAGAACCCAATCGCATAAACAGCGCGTAAAACCCCTTGGGTATTACGACGTAATTCGTTATACTAGTCTGAATATCAAGAGTTAGCACACGTAAAAGGAGGGTCTATGCAGTTCGCGAGGTACTACGCCCACGGCGAGGTCGCCTACGGTGTGGTTGAAGACGGCATGGTGAAGCAGATCACTACCACACCATTTGAAGATTATAAGATTACGGACCACGCACACCCACTGGATCACGTCCAGCTTCTGGCCCCCGTCGTTCCCGGCAAAGTAGTGGCCATCGCACTGAACTACAGCACCCACCTGGGTGAGCGCCCCGCCCCCAAGCGCGTAGAGGGTTTCTATAAGCCCCACAACTGCATCATTGCTGACGGCGAGAACATCATTCTCCCCACTGGCGCAGGTCGCGTGGACGAGGAAGGCGAGTTGGTCGCCATCATCGGCAAGACCGCCAAGAACGTCTCCAAGGAGAACGCTCTGGACTACGTCATGGGCTACACCATCGGCAACGATGTCAGCGCCCGTGATTGGCAGAACGGCCCTGAGAAGGACATGCAGTGGTGGCGCGCCAAGGGTTCTGACACCTTCGGCCCTCTGGGACCCATCATCAGCACGGACATCGATCCCTTTGACTTCACCATCCAGGTGCTCGTCAACGGAGAGAAGACCGCAAACAAAGCGCATTCCAAGGATCTGATCTTCGACATCCCCACAGTGATTGCAGAGATTAGCAAGTACGTCACCCTGGACCCCGGCGATATCATCTACACCGGCACCCCAGGGCAGACCACCCAGTTGCAACCCGGAGATGTGGTTGAAGTAGAGATCCCTGGTATTGGAGTCCTCCGCAACCCAGTGGTGAGTGAATAATTCACCAATGCATCTCACCTGTCGAAATACGGAACGGATGAATTGAGAAAGGGGCTCGTCTGCGCGACGGGCCCCTTTCTTTTATACCTGGCCAAAGCCCAGCCCAAGTAAGTTCGAGGAAACACGTGAAAACATCGTCAACAATTCATTGACGACGAAATTGCCCAGTTGATACACTCGCCCGAATATAACTGAAAAGCCGAAAGGAAGTGGATTATGGCGGTGCCCCAGTTCAAAGAGATACGTCGTAGTTATGGTTTCGACGAAGTTGCTATTGTCCCGGGGCAAGTCACCATCAATCCAGAGCAGGTCGACATGAGCATGACCATCGGAGATATCAAATTCGATATCCCTGTGCTGGCGTCGGCCATGGATGCCATTGTCTCGCCAAGCTTCGCCATTCATATGGGGAATATGGGCGGCATGGCTGTCCTGAACCTGGAAGGACTCTGGACCCGATACGAGGATGCGGAAGACAAGCTGGCAGAGGTGGCAGAGACCCCGTTGGATCAGGCGACGTCATTGCTGCAAAAGCTCTATACCGCCCCTATCCTGGAAGAGTTGGTAGCCCAGCGCGTCCACGAGATTAAGGCTGGCAACGTGACCTGTGCCGTTGCAGTCACCCCACAGCGCGCCAAGCGTTTCGCCCCGATTGCAGTTGAAGCAGGCGCTGACATGCTTGTGGTTCAATCCACGGTCACCACCGCCAAGCACATCTCCAAGAGCTACCACGGCCTGGTCTTCTCAGAACTTGTTGAACAGGTGAAAGTCCCCATCATCGTTGGCAACTGCGTAGGCTACGATGTGGCGCTAGAACTCATGGAGAACGGAATCCAGGGTCTCCTGGTGGGCATTGGCCCGGGCGCCGCTTGCACCAGCCGAGAAGTCGTCGGCATCGGAGTCCCGCAAGTCACAGCCACCATGGATTGCGCTGCGGCTCGTGAAACGTACCTCCAACGCACTGGTCGGTACGTCAATGTCATCACTGACGGCGGAATCCGGACCGGCGGCGATGTCTGCAAGTCCTTCGTGGCTGGAGCAGACGCCGTCATGATTGGGACCCCCTTCGCCCAGGCAACAGAAGCCCCGGGGCGAGGACACAACTGGGGCATGGCCACACCGGACCCAGCGCTCCCCCGTGGTACACGCATCAGCGTGGGCACCAAGGGCACGTTGAAAGAAGTCCTCTTCGGGCCATCCTCGCGGACGGACGGCACCATGAACCTGACGGGCGCACTCAGGGCCTGCATGGGCATGGTAGGAGCGTTCAACATCCGCGAGCTTCAGCAGACAGAACTGATCTACGCACCGGACATCAAGGCAGAAGGCAAGATCTACCAGATCGCTCAGGGCCGCTAGTCCAATAACTACCCCTTACCACCATCACGGGCGTTCCAGAGTGGACGCCCGCACCGTATTGCGCATACCCTATTGTTACTTGAATATCAGGAGCATCCAATGGCCAAATGGGAATATCGGGTTATAGAGTTTGAAGACGAAGAACAGAATTCTGACCGCACCGCTTCCTATGAAGAAGTGCTGAACGCCCTGGGCGGCGAGGGTTGGGAATTGGTATCCGTCACCGAGACCGAGTACGTTGACAGCTTTGACCCGGACGAGCCCGGCATCGCCTCCGGCGCAACGGTTGCCTACTTCAAGCGAGAGAAAGCCTAACCAGGCCTGCGTCAGCAGTCCTTTATTACGTATGACAGAAGAGATAGCCCCCACAAAGCCGTCCCGTAAGAAGGCGAGCCCTGTAACACCCAAGAAGCGCCAACCCAAGCCCCCTCCTCACCGTATGGGCTTCGTCACCATCATGGGGCGACCCAACGTGGGGAAGTCCACCCTCTTGAACGCGCTGCTCGGTCAGAAACTCGCCATCACATCGCCCAAACCCCAGACCACTCGCCAGCAGCTTCTTGGCGTCCTGACCCATGAGGGCTATCAGATCGTGTTCTGGGACACCCCCGGCTACATGCGCCGCACCCGTGACGCCCTGGATCGCCGCATGCTGAGCCACGTACAGGAAGCCATGCTCGCAGCAGATCTGGCGCTGTTGGTGGTGGAGCCCAAGCCCCCTGGCGACATTGAAAAAGCCCTGCTGAAAGTCCTGACCCAGGAGAAGACACCCACCATCCTGGTCATGAACAAAGTAGACACCATTGATAAACTCTCGCTGTTGCCGCTGATGGAGAAGTATCTAAGCCTCAACCCTGACATGGAGATTGTGCCCATCAGTGCGATCCAATCCGATGGCACGGAGCTGCTGATCAAACTCATGGTCGAGCGTTTGCCCCAGCGTGAAGCAGAGTACGACGCGGATGAGGTCACTGACCGCTCGGAGCGATATCTCGCCTCGGAGTTGGTACGTGAACAGCTCTTCCGCACCTTTGGCCAGGAGATTCCCTACGACACCGCCGTTGAGGTCGAGGAGTTCCAGGAGGCGGACGGCGTCGGCCGGTTGAAGGACTACATCCAGGTAGTGGTGTACGTGAACAAGGCCTCACAGCGTCGCATCCTCATCGGCAAAGGCGGGGGTGCTATGAAGGACGTATCCACGGCAGCGCGCCTTCAGATGGAAGAGGTGTTCGGTCGGGAGATATTCCTTGAGGTGTGGGTGCAGGTGTGGAACGAGTGGCGTAACGACCCCATCTTCCTGGAAGACGTCGGCTATTGAACCTTAGGTTCTTCTGCTGGGGACGACTCCTCTACTTCACCAAGCAAGACCCTCACCCCTGAATCCATTCTCCATCTGTCATTCTGAGAGAGTCCTCACAGGGGGCGACCGAAGAATCTCCTGCCAAGATAACGCTTCCAAACACTTAGATGCTTCCTCGCTACGCTCATCAGAATGACATGGCAAGAGACCAGAAGCCGGTCCGGCCCGGTAACAAGAGGGCCTAAGGCCCTAAGCCACCCCGTCTTTGAGCAGTCGTATCGTCTCAAATCGGATGTCCTTGCTGCCGATACGCTCCACGATGTCCCGTAGCTTGTGTTGCCCGCTATCGAGCTGCGCCTTGCCGCTCTTCACCTCGACGAACACGATGCCCCGGGGCTCGCCCGTCGCGATGCCCGGAAACACCACGAAATCGATGGGGCTGCCAAGAAACCGTGCCTCCGTGGGGTCATAGTCGAACTCATCGAAGTAAGGTGCCATCTGCTCGGCAAATCGCCCGCCCAGCGTCTGTCGACTGCGTCGTAGGTGGTCGCTGGTAGTGGCCTCGTGCCGCAGGGTGGCACGTCGACCCCCTTTCACGAACCCTATCCAATACACCACAGTCGCCGTGACTAATACCACCGCAATTGTCACCAGAAACGCCTGCCAGGAAACTTCAATCATTAGTGTTCTCCATCTTAAGTGGGGGCACATCCCCCAAGACCCCTTGCCAGATCCCGAGTGTCGGGACTCTGGACTCCCCCGTAAGTACTCATCGCGCCAAACAACGCTTGACAATTATGGAACACATGTTCTATTCTTGCAATCCGTCGTTGGCGATAACCTCTTTGTTAACTCCATCGCGTGGCTAAATGGGACATCTCTCCTGAGGGGGTAGAGGTGTCCCTTGCTACGTCTGCAGGTATCGATATACTAGTGCGCATACCAATCACAAGCTGACACCTGAAGGGAGCAACCATGGTCATTGGCCAATCTGACTACAACCTCACCGGCAACCTGGCAGCCTACATGGCGGAGGCACGCAACCGCCCGCTGCCGCCTAACGTGGACCGGGAGGCCAAGCATCGCATCCTGGACAGCCTTTCCGCAATCGTGTCCGGCAGCACACTGAAGCCGGGGCAGATGGCGTTGCAGTACGTGCGCACATTGGGCGGTACCCCTGAATCGATGTTGATGACCACGGGCGATGTCACATCGGCAGCCAACGCGGCTATGGCCAACGGCATGCTCGGCCACTCCGATGAGACGGACGACTTCGATCCCTCGTCCAAGGCCCACCCCGGTTGCAGCGTAATCCCGGCGGCATGGGCAATGGCTGAACGCAACGGTGCAACGGGCACGGAGCTGCTTCGCGCTGTGGCGCTGGGCTACGACCTGGCAGTCAGGATGCTCCATGCCATGAACGCGGAGCTGGTACGCAAGACCCATCGCAGCGCAGAAGGCCTAGGCTCAACGTGGGGCGCAACGGGCGCAGCCGCATCCATAGCCAAGCTGGACTCCACCCAAATGCGATACGTGCTGTCCTACGCGGCGCAGCAGGCTTCCGGTATCTGGGCATGGGTGCGCGACGAGGAGCACGTTGAGAAATCCTTCGACTTCGCGGGAATGGGCGCGAGGAACGGCGTGACCGCGGCCACTATGGTGCAAGCTGGGTTCACCGGCGTCCCTGACGTCCTGGAAGGAGAGCACAACCTGCTGCAGGCGTTCTCCACAGACCCACATCCGGAAGCGCTGATGGATGGTCTTGGTATCGAGTTCAGCATTGCAGCCACAGCCATCAAACCCTACTCGGTGGGCTACCCCATACAGTCGGCGATGGACGCGCTTTCAACGATTATGTCGCGTGATGGCGTGATGGCCGCCGATGTGGTCAAGGTCGTCGCCAAGCTGCCGACCGACGGGGCGGGCGTGGTCAACGATCGTGCGATGCCGGACGTGAACATCAGGCACTGCATCGCGCTGATGTTGATCGACGATGGCATCTCCTTCGTATCGACACACGAGTACGAAAGAATGTCGGACCCGGTGGTACTGGCGATGAAGGAGAAGGTGGAACTGGTGCCGGAAGCCAGTCTGGTCATGGCCGAGGCACCCCGCCAGGCTATCGTGGAAGTAACCACGAAGGACGGACGTACGCTGACTCACCACACCAAGTATGCGCCAGGAACACCCCAGAACCCGCTGGACACGGCAAGCGTAACGACCAAGGCCCTTGATCTGATGACCCCGGTGCTGGGTAAGAGCCACACGGAGGAGCTTATAGATAAGATGCTGAACATCGAGAAGGTGACCAGCATCCGCGATCTGCGGCCTCTATTGGCGGGCAAGTAGCGAATTCCACCTAGGGGAGGTAACCATGGCAGCATTCACGACCACGTACCATTACGACAACGGTGACGAGTTCCCCGTTGAGTGGGCCGACACCCAGATTGCGGCTCAGGCCTTTTGGTGGAACGCACAGCACACGCCCTTTGCCTGTACACCCCTCTCCACAGATTACCTGGCAAATGTGTGGGCTCAAAGCGGCCCCAGAGATTTTGTCCATTTCTCTGGCGGTGAAGCGATTGATACCATCGTTCACCCGGACGGCTACATGTACATCCCGATACGCCCCCCCACCCCACCTGTTTCCGTAGGCCCGGACATCCAGGCAATCCGGGATCGATTCGTGAGCCAGGCTTCACGCATTCAACAGACTCTGGAAGAGGAATACAGGCCTCTCATGGTTGCCAGCTGCCATGAATTCAAGAAAAGCGACTTCTCTGCAATGACACTCCCTGCGATGGCGGCCCGATTGAGCGAGTTGCTTGAGGCAGCAGCCGACAGCTTCAATCTGACTATGATGTCAGCCGGGCCAATGATGATTACGCACCTCCCCCTCATTGCATTTTGCAATACGGAGTTCGACGAGGAGCCTGGTTCCCTGGCAGAGGTTCTGGAAGGCGGTTTTGCTAACCCAACAACCTCAGCCCACCTCCAGTTGTGGAAGCTGGCGCAACTCGCACGAACTGACTCTGCCGTGATGAAGTTCATAGAAGCAGATGGCGGCAACGATGTGAACACCGCCCTCGCTGCACTACCAAAGAGCACACCCTTCGCAAAAGGGTTGACCAAGTACCTTGCAGAGTACGGCTCCAGAGCGGAAGTCTGGTTTGAGCTATCCACACCCATCGCGGAGGGTAATCCGCAATCCGTGCTTGAAGATATAGGGCGGATGATTTCCAGCGACGAGTCAGACCCTCGGTTGGCCACAGCCAGGTCTGCCCGTGCCCGACGTTCAAAAACTCGAGTTATCCGAAAGCGATTGGAGAAGCAGCCGGATAAACTCGCTGAGTTCGATAGGTTACTTGAAGTCGCAAGGCAGTACGTCCCCGTTAAGGAATCCCGTGCCTATTGGCAGATGACCATCACCGGGAGCTTCCTTGCGCCGTGCCTAGCCGCCGGAAGACTACTAGCTGACCATGGCGTTCTGGAAAGCGAGCAAGACGTCTTCTTCCTTCACTTCGATGAGATAGATCAGATCGCCGCTGACCCTGACCCAAAGCGATGGAAAGAGCTCGTTGCAACACGGCGCACGAAGCATGCGGTCCAGATGGCAACGAACCCACCGGCCTTCATCGGTGGCAAGTACGAGGCCACTGCAAATATCGCCTCTGATGGTCCTGCGGTCCTCACAAAGGGCGAAGTCCTGAAGGGACTGTCAGCCAGTGCGGGCATTGTTGAGGGTCGCGCGATAGTCGTGAAGACGCTAAGTGAAGCTGGAAAGCTGGAAACAGGCGACATCCTGATATGCAACAGTACATCGCCCTCATGGTCGCTGCTCTTCTCGCGCATCTCAGCAGTCGTGACAACCGGAGGTGGGCCACTGTCCCACACGGCCATCGTGGCCAGGGAGTACAAAATACCCTGCGTTCTGAACGTAGAGGGAGTAACCTCCAGGGTTCAGGACGGCATGCAAATCCGAGTGGACGGCACGAAGGGGACTGTGGAGTTGGTACCGTAAGCATCTTGCTGACTCGCATCCATCCAAATACAATCCACACACGCTAACGAGGCGCACTAAAGGGAGGACAACCATGTTAAAGAAATCGGTACTGGGCCGCACAGGCCTGGAAGTAACCAACCTGGGCTTCGGCGCCATGGAACTCAAGGACACGATAGCAAACGGCGGCCGCTTACCCACAGAGGAGCATGCCGGCGCGGTGCTGAACGCTGTGCTCGACTCCGGCGTCAACTTCATCGATACGTCCTGGTGCTATGACCGCTCCGAGGAGTTCATCGGACGGTTCATCTCGCACCGCCGTGACGAGTACGTGCTGGCAACCAAGTGCGGCCACTGGTGGCGCAACGATCCCGACCACTCCGGTTGGTCCCATGAGGGCATGATGAACTGCATCAACCAGAGCCTGGAGCGACTGAAAACAGACCACGTGGACATCCTGCAACTACACAACGCCACGCCTGACGATGTCCGCACCCACGATTCCATCAACACGCTGAAAGAGATCCAGGCACAGGGAAAGGCCCGGTTTATCGGCATCTCCACCGTGCTGCCCTACATTGAGGAGTTCATGGAGATGGGCATCTTTGACACCTTCCAGATACCCTACTCAGCTATGGAACCGGAGCATGAGGACGTTATTCGACGGGCGTCTGAAAAGGGCATCGGCACCATCATCCGCGGCGGAGTGGCCCTGGGTACCCCTGACCTGGAAGACGCAGCCAAGCGGCAGACCGGCCCCAAGGTGAAGGATCGCTGGGAAACGGCTGATCTGGCCTCTCTCGCCCCTGAACTCGATCCGATGGAGATGATGCTTCGGTTCACGGCCAGCCATCCGTACATCAACTCGATCATCGCCGGGACGCAGAGCCTGGAGCACATAGCCGACAACATCAGCGTCATCCAGAAGGGCGGATTGGACGAAGACTTGGTTCGGAAGATCAAAGATCGGGTAGCTTCAGTCATCGACTAGGCAGGATACATCCTGCACCTAGATTCCTGCGGGTATCAAAGGAGAATCAAATAAACGGCTCCTTTATTGTTTGGATAAAGGAGCCGTTCTTCTATGTTTCGATGGCCTATTGACTAGCTTTACTCAGATAGCATGTCCAGCCACTCAACCCACGTACCGGCGCTGTTCGTGCCGTAGCCCTCTCGTAGCACGATGACCCCGTTGCGGTCGATGCCAATCTTGGTCGATTGCGTACGCACGTTGTAAGCCACCAACACATCGCGGTCAAGCGTGGTCAGCGGCCAGTAGAAACCTCGACTTTCCGCCCAACGCGCCAGATAGTCCGCCTTTTCAAACGCGTCCGTATCTATACCCAAAAGCAGCACGTCGTCTTCGTAGTTGGGGTAGAGCGCCTGCAGATGCAGTGCTCCCAATGGTGACGGCAATAGCCAAAGCCTTGAAACTGGAAGTGCTGCTCATCCGTTCCATCAGCCTTCCAACCACCTATGCCGCGGGTCCGGAGTACGCACCGTGGCCCACAGAGGACTTCACGGTAGAGATGGAGAAGCAGTCCACCGATGGCCTGGATAAGACCGCAGCCCAGTTGAAGCTGGAGGGCGTGGAGAAGGTTCGGATCATGGTGGTCACTGGCCCTCCGGCCATCCAGGTAGTGGACATTGCCAAGGAGACGCCGAACAGCTTGGTCATTATGTCAACGCATGGTCGCTCTGGCGCCGGACGGTTCGTCCTCGGCAGCGTTGCGGACAGGGTTGTACGACACGCTGGTAGCCCGGTGTTGTTGATGCGAGCTGGGGTAGTGGCACCAACGCCAGTGTTAGCGTAGCCTTGGGTCAGCACTGGATAAACGTCAGGCCATAGAACTTTGGCCAGACAGGCTAGAGTATCAGGACACCAGCCCGCCTGGCCCGCCTGGATATATAAGGCCCTCCTCAGGAGGCGTCAGGGATGCAAGATCCGCCTGGCGTCTCCACCCTCTATAGTAACCAAACAAAAACAAGGGCTGCGGCCCCCTCGTGGGAACCGCAGCCCTTGCATGTTTACGTAGCTTAGCTATCGTTAGACGGCAGGAATGCCGCCGATGACTGCCAGGTCAAGCTCAGGATGCTTGATGAAGCCCTTCCGTAGCTCGCTAGACGCCTCTACCCAGTCAACGCCCACGGGCAGCATCATGCCGCCAGAACGTACGCCATACCACTCTGGGTGATCCGGCTCGGGCGGGGTCTCACCCTCGAACAACGCTCTTGCAGCCTTGATAAGGCGCTGTCGAGTCCGGATGATCATCTGGTCACTAGTGCCCAGACGTTCCTTAGTTCGGTCGACAATTCTGCCCATGCTGGTAGTAACTGCCTGATCCTCAATGAAGATGCTCTGCAGTCCGGCATAACTCTTAGTCCGCTGCAGTTCACGATCGATGAGGTAGTCGTTCTCCTCGTCAGCTACACACCGGAATCGATCAAACAGCCCTGTACCCTGAGGGTGCAGTTGCGTCTGGCCAGTGGCCCAGTTGCCTTCTGAAGGTGGCTTCCTTCCGCCGGGAGCAGTTTCATTCACGGAAATTGCAAGGGTATGTGTATCGTCCATGGGCACCCATGCGCGGAACTTGCTACCCAGACCCAGAACCCCGGGAGGGGTCATGGCGTAGAAGGGCATCAGGAAGTTGGCAAAGCGCCAGTAGTTAGTGCCCTCCTCTGTGGGCCTGAACGCGCCATAGAGGGTCCCAAACTCTGTATCCACGGCAGCAAAATGCGGTGCACGGTTCTGCAGGTGCCACCAGGCCCAGCTTCCCTCAGGAGCGTCCTCATATTGTGCTAGACCAAGATGCAGGAACAGGGTGTGGACGGTATCAATGTCACCCTCCAGCGCTTGCATCCAGTTACATTCGCGTTGATAGATCTGAATGCTGGTGTTCTCAACCATGTTGGACTCAAGGTGCGGAAGCTCAGGGGCGGTACCACGCGGGCCCATGTATGCCCAAAGTAGGCCTCCGCGCTCTTGAACCGGGTATGCAGTTACTTTTACTTTATCCTTGAAGTTGCTCTCTGCTGGCTCCGACGGCATGTCGATGCAGTCGCCGTTGACGTCAAACTTCCAGCCGTGATACACGCATCGCAGTCCACATTCCTCGTTACGTCCGAAGAACAAGCTGGCGCGGCGATGTGGGCAGTTGTTATCAATAAGACCAAGCTTACCGTCAGTATCACGGAAGGCGACCAGCTCCTCGCCAAGGAGCATGATACGAACTGGAGCGCAGTCCGGCTCAGCTAGCTCGCTGGAGATGCCGAAGGGAATCCAATATTCGCGCATGAGGGTTCCCATAGGTGTGCCGGGGCCAACCTTGGAAAGGAGTTCGTTGTCCTGTGCGTTTAGCATTGCTCTCCTCTACGATTGAGATTTAAGCAAGGCTACTTCGCGAACACGCGCGCGTCAACTTTCGTCGATGAATCGGCCGTCCGTCATGACTAATCGTCGATCAGCACGCTCTGCAATACGTGGGTCATGCGTGACGATGACGATGGCCGTGTTCAGGTCGCTCTGGGCCTGGAACAGGGTGTTCATCACAAGGTCGCCGTTTTCGGTGTCCAGTGCGCCCGTAGGCTCATCGCACAGAAGCAGAGGTGGGTCGTTAGCCAGCGCCCTCGCAATCGCCACCCGCTGCTGCTCGCCACCGGATAGCTGCGATGGACGGTTTCGCAACCGCGCGGAAAGCCCAAACATGGTCAGAAGCTCGGTTGCGCGTTTGCGGGGATTGAACTTGGGTTTGCTGGAAAATTGTATCGGTAGGGCCACATTCTCCAAAGCGGTCAACGTGGGCATGAGGTTGAACTGCTGGAAGACGAAGCCAATGCAGTCGTTTCGTATCTCTGCCAGCCGGTTCTCGCCTATTGTCGTAATATCAATGCCCTCCACTTTGAGGGTCCCCGACGTAGGCGAGTCCAACCCGCCAAGAATACCCATCAATGTGGACTTTCCGCTGCCGGAAGGGCCAATGATGGCAACAACCTCGCCTGGGGAGATGGTCACATCCACGCCGCGTAACGCCTCAACCACCAGGTCGCCTGAACTAAACGTCTTGGTCAGGCCCGTGCCCTGCATGATTACTTTGTTTTCAGTCATAGCCGCTTATTCTCCACGCAAGATGTCCAGGGGACGTTCTCTGGCTGCCGGCACCGCACTGAATAGAGTGACACTGGAAGACAGGACGACGGTGAGGATCAGCACGCCAATAATGATCTGTGGTGATATGACCAGGTCTATACCAACGAGTCCGGTCAGTACTACAACTCCAACGATGGCCAGCGTGAGCCCTATCACACCGCCTACGAACCCCAGTAGCGAGTTCTCCAGCACCAGCTGCACAATAACCCACCGTGCTTTGGCACCCATGGATTTCAGCAGGCCGATTTCCTTGCGACGCTCTATGGTGGAGAGCGCTACCGCGTTAGCCACAATGACCACTGCCGCCAGCAGCGCTAGGCCAGATAACACCAGCGGGAAGGTTCGGAACTGCCTCAACAGGTCTGCAAAAATGTCTGTGAAGACCTGCACTTCAAGCACCAGCACGGAATCAAGCTCCAAGTTGAGGGTTCTTACCAGTTCATCGCGGTCATCGTCTCCAACCTGCACGATACCCATGTACACCATTGCGGGTAGGCCAGCTTCCGCAAACGGGTCATTGGCCGTTGTAAGCCAGCCGAAGATGTTGATTGCTATCTGTTCGATTTCGGCAATGCCAACAATCTCGAATTCCTCAGCTGCACCCACTTGATTACCCGCTCCATCCACGACCTGAAACGTCAGGATGTCTCCCACAACCAGGCCGAGGTCGGCACCTACAGACCGCTCGCCTGACTGCAGCACCACCGTGTTCCGGTTCGTATCCGAATCGTTGAGCATCCTCCCGCCGTCTGAAGCGAATTCAAACTTAGGCAGAGCATCGTCCACAACTCGGACTGCGACAGTCTCAAAGTAAGCCGCATACCGTTCACGGTCTTCCTCATCAATGTCGTTACCGTCTATGGCATCGTAGGCATCCAGCCGCTTGGTAAGCCCGTCCTCATCCCCGTTGATCGCCGTGAGTTCGGTCTCATAGACAACACCGGGAGAAAAGAGGGTTACGCCCTTCGCTCCCTTAATGGTAGCGAACGCGGCAGCAACTTCATCCGGGTCGTTCACAGCGACGATGACATCGCCCCCGATCTCTTCTTCAACAGCCACGGTCAGTCCGGATATCAGCGTGTCAGCCAACAGCAGGATGACGCCGATTCCCAACACGCCAATGCTCATTGCCAACAACAGCGATGCAGCCCGCGCCTTACGCCGTCGCCACTCCAAAAAGGAGAGGTGGAGGGTCAGTTTTCCAAAGCCGGGCAATCGACTCAACAGGTAGACGACGCCCGTGAGGATAAAAAGCAGCACACCAACACCCACGAACGCACCCAGGGTGCCTATGACGCCCCACTTCAAGGTTCCAACAAGCACGCCCACCATCAGACCCATGATCAACGCCAATCCCAGTAGCAGGAGCACGCTGGTCGGCCAGCTTCCTTTCACCAGGTCTTTATCGTTGGGACGGATAGCAGCCATAGGTCGCACTCGACCTGCCCCAGCTGTGGGTAAAAGGCCGAATGCTAGAGTCACCAGAACACCAACGATGAGCCCCGCTACAACCGGGCCGGGGCCGACGCTCCAGGAGAGGTCAAGGAGCACAATGCCCTGGAGGACCTTGACGACGATGAAGCTGAATGCAAGGCCAAGCAGCGCGCCGATGATGCTCCCGACAACGCCGATAATGAGCGCCTCCGCCAGGAAGACCATCATCACCTGACGGCCCTTCAGACCAATGGCCTTCAATACGCCGGCCTCCGGAAGTCTTCGACTGACCAGAACCTGCATGGTGTTCGCTATGCCGATTCCGCCGATTGCCAGTGCAACCAACCCGAACACCAGGATAACTACGCGAAGGTTGTCGGCACTCTCCTGGTTCTCCTCTTCCATCTCTGCGGGAGTTGTGGACTCAATCAGAGGGGAAATAGCCTCAAGTCGAGCATCTATGACAGCCAATTGGGCGTCAGTAGCATTTGGCGCAAGGATGTAGATAGTGCTTATAGGGTCAGACAAGTCTGGGAAAAAGCGGTCAATAGTCGATTGGGCGAACACAATATTTCCGGCAAGAGGGTCGCCGGATCGCCCCAGAGCGGAACCCGGGAGGATGCCTTGTACGGTGAACGGCTGGTCAATGCCGCTGAGCTTTAAGTTGTCAGATACATTGATACCATGGCGGTTGGCCAGGTTACGTGTGACAACCACATCAAAATCATCCTGAATCATCTCCCACAAGCCCACCCCATCCTTGTCCTGAACCACTCCGTAGTAGGGGAACACATTGCGCTCAAAGAAGATGGGGGTGAAGAGGGTCAGTGTGGCATCTTTGTCCGTCCGACCCAATATAGAAGTTTTGAACTGGGTGTAACCAGCAAAGGTGGAGGGCGTGCCCCGGGTAGTGAAGCCGTCTATGAGGCCTTCATCCAGCATCGCTTGCACCTGCGCCACTTCGCCGTCACTGAACGCTCCCGGTTGTTCCTGTTGGCCCTTCACTGCAGCAACGTCGCCCCGAATGAACGAACGCACAGAGGTAGTCAGGGAATCCTCAATGATGTCAGCGGTGAGCTGCAGCCCCACAATGGCGGCAACACCGACCACCACGGTGAAGATGGCAAAGATTGCCCTGCGTCGCTCTCGTAAAAGGGATAGGGCCGCGTTTTTGAAGTAGAACTGCAACCGTTCCAGAGGTAACTCCTGGGTGAAGCGATGGGTTCGCTATTCAGCCTATCCTGCCCGACGAAAACCGTCAACGATGGTCGTGCTCGTCCCCCTTGCGAGTGCTTGGTATACTTAATTATGGACATCAAACGAATCTGGCTCGTAGCATTCGCCTTCAGCCTCTTGGCGATAATCACTGCATGTAGCAGTGGCAGCCCCGCATCCTCTGCGCCTGAATCGAGCAACGCTGAACAGGACGCCCCCACCCTCGCGGCTGCGTCGCCTGCCGATACGCCAACCCCTGAACCGGAACCTACGCCGTCCATACCCTCAGGCGCGCTGGCAAGTCTTCTACCGTGTCACTTTTGGCGCGCAGACCGAGTCCCTGACGGGATCTGGCTTCAAAATCACCTGGGAGGACGATACCAAAGGCATCCTCCGCTACATCCCGGAGACCAATCAGCTAGACGTGATGCGACGTGTGACCTCTCCCAGTTGGTCCAAGAACTCCATCTACCCCGTCACCCAGGACGGCAGGTTGTTCTCGTACCGCGACTGGGGTTCAGACTGGGCCTCTGACAACACCCAGTTCGATGTGGACGAGTTGGACATGGCCACTGGCACTTCCCTCAGCAACAACACGTTCTCGGCGGCGTCGTTCACCATTGCAGGCGACAGGCTCTTCTACCGAACTCCCATTAGTCGAGACCTCTTCGGGAACCCCCGGGGCGGCGGTCGACTCATGACCGTTGGGCTCGGTTCGTCGAGCGAGGATGAGCTTACACTGCCTGGCGTGCGACTCCGCGGTATCGGCGACCAGCTTATCTCCTTTGCTGATAACACTATCGTCCAGCGAGACCCGGCCACCGGCGCTGAGGTATCGTCCAAGACGCTGTCGTTAAGACTCATGCAGGGCATCTGGCCGAGCGAACGTCACGTCTTCTACGGCAACGACGCCCTCTACTGGGCTGTGAAGCAGCGGACGGGTAACAAGATAGACATTCTGAGGGTGGGGTTGGACGGCAGCTTAAAGCAACTGACCACGGTGGAGCTGTTGGAGGGTGAGACAGGGTTGGTCATCGACGACGACCAGGAGTTCGTTGCGATAGCCCTAACCGGCTCGACGCCGCCTGTGGGTTTCACGATAAAGCGCGTGCTGGTCTACAACACCCAGACCGATGAGCTAGAGGACCTTGAAATCAACCTGCACATCCCGTTATCCACAGCAGACGCCGGATGGGGCTTCCAGATAGCCGTCATGCCCTAGCGGGTCTTACCGCAGCAACGCCTTCAGAGGCTCAGTAGGCGTGACCCGCGTCCGCAGCAAGAAGTCGGCAATCGGGATCACGATGTTCAGGTTCTTGTTAGGTCTCGCGTGATGCTGCAGGTGATGCTCGTTCAGGAACGTGAACCACCGCGTACCCTCAAACCATCGGTGGTTAGGCACGTGCATGCAGTAGTGGAGATACTCGTAACTGGCCTGGTACAGCGTCAGTGCAGAGAACACTCCTATCGCTACAGGCAGGCTCACAAACACCGCAATGGCAATCAGAATAGGCATGTGCGCCAGTACGGGGAAGGGCATAGCCCACACAGCAAGCTTAATGTCCTCACGGGGTCGGTCACCTACAAGATAGGTGGAGTCTGAGCCGTAGATGCCGTGATGCACCTCAGCGTGTCCGTGGTAGAAGTGTCTGAATTTGGCTAGCGGCTTATGCATGAAGGTGCCGTGGATGACCCATTCTGCGAAGGTGGCGTAAATGACTGCTGCGAAGAACGCAGCAACCCCAAAGATGACCGTCTCAAACATCGTAAGTGTTCCTCAATCAGAAGCTAAATAGCTTATTTCGATGTGTCGGGAAGCCATCCAAACTTGAGGTGCGCAACACCGTTTGAACTCTTCACAGGGTAGGCAGCTGGTCCGCCCGGAGGGATTTGAACCCCCGACACCTGGGTTCGAAGCCCAGTGCTCTATCCGCTGAGCTACGGGCGGTTAACCATAGAACGTAATCAAGTATCGCCGCTGTAAGTAGCTGGGTCAAGGACACTCCACATGCGTTAGAGCGGTCTTTGTCGCGGATCCAGCACATCGCGCAGGGCATCGCCAAGCAGGTTGAAGCCATACACCGACAATGCGATGGCCAAACCCGGCCAGATGGCCATCCACGGCGCAACGTTGAAGTAGTCGCGACCCGGCCCCGCCAGCATCCCGCCCCACGATGGCTCCGGCGCCGGAATCCCCAGCCCAAGAAAACTCAGCGACGCCTCCAGCACAATGGCGATGCCAAGGGCGTTGGTGAAGATGACGATGAACGGCGCAAGGCAGTGGGGCAGCACGTGCTTGAACATGATTTGAACGCTACCCGCACCCACCAGCCTCGATGCCGCCACGTACTCCGTTGATTTGACCGCCAGCGCCTGACTCCTGACCACGCGAGCCGCTCGGGGTGCTTGCACCAGGGCGATGGCCACGATCACGTTCGTCGCTGATGCGCCCAATATCGCCACGATGCCCAGGGCCAGCACCAACGTCGGAAAGGCCATCAACGCGTCTGACACTTGCTGCAGGACGCCGTCAGCCCATCTCCCGTAATATCCACCGACGAGGCCCGCCACTCCGCCTAACACTGACCCTATCGCGATGGAGATGAAGCCAACCCCCAACGATACCCGTGCTCCGTGGGCGATGCGACTCCACAGGTCGCGACCAAGGTTGTCGGTGCCAAGCCAGTGGTCTGTTCCCGGGGGTTTCAGGATGCTATCGACGTCCTGTGCCACGGGGTCAGCAGTGGCGATAAGCGGTGCCAGCAGGGCAATCAGCACCAAACCCAGCACGACTATCCCGCCAATGGCGCCAAGGGGTTTATCCCTGGCTGTCCTACCAAGCCATCGCACAACAACGTTATCCATGGCGCACCTGCGGGTTGAGCCACGTGTAGAGCACATCCACCGTCAGGTTCACCAGCACCACCCAGGCAGCGAAGAACACGATAATGGGCTGCACAACGGTGTAGTCGCGGAACTTCACCGCCTCCAGCAGGAACAGGCCCACCCCCGGCAGCACGAACACCTGCTCCAGCACCACGGAACCACTGACCAGCGCCGCAAAAGCTATGCCGATAACGGTAATCACCGGCAACAGCGCGTTCCGAAGTGTATGTCGACCCACGATAGCCCTGGTCTGTAGTCCCTTGGCCATCGCCGTGCGGATGTACTCCTGTCGCATCACCTCCAGCACCGCGGAGCGCGTCATTCGACTCAGCAAGCCAGCCCCGGAGTAGCCGAGCACCAAAGCAGGCCAGATGAACTGGGTGAAGTTGCGCCACGGAGCATCAATGACTGATTCGTAACCCAGCGGCGGGCTCCAGGTGAAGTAGCGCACACCGGCAATCAGCAGCAGCGTTGCCAGCCAGAAATGGGGGAGCGAGACGCCGCCTAGCGCGAAGATGCGTGTCAGGTAGTCCACCCACGTATCCTGCTTCAACGCAGCAGCAACACCCAGGGGCACGCCCAGCGCCACCGCAATGAACAGGCCCATGAGGCTGAGTTGCAGGGTCACCGGGAGCTTGCGGAGAAAATCCTCCCAAACGCTGCGCCCTGTGAACAGCGATTCCCCCCAGTTCAGGGTGGCCATGTCCCAGGACCACTCCACGTACTGTCGCAGCAGGGAGCGGTCCAGCCCAAGCGTCTGCCGTAGCTCTTCCCTCTCCTGCGATGTCGCACCGATGCTAGAGCCGTCGCCACCAGTGATGATGAGGTCTGCCACATCACCGGGCGCAACTCGGAGGATGACGAATATCACAATGGAGACCAGGAACAACGTCAGGATGCCCTGGAGCAGGCGGCGAAAGAGGTAGACCTTCATGTCCATGACCAGAGGGTACCTATAGCGTTAGAGGTACGCAACCAAGCATAGAACACAGAAAGGGCGTCCCGAGAGTCGGGGCGCCCTTTCTTATCGTCAAACAATAGCAGGAGTTAGTGCAGCGGTGAGCAGTCTGCGGGGATCATATGCCGCACCAACTGAGCAACGGGGCTGGCATCCGTGTGAGGAGGCCATACACCGGTCTCGCGGAACTTGGCTCGCACCTCGTCGCGGTGGGCCCAGTCCTTGAACGGGAACAATTGAATCATGCGGTTCAGGTTACCAAGAGAGCTTGTGAAGATGCCGGCAACCGGATAGATCTCGGCTCGTCCAGCAATAGCCTCACCAAACGCAGGAGAAACCTTGCCCAACGTGCCGGGAGCATAGGTGTACTGACGCATTTCATAGAGGTTGCCCCACTGCTGAGGGCCCGACCAGTCCGTCATGCCCTTCACCGGGTCAAGGATGTCCGTTTCCATGGTGACTATGGCACCCGGGACACTGGGGGGCCAATTCCCTGCGGCGTCCTTGGCGGATTCGGCACGGACCTCTGCCCGGTGCTGAAGGCTCTCATACGGCCAGATGTGTATTACCTCATTTAGCGGACCAATCTCCGTGTGCCAGAGGCCGCCCAACTGAGAGTACTTAGCCCTGGTCTGATAGGCATCCCCAAAAGCCTTCTCCCACTCGGCAACTCTGCCGGGTTGGAGGATGTATCGCCTCATTTCATAAATCATGTGTCGCCCCTCCTGAAGTTAAATAGCCAATATTTCGTCTTTATGGCGCGGCGAGTGTATCAAAGGTACAACCCATTAGGCAAACACTCTCAACGTCCTGCGTCCTGGCCATCTCCATTAGGTAACCGTAGGCTTATGGGTCAAGGGCACGCCCTTGTGGGTGCAGGGTGAACACTGCCAGGTCATACAGGTCCAGAATTAGGCCTTTTGCTCACCCACTGCCGCGAAGGTCTGCATAATCGCCTGCGCTGCCAACCGCTGCGCCGCCGGGATCTCCTTGGGACCGCCAAGAGCGTAAGAGGCCAGGATGACCTCCGCGCACTCTTCGATGATCTTGTGAGCGTCAACCGCGTCCGGCACGTCCTTGCCGAATGACAGCACGCCGTGGTTCCCAAGAAGCAAGCCTCGAATCTGTTCTTTCCCATCGATGGCCTGCTCAATCAAATCCACCGACTCCTGTGACCCTCGTGGGCCGTACGTTGTCACGGGAACGCCGTTGGCCATGCCGAAGCGCACCATAGGTTCGTACGATGGGGGTATCGGCACGCCAGCCACGGCGAAGGCGGTTGCGCGAGGTGCGTGGGTATGGATCGCGCCGCCGGCCTCGGGACGCATCTTATACACGATGCCGTGCATTGGGATGATCTCAGCACTCGTCGGCATGACAGAACCGTCCAGGAGGTTGTTGTCCAGGTCAAACAACCCGATATTGTCCATGGTGATCTGCTTCAGATTGCTCACGGAGGTCAGCAGGAACGTATCCGTCCCGGGTATCCTGGCGCTGATGTTCCCGTGGGAGCTTTTCCCAAGGATGCCGGAACCCATGATGTTGTCGGCAGCATCGGATATCTGCTTTTTGTACTCGGACAGCTTGGCATCAGACATTTCTTCCTCCTGTAGGTCCTGTGCGTTGTTGCCGGGTATTATCCGCCCGCTCGCGTACGAGAGCAAGCGCGCTGTCGACAGAACCATAGGTAATCTGTAGACTGTCAAATGGAAAATTGCCTATGGGAGACTAGTATGGCGCAAGCTAAAACCAAGACACGCGCAGTAGAGGCAGCCCAGAGTTGGGAAGGTCAGGACATCACGCAGTTTCTGTCCAAATCCGCAGCGGTAATGCCATCTATCAGCGCCACAGAAGCGGGTACGCCTGGCAGGTCGATTAGCTTCACCGCTACGGATCACGCCACGCCTATTAACCTGGGTGGAGGCATCCCGGACCCGGACACCCTACCGGTCTCTGGACTTCAAAAAGCCTTTGATAGCGTCCTAGCATCAGACCCGGCCGAGGCACTGCGCTATGGCGGCGTCTTCGGGTTCGATGACCTCCGTCAAGTACTGGCGGACCGTCAGGGCCGTATCCAGGGTGTTTCGTTTACCATGGACAACTTCCTATTGACCCACGGTAGTGCCGGTGGGATCGACACCATTTGCGATACTTTTCTGGACCCCGGCGATACCGTCATCGCTGAGCAGCCGAACTTCGCTGGCTCCTTGCGAACCATCCGTGGCCACCTCTGTGACATTATTGAAGCAGAGTTGGGAGAGGATGGAGACTTTGCCGCCCGTGTCGATGCTGCTGCCAACAAAGTTGAGGCAGCTGGCAAACGGGTCAAGCTTCTCTACACAGTGCCTGACTTCCACAACCCCACAGGCGCAACCATGTCCCTGGCCACCCGTGAAGCCCTCATAGAGGTCTGCGCCAAGCACCATATCCTCATCATGGAGGACATGGCCTACACAGAGATATTCTTCGATGAGCCACCACCACCCTCGCTGTACGCTGTCGCCGATGGCCACGGTGTCATACAAATAGGCACCTTCAGCAAGATCATCGCCACCGGATTGCGGGTCGGTTGGGTCCAGGCTAAGGTGCCGGTCATCGAGTCAGTGGCAAGAGTCCGGTACGATATGGGCGGCAGCCCTCTGCTCCACAGGGCCATCGCAAAGTATGTGGCTTCAGGAGAGGTGGAATCCCACCTGGACGGCATGCGTGACCTCTATCGACAGAAGTGCGAGACCCTCGTTGCATCGCTCCAGGAGTACTGTGAGCCATACCTGAAGTTTGAAGTGCCCGACGGCGGTTTCTTCATCTGGGCGGAGTGCATTGGAGCAACGGCGCAGGAAATTGCCAAGGAAGCGGCTATTGAAGGTGTGACCTTTGCGGCTGGCTCAAACTTCTTCGCAAAGCGTGAGGAGTCCGACACCACCCACATCCGACTGGCCCTCAGCTTCGCAACGATAGACGAGCTTGCTCAGGTAGGCCCAAGGCTGCGTGACGCCTTCCATCGCATCGTCGACTAGCCAGGGCGGCGCCCTGGACCCATATGCCGCTGAGGCGAGGGGACTAAAGAGTCTACATACACGGTCGCTGTTCAACCCGCCCCGGCTTGTCGGGATCAAAGGGCAGCTTAAGTAGTAAAAGCAAGAACCCCGCTCCGAGTATCGGAGCGGGGTTCTTTGATGTCGTTTCTTTGTTAGGCAAGCGCACAAAAGTGCCCTCGGCACCTAGCGTGGGTTGGCAGCCTTGTTAGCGTTCCGGTCGAACTTGCGTCGTTCACTGTCGCCCAGCAGGCGTTTACGCGTCCTGATGGTCTTTGGCGTGATCTCCACCAACTCGTCAGTGCCCACGAAGTCCAAGGACTCCTCCAGGCTCATGATGATGGGCGGTGTTAGCCGAACCGCGATGTCCGCAGTGGATGACCGGACGTTGCTCATCTTCTTCTCTTTGCAGACGTTGACGATGATGTCCGAGTCTCGCGGGTGGATGCCCACAATCATCCCTTCATAGACCGGTGTCCCAGCGTCCACAAAGGTGCTACCCCTATTTTGAGCGTTGTTCAGCCCGTTGGTGATGGCCACGCCTTCTTCTGAGGACACTAGCGCGCCGGTACGGATGGACTGAAGCGACCCCACCACCGGTTCATAGTCAATGAACTCTGAGCTCAGCACACCATTTCCGTGGACAGTGCGTAGGAAGAAGCTGTGGAAGCCGATCAACCCACGGGTGGGCACTTTGAACACCATGTGCACATGTCCCTGACCATCTGACCCCATGTCTTGCATCTTTGCTAGTCGCTTGGAAAGGTTCTCCGTCAAAGCGCCGATGAACTCATCATCGGTATCTATGTAGACCTTCTCGTACGGCTCATGCCTCTTGCCATCTATCATCTTGGTGATTGCCTGTGGCCGGGAGGCTTCAATCTCAATGCCCTCACGGCGCATCGTTTCCAACAGGATGCCAAGATGCAGCTCCCCGCGACCCACAACCATGAACTCGTTCGGCAGATCAGTGGGTTCCACTCGCAGGCTCACGTTGGTCTTGAGTTCGCGCATCAACCTGTCTCGGAGCTGTCGTGCAGTGACCGCGTTCCCCTCTTTGCCGGCGAAAGGCGAGGTGTTCACTCCTACGGTGATGGTGACCGTTGGTTCGTCCACCACAATCAACGGGAGAGCTACCGGGTCGTTCAAGTCTGCCACGGTGTCTCCAATGGAGACGTCCGTTACGCCAGCCATGGCCACGATTTCCCCCGCCTCAATTGACTGGACTTCAATACGCGCAAGGCCTTGGTATACATACAACTTCTCAATACCGAACTGGGCCTTCTCGCCTTCCCGGTCAATGCGTATCACTTGCTGACCTTGGGAAATGGTGCCCTGGGAGACACGCCCCAAGGCAATCTGTCCAAGGTGATTATCGTAATCAAGAGCTGATACCTGAATCTGAAGCGGCGCGTCGTTATTGCCTCCTGGTAAAGGAACTTCAGAGAGGATTGCTTCAAATAGAGGAACCATGTCCGTGTCCGTGTCCTCTGGTTTGCGACGGGCATAGCCCTCACGTGCGGATGCGTACAGCACCGGATATTCCAGTTGATCTGCGTCCGTGACCACTTCCAGGAACAGGTCCTGAACCATTACCTCAACTTCGTCGATGCGAGCGTTCGGCCTGTCCATCTTGTTGATGACCACTACAGGACGCAGGCCATTTTGAAGAGCTTTGTGCAACACGTAGCGCGTCTGCGGCATGGGGCCGTCCACGGCGTCCACAATGAGCAGACACCCATCAGCCATGTTAAGTGCACGTTCAACCTCACCGCCGAAGTCAGCGTGGCCAGGCGTATCGATGATGTTGATCTTCACATCGTTGTACGTAATGGCGGTGTTCTTCGCCAAAATGGTAATACCCCGCTCACGCTCCAGCGGATTGGAGTCCATGATGAGCTCACCCACATCCTGGTTATCACGAAAGACCTTACTCTGCTTGAGAAGGGCATCCACAAGCGTGGTCTTACCGTGGTCAACGTGGGCGATGATGGCGATATTACGAATATCTTGGCGCTTTTGTTGTGTCATTGCTTCGATTCTCTGGGGCCAAAAAAATATGCTGACCCTAGCGGCCAGCAAATAGCCTACCCATCTATCATAGCACATATGTCTTGCATACCTGTACGCAATAGTGAGTATACGACTTTTCGCCTTGACAGAGCCTTCACCAATCCATAGGATTTTGGAGCCTGGCGCGTCCTATTTGATGCGTATGCAAATCCCACCGATAGTGTTCATTCAAAAGAAGCGGTTCATGAGGTTGATGTTAAAGGTTTCCCTTCCAATTGAACCCCGTAACTCTATGATGAAGGCCGGCACCTTTCGCCCCATCATGGGAAGGATCCTAGCCGCTATCAAGGCGGAAGCCGCCTACCTCACCACGGTCGACGGCCAACGTGCCGGGATCATCGTCGTCAACGTTGACGACGATGATAAAGTACCGTCAATCGCAGAGCCTCTGTTCCAAGCGTTCAAAGCCTCGGTCGATATCAGCGTCGCAATGACCGCAGAGGACCTCCAAGCGGCCGACGATGACATTGCCCAGGCAGCTAAGATATACAGCGATCCCAAACCCACCCTGTAAGCAAAAGGAGCGATTTTATGAAGCGCAGTGAGAATCGGATACTGACCACCCACGCGGGAAGCCTACCAAGGCCTCCGGAACTCCGGGCCATGCTAGACGCCAAGAACCAGGGCGAGGCCTACAACCAGGCTGAGTTCGATAAGCGTGTCATGATGGCCGTCAAAGAAGTCGTCGATAAACAGGTCGAGATCGGCATCGACGTCATCGGTGAGGGCGAAGAGTCCAAGCCCGGCTTCGCCAACTACCTGGACGAACGCATGTCGGGGTTTGAACTCAAGGAGTTGGAGCCTGGCCAGGTTCCGGCCATGAGCCAGGACGGCCGCGATCGCACGGACTTCCGGGAGTTCTATGCCGCAATGGACACTGGTGGTAGGACATTCGCTGATTATGGAAACCGGACTGCGCCGCGAGTGCAAAAGCGCATGGTCTGCACCGGTCCCCTCTCCTACATAGGCCAGGAACTGGTGAAGACAGACGTAGCCAACTTTCAGGCGGCCCTCACCGGCGTCAAGTATGAAGAGGGCTTCATCCCCTCGCTCGCACCCGGCACAGTGGATCACAGGCTGTACAACAACTTCTACAAGACGGAAGAAGAGTTCGTTTACGCCATCGCCGAAGTGATGAAGGAAGAATACGAGGCCATCGCCAACGCGGGGTTCATCGTGCAGATTGATGACCCGGGCCTCCCGGACACCTGGGACATGTTGGTCTCTCGACCCAGCCTGACCGAGTACCGCAAGTACGCGGATTTACGGATTGAAGCGCTGAACCACGCGCTGGCCAACGTGCCATCGTCCCAGGTGCGCTATCACATCTGCTGGGGAAGCTGGCACGGCCCGCACACCTATGACATCCCCCTGGAAGACATTGTGGACATCATGCTCAAGGTCAACGCTGATGCCTTTTCGATTGAGGCTGGTAACGTACGCCATGACCACGAGTGGCGCGTATGGGAGACCACCAAGCTCCCGGAGAACGCAGTTCTGGTTCCTGGCGTCGTCAGCCATGCCACCAACGTAGTGGAGCACCCCCGACTGGTTGCAGACCGCATCGTGAAGTACGCAAGCCTGGTGGGGCGTGAGAACGTCATCGCCGGCACAGACTGCGGCCTCGGCGGCAGAGTCCACACGCAGCTTGCCTGGGCCAAAGCCAAAGCCCTTGTGGAGGGCGCACAACTCGCCACCAAGGAGCTCTGGGGCTAGTCCCACATCACAGGCGACAAACAAGGTGATTCTAAAGTAAAGCTGGAGACACGGATTCGTCGTCTCCAGCTTTATCATATGGGGGTATCCAATGGCAGAGACGCGCCTACCTACCACGGTAGTGGGGAGCTATCCGCAACCAGATTGGCTGGTCAAGCGGGACTCCATCGTCGGTCGTACGGTCCCACGCATCCGGCAGACCGATTTCTGGAACGTGGCCCCCGAACTGCTCGGCGAAGCTCAGGACGACGCTACGGTGTTGGCCATCCGCGCGATGGAGCAGGCCGGCATCGATATTATTTCTGACGGCGAAATACGCCGTGAGAGCTACTCCAACAGGTTCGCCACTGCATTGGCGGGTATCGACACCGCACATCCCGGCGAGATTCCCGGCAGGAGCCCGGGCACCACGGTGTACGTCCCTCGTGTCATCGGCCCCATCAGACGTGCAAAGCCGGTACAGGTGGAGGACGTGCGGTTCCTGCGCCGAAACACAGACCACACCATCAAGGTAACCCTGCCTGGCCCCTTCACCATGTCGCAGCAAGCCGTGGATGAGCACTACAACGATCCTCGCGCGCTGGCCCTCGCCTACGCGGCTGCCGTCAACGAAGAAGTGCTGGAGCTGTTCGCAGCGGGCGCAGACGTCGTACAGCTCGATGAGCCATGGTTGCAGGCAAGGACGGAGCAAGCCCAGGACTTCGGTATAGAGGCTGTCGATAGGGCGCTGGAAGGCGTCAGAGGTACCACAGCGCTGCACCTCTGCTTTGGCTATGCCTCCATGGTCAAGGAGAAGCCCAGTGGCTACACCTTCCTCAAGGAGCTGGAGCAGTCCAGCGTGCAACAGGTCTCAATAGAGGCTGCGCAACCCAAGATTGATCTGGCTATCCTCAAGGAACTGCAATCAAAGACCATCATCCTTGGAGTGCTTGACCTCGGCGACATGGACATCGAATCAAAGGACATCGTGGCCCATCGCATCCGGGAGGCGTTGAAATATCTGCCGCCTGAGCGGCTGATACTTGCCCCTGACTGCGGCATGAAGTATCTCCCCCGCGATGTTGCCTTCGGTAAGCTCCAAGCGCTGTCGGCGGGCGCAGCAATCGTCCGGCGAGAGTTAGAGATCATGGACGACGCAACAGCCTAACGCTCAAGCGCGTACCCCTACTAACAAAAAGAAAGAGCCCCGTGCCAGGCACGGGGCTCTTTCTTTTATTCCTTATGGAATGGGCTGTTGGCTATACCTTACTGAGCCGCCTTGATGAACTCAAGGTGGGTCCAGGTGCTAGTGATAGCGCCCGGGAAGATGTAGTCACTGACAATCTCAGGGTTGACTATCGCTTCAGGTGGCAGCCAGAACAGCGGAACGGTCTGGTACCGGGTGTAAGACTTCTCACCAAACTCGTCCAACCAGATTAATTGCTGGGCTGCATCCAGTGTTCCGCGGATGTCAACGAACAGCTTGTCCTGATCCGCAAACTCTGGGTTACCTGTCCTAGGCGTGGAGTGGGCCGCATAGACCCGGATGCCCAGGAGCAAATGAGAGCTGGTGCCGGTGATTACCAGCCTGTTGCTCTCTTCAAAGTTCCGGGACTTAGCTCGACGTGTTGCAGCGTCCTGGGTAATCAGCTTGACCTTCATACCCGCGTCCGATAGGAATCCGCCGATGCCTTCCACAACGTCCAGCGAACCGCCGTAGTGGACCAGGTTAATCAACTCAAGCTCAACTTCGTACGGGTTGCTTTCGCTGTATCCAGCGTCGGCCAGGAGCGCACGTGCCTTGGCAGGGTCATAGCCATAGAACTCTTCGAATCGGGCTTCCCAACTGGGGTTCCAGCCTTCACGGGTTGGGTGGAAGCTGTTCAGGAACATCTTTCCGCCCTTGCCACCGAAGAAAGATTCGTTAAGCAGGTCCCGGTCAATGGCAATGTTGATAGCATGTCGTACGCGGACGTCCTGCATGGGAGCGTCAGGGTACTTGTAGGGTGCATCGTAGGGAGGCAGCGAGTTCCGTGTCTCTATGGTCGCTGGCTCACGGACGCAGCAGCGGAAGGCCATGAATGTCCGCAGTCCGGGTACATTACCGCTGACCACTTTCATCCCGTTATCCACCATCTGTTTCTGGTTGTCCTGGGGGATGGATGCCAGGTGAATCTCACCGGCAAGCATTCCCGCTACTCGGGTGGAAATCTCCGGCATGAACCGGACCTCCAACTCCTGGAAGTCAGGAGTCATGCGCCAGTGCTTGTATGACGTCCGCTCATAGCGGAAGAAAGAACCCTCTGAGTTCTCCTTGAACTGGTACGGGGCTGTGCCTGCTGTAGGCTCCGTTGCAAGGGTCGGAAGCCCGGTGGCGTCCCGATGGTCCTTGCTCTGGATGAGCAGGCTCTGGGACAACTGACTGGTCAGGATGAACAGGTCAGCCGTCGGTGAAGGTGCGCGGAAAATCACTTCGTGGTCATTGACGATTTCAACGTCTAGGACGAATCGGGCGAAGCTTCCGTGGTTCCCGTGCTGGGAGTCGTCAGCAGCAATCTGCTGCCACGTGTGCTTCACGTCCTTCGCAGTGAACTCGCCCCAGCCACCGTGGAAGGGTACGTCCTCACGAAGCTTGAAGCGCCAGGACTGGCCGTCGGCGTCAACACTCCACTCAGTGGCAAGTTGCGGGACAAGTTGGCCGGTCAACGGATCCATGCCCACAAGGTACTCATACATAGGCGTTAGGGGCTGGCCGTCCGGCGGGCCGTTCTTGGCAGGAGTGAAGTTCTCTACCTGTGGTGCAGTCAGGCCGAACACCACTCGGGTGATCTTGGCCTCAACCGGTGCCGTGTTGGTAGTCCCACCAGTCGCAGCTATAGGTGCTGATGCGGCCGCTGGAGTTCCTACCGCGGTTATCGCCCCTACTGCTGTGGGCGCTGCGGCGGCAGCTACTGGCGCTGCGGGTTCTGCAGTGGTGCCAGACGAACTGGTTGTCGTCTCATCGTCACCACTTGAGCAAGCTGCTGCAAGCGCTAGAACTAGCGCGAGAGCTAGAAACAGAACTGGCTTTATGCCAAGTACTGATCTACTCATGGTACCCCCCTTGCATAACGGATTATTCCCGCAGCTTATGCCACGGCGGCGAAACCATACCAAACGCATATCTGGTTGTCAACTACCTCCTCATACCAGATTTCCTGATATCAAGGCGTCTAACCTCCCCATCGACCTGCACCGCTATACGGTTAATTCCAAATCGCGGATTCCTTTCAACAGAAAAGCGACCCCATTCCGGGGTCGCTTTACCACAGTGTCATAGCCGATACCAAGTGAACGGGCTTCGTGTTTAGAGGCCGTAGACCTCAAGGAAGCGTAGCCAGAACTCGCTCACTGTCGGGAACGCCGGCACCGCATGCCACAACGTATCCAACGTGACCTGTCCAACAATGGCGATAGTAGCCGCGTGGAGCAGCTCGCCCGCGCCAGGCCCCACGAATGTTGCGCCTACCAGTACGCGCTTGTCCTCGTCCACCACCCAGATGCAAGTACCATCAATGCCCTCACCCATGGTAGCTGCGCCGCCACTCGCGCCGTACGGCCACGTGATCACGCGTACGTTAATCCCCTTTTCACGCGCAACCTTCTCTGTGAATCCTACCGATGCCACCTGAGGGTCAGTGAACACTACCCGGGGCGTGCCCATGTTGTCTCCCCAAGCAGTGACATCCTTGCCGAGGATATGGTCGCCCGCGATACGCGCCTGGTACTTGCCCATGTGGGTGACCAGGTTACGCCGGTTCACATCTCCAATGGCATAGAGCCAGCCGCCGGAGACTCCGGTAGCCACCAGGTGATCGTCCACATCAATGTACTTACCGGCTTCAAGACCCACTGATTCCACGCCCAGCTCGTTGGTATTCGCCGCACGGCCCACAGCAACCACAAGTTCAGTGCCCGTCACGGAGCTGCCATCGTCCAGCGTTACAGTGACCTCTGCGCCATTGCGACTGGCTGCCGTCACGCGCTTGCCCGTGAGGACCTTAATACCCTTCTCCTCAAAAGCCTTCACAACAAGCTCTCCGGCTGCAGGCTCTTCCAGGGGAAGTAGTCCATTCTGCATCTCAATGACGGTGACATCAGAACCCAGGGAGTTCCACGCTTGTGCCATCTCAATGCCTACCACGCCACCGCCGAGGATGACCAATCGTTCCGGCACGGTGGGGGAAGTGACGATCTTGCGAGAGTCCCATGCAGCTGCATCCGCCAACCCGTCTATGGGCGGCATGAACGATGTGCTTCCGGTGGCAATGACCACAGCTTTCCGGGCCACAAGCTCTCGGACAGTGCCATCTTTCTCAACTGCCGTGACGGTCTTCTCGCCCGTTACTGTGCCGATGCCGCGGATCAACGTGGCGTTCACAGACGCAAGCCACTGCTCCTGGCCACTATCGTCGAAGTTGCTGGCGAAAGCGTTCCTACTGCTCAGCGCTTTGTCAACGTCGATGCCGCCGGTGATGGCGTCGCGGATGGATGGGACACGTCTTGCCACGGCCAGCGCCTCGCCCGGTCGGAGTAGCGCTTTACTGGGCATGCACGCCCAATATGAGCACTCGCCACCAACAAGCTCCGACTCGACGACAACGGAGGTCAGCCCGCCGTCTTGGACGCGACCCGCCAGGTTCTCACCGGCAGCACCACCGCCGATGACTATGACATCAAACTCTTCCGCCATGAATGTACTCCTCACACGTAATTGTTGGCTGAGCCAACAGGGATTAGGTGATTATTCTCGCCAACGGGTTCTCATCATAGCGGCTGTCCACGTGGTGTGGAAGGGGCAGAGACCTCGTAGAAGGATGGATGGACTAAAACATTGCAGAGAACGTCGCGGTGTCAACGATGATGCGAATGGAACTGATCATCTCCGCTGCCGATGCGCTTGGCAGCTCAGCCAGAGTAGCTGAGCCCAAAACAGTCGCCACGTGTAGACATCTCCACCACGCGAAGCAAAACAAGCTCCGATTTGTGCGTCAAGGCGAGGTCTCGAGCGTAGGGCCAGGGCCTATGCGCCTTGGCGAGTGCCGTCCAGAGGAACGAGGATTCGAGCGAACATAGCTGCTCTTTGCTAGAGATTGCCTGTTTCGTAGAGGCTCCAGATGGCGATGATGACGCCGATGAAGACGGGGCCGAAGGGGCCGGTGAAGAAGGAGCGTCGACTAGGCGTGATTCCGGCTTGGCGTCTCTTTGTGCGCCAGACCAGCCCAAAGACCACAAGGCCTACGCCCAACAGGAACAGAAAATTACCGAATGACACGATAGCTGCCCCCAACAGAATGGCCCTATGCTATCATCCTTTTAGGGCCCGTAGCTCAATGGCAGAGCAAACGACTCATAATCGTTGGGTTGATGGTTCGAATCCATCCGGGCCCACCACATCCAGACATCCAAACCACCTACGACGCCGACTCTATGACGCGTATGCGCTCTTCGATGTCCTGAAGACTCGTGTAGTCCTCGTCCGCCAGCTTGTAGCATCGCTCAAGGTAGAGCTGTGCAAGGTCGCCCCCATTCCGTGACGGGTCTTTGGCGCTCTTCAGCAACGCATCTATCTGGTAGCGCTCCGGCAGGAACCGCCCCAGAATCGCTATCTCGTCTTCGGCCTCTTGTATCTGTCGAGCATCGTTGCCCTCGACGCCGAACCGAAGCTGCCCGATGAGCTTGGCCAGTTCAGCAAGTCGGTCTCGCTCACCCATCAACTCGAAAAGCACTTCGTTCACACCGGGGCCACCAATGAACTCCGGCTCCTGGGATGATTCCACTGTCACAGCAGGAACTGCACCCTGGATGTATGACTGATAACGTTGCGCGTACTCTTGAACCAGGTCGTTCACCTGAACCAGCATGTCCTGAATCTGAGATGTAGAAACATCGCCACCGAAGATCAAGTCGTCCCCACGAGCGGCGACTAGACCCTCCAGGCTGGCTAGCCCACCAACCTCTTCGGGCATCGGCGGAAAAGCGAAGGCTGATAGCTCCTGGGCATTTATCTGGGGCACCTGATTTGCTAGGAACGGCGGCATGTATTTGACCAGGTCAATGGAGATAGGCAGAACAATTACGTAGGTGGCGTACAACTTTCCAGTCCCGCCTGACTCCCTGAAGTACAGAAGGGCATGCCCCTTTGGTGACGTTGGCTCTCCCCGCTCAAACGCTAAATCCATACATTCCCCTAGCTACGATTCCAATTTCATTATACCGTAACGCGGTCCGTAAGCATCCCCGCCGGCATATGAACGGTTCGTCTTGAACTGAATCACTGAACGTGGACCATTAAGATGGTTTACAAATCACTGGACTCCCGCAAGGATAGGGATATACTACGTCCGCAAGGAATGCTATCTATTTGTATGGCTTTTCTCAGAATGGTGCTGGCAGACAGCAGAAGGAGACCGGTTTGAGGATCTATCTAGGGAATCTCCCTTACGAAGCAGAAGAAGAGGAACTTGAGGAGATGTTTCGACAATATGGACAGGTAGAATCTGTCACCATCATTAAGGACAGGGACACCGGTCGATCCAAGGGGTTTGGCTTTGTCGAGATGCCAGGGGACAGCGAAGCGCAATCGGCAATCGAGGCCCTGAACGGCAAGGAAATGGGCGGTCGAGACCTCACAGTGAATGAAGCGCGACCCCGCGAAGAACGCAGCAGTGGCGGCGGTGGTGGCGGTGGATACCGCGGCTAGAGTATTCTAGTAGCAGGTACTTTTCTGTTCACACAGAAAAGTACCATCGCGGGCGTAGCTCAGCGGTAGAGCACCTGCCTTCCAAGCAGGCTGTCGTGGGTTCGATTCCCATCGCCCGCTCCATTCCTAGCTAACTCAGCTACGAGCAAAAGCAGCACCTCCGGGTGCTGCTTTGTGTTTCGACAACCTGCCTTGATCCATGAAGCATCCCGATCCTCCCCTGGGGGTACTTGCCTCCGGGACACTGGAGACGAAGGGAGGCATGTATCAAAATGGAAGGAAGTCGGAACCCTCGGAGGCGCAGGATGCGGAAGCCCAGTCCCCAGCTCTCGCTGCTGATTCAGCACTACAACGCCCACAACCGGTCGGAGGGGAAGTCCCCCAAGACCGTGGGTTGGTATCAAGAGGTCCTGGACCTCTTCCTGCGGTGACTCAACGACAACGGCCGCGGCACGCCGCAAGCCATCGAGGCCGCCATGAAGATGGCAGCAAGCATCAACACCCACCATAGAATGGAATTGGAGGTGCTGTTGCCAGTAGGTTCTTTGCAAGGCTCTAACATAGGCATTCCTAGGTATTCACAAGAAACACGCGGGTAAAAGTAGCTACACTCCAAGCGTATGTCAGGCAGCCCCGCTCAGCTAGCGGATAGTCCCCAAACTTTGGTAGGTGAACTCCCCATTCCGTTGACACCCCTCTCCCTTGGCATACAATGGCGACATCCCATATCAAGGAGCATTGGTTATGGCAGAGGTTCCAGAGTGGTACACGGCATTCGTCGGAGCGGTAGTCGCCCGACTTCCCCGCGATATTGATGAAGCAACCGCCCGGGGTTTGACGGATTCCCCGGACAACCTGGAAGAGGCGTTGCGGGGCTTGTTGGGCGCAGTGGAAGCTGGTAGCTCCATTGACGCCGACGCCCCGCTTCAGAACGATAAGACCTCTGAGGGTTGGAAACTCTTGGAAGATCAGTCAGAGCCCGCGCAGATATCCGCCGACTCGATAGAGTTGGTAATCTTCATCGAAGAAGGCCAGCCTGACCTCATAGGCGAGGACATGGTGGAGCATGTGTTGGCGATTGAATCCAAGCTTGGCCAGCGACATGCCGAATACCTGATAGAAAACCCGCAGGTGATTCCGGAGGAGTTCCGGCGGTACAGCGTGATATTCCCCGGGACCTTGTGGACGGACAGCGTAGGCAACCACTACGTCCCCTACATCAAGTACAGACAGGAAGAGTGGACAATCGACTTCGGAATCGTCGAGGGCGGCGTGGACGACAGGGATCGATACGTCCGGCCAGTAGCATAGTCGCCACAAACTACCTACGTACCCATACTGAACAACTGAGATACACATGACCATTAGCGACTGGAATGCCACGCTCTATCTGAACTTTGGCAATGAACGACTGCGTCCCGCGTTGGATCTGCTGGCTCAGATACCATCAACCGACCCCAAGCTCATCTACGACCTTGGTTGCGGGCCCGGCAACGCCACGGTCTACCTGAACCAGCGATGGCCAAACGCCAGGATCATCGGCATCGATTCTTCGGCTGACATGATAGAGAAGGCTCAAGCAGTCACCAGTGACATCGAGTGGGAGCTGGCTGACCTTAACACGTGGAAGCCCAACACCCAAGCCGACCTTCTCTACACCAATGCCACCCTGCACTGGCTGAACGATCATGAGAAGTTGTTCCCCGGCTTGCTGGATGCGGTGAAGCCCGGTGGCGTCATGGCAATTCAGATACCCAACAACTTCTCAGCCCCAAGCCACACGTCCATTGCAGACGTCGTGCGGGAAGGCCCGTGGCAGGAGCGGTTGAAGCCATTTCAGCGGGAGCACCCGGTCAAGGAGATGGACGAATACTACCAGATACTGAAACCCCACGTCACATCGCTGAACATGTGGGAGACCATCTACCACCAGCAGCTTGAGGGTGAGGACCCGGTGGTGACGTGGACGATGAGCACGATGCTACGCCCGTTGCTTGACCAGCTTAGTGAGTCAGACGGCGCGGCATTTGTAGAGGACTATCGACAGCGTGTCCGGAAGGCCTACCCACCCCGGGCTGATGGGGTGACCATCATGCCCTTCAAACGCATGTTCATGATCGCTATCAAGTAGGGCCTTAGTCTCAGCAGATTAGTCCCGGTTGATCATAAAAGTAGCGGCCTTGTCGAAGTAATCGAGCAACAACTCCACGTCGCCCTCAGCGGCATCGGTAGCCAACACCGCCTCACGCATGTGCTGGAACCACGCATCACGCTCAATCTGCCCGATAGCGAAAGGCATGTGACGCATCCTCAAACGCGGATGCCCTCTATCCCTCGAATAATAGGGTGGCCCGCCCCAGAGTTGTACAAGGAACATGGCCAAATTGTCTTTGCCCGGCTCTAGGTCCTCCGGGTACATGGGCCGCAGCGCCAAGTCCACCTCCACAAACCGGTAGAACCGTTCCACCAGGTCTTTGAAGTATGGTATGCCGCCCACGCGCTGATACAGCGTGCTCTGTGGTTCTGTTCCTTCGGATTCCGGGCCGGCGGGGCTCTGTTGCATGCGCGACTCCCTAATTATCTGTTGCCAAGGGTAGTTATACGGCCTGTACCGTGTCAAATTTGAGGGACTCTAGGCCAACAGGGCTCACACCGTTAAGCGGTCTTCTTGTTGCGTCCCAGCCCCTCATGTATAGTGCGGCCAATCCGCTTAGAAAGTTGGTGGACTCATGTGGTATGCAGACCTGTTCGCTGGTTTCTGGAACGGCCTTATCGCTTGGGCAGTATTGCTTCTTCACGTGTTCGGCGCCTGGAATAGCCACGAGTTATACAACACCGCTAGGAGCGGCAACTGGTACGACTTCGGGTTTCTCGTCGGCGCAGGCTCTCCATTGATGGGTGCGCTGGGCAAGAAACACCGTAAGCGCTGATTCTGAATAACCCAGGGGAATGAACAAGCATGACCGACAACGCCGAACTTCAACGATATATGGGCGTGGCCCTCGCAGCCGCCAGAAAGGGCGGCGATCTGCTACTCGCCAGGTTTGAAGCGCGTGCACAGCGTCCGGAGCAGCCTCGAGCCAAGGCGGACGGCTCTGTGGTGTCCGATGCCGACATCAGCGCAGAGCAGACTATCGTTGAAGCGTTGAGCGGACTTGAGGGTGACTTCGGCCTTGTATCTGAAGAAGCTGTAGCGGACCAACGGGAAGGCGAGCACACGTGGGTGATAGACCCACTATGTGGAACCGCCAACTACCTCCGTGGCAGTGAGCAGTGGGGGCTGAACGTAGCCCTTCGCAAAGGCAACGAACTGGAATTAGCAGTCATGATCTTGCCAGCAATGGGCCTTGAGTTCTGTGCTGTACGAGGCGGCGGCGTGACCCTGAACGGGGTTCCTTTCATGTTACCTACCACCACTGAGCAGATAGGCGTGGTTATACTTGAGAAGTCCGGAGGTCGTGGCCACAAAGAGATGGTCATCCAGGAGCAAGATTGGATATCCGGTATGCAGCAAGTTCTGACCCTTGGCTCCGTGCCATCTTCCGTTGTAGAACTGATTAATGGGCGGGTCAGCGCGTGCGTGTTCCACAACTTTGGGACAGTCCACCTTGCCGAGGGAGCAATGATCTGTGAGGAATTAGGGCTACACGTCACAGACGCCGATGGGGATGACATCGACTGGGTCTCGCCAGCCAATCTTCCCAACGCGGTTTTGGCCCACCCGGAGTTCCACGCCAAGTTACTGGCTATGCGAAACAATTAGCGGTAAGTAATCGGAAACAAGAGAGGGCCCCGCCTTTTCAGGCAGAGCCCTCTTCTTTCGTTAGCTATGACAACGCGTGTTGCCAGCAAAGGCCCCTAAGGGGCGACTTCGAGTTGATCTGCGTCCGCTGCAGGCTGCAGGTCGAAGGCGTTATTGATAGCTGAGATGTACTGGTACTGACCAGCCGTCGCCGTGATCTCCACTACCCAACGGATGCCCTTACGTTTGATCATGGAATCGAACAATGTCTGATCCACCTTGTTGGTCTGTAGGAGCTGCCGGACAAAGGTCACGATATCGCGATAGTCCTCGGCCAGGCCGCTGACGTCTGCGCTGTTGCGCACAGCCAAGATGGCCTCCTCTGGTACATCGTTCTTGCGAGCTGTGCCCACGTGGGAAGCCCACTCGTATCGAGCGTCCTTCTCTCGCGATACTGCCAGGATGGTGATCTCCCGCTCTCCCATGGTGATTGACGACTTCAATCGCACGTGAGCGCCGGCCTCCATGACCTTCTGGGCAAGTCCCGGGCTGTACGCCAGTACACCGAAGGGGCCGGCAACGCGACCCAACGTCTCCACAATGGAATCGATCTCCGCATGCTGATCCGCCTCTACGTCACTCTTTTCTGCAATCAACTTGATCCTTGGCATAGTGTTCTCCTTTTTGTTTTGGGCCGTTTTGTTTTTCGCTTTTCCCTAACTGTCGCTTACTTCCAGTCGCTGTCAGACGGGTAGATGTTCGGCCCGATGTTGAGCACTGACGGACCGTCCCGCCACTCGCCAGCAACCTCGCCGAACCGCTTGAAATGCGCCGATGCCTGGTGATCCTTGAACGCCTCCTCATCCTTGTACACCTCGTACAGGTGGATGGTATTGGCATCCTGTCCGTCCTGAACCACGTCGAAACGCAGGCAGCCGGGTTCGTCCTCGTTCGCGCCCTTTGCGTTCAGTAGCAGCTCCTTCAGGTACTCATCATGATGCTCCGGTTTGATCTTGATAGTCACAAACAGAATATGCACAGTTATGTCTCCTTCAGGCGTCTTTAGTCTCCTTAATCTACTTCCAGTTGCCGTCAGCCGGGTGTGCGTTTGAGCCCGTTCGCACTACCGATGGGCCGTCGCGCCAGTCTTTGGACAATTCTGACCATTTCCTCTGATAGTCCATGGTGTGGTGGACATCGTAAGCTGCCTCATCCTTGAACACCTCGTAGAAGTGCACAGTGTTGGGCTCGCTTTCGTCCTGGATGATATCGAACTGGAAGCAGCCGGGCTCCTGCTCCACGGCGCTCCTTGCGTTCACGGATATCCCTTCGATGAAGGCGTCATGGAACTCCGGTTTGATCTTGACCGTAACAAGCTTGACGTGCACGTAATCCCTCCTGTGCTTTGGCTGGAGTAATTGTAGTTCGAGGCGATGGAGTGTCAACCTAACCCATTTTGGTATTGGCTCTCGACGTTTCGTACAGTTCGATGTAGTGGGCCACTGACGTCCGGGCGATGGCTTGGCCAACCAGTTCCAGCGGCAGGTCGTCCAACGACTTAAACCGCACGCAGGCTTTGCCGATGTCCATCCGCTTCCCGCTGGCCCTGTACTCTTCCTCAAACCACTCCATCAACTCCGGCTTACCGTAGATGTTCATCAGGTATGCAGAGCAGTAGTTCTTCTGCGATGCCAGCGCCGCGTACATCAATGGGTGTTTGTTATATGTGGTGGGGTAAGTGGAGAGTGGAATTACGTAGCTAATCATCCCGAAGTCCATCACCTCTTTATACCCAGATGGCAAGCACTTCAGGATGACGTCGCGCACAGTGCTGACCGTCTCCCGTCGATCGGGCGACGGTCAGCCAGGTAGTCTTCAACCGATGTCGCATCGCTCTTTGCCATACAAGATACCCCCACTTGAATGTATGAAGCACAGTACACATCGTCAGCAAAAGGGGCAATGCCCCCAGCAGAAGGGGCGCGCCCCCAGGTGGTATCATGCGCGACATCAACGCTGAAGGAGACGCCATGACTCGCGTAATCGATGTCCACGCCCACTACCTCCTGAAGAGTGCAGGGAAATGGTGGGGCGCACACCGGGGTTGGAAAACATGCGCGGTGACTTCCTCAGCCTGGAAAATCGGCTGGTGGACATGGACGCATCCGGCGTTGATATGCAGATGGTCTCTGCCTTCTCAGACTTCTATGGTCGAGACCTGGCCACGGCCAAGAAGGTCAACGATGTCGTCGCAGCAGGCGTCGCCAAGCACCCGGACAGGTTCGCCGGGCTGGCCGTCGCACCGCTGGCAGAGCCTGAGACAGCAGCCAAGGAGATGGAGCGGGCCGTAAAGGAGCTTGGTCACCGTGGCGTGGCCATCGGCTCAAACGTGGACGGTGTGAACCTGGATGCCCCGGAGTTCGCCCCGTTCTTCAAGACCGTTGAGGCCCTGGGAATCCCCATCTTCATCCACCCCGTGAACGCGCTGGGCGCAGACCGGTTGGCCAAGTACGAGCTCAACAACTTCATCGGGTTTGTGACGGACACGGCTGTGGCAGCAGGCTCCCTCATCTTCGGCGGGGTCATGAAGGCATTCCCAAACTTGAAGATATACCTGGCCCACGGGGGCGGCACGTGCCCGTTCATCCGCGGCAGATGGGATCACGGCTGGGAGCATCGACTGAAAGGCCCAAAGATCGATAAGCCGCCCAGCGAGTACCTGAAACTCTTCTACGCAGATGCCCTGGTGCACTCCAAGCAATCGCTGCAGTACGTAGTGGACGTGTTCGGCGAAGACCACATCATGGTGGGCACAGACTACCCGTACGATATGGGCCACCCGGGCCAGCCCGCATGGATACGCGACTCAGGTTTCCTGTCACCGAGTGGTGTAGAAGCCATCCTGGGAGGCACTGCCGAGAAGCTGTTTAGGCTTTAAGGCAGGTTTCCAGCAGTTCCAACGCCGCTTTGGTGAATGCCCACATGTTGGCTTCACGGTCGCTGCTTCCTGTCTCCACCGTGATGGTGCGCTCAACGGGGCCGGA
>Ga0114996_10000548_pt1 | contig 52381 bp, 43 predicted proteins | sample ArcticOcean_MG_C_4_FD_87039 | JGI IMG/M metagenome (GOLD analysis project Ga0114996, IMG submission 87039) | Marine microbial communities from western Arctic Ocean - ArcticOcean_MG_CB4_134 | ecosystem: Environmental > Aquatic > Marine > Oceanic | place: Arctic Ocean: Canada Basin | collected...
CCTGGATCGTCGGAAATTGGCTGCCCGTCCTCGTCGCGATTCTGGGAATGACCCTCATCGCTGTCCTTATCCGCCGGCCATTCTCACTAAACCTATTGACTCCCGCTCTCCTCATCCTGGCCTCCGTCGAACTGATCTACTTCGCCGCCACCTTCCATCCCCGCCTGCCCGTGGAGAGCGTGTTCGATCCTCCGCTCGACCTTGGCGCTGCCTCGGAGCCCGGCACCTTTCCCCGCGCCGTATTGCTCAACGATATTCTGGACGGCTCCAACTATCTCCTCACCTCGGAAATCGCCGAATCCTCCGGCTACGCCTCTCTGGTTCCGCGCCGCCAGGCTGCTCTCCTCGAGGCCTGGTACCGCGCCCCGGCCCGCTTCTCACGGCTTCTCGGCGCCGCCAGGGTCTTCTATTCCACCCATCCCCAACGCGGCTTCAACGTCCATTTCGCCGACGCCTACGGAGTCTCCTACTCCATTCTCCGCCCGGCCGCCGCGCTGGATTCCGGGTCCCCCCTCGGGGACGGCCTCGTCGACTTCTCCGGCCCGGGTCCCGACCGCCTCCTCGCCGTCCTCTCCATGGACGGCGCCACCGACGTTCCCCAGGGTACGACCGTAGCCACCCTTTCCTGGCTGCGCGACGGAAATGTAGTTGCCACCACCGAGTTGCGAGCCGGCCTGGAAGTCTCCGAACGCACCGGTTTCGGGGCGCTCGCTTTCCGTCCGTCCGCCCATTCCGAGGCTGCCGGACCGGCTATCGTCGTGGGCCGCAATCGTGACAGTCTTTACCACCTGGTGCAATTTACTGCCCCACCCGGCCTCCCGGTGGCCGCCGCCGAACTCCAGGTTGTTCTTGACGGCCCACGATTGACCCTGCACGGCCTCGCTCTGGTCGAGCAGGACAGTGAGCCCCGCCCGCTCTGGATTCCACCCCTCGCGACTTCCGGCGGCGACCGCGAACTTCTGGTCGGGATCTTCGATCCCGGTGATCGCATCCAGCTCTACACCCGCGTCCAGCTCGCCACCGGACCCGACGACGCCCTCGCGATCCTCCAGCGGCGCGATCCCGGCTACCGGTTCCGGCCCGTCGTCGAAGCCGGCGATTGGGCCCCCGGCCTCGCCCTCTCTCTCCTCGTCGCCACTGACCCATCTCCCTCCACTGCCGTCCTCACCGGCGAGGCTGCCACCCGCCTCGTCGTCCGCACCGACTCAGCCGAACCCGGGATGCTCGTCATCCGCGACGCTTACGATCGCGGTTGGAAGGCCTACGTGGACGGTGTCGAAGCTCCCGTCCTCCCTGCCGACCTGGCCAGCCGCGGAGTCCCCGTCCCTGCCGGCACCCACGAGGTCGTCCTCGAGTACGACCCGCCTGCCCTGCGCCTCGGAGCCATCATCTCCACCGCCACCCTTGCCCTGCTCACCGTCCTTGGACTGTCCCTCTGGCGCTGGCCCGAGCTCGCCCGTCTACTCCGCCGGAACTAGCTCCCGCGAAACTCGTTCACCGCCGCGATCACCTGGTCGACCTCACCGTCCGTCATCTCCGGATACAGCGGCAGACTCAGCACTTCAGCGCAACATCGTTCCGTGTTCTCCAGCGTCCCCACTACCCGGGAGCGACGCCCGAACGCTCCTTGCCGGTGCAGCGGCCACGGGTAATGGATCGCCGCCCCAATTCCACGCTCGGCCAGGTGCGCCTGCAACGCATCCCGGTCCGGTGTTCTCACCACATAAAGATGGTAGACGCGCCCCGGCCCGTCCGCCGGGGTCCGCACGGTTCTCAGCCCTTCTCCGTACCTCGCCGCGATCGCGTGCCGCCGCTCATTCCAGCGCTCCAGATAGGGCAGTTTTACCCTGAGAATCGCCGCCTGTAGTTCATCCAGTCTCGAATTCCGTCCCGGCTGGTCTGACCGATACGCATCCCCCATCCCCCCGCCCCGCCACCGGTGCACCGACTCCGCCACCTCCGGGTCATCCGTCACCACCGCTCCCCCGTCCCCGTACGCTCCCAGGTTCTTTGTCGGATAAAACGAAAACGCCGCCACCGGCCCTCCGGGCCCTCCGCCCAGCGCAGCCTGCCGGCTCCCTCCAGACGACGCACCATGCGCCTGTGCCGCGTCCACCACCACCCTCACCCCGGCCCCCCCTGCCACTCGTCCAATCCGTTTCAGATTGCACGCCTGTCCATAAAGGCTCACCGGCAAAATCGCCTTGGTCGCCGGACTCAGCGCCGCCTCGATCTCCGCCGGATTCATCAGCATCGTCTCCTCCTCTACGTCCACGAACACCGGCGTCGCCCCGATCGCCAGCACCGCCAGTCCCGTGAACGGCGCCGTATGCGCCACCGTAATCACCTCATCTCCCGCCCCCGCCCCCACCGCCCGCAACGCCAGCTCTATCGCGTCCGTCCCGTTCCCCACCCCCACTGCCTCCCGCGCCTCGCAGAACCGCGCGAATTCCCGCTCTAATGCCCGCACTTCCTCCCCCAGGATGAACCACCCGCTCGCCATCACCCGATCCATCGCCGCCCGTATCTCCCCCTCTAGCTCCGCCACCTGCCGCCCGGTGCTGAACACCGGGATCCGAATCTCAGGCGTCACGCCAGTACTCGGGATGCTCGTGATAAAACTCCATCGTCCTCCGCATTCCCTCCTCGAAGTTCATCCCCGGCCGCCACCCCGTCACCATCTGCAGGCGGTCATACGACGACCACGAATCTCCAATCTCGATCGATTTCAGTTCCTCTGGATAACCCACGAACTCCACCTCTACCCCGGCGTTGGTTGCGATCACCCCCGCGATATCTTTCACCGAAATCGGGCGATCGCTTCCCAGGTTGAACACCTGACCGTGAGCCGCTGGAGTCGCCGCCGTCGCCAGAATCGCGTTCGTCACGTCATCCACGTGGGTCACGTCCCGGCGCTGCTCCCCATCGCCGAATATCCGTAGCGGCTCCCGCCGCAGACCACGCCGGATGAACGTCGGAATCACCCCCTGGCTCCCGGCCTCCAGCGACTGCCTCGGCCCATACGTGTTCGTCAGCCTCAGTCGCACCGTCCGCAACCCATGGACCTCCCCATAAATCCGGTGATACTCCTCGCCGGCGTATTTATCCACCCCGTTTATGTCCACCGGCAGGGCCGGCACCGACTCCGTGATCGGCAGCTCCCGCGCCCGTCCGTACACCTGTCTCGTACCCGCGTAAACCACCACCGGCGTCGGCGAAATCCAGCGGCAGGCCTCCAGAATGTAGATCTGCGACCGGCAGTTCGCCTCCAAGTCTCCCAGCGGATCGGCCATGCTGCGCTGATGCGACACCTGCCCCACCGCATTCACCACCACCTCCACCCCTTCCAGCAACTTCTCCAGACCCCCGTCCCGCACGTCGATTTCATGCACGTCGCAGTTCGGAGTCGAGTCCGGCACGTTTCGTCGATCGCCTCCAAAGCCGTCCAGCAAAGCATCCACCACCTGCACCCGCGCCCCCAGCTCCGCCAGTCGCAGCACCACTGCACTACCGATAAACCCCAGCCCTCCCAACACCGCCACCCGTCTGCCGCGAAACCAATCGTCCACCGCCCCCATCGTCGGCGGACCGTCGATCCCCGCGCTAGTCGGCGACACCGTCAGCTTCCGCCACCGGGTCCGCCTTTGCCTCCCGTCCTCCACCTTCAGTTCCCACGTCCTCGCGCGCCGTCCGGTCTTCGAACAGCCCGCTCCACCAGAGGCGCACCAGATGGAACCCCAGCGACAACACGTTTATCGGTCGAAAAAACTGCGACGCTCCGAACCGTCTCGGCAGATGCGACACCGGCACTTCCACCACCCGATATCCCCCGCCGTACACCTGCTGCATCATCTGCGCGCACACGATCCCCCCCCGGTTCGTCAATCTCAGTCGCCGCGCCACCTCTCCTCGAAATAATCGAAAATCGCAATCCAGATCCCTCATCGGTATCCCCAGCAATTTCTTGGCGAAGTAGTTATAAATCCCGCCCAGCACCTGCCGCATGACCGAGTCGCTCCGGGCCGTTTTATAACCGTTAACCACGTCCACCCCGTCCTCCATCGCCGCAAGCAGCAACGTGATTTCGCGCGGGTCGTACTGGCCGTCACCGTCCGTATAGAACACCAGGTCCCCGGTCGCCGCTTTGAAACCCGACTGCAAAGCGCCGCCGTAGCCTCGATTCTGCGGATGCGTCACCACCCTCAGCGCCGGCACCGACTTCGCCAACTCTTCCAGGACCTGCGCCGAGCCGTCCCGGCTGCCGTCATTGACCACGATGACTTCATAATCGTCCGTCACCCCGGCAAGCGTCTCGTCCGCCGACCGCACCATTTCCGCGATCGTGTGCTCATCGTTATAGCAGGGAAAAAACGCCGAAATGCGCTCCTGCCGTCTTGGTTGGGAAAGGGACACGTCCTGAAAATTCATCGGGCAATGCTATCACCGCTCACCACTCGCCCACGTCGCGCCCTCACCTTCCCTCATGGCTCCACCTCCCCTCCGCTTGCGACTAGTCGTCAACCCCGGCAAGATCGCCAATAGCGGAGAACTCGAGCGGCGCCGGATCGCCTGCCCGAACCGCCTTCCCCGACGCTTCAAGCTCGTCAGCCAGCGGTTCGCTGGCCTCGAACATCTGCAGCTCCATGGTGTTCTTTATCCTCGCCATCCGCGGAGTATCCGAGCTGGCAGCCCTTCTTGCCAGGCCGATTGCCGTGTCAACCGTCGCCTCGTCGGTCGGCAACGTCATCGGCACCCGGGCGCCCTGCACCGTCATCGAAGTCAGGCAATTCATATATGTGTACTCGGGATTCATTGCGTCAACGAGCTTCTGGCTGACCAGGTCCGCCATCCCGATTCCCGTCGCGTTGCCATTGGATTCCTCAGTCAGTCGCAGCGTGGCGATGTAGCGATAGTTCGGCGTGCGGGGCCCATCTCCCAACAATCGGAAGAGCCCGATGATGTTGGTGTCCATCCCCGCACCCGAGATGTTCTTGCCCATTTCGTCAACTAGCAGAAGCTCGAGTTCGTCGGCCGGCAACACCGGCAGGATGGACTTCGCGATCTTCAGCAGCGCCCGATCCGTGGTATGAAATTGATCCGCCCTGACCACTTTGACTTGCGCCGGTTCGTCGAGGGGGTTTTCAACCATCGCCACCCCCATCAAGATCTTCCCGGTTTCAATCGCGGTCTGGGCGGCCTCTGGGATCGTCTCCGCCAGGCCGTACTGGTGAATTCGCTCCGCGCCCTTCTGCTTGCCGAAGCCGACCGCCGTCATCTTGCACAGGCCGCTTTCGATATCGCCGTGAAAATCGGTATGGGGCTTGACCCTGCCCAGCACCACTATGTGATCGGCGTTATAGGCGTTCGCATCCATCAGGTACTCATGCCCTCGCGGGCCTTTGCCCGTTACTACCGTATCCATTGTCGCCCGGATCGGCGCCCCAACGCCCGCTTCCGTAATCCTGTATTCCGCGAGCACCGCCTCCTGCCCTTCCGGGGTAGCCCCGCCGTGGCTGCCCATCGCCGGTACGATGAACGGTTCGAGACCGACCGCCTTCAGCTCGCGCACAATCGTCGACACCGCTGCTACCAGCGGAGTGATCCCGCGGCTGCCCACCCCGATCGCCACACTGTCACCTTTGCTGAATGATGTGGCGGAGGCGAGATGATCGCGAATCTTGCGGGCCAGCGTGCCCTCAAAGTCGTCAATCCGCGCGGTGTCAAATTCCTGCCGCATGGGCACCATTAACGGTCGGTCCACTTTGTGTTCCTTTACCAGCCCTGAAAAAAGAGTGACATCTAGTGTAGTCGCGCCGGCTCCGTCGCCAAATTTGCCCCGCACCGGCGGATTGCGCGCTCAGCGCTTGGCGCGGGACAAACCGCGGGCTCGGTTCTGCATTTGTGTCGGCATCGGGACTTCGGGGACAATTGGCCGCAGATGAGCAACAGTGAACGATCGCATTCGGCCGATGCAAGCACCAGGGAAGGTGCCGATGCCCCCTCCGTTCATGTGCGGGTGCACGCGGGTCTCGACCGATTCTTTCCAGGGGCGGGTCGTGTGCGCAAAATAGAGATCGCCGACGGGGCCACCGTCGGCAGTTTGCTGCGGGAACATGGCGTGCCGGAAGACTTGCCCCTCGTTGTAGGTCTGAACCGTGATCTCGGAAGCCGCGAATCGAAACTCAAACCCGGCGATCTGGTTGAATTAGTCCCGCCTATGACCGGCGGATAGCAACGGAGCGACAGTGCCACACTCAATTAACAACCGCATTCTCCGCGTGGATCTCACCGACGGTCGCATCTGGACCGAGGAACCCGGCATCGAGTTTTACCGGAAATACGTCGGCGGTCGAATGTTTATCGCCCACTACTTGCTGCGCGAGCTTCCACAGGGCGCCGATCCCCTTGGCCCGGAGAATCTGCTCATTTTCGCCGCCGGTCCTATGACCGCTGTACCCGTCGCCGGCAACGCCCGCCACAGCGTAGGCGCCAAATCGCCGATGTCCGGTCTTTATGGTGAGTCCGAGGCTGGCGGATTCTGGGGAGCCGAACTCAAAATGGCCGGTTGGGATGGGATGGTGGTGACCGGCAAGGCCGAAAAGCCCGTATACATATGGATTAAAGATCAAGAAGCTGAAATTCGGGATGCGTCGCACCTCTGGGGCAAGATCACCGGCGATGTCGAAGACGCGATCAGAGAAGAGCTGGACGACGCCCGCATCCGGGTCTCCCAGATCGGGCCCGCCGGGGAAAACCTGGTACGTTTCGCCTGCATCGTAAATGACCTGAACGAATTCGCCGGCCGGGGGGGCATGGGCGCGGTGATGGGTTCCAAAAACCTCAAGGCGATCGCCGTGAGAGGAAGCAGTCGCGTCATCCCGGCCGACATGGACCCCATTCGCGAGACCTCCCGCTGGGTGGCCAAAGAGACTTTCGCCGAAGGTCAACCGCACTTCATGTTTCACAATTACGGCACCGGCGCCCTGGTACGAAGCAAGCAGCTCGAAGGCCACGTGATTTCTCACAACTTTCGAGACGGCGTTCTGGAAGGCGCGGAAAACTCCGACGCCATCGCGATCAAAGAAACCGTGATGGAGCGCATGGACGGCTGCTTCTCCTGTTCCGTGAACTGCAAGAAGCGTGTTCGCATCGAAACCGCGAAAATGACCGTCGATCCCAAGTACGGCGGGCCAGAGTACGAGACCCTCGCTGCGATCGGCAGCAACCTCGGAGTCACCGACATTCTTGCTGTGTGCAAAAGCTCGGAAGTCGTCAATTACCTGGGGATGGATAGCGTCTCCGCCGGTTCGGTACTGGCCTGGGCCATGGAAATGGCCGAAATGGGAGTTATAACCCCGGAGGATCTCGAAGGCGAACAGCTGATCTTTGGTCGAGGATCCGACGTGGTCAAATGGCTCGAAATGATCGCCTACCGACAGGGATTCGGTGACGTGCTCGCGGAAGGAGCCCTGCACGCCTCACGAAAGATTGGTAAAGATAGCGAGAAGTACGTCATGCATGTCAAAGGCGTTGACCTTGGCATGCACGATCCCAGGGCAATGGAGGTCATGCGGCGCGGATTCCCGGTTTCACCAGTCGGTGGTGATCACTGCAACTCCGCCCACAAACGCAACGCGCTCGCTAACACGCTGGGACTCTGTCAATTCCTCGATTACGACGATGACCGCAAGCTTGCCCTATTGAACGCCGCGACTGGCTGGGATATGACCCTGGACGAATTGGACGACGCCTACGAACGCGGGATCACAATGACCCGGCTGTTCAACGTGCGAGAGGGCTGGACAACCGGGGACGATGTATTGCCGTGGCGGATTCACCAGCCAATGGCCAAAGGCCCGATGAGCGATCAGGTGCTGCCGGTCGAGCAGGTTCGCGAAGAAACTCAGGAGTATTACGATGCGCGGGGTTGGGACCGGGATACCGGCATTCCGAGTGCAGAAACAGTCGAGCGCCTGGGTCTGCAGGTGACTGTGTAGTCACAAGTGCAACCTATAAAATGCCGGTGATTTCAGCACTTCGTCTGCTAGTTTGAGATCGCGCCGACGGGTATTACCCGCCGGCCAATTAGTCGCCCTTGCTTTGCCCGTTCTCGCTCTCACCGTTCCCGCCCTGAAGTATCGACATTGTCTGCTCGATCTCTCTGTGCAACATTTCCTTCAGTTCATCAAAATCGCTGCGGTTGACTACGAGAATGTCAGATACCACGCTCGGTATTTCGGGGTCGGGCGTTTCGTTGGAGCGGACTCCCGCACCCGCCTGTCGGCTGACTTGATTCGCTACGATGCAGGTAGCGGCGAGCGTAGTGGTGTCGTCCGAACAATCACCCGGCGGGGCAGCATGATGAGCGCGGATCGCCCCGACGAGAAAGTCGGGTAGCTCCCACTTCTCGGCCAGCGTTGCTCCGACCTCTGCGTGATTTAGCCCCAGGACCTGGCGCTCCGCTTCCCCAAAACTGACGCCCGATGCCTGGGCGGTTTCTACGATGATGGTAATTCGCTGTTCGACATGCTGAGCGAGGACCACTTTACCGATGTCGTGCAGCAGTCCGGCGGTGTAAGCCTCGGCCGGAATTGATTTGTGACCCTCTTTGCTGAGCGTCTGGGCCGATTGGGCAACGACGAGAGAGTGATTGAAAAGCCCTCCCTTGCCAAGACCGTAACCGGCTACCCCCTGCCCTCCCAATCCGCCCATGGTCGCCGTTAGCACCAGGTTACGAATGGTCTGTTGCCCGAGCAACATGACCGCATTGTCGACGTCCCCGACCTGCGGGGGAAGTCCGTAGTAGGCTGAATTTACAATCCTGAGAACCCGCGCCGTCAGGGCGGCGTCCGACTTGAAGAGGTCAGCGATTTCTTGACGGGAAGTGTCCGGCTGTCTGCTTTTCTGGAGGATCGCGGTGGCGGTCGCAGGCATTGGAACGGCGTCAGGCGCGCTCTCCAGAATTTGCTGAATCGCCAGGTCAGTGGCCATCAATTACCGCTTTCGAGGGCAGCCATCGGGATTGACTTCGATTCATCGCTGGATGGCTCAGCAGTACAGATGATCGAGCATCGACACAGCCGGCGTCAGTAGTGACGATTACGAACCCGCTCAAGCTTTGGAGCTCGTGCACCCTTGCGTACCGCCGCCGGCGTAAGTTTGACTCTTTCCTGAGTTCCTTGAGGCAAGTTGGCCGGTCCGCTCAGGACGTAACCGCGTCGATCAAACTTGTCTGCCGGCGCAGAGAAGCGTTCCTCGCGGACCCCAACTGGAGTCAAACGGAAGAGGTGACGGTGGAATCGACCGAGGAATGGGCCGAACCGGATACCCGGTGCCGGCTGGCCAGCACGAACCCCCAGAACAGCAAAGTCGCGCTGGCCAACTCTGTAACGGTCAACCCCTCGAAGCCGAAGCGGTTAAGCGATCTGCCGACGGCGATGAGGATCGCGCCGCCTGCTATCAGGAGGTTACCGGTCATGCGATTCGGCTCGGTGCGGCGGCGGTAATAAACGATAGCGGACCAGAGGGCGCCGCCGACAAGTGTGACGACCCCGTAGATGTTGAAGAACGGGGTGATGAGGCGGACGCCCGTGGGGAAGACATCCACGCCAGTGAGTTCGGGCGCATCGATAAGTGGACTCGTATTCACCGTGGCCGCGAAGACAGCGTAGATGCCGTAGACGCTCGCGATCGCCAGGACGATCATCGTAGGCTTGGCTATCCGCCGCCAGAGCAAGAATACGGTGCCCTACCCGAGCCATGCCGCAACGAGGATGGCGCCGAACAGATACCAGATGCGAAGGTTGAGTTCGCCCCAGGACTCATCCCAGCCAAATATCGAAAAGAGGGAGCCGGTGAACGTCCCGATGGCGTAAAACGTCAGACCGAATCCCCAGATGAGGTGGGAGGGGTTGGACCGGGTGCGGACCCAACGCTGGAACACGATGTAGGCGAACGGAATGATGACCGCAGTGGAGAGTATCGGGAGAAAACGGAGCATGGAGTCTCCTCGCACGCGATTGACGGCTACAAAGCGCCGTGCGGATACGGTTCTGCCTACCCCCGATTCGGCCGACCAAAATATATCAAAACCTGCCGGTCTCCGCTTGCGATCCGGCAATAGGATCTCGTGCGGAATTAATCAACGGCGTCAGTAACCACGCCCGTTAAGTGGCGTGGAAAGAGAAAGTCGGGACCAAGCCTACGCCCGGGTGAGAAGAAGTTGGACGTCCCGTAGGTGCTTCACCTTGAAAGCGGCCGAGCAGGATGCCAGGTAATAGTTCCACATGCGGATGAAGCGTTCGTCGTAGCGGAGCGCCCGGACCGTGTCGATCTTGTCCCAGAAGCGACGGCGCCAGGTGTCGAGCGTCCTGACGTAGCGCAGACCGATTTCCTGCTCGGCGGCGAAGTGGAGGGTGGGCAAGACGTGCTCGAGGGATTCTTGAATTTCGACCATCGCCGGCAGAATGCCCCCGGGAAAGATGTACTTGCTCACCCAGCCCGAGCCCCGGAAGGGGTGATCGCGGTTGGAGTTGGGAGTGGCGATGGTCTGCAGCAGAAACTGTCCACCGGGGCGGAGGGCACGGGCCGCGGCCTGGAAGAAGCCGTCCCAGTAATCGCGCCCCACGGCTTCGAACATTTCGATGGAGACGGCGGCATCGTACGTATCGGTTACATCTCTGTAATCGAGGTGCTGGATGTCGACGAGGTGATTGAGGCCGGCGGCGGCCACCCGCTCACGGGCCAGGTTAAGTTGCTCGTCGGAAATGGTGATGCCGGTGACGCGACAACCGGCGGTCGCGGCGGCATGGATAGCGAATCCGCCCCAGCCGCAACCGATTCCCAGGACGTGATCGTCGGGGCCGAGTCCGAGCTTGTGACAAATAACACTGTACTTGTTGATCTGGGCGTCGGCCTGCGATTGATTTTTATCGGTATATATGGCGCAGGAGTATGTGAGGGTCTCGTCGAGGAAGAGGCGGAAGAAATCGTTGCCGAGATCGTGGTGGTCGTGGATGTTGTCCCGGCTGCCTGCCGGAGTGTTGGCGCGACGGCGCTGGCGGTAGCTATCGATGGTCGCCGAAAGCCGCGATAGCGGCCCGTCGATCCGTACGGAGTTGGAGTTGGCCAGGGCGGCAGCTATGAGGCCGGGCAGGTCGTCGGTCTTCCACTCGTCGGCCATGTAGGACTCTCCAACCCCGGTGACGCCGGAGGAGAGCAGACGGGTGAAGAAGCGGTTGTCGAGGACGAGAAGGTCATGGGGTGTGCCGGCAGGATCGCCAAAGGTTTGAATGCTGCCGTCAGGGAGTGTCAGGCGGAGTTGGCCATCGCGCCAGCCGCGAAAAATTCGGATTGCCAGGCGGTGGGCTACGGCCTCAACGACGCTCATTGGTCAGGCGAGGGAAACCCCCGCGGCAGCTACAGGCCGTAGAGGGTGCGGTATTTGTTCTCAAGATAGTCGAGGAAGGGCTCGGCGCTGAGCTCGGCATCGAGTTCGAGGGCGACGAGTTCGGCGGCGCTCCAGGCGGAGCCGTGGCGGTGCACGTGCTGACGCATCCACGCCAGAAGCGGGGAGAAATCAGCGGATTGCAATGCGGGCTGAATCGATGGGTCGTCGGCCAATGCGGCTTCGTATAGCTGCACTGAAAGCAACGTTCCCAGGGCATAAGTAGGGAAATACCCGATGGCTCCGTAGGCCCAATGGACGTCCTGGAGGACACCGCGGGCGTCTTCGGTCGGCTCGACGCCGAGCAGGGATTGCATGCCCTGCCACCAGCGTTCGGGGAGGTCCGCAACCGCGAGGCGATCCTCGATGAGTTCGCGCTCAATTTCGTATCGCAGAAATATGTGAAGGCAGTAGGTGACTTCGTCGGCCTGAACGCGAATGTAGTCGGGCGCAACGCTGCTGCCGGCTGAATAAAGATCGTCGGCGGTGATGTCGTCGAACTTGGCCGGGAAGTATTCGCGCAAGCGTGGCAGAAGGTGACCGGCAAAATTTCTGGATCTGCCAACCAGATTCTCCCATAGGCGGGACTGGGACTCGGCGATGACAAGGGATTCCACCTCGCCGAGGGCCGTCCGGTCGAGTTCGGCCGGAATCCCCTGATCGTGGGTGCCGTGACCTCCTTCGTGGATGGATGCGAAGAGCGCTGGGGCCAGGTTGTCGGGATGGACGGCGGTGGTGACGCGCGTATCGCCGAGCCCGATGCCGATGGTGAAGGGATGGGCGGAGATGTCCTGGCGGCCGGTCCGGAAATCAAACCCGATGAGGCTGAGGATGTCCTCCGTCAAGCCGATCTGGGCCTCGTGGGGGAGATCGCCGCGCAGGGCGGAGTCGTCGACGCGATGAAGGACCGGGCGGAGGGATTCGAGCAGCGGGACCAGGCGGTCGCGCAGGGCGCTGAAGAGGCGATCGACATCGGCGGAGGTGAGGTTGGGTTCGTAGCCGGCGAGGAGGGCGTCGTAAGGCGTATCTTTGTAACCAAAGTATTCAGCCTGGCGACGGGCAAGATCCACCTGATCCGTGAGATCTGCTTCGAAGATGGCAAAATCGCTCGCGGCGCGCGCCTTCACCCAGGACTCAAAGGCGCGGGCAGACGTACGAGCCATCTCGGCTACCAGCTCCGGGGGAAGCTTCTTGGCGCGATCGTAACGGCGGCGAGTGATCCGCCAGACGGATGCCTGGAATGACTCTGCGGGCAGGGCCGCGGCGTCGTCGGCGAGATCATCCAGTAGTTCGCCAATCGCCGGATCGGTGAAGCGTTCGTGGGCGATCTGTTCGAGGGTGGCAAGCTGCTCACCCCGGGCGCCGCCGCCGCCGGCGGGCATATAAGTCTGCTGGTCCCACGACAGCAGCCCCGCGGCTTTCTGAATATCGTCGACTTCGGCAATTCGAGTCTGGAGCTGGTCCCATTTTTCGGCGGTCGACATACAATCATGGTCCTTAGGAGTTGTCTGGTAACCGAGTGTAGCGCGATATCTGGCTGGATCGGGCGTCTGCGACCCGGTAGGCTGCGCACGCCCTGAGTGCCATCGAGAAGAAGGCGGCAGTGATGGATTGCGCGTTTCAGTGGCCGCTACGGTGGCACCCGTTCTACGATCGCTTCGGGATGCCGGCGGAAGTGCGACGGGAGGTCCGCTGATGAGGATGCGGGCGGAACTGGCGACGGTGCGGGTGCCGGAATTCGAATTGCCGCGGGAGCAGCCGGTGGTGCCCCCGGCGGAGTTCGAGCGGCGGATCGCCGCGGCGCGGGAACGGGCGGCGCACCGGGGGTTGGATTTCCTGCTGGTCTATGGCGACCGCGAGCACTTTGGCAACCTCGCCTTCCTGACGGATCACGACCCGCGTTTTGAGGAGGCGTTGCTGGTGATCCCGGTCGACGGTGAACCGGCCCTGCTGCTGGGGAACGAGGGGATGGGTTACGCGGAACTGGTACCGGTGGACATCGAACGCAGGCTCTACCAGGGATTCAGCCTGCCGGGTCAGAAACGGGGTGAGCAGCCGCGGCTGGAGCCGGTCCTGGCCGAGTGCGGGATCGGGAAGGGGCGGCGGATCGGGGTGGCCGGGTGGAAATACGCGACAGCGCTGGAAACAGACGACCTGGAGCACTGGTTGGAGATTCCGTCGTTCCTGGCGGACACGCTGCGGGAGATGGTCGGTGACCGGGACCTGGTGGTGAATGTGAATGACATGTTCATAGACCCTTCAGACGGCCTACGAACCCAGAACAGCGCGGGGCAGCTGGCCGCTTTCGAGTTTGGGGCGAGCCACTGCGCGGCGGTGGTGCACCGGGCGCTCTCGGCGGCGCGGCCGGGGATGACCGAATTGGAGGCGGTAGCGGCGGCCGGGCTGAACGGGATGCCACTTTCGACGCACCTGATGTTCTCGACCGGCGAGCGGGCGCACCTCGGCCTCCCGAGTCCGTCGGGGAGGGAGATGGAGCGCGGTGATCCGATCTTCTGCGCCCTCGGTTATCGCGGCGGCCTGACAGCGCGGGCCGGTTGGCTGGTGGAGGACGAGTCGGAGTTACCGGCGACGGCGGCCAACTACCTGGACCGGCTGGTGAAGCCGTATTTCGAGACGGTGGCGGCGTGGTACGAGGCGGTGGGGATCGGGGTGGTCGGGGGAGATCTGCAGAGTCTGGTGGATGGGATGCTGGGGGCGGCGGACCTGGAGGCGGCGCTGAACCCGGGTCACCTGATCCACCTGGAAGAATGGATGCACTCGCCGATGAATCCGGACTCGGACATCGAGCTGCGGTCGGGGATGCTGATCCAGTGCGACATCATCCCGGTGGTGGCGGCGGAGTATCACACGGTCAATGCCGAGGACACGATCGCGCTGGCTGATGAGGCGCTGCGCGGTGAGTTGCGAGTGGAGTATCCGGCAATGTGGGCGCGGATCGAGGCGCGACGAGAATTCATGCGGGATGGGTTGGGAATTGAGCTGCAACCTGAGGTGCTGCCATTCAGCGGGCCGCCGGCGTTGGTGCGCCCGTTTGCTCTGTCACCTGAGAAGGCGATGCGGATCGAACGGTAGGGTTGGTCGTAAGCACCCGGAGCAGCGCTTCCTCGGCGTCCGGTTTGGAATTGACAGCGACCGCACCGATTTCTCGTCGTCAATCACCAGGACTCGCAAACCGGCAACGGATTTCGCAGAGGTGGGCTCGGTTCGGCGATCTCAATATCGCGCTACTGGTACTCATTCGCAGCATTCAACTCGCCAATTGCGACAGGCCGGTGGTCTGGCGAAGTTGGGGTAGTCGGCTCCTTGCGGGGATGGGGATCAAGTACCGCCGGCGGAGGCGACTGCCGTGCGCGCACGGAATTGCCCTACTCGCAGCACATGGCGGAGTTCGGTTAGAAAGATGGCCGCTATGCCGAACAAAACGATCCATGCCACGCCGGGGATGATCATCAGCGGCTTCACCCCGACAGTGTCGGCAAGCCAGCCGAAGCCCAGATTCATGAATGCCATGAAGCCTGCGGCAAGCATTGTAAATATAGACATGACCCGACCTCTGAAGGCGTCGGGAACCACCTGCAGGACCAGGGTGTTAGAGATGGTCATGTAGATCGCTTGGGTTGCCCCGGCGAGAACTGCTCCGGCGACAGCCACTGCCGGGGAAGTGGCGGAGCCAAGAATGATCATCGCTAGGCCACTTCCCATCCCGGTTATGGCGAGTGCGCCCCCCTGGAGAGACGGACGACGGACCAAGGAGACGCCGAATGCTCCGACGATCGCCCCGGCGCCTATGCCCATTACGATGGCGCTAAATGTGTTGCTTCCCCCGCCAAGTCCTTCGGCCAGGCGTGGCAGTAACGACTCGTAAGCCATCGTGAAGGCGCAGTGAAACATGACACAACCGATGACGGTGAAGAGACGGGAATCACGCCGAATGTGAACGAGACCTCCCACGATGTCGCGGAATATTGAGCCTGTCGAAAGTGTCAATCCCGGGGATACGGCGGGAGGATCGGGGCGGTGTTGGATTCGCAGAAGTTGCAGCAGGGCACATATCAGAATCAGGGCCGCGAAAACAAATACGATGCCCGCGCCGAACTTTGCAAGCAGAACCGCCCCGAATAGCGGCCCCACGATTCTGGAGCCGTGCTGCGAAATGCCGGTCAGAGCCACAGCATTGAGAAGGTGTTCGGCCGGAACAAGGTTTGGAAGCAAAGCTTGGACGGCGGGTTGGGCAAGAGCCATGGCCATCCCATGGACGATCGCGAGACCCACTATATGCCAGACCTGTACCAGTTCAGCCAAAGTGAGTGCGGCTAGACCGGACGAAGAGACCATCATTATGAGCACCGCGATCAGCGCGAGTCGGCGGCGATCGAGCCGATCCGCGACCGCTCCGGCTATGGGGCCGACGATGATGAATTGAACCATTCCGGCGAACGTTACGATTCCGACAGCCAGCGAGGATCCGGTCATTTCGAATACGAGCCAAGCCCGGGCCAGCATCAGCGTCCATCGGGACGCCATAGTGAAGAATGAATATAAGAAAATTCGCCGATAGTCGGGCGATTGAAATGCCGGTAGGCGACTGCTCAACACGGTGAAAACGATCTACGGTATCTGGCGACATTGGCTGGGCCGAGCTGGCCGTGCATTAATCTCGAGTGTGCCGTCAACCTCGTGATCCCCCTGTCCAGCGCTAGACTCTGATGTGCCGTACTCTGGTCCCATTATCGTTAGGATTGGCCCGATTACCAACGTGACGGGACCCCTGTTACCGCCGCGGGGATACCGAAGATCGATGGAGATACCTGGTCTGTGAACCGACCAAAATTGAAAAAAAAAGCTTTCTCGACTCGGTACAAGCCGTGCGGGTGCGGGTGCGGGTGCGGGTGCAGGTGCAGGGATGCTTGACTATCAAGGTATCAGCCTAGAGCGGCTGCCTGAGGCTGGCATCCTTGTACGGGGTTCGCAAACCGTCTACGTCGACCCGTTCCGCCTCGAGGATTACCAGGTCTTTCCGGCCGATATCGTACTCGTGACTCACGCGCACGAAGGGCACTTGAGCCTGGACGATCTGCGGTTGGTATGCCGACCCGACACGATGATCGTCACGAACGAGGCGGTCGCGGTGAAACTGGCCGAAACGGATCTGCCGGTCCCGGACGTGCTACCCCCGCGAGGCACGTTTACGGCAAGGGAGATAGATATTGAGGCGGTGGCGGCCTACATGCTCGAAGACGAGGCAAACGACGTGAACGGGATGACGACGGAGGGTACGCGAGATCACATCTTTGCGCATCCTTTCGACGCGGACGGGCTGGGGTTCGTGATCCAGATGGACGGGGTTCGCGTTTACCACGCCGGAGATACCGGGCTAATCCCAGAGATGCGGCTGATCAAGAATGTGGATATCGCGGTGTTGCCGGTGGCCGGGTGGACCGTCATGTCGCCGGATGAAGCGGCCGAGGCGGTTAAGACGCTGCAACCGGCGGTCGCGGTACCGGTGCACTATGGCCATTCGTGGGGTAGCGCGGAGGATGCTTACTTATTCCAGGGGATTGCCGATTGCCGGGTGGAGGTACTGTAGGCGGCCTAGTGGGGGTGGTGGCTACGGAGAATGGCGTCAACGCGTTCTTGAGTAACTCCCTCGGGGCCTCGGGCGGTGCTGACGGAGGCGGCGCCGACGGCGTTGGCATATTCGCAGGCGGCGGCCAGAGAAGCACCACGACTGTGGGCGGCCATAAGTCCTCCTCCAAAGGAGTCACCGGCGCCGATAGGATTCACAGCCTCGACCGGGAAGCTGGGTACAGCGATGAATTCTTCGTCGGGGTTAGGGGCGATCAGCGCACCATCAGCGCCGAGCTTGACGATGACAGCGCCTTGAAATCCCTCGCGAAAGCGTTTTTGTCCCTCTTCATACGAGCAATCTAGAACAAGTTTAAATTCGTAGGCGTTGCCGATGATGACATCGATGGCACCGTCGAGTTGCCCGATTTCGTGGAAGTTGAGCATCTCAGCTCCGGCCTGGCCTATGTCGAGTACGGCGAGGCCGCCAGCGGCGTGGGCGACGGCGGCCAGGGCGCGGATTCCCGGCACGATGGGGCGGTCGACGGAGAGCGAAAGGGCGGTGAGATAGACGTGGCCGCCGGGCCAGCTCAGCGCGAGGTCGCCGAGGTCGATGTGCTCGCCGGGATAGTAGTACGCCTGCCGACGGCCGTCGGCGCCGACGGCGATGGTGTGAGTGGCGGTGCCGCCCACGCGCTCGCCGAAGAATTCAACTCCCCGGGAGGTGAGCGTGTTTACGAGAAAGTCACCGAGTGCGTCCCGGCCGATGGGGCCGCCGACGGTGCAGGGGCCTGCAAGAGCGGAGTAGACGACGGCGGAGTTGGCGGCGGGACCTCCAACCAGTAGTCGGGCGGGCTGGTCATGCCAGACATCGCTGCGAGGAGTGAATTCGGTTTCGGGTTCCGGGAAGCGATCGAGACCGGAAACGCTGATGTCGGCGACGATGCCGCCGACGAAAAGAACGGGCAATGGCGCAGCCATGAATCAGCCGCTGCGGGGCAGCAAGTCCTCTGGCCAGTGGTACTGGCCAAAGGCGGCGATGTGGGCATTGCGTCCATCGGTGGCGAGGCCGGCCAGGGTGGTGGCGTGGACGGTCGGCGCGCCGGGGCAGGCGGAGGCGAGTTCGCGGGCTTCGGTTTCGTCGGGGAAGGCGAGGACCTTGCCGTTGGGGTCGGTGAACGCGAATAGCGGCACCGAGGTGCCGAAGAAAGCGGGTGGCTCAACATTTGGGCGGGTGGTGGGGGCGGCGCGAAAGGGGGCGATGCGGGCGCTGGCGACGTCTCGCTCCTCGAAGAAGCTGAGGATCTGGCTATGCAGGCGGGCGGCGTCGGCGGGGTTGTCGTCGAGCACGTTATCGAGTTGCGCAGGATCGGCGTGGATGTCGTAAAGCTCGGACACATGGCCCTCGGCGGAGAGAATGAGCTGCCAGCGGAAGTCGCTGATGGAGATCGGCTCGGGGAGCGTGTCGGGGCCGACCCAGCCGTCGTGGTCGGCGCCGTAGTCGGTCCAGGTAACATTTTCGGATACGTCCAGGCCCCGGCCAAAACGGCCGGAAATGGCGTAATCGCGTAGTTGGTCGGTGTGTCCCTGGATGACCGGCAGCAGCGAGCGGGCGTCAACGTCGCCGGGTATTTCATGCCCGAAGACATCAAGGATCGTAGCGAATATGTCGACGTGCTGGCAGATGGCGGAGGTACGCCGACCGCCGGAGGCGCCGCCGGGAAGGCGGATGAGGAGCGGGCAGCGGACGTTGCTCTCATAGAGCGTGCCGAGCTGACCGCCGGGCTTGCCCTGCAGGTCGTGATCGCCGAATCCGTGGCCGTGGTCGGTCATCCAGACGATCATCGTGTCGTCGGCGATGCCGAGTGCGTCGAGCTTTTCGAGCAAGTGGCCGACCCAGCGGTCGGAGTAGGTGCATAGAGCTGCGTATGACGCCCGGACATGATCGCGCTCGGGATCGGACATATAGGTCGGCCGGCCGTAGGCCGGGTAGATGATCCAGTCGCCGGAATAATCCGGGTCGGCATAGCGGGCCATGTCGGTGGCGGGTGCGTCGAAAGGCTCGTGCGGATCCCACATGTCGACGTATAAATAAAATCCCTTGCGGGCGTGGTTGCGGTCCAGCCACTCCATGGCGGTCTTAACGGTTTTGCCGGCCATCCATTCGTCTTCGAATTGGCGGTTCTTGATGTTGCGGAGGTAAAGCTGGAGGGAGTCGACGCTCTTGAGTTTGTGCGGCGCGGCGAACTCCTGGTAAGGGCCTGGATCGGTGCGCCAGGAGTCCTGGTGCTGGCCGCGGACGCGATCCCAGCCGGTGAATCCGCGCTGGTAGTTGTAGCCGGCATTGGTCATACCAGGGGTGTCGTGGATGAGCATGGATGTGTGGCCATGGTCAGTGAGAATCTCGGCCAGTGACCGGTCGTCGGTGCCCAGCGGCGCCCAGGGTCGGTGGGGGAACCCGAAGCAGCCGGTCCAGAGGTCGTATCGGGTGGGGATGGTGGGGTAAGAGCCTGCATAGAAGTTGTCAAACAGCAGTGACTCGGACGCGAGCTGATCGAGGGCTGGAGTGTGGATGAATTGGGACCCGCCACCGGGGTTTTGCCACGGGGCTGGAAAGCTGTAGGCGTTGACGTGATCGCGGCGGAAGGTGTCGTTCATCAGGACGATGACGTTCATGAGGTTCCTTCCCGGGCTCAGTTGCGAAAGTGGGATCGTCGGGGGGATCATGATATGAGCCCCGGAGGGGCACGCTATCAGAAATGGCCGCGCAGGCGGTTCGGGTGATCGAAAAGCGATCCGCGACAGAGGGCTGGCGAGACCGGCCTAAAATCAGCGGCCGATGATCGTAACCAAATAGGAGACGAGTGCCGAATGAGTGCGAAAACAGTTGGTTTCGTAGGACTGGGTGTAATGGGGCTGCCGATGGCGCGCAACGTCATCCGTGGTGGCCATGCGGTGGTGGGCTTCGATCTGAATCCGGCCGTACTGAAGGAGCTGGCGGCAGCGGACGGCCGGGTGGCGGACTCGCCGGCGACGGCGGCCCGCGGGAGCAATCTGGTCATCACCATGGTGCCGAATCCGGAGGACGTGGAAGAGGCGGTGCTGGGGAAGGACGGAATCGCGGATGGTATCGAAGATGGGGCGCTGGTGGTGGTGATGAGCACGATCGACCCGCCGAGTTCGATCCGGGTGCATGACCGGCTGCGTGAGCGCGGCGTCCGCATGATCGAGGCGCCGGTGACGCGCTCGTCGCAGCACGCGATCGACGGCGAGTTGGGCATCCTGGTCGGTGGTGAGGCCCAGGACCTCGAGGCCGCCCGGCCGGTACTGGACTGCATCGGGACGGACATCACCCACTGCGGCCCGATCGGGACCGGGGCGGCGATGAAGCTGGTGAACAACATGCTGTCGATGACGATCCAGACGGCGACCGGCGAGGCGCTGACGTACGGGCTGAAGGCGGGGCTGTCGCTGGATACGTTGCACGAAGTGCTGGGGGGAACGGCTGCCTCGAATGCGGCGTTGCACGGTCCGATGAAAAACGTCGCGCGGCGGCATTTTGAGCCGGGCTTTATGGTGCGGCTGGGTCAGAAGGACCTGCGGCTGGCGGTGAAGTACGCGTCGGAGCTGGGGGCGATGGCACACCTGGGGTCGGTGACACACCAGATGTTGGCGCAGGCTAACGCCCGCGGTTTCGGAGCCGAGGATACGAGTGCGGTGGTGAAGCTATATGAGGAGGCTGCGGGGGTGGAGATCCGGGAGGAGGTCTAGGCCCGGCCTGCCGCGTGGGCCGCTACGCCCTGACGCCGGGGTCGGTCATGGGGGTGGGGTCGAGGCCCCGGGCCAGCTCCTCGTCGGAGAGGTCCGTGAGTCGGCGGGCGACTTCGGGGACGGTCTCGCCGGTGCGCACGGCCTCTTTGGCGATCTCGGCGGCGGCGGCATAGCCGATGCGCGGTGACAGGGCGGTGGCCAGCATGGTGTTGCGGTCGAGCCAGAATTTGGTCATCGCCTCGTCGGCCTCGAGGTCGCGGACGCAGCGCTCGGCGAATTCGCGCGAGCCGTTGGCCAGGATCTGGATCGACTGGGGCAGGTTGTAGGCGATGGCCGGCATCATGACGTTGAGTTCCAACTGCCCGGCGGCGGCAGCGGCGGCAATGGTCGCGTCGTTGCCGAAGACCTGGTAGCAGATGATGTTGAGGCACTCGGCCAGGACCGGGTTTACCTTGCCGGGCATGATGGAGGAGCCGGGCTGGATGGCCGGGAGCTTGATTTCAGCGAGGCCCGTGCGGGGGCCGGAACTGAGCAGGCGGAAGTCGTTGGCGATGCGGCAGAGATCGACGGCCAGGTCGCGCAGCGAGCCCGAGAGTCTGGCGAAGCGGGTCATGCTCTGCATGGAGTAGAACAGATTTTCTGAGCGTCGGACGGTGAGTCCGCCCTTTTTTCCTATGATGTCCACGACCTGCTGCTGGTAGTCGGGCTCGGCGTTCAGGCCGGTTCCAACCGCCGTGCCCCCGAGGCTGAGTTCCTGCACATCGGCTTCGGCCTGGCGGATGGCGGCGGCGTTGCGCTCCATGGCCCGGGCATAGCCCGAGAATTCCTGGCCGAGGCGGATGGGAGTGGCGTCCTGGAGGTGCGTTCGGCCGGTCTTGACGATGTCGTGCCAATCGGCGGCCTTGCGGCTGAACTCGGCCGCGAGCAACTCAAGGGCTGAGTAGAGGTCGGGGAGCAGCTTGAGGGCGGCCAGGGCGATTGCGGTGGGGATGACGTCGTTCGTGGATTGGGCCATGTTGACGTGGTCGTTGGGGTGGACCGGATCGTAGCTGCCACGTTCGCCACCGCGAATCTCGTTGGCGCGATTGGCGAGGACTTCGTTGCAGTTCATGTGGTGTGAAACCCCGGCGCCGGCCTGGAAGACATCAACTACGAACTGGTCCGTGTGCTCACCCTTGAGGATTTCGTCGGCGGCCTGGACTATGGCGTCGGCGCGCTCGGCGTCCAAACGGCCGGTCTCTTTGTGGGTGATGGCGGCGGCCTTCTTGATGAGGACCGTGCCCCAGACGAAGGCCGGATGGGGGCGGATTCCACTGATGGGAAAATTGCGGATCGCTCGCTCAGTTTGGATGCCGTAGAGAGCTTCGGCCGGTACGTCGAGCTCGCCGAGAGAGTCTTTCTCGATGCGGGTGGTCATGACGACGTTCCTTTCGGGCGCGGTACGGCTCCAGCGAGCGGGGAAAGTTTAGTCGCTCGGCGGGCTCGGGCCACTGAAGCTGGTGACGGATTTCTAGAGATGCTCGACCGGATTGCGCAGCACGCCGACTCCCTGAACTTCGATCTCGACGATGTCGCCGTCATTCAGTGGGCCAGTGGTGCCGGGGGTGCCGGTAAAGATCAGGTCCCCGGGTTCGAGGGTCATGTATTGGGAGATGTAAGCGATGCACTCGTCGATGGGGAATACGAGTTGGGAGGTATTGCCTTGCTGGACGGTCTTACCGTTAAGTCGGGTTTCGAGGTCGAGGTTGTCGTAGTCCATGTCGGTGACGATGACGGGACCGAAGGGGGAGAAGGTGTCGGCGGACTTGGCGCGCCACCACTGGGTGTCCTTGTCGTTGCCACCCTGCCAGGCACGCTCGCTGACATCGTTGGCGCAGCACACGCCCAGAACGTGGCTGCGCGCGTCGGCTGCCGAGATGCGGGAGGCGCGGCGACCAATGACGATGGCGACCTCGCCTTCATAGTGGGCGTTGACGCTATCGGCGGGCAGGATGATGGCGGCTTCGGGATCGACCGCCGAGGAAGGAGCGGCCAGGAACGGCTGGGGGCGAAGGTTCAACGGACGGCCGCCCGCATGGCTGGCGTAGTTGACAGCCAGGTTGACGATCTTGGTCGGGACGGTGGGGTGCATGAGGCGTGCCGACGAGAGGGTATCCAAATCGCCGGTGCGGGTGGAGCCGGTGAAGAAATCACCGGTGAACCGATGGATGTGGTCGCCGTTGAGCTCGCCGTGGAATATGCCGGCGGCGGATTCGTAGCGAACCAGGTTCATAGGCGCTCTCCGTGGGTGGGTCGGGGCGAAACGGCCCCCAGTGTAGCGATGTCGGGTCGGGCGATCCCGGGTTGGCTAGGGGCGGTGGAGCTCGAAGGTGCCGTCGGCCGACCAGGAGCCGTCGGGCGCACCGACGGTGTAAGTGGCCTCTAGGGATTCCGGGGATAGCGTGTCTTCGACCCCGAGGGCGATGCCGGCGGATTCGGCTACGGCCACTAATGACTAGGCGCCGTCACCGACATTGAGAGTTAAATCGCCAAGTAGCGAGTTGCCTTCTTGCTCGTAGGTCAGGCCGTCGGCATCGAAGCTGACCTCGAAGGTGATTGGAGGGGGATCGAACAGGCCGAATACGTCCCCATTCAGATCAAAAGTGATGGTGCCGGTGCCGTCCTCACGAACATCGATCTCAGCGGTCGTGGAGCCACTGGAGCCGAAGGTGAGGTTGTTCCATTCGCCGACCCAGCTGCCGGCCATTTTCACGGCGGAGTCATAGGTGGAGTCCGAGGCGGGCTCGGGGGAGTCGGTGGGGGGTGGGAGAGGTGTGTCAGCGGGTTCGGCGGCTGTCTCGGGAGTATCGGTCGGTACGGCCTTGGCTTCTCGGGCCAGGGGTGGAGCGGCGGCGGTCGGGGCGACAGGATTTGAACCTGCGACCACTTCAACCCCATTGAAGTGCGCTACCAGACTGCGCTACGCCCCGAGATAGCGCGAGTCTATCAGATAAACCCCGGTAATCAGGAGTGGCTGGACGCATCGCGGCGGGCAAGAATCCGACGCAGGCGGCGGTAGCGATGCAGAAGGCTCCAGGGGGGCTGGAAGCCTTCGGTCAGGCCCGAGAATTCAGACCAGGAAAGGCGGTGTCGCGAATGAATGTGGCGACGCTCGCTCCACGCCCGCCGCCAATGGATAAGGGCGGCGAGCCGCCCCCGCAGAATGGCGGAATCGCGACTGCGAAGGAGGGTGATGGGGATGGCGGCGAGGTCATAAAGTGCGATGAGTGGGGCATGGAGAAGCAGCTGGGGCATTGGGTAATTCTTGAGGATCGTCCACACTTTGTTGCGACCGAGATGGAAGTTCTTGAACGGCGAGTCTTCGCCGCCGGTGGCGGAATGCTCGTGCTGAACGGTGGCTTCGGCGACGTACAGACAACGCCAGCCGGCCAGGCGGGCGCGCCAGGCTAGATCGACGTCTTCAAGGTAGGCGAAGAAGGATTCGTCGAAACCGCCTATGTCCCCGAAGAGGTCGCGCCGGAACAGGGCGGCCCCGGCGGAGGGGCCGAATACCTCGGTTGTAGGTCCGGCGTGAAGGTCGCCGATATGCCGGTCCCAGGCGATCCCGGCGCGGTCGAGAGAGATGCCCGCAGAGTTGATTATGGCCGGGTCGTGGGCGAAGACCATGCGGCTGGCGAACATGCCGTAGGCGGGATGCGATTCGGCGGCGGCTTCGAGAGCCGCGAGCCAGCCGGACTCGGGAGAGGCGTCGTTATTGAGGAATGCGATGAGGGGAGTCGACGTGGCCTCGATGATGCGGTTGTTGGCGGCGGCGAACCCGGGATTGCCCTCCAGCCGGAGGACGCGGATTTGCGAATACTCGGAACGGAGCAGATCGAGGCTGCCATCGGTAGAGCCGCCGTCGGCCAGCACGACCTCGTAGTTGACGTCCTGCTGGGCCATGACGGCGGGGAGATGGCGTTGTAGGAGATGGCGGCCGTTGTAGCTGACGATTGCTACTGTGATGCGAGGCAAGAGGCTCTCCGACGGTCTGAGGGATTTATGATGACCGGGACTCCGAGTTCAAATTGGAACGAAGGTCGAGGCGGGAAGTTACGTGACGGACCCGGCGCGAAATTTGAATAGGTGTCCCAGGGGAAGATATTAATGATGAGTGACCAAGACCTGCCGCGGACCTTGTCGCCGACCCAGTTTCGTGCCTACGCCCGTTGTCCCCTTGCGTACCGATACCGGTTCCGCGAGAGGCGTCGGTCTCTGCCCACGCCGCCTTCGCTGCTCGGGCACGCGCTGCACACGATGATGGAAGCAAATTTCCGGGCGAAGCGACGGTCCCACGCTGACTTGAGCGAGCAGGAGTTGGAAGCGGTGTTCGATGATGTGTGGGATCAGGAATTGCCGCCGGATGGCGAGGGCGCCCGGGCGACGCCGGAGGAGTTCGCGGCGGCGCGGGAGCTCGGCTACAAGGTGCTGGCGTTCTTCCGCGATACGGTTGCGCCGGAGATCAAGCCGCATCTGGTAGAGCACCGATTTCGATTCGCGATGGAAGGTGTCCCGGCGCCGATAGTCGGGCAGGTAGACCTTGTAGACATGAGCGGGACGGTGATAGATCACAAAACGGCGGGCGGCCGCTACGGGGAAGACTACCTGGATCACGATGTGCAACTGTTCTGCTATTCGCTCGGATACACGTTAGTTCGTGAAGGGATGCGGCTGCGAGAAGGCCAGATGCCGGCGGCGCGGCGGCTTTCGCCGGCGCGGGTCGATGTGATAATTCGGGGTGAGACGCCGGAACTGCAGCGCTTAGAAAAAGTTTATGACGAGGATGATGTGGAGCGGATAGGCGGCACGATGCGGCGACTGGCGGCTGGAATATTCGCGGGCGAATACGAGCCGTTCTGGGTTGACGATGAACGGGAGGAAGGGTGGCGGATCTGCGAGAGCTGTGATTTCGAGAAAATCTGCGACCGAAGCCTGTTGAAACAAGAAAACTAAAGATCTGTGAAATTAAGCCGATGATCAATACGTAGACTCGTCCCTTGTAAGGGGGAGTCTGCCGCGTCATTGCGACGCCCTGCAGGGAGGCAGAAACGCAGTAAAGGGAGGTGCAATGGTCACGTCAGTTGGCGCAACTGCGTCTCTGCAATCGATACGTGCGGCGTTGGCCGCGGTAACGATGCAGCGGGCGATGAATGCCGACGCTATTTCGGTGTCGACTCTTCTCGCATCGATAGCGATTCCCCAAACGGTTGGGGCGTCAGGAGTCGGCGGGAACGTAGACATCAAAGCCTAGAACCGGCGCAGGGGCGCCGGTCTGAGGAAACGGCTTCGGAATGCCCCCGGCTACAGGGTGTGCGAGAGGAAACCGGGTGAAGTGCGGCCTGAAACGGCCGCTTTTTATCTTTCGGGGAGGATGGGGCAGGGGAGTCGAAGGGAGTTCGCCGGGGGGGCGGTGGGTTCAGGGGGTGACTTTGAAAGTGGCGATTGAAACCGTGAAAAAGGCGAGGGCGACGACGATAGTGAAGTTGAAGAGAAGTCGCTCGGCGCCGCGTCGGGTGCTGTGCAAGGAGTCGCTCTGGCCGAAGGCCGCGCCGGCACCGCCCTGGGCCTGTTGGAGCAGGACGGCGATCACGAGCAGGATGGCGAGTACCACCTGAACGGCCTGAAAAACGGTTGCCATGAGCGGGATTCCTTTCGGCGGGCGAGTATACCAATGGGATGGTAATTGGGGTGTGGTTCATGCGGAACGAAGCCAGCGGGCGGCGTCGAGAAGGGCCGAAGCTTCGCCGAAGGCGCCGGCCTTGGTGACGATGGGGCGACCGGCGGCGATTCCGCCGACTAGCAGTCCGCCGGGAATGCCGGGACGAACTTCGGCGACGATGCGAATGCCGGCGGCGTCTAATCCGCGAACGGCCAGGGAAGCGGTTTCTCCCCCGGTGAGAACGAGCCCGATATCGGGGAAGGCGGATACCAATCCGGCGGCCAGTTCGCCGATCCACCGGGTGAGGTTTTCGACTACGGGCGGAGAGAGATCGCGCCGTCCGGCTCCGGGATGGGCGATCCAAACCGGGTCGTCTCGCAAGTGCGCGACAGCGGCAGTGAGTGCGATTTCGGGATGGGGGGAATCGGCGATGTCCGGTATGTAGGGCGCCGGTCCGAGAGCTGAAGCCGCGACCGCGACCTGTTCCACTGTGACATCCGAAAAAGAGCCGGCGATGACCGCGACCCGGGACGAAGGGGGATGGGAGACGGGGAAAGGGGTGGTCGCGGCTTCCCCGACTAGATGCTCCGCGAGACCGGCGGAGCCGGCGGTGAGACGGTCGAGACCGCAGCGCCGGGCGGCTTCGGCGACGCATGCGAGATCGGCCTCGGTCTCGGCGTCAGCGACGATCACGTCGGCGACAGCCTCGAGCACGCGCATCCGGGACCCGGTTGTTTCGATACCAGACCTCACGGTTTCCAGAGACAAGAGAGCGGGTTTGAGATCCGAGTTGGCAGAGAGGAGACGGGAGATGTCATCCTCATGAACCGGTGACTGGGGATCGGCGGCGATTTCGGTCTCGGTGATACGAACGCCGTTGATGTACTGAATTCCACCGACAGTAGTGCGGCCCTGAGCCGGGTAGGCAGGGGCAAGGATGGCAGTGGGAACGCCGGTTGCCCGCATGATGGCGGCAAGCTCGGGTCCGAGATTGCCACGAAGAGTGGAATCGACTTTTTTGTAGAAGCGATCGGCGGTGAGGGCGGCCCGGCTGGCGATGGCTTCGGCGGCGACGGCGGCGTCAGCGGGAGAGAGGGCGCGGCTGTCGGAGCTGAGCACCAGGGCCCCGGCCTCGGGGCTGCCGCCATCGAGATCGAATACGGTCCAGAGCCCTTGCCGGGCGAATTGCAATCCGGTATCGAGAGCGCCGGTGAAGTCGTCGGCGAGGATGGCCCAGACCATCAGGCGGAGATCCGGGCCAGGGCCGGCCTAGCTCTCGGCGACGGCGGGATTGGAGAGGACGCCGACGTTTTCGACCTCGACTTCGACGGTATCGCCATGGGTGATCGGTCCGACTCCCTGGGGGGTGCCGGTGATGATGACATCTCCGGGCTCGAGGGTCATGACCTGGCTGATCTCCTGAATCAGGAAGGCGCAAGCGAAGATCATGTCGGAAGTATTGGAGTCCTGAGTGGTCTTGCCGTTGACGCGAGTGGAGACTTTTAGGCTGTCGGGATTGAGATTGGAGACGATGACCGGGCCGAGTGGCAGGAAGGTGTCGAAGCTCTTGGCGCGGACCCACTGGTTTTCGCGGGCCTGCCAGTCGCGGGCGCTGACGTCGTTGGCGGCGGTGTAGCCGAGAAGACAGTCGAGGGCTTCGTCTTTGGAAGCGTTGCGGGTGCGGCGACCGATCACCAGGGCGAGCTCACATTCGTGTTCGACCTGCTCGGAAGAGCGGGGAAGGACGATGGCCTCGCCGGGGCCGATGACGCTGGATGGGGGCTTGAAGAAGAGCATGGGGAAGCTGGGAACCTCCATGTTCATTTCGGCGGCGTGGGCGCGGTAATTGATACCCACGGCGATGATTTTGCCGGGAACGACGGGGGCCAGGACTTCGAGTTCGTCATAGGAACCGACGGTGCCTCCGACGGTGAATTCGCGAAAGGGATCGCCCTGAATAGCGTTGACGGAGCCGTCCTGCTTGAGCGAGCCGTAGGCAGGCCCGTCAGGCGTTCGATAGCGGAGCAGTTTCAAGTTGGATCCTTTCGTGCCGGGAGGGCCGGCTACATCGCTTCGAGGAGCTTGAGGGAGGCGGTGCGGAAGCTGTCTACGTCGGCGAGAACGGGCAGGCGCCGGGTCTGGCGAAGCTCGACGAATTCGGCGCCGGGAATACGACTTCTGATGAGCTCGGCGTCGGCGTTGGAAACGACGGGGTCGTCGGCGCCGCGGATGATGACGGTGCGGGCGGTGATGTGGGGAAGGAGGGAGAGGATGTCGCCGGTGGCGACGGAGCGAGCGAGGGCGGCGGCGGCGGGTTGGTGAGCTCCGGAGCCGGCGTCGAGAAGGTCGTCGGGCACTTTGCGGTTGCGGGCCAGGCCGGCGCCGGCCTTGATGATGCGGGCGAGATTTTTGGGCTTCCATGAGAGCGCGGCGAGTTCGTCGGCGCGGGTGAGAGCGGCGGCGGGATCGCCGGCGACGGCGTCGGCGCCCATGAGGACGAGCTTGTAAACGAAGGACGGGTAGCGGGCGGCGAGGCTCTGAGCGACGCGGGCGCCTTCACCGAAAGCCAGGACGCTGCAGCGCACGAGCCCCAGGGTGTGCAAGGCGTAGCGGATGTCGTCGGCGAGGGTATCCACATTGGCGCCGTCGCCAGTCTTGGGGGAGTCGCCGAATCCGCGGAGATCGAAGGCGCGGCAGTGGTATTCCTCGGGCATGCCTTCGATGAAGTCGTGCCAGAGCTTCGCTGACTGGAGATTACCGTGCAGGAAGACGGCGTTGTGAATGCCTTCGCCGGATTCGAGGTAGTTAAGTTCAAGGTCGCGGGTGATGACTGCTGGCATTGATTCCTTCTGGAGTGAGAAGAGGGGAGGCGGGACGAGCCGTAGTTTACGGTTTTGGCGCAATGATCGGTAGTGGGTGCGGCCTGGGTCCGTTTTCCCTGGGAACTAGTTGAGCAGGCGGCGGACTGGACTTGGTAACCGTTGTAACGCCGGCGTTATCCACAAGCCACAAAAACGTTTTTTCGGGATTTCGGAGTGCGATTTTGGAAAGCCGTTATACAGGGGCAGGAAGGTATGTACAAAGGGGGTGGTTTGCGGGTTTTGCCCAGTAGCTTGTGGCGGCAGAAATTGCTGGGGTTAGCTGACTGGCCGGTCCCTGTGAATCGCGCTTGAGAGAGTGGCCCCTGTGGTGGAGGCGACTGGCGGCCTGCCGGGGATGCGACTGGGAATGTCTGGGCAAGGGTGAATCGGCACGGGATGCTTGAGGGGTAGCATAAGCTCGCGGCTCGGGTTGGAGAGGGTAGCGACTGTCCGAAGGGGATAGGGGAGTGTGCGGGGGGGGGATATCGGGCAGAATGCCGGAGCGTAGTTCTGGAGCGGAAGAGATTTAGCGGACGGGTACGATGAGACGGACGCAAATTGACATAACTAAGGATGGATCGCGTGGAGGCTGATTCGGGAGGGCGAACCGCCGGCGCGGGGATGAGTGAGGCGCAGGGCGCGGGATCTGAGAGGGAAGTTGATTCGCTGCGAGAGACGAACGCGCGGCTGGTGGATACGCTGCAACAACTGCAACGGGAGCGGGCCGGGGACGCGCTGGAAGGGGTGCTGGCGGAGGTGGATCGGGCGATCGGCGGGATGTTGACTTATGTGGAGGATCTGCGGCGGACGCGGGAGAAATTGGTGCGGGGAGTGGGGAGCGTGGCGGACCGGCTGGCGGAGATCGATACGAGGTCGGTCTTGGGATCTGGGGATGCGGCGCGGACACAGTCGGGTTATGAGGAACCGGTTGCAGGCGTCGGGACGGAGGCGGAGAGGGATGTGGAGGCGCCAACACAGTCGCCGGCACAGCCGGTTTATGCGGAGCAGTCGACGAAGGTGGAGCCCACGAGCGCGCAGGTGGATGCCGAAGAGGATGTGTCGAACATAATCCGGCCAGAAGCGGAGCCAGTGGGTGAATCAGCGGCGACTGGGCTGGATGAGATGGAGTCGCCGGGCGCCGAAGCCGCGGAGGACGAGCGGACGAGGCCAAGTTTGCCGGTGGATCTGGTGGTACACGGGTGCAAGAATTTTGAGCTGGTGGGGAAGTTGCAGGCGAAGGTGTCGGGTCTGGCGGTGGTGGAGAGCATGCGGGTGAGGCGGTTTCACCGGGGGTCGCTTTACATGACGGTTTCGCACGGTGCAGGCGATCTCGCGGAAGGCCTCATAGAGGCTCTTGCCGGCCTGGAGGTCGACGGAAAATGGTTGCGGATTCTGGAGAGCGGGGCGGGGCGGATCGAAGCGACGTTTCCCGGATAGGCCGACGTAGGGCCTAGTAGTAGACGCGCTGGGTTTTCTGGCCTGTGACGTATGCGGCGCGAATGGGCTGGATATCGGGCCGGTCGGAGACCTCGGCGGTGGCGACGTCCCACCAGACGCCGGTTTCGGGGGAGACGGCTTCGGGATAGGTGGCGACATCGATTACGACGGGGCGGCGGACGACGTTGCGGGCTTCTTCGAGGGCCTGTCGCAATTCGTCGGGGGTTTCGGCGCGGAGGCCGACGGCGCCCATGGATTCGGCGTTCTTGGCGTAGTCAATTGAGAGATAGGCGCCGGTGAGGCGGTTGGTGCCTTCTTCGCGCATGCGGAACTCGTTGCCGAAGGCGGTGCCGGTGGAGCCTTCCTGCAGGCGGCGGATGACCTGGAAGCCGTTGTTGTGGGAGAGGACAATTATCAGTTTTATGCCCTCCTGAACGGCGGTGACGATTTCGGAGGGGTTCATGAGGTAGGTGCCGTCGCCAATCATGACGAAGACCTCGCGGTCGGGGTCGGCCATCTTGGCGCCGATGCCGGCGGGGATTTCCCAGGCCATGCAGGAGTAGCCGAACTCGAGCATGCAGTGGTGGTCGTCGTTGCAGTCCCAGAGCTGGCGCAGGTCGCCAGGCAGGGAGCCGGCGGCGCAGACGGAGACGTCGCCGGGACGGGCGAAGTCGTTGACGATCTTGATCATCTCGGGCTGGCGCATGATGCCGTCGTCGGCAGGGGCGAAGGTTTCGGTCAGAGTGTCTTGCCAGGCTGCGTTGAGGGTATTGACCCGTTGGGGCCAGGATTTGGGGGCGGAGTGGTGGGAGAGGGTGTCGGCCAGCTGGTCGAGTGCGAGTTTGGCGTCGGCGAGCACGGGCAGAGCGCCCTGCTTGTAGGCGTCGTGGCCGGTGACGTTGATGGAGACGAAGCGCACGTCGGGGTTCTGGAAGGCGGTTTGGGAGCCGGTGGAGAAGTCGGCGAAGCGGGTGCCGACTCCGATGACGAGGTCGGCTTCGGCGCTGAGGGCGTTGGCGGCGGAGGTGCCGCCGACGCCGAGAGCGCCGACGGACATGGGGCCGGCGAGGCGACCGGCGCCTTTGCCGGCGTTGGTCTCGCCGATGGGGATGCCGCAGGCGGTGGCGAGGGCGGCGAGCTCGGTTTCGGCTTCGGAGTAGATGACGCCGCCGCCGGCGAGGATCACGGGCTTGGAGGAATCGCGAATCATGGCGGCGGCGGCGGCGATGGCGTCGGGATGGGGGTAGGGGCGCTCGATTTGCCAGGTACGCTCTTCGAAGAAATGAGTCGGGTAATCGAAGGCCATCATCTGGACGTCCTGAGGCAGGGCGATGGTGACGGCGCCGGTCTCGGAGGGACTGGTGAGTACGCGCATGGCGATGGGCAGGGCGGTGAGTATCTGTTCGGGGCGGGTGATGCGATCGAAGAAGCGGCTGACCGGGCGGAGGGTGTCGACGGCGCCGATGTCAAAGCTGACGGGATGTTCGATCTGTTGCAATACGGGGCCCTGGAAGCGGGTGGCGTAGTGGTCGGAGGGGAATAGCAAGACGGGCAGATGGTTGGCGGTGGCGGTGGCGGCGCCGGTGACGAGGTTGGTGGTGCCGGGACCGATGGAGGCGGTGCAGGCGAAGGTGGATTTGCGGCGCGTTGATTTGGCGTAACCGGTGGCGATGTGGACCATGGACTGCTCGTTGCGAGTTTGCATGTAGGGAATCTGATCGCCGTATTCCTCGAGTCCCTGGCCCATACCGGCGACGTTGCCGTGGCCGAAGATGCCGAACATTTTGGGGATGAGGCGCTGGCGCTGCCCGTCGCGTTCGCTGTATTGGACCGCGAGGTACTTGACGATGGCCTGGCCGGCGGTGAGGCGGATGGTTTTGCCGTTGCTATTTGCCATGGTGGATATCTGTCCTACGGGAGGGGCGCGAAGCCGGTGAGAAGCGGGTGGGCGTGATTTTACAACGAGAGGAGGGGAGGGCCGATCCTGGTGTGGGGAAGGGGCGGCGGGTCAGGAATTGGCGTCGATTCCGCGGAGCTCGGGACCCTGCTCGCGGGACATGAGGCGCTGGATGCCGGCGGATACGGGCATGCCGGAGAAGAGCACTTCGTGCATGGTCTCGGCGATGGGCAGTTCGACGCCAAGGGAGAGGGCGAGGACGCGGGCGCCGCGGGTGGTTTCGATGCCTTCGGCGACGTTTTCCATATGCCCGGTGATCTCGGAGAGGGAGCGGCCCTGGGCGAGCTGCACGCCGACGTAATGGTTGCGGGATTGGGCGCTGCCGCAGGTGGCTACGAGGTCGCCGATGCCGGCGAGTCCGCTGAAGGTGAGGGGATTGGCGCCGGCGGCGATACCAAGGCGGGTCATTTCGGCGAGACCGCGGGTGAGGAGGGCGGCGTGAGCGTTCTGGCCGAGATGGAGGCCGTCGACCATGCCGGCGCCGATGGCGACGATGTTCTTGAGGGCGCCGGCGAGCTCGACGCCGATGAGGTCGTCGCTGGTGTAGGCGCGAAACCAGGGCAGGGTGAAGATCTGTTGCACTCGCTCGGTGATGGCGCGGTCGGGTCCGGCGATGACGGTGGTGGTGGCTTCGCGGGCGGCGACTTCGCGGCCGATGTTGGGACCGGAAAGGGCGACCCAGCGGTCGAGAATGTCGGGTCCGAGCTCGGCGGCGGCAATCTCGGAAACGCGCTGGCCGGTGTCGGCGGCGATGCCTTTGACGCCGCTGACGATGATGGCGTCGGGGGGGAGGTGGGGTCCGACGGTGCGGAGGTTTTCGGCGAGGGAATGCATGGGGACGACGATGAAGGCGAGGGTGGCGCCGTCGAGGGCCGCGGCGGGATCGGAGGTTACGCGCAGGGTGTTGGGCAGGGGGATTCCGGGGAGGAAACGGGAGTTCTGACGGAGGCGTTCGATGTCGAGGGCTTCGTCGGGGCGAAGCACCCAGAGGCGGCAGTGGTGGCCGGCCTCTTCGAGGAGGACGGCGAGGGTGGTGCCCCAGCCGCCGGAACCGAGGATGGCGATGGTTTCGGTCACGGATGGCCTGCTTTCGATGGGTGGGGGGCAGTTTAACGCTGAAGTGCCCGGATTTAGAGAGGAGCCGGTTGTGCGGGTGGGGTGGCATGGGCTATACCTTGCGGGTTGCCCCGGAGCGCGGACGCGGTCGGTGCTTGTTTTCAGGTGGATTGAGCAGTAGGTGACGACAGCCAGCGAAGGACCGGCGGGGGTGGACCTGTCGGGCCGGCGGTTGTTGGTGGCGACGATCGTGACGGGGCTGGGGGTTTCGCTTTCGACACTGACGGCGAGCATTGTTTTCGTGTCGCTGCCGTCGCTGGCGACGGCGTTCGCGGTGGACCTGGGGACGGTGCAATGGGTGGTGATGTCGTATTTCATCGCGGTTTCGAGTTTGCACCTGTCGATGGGACGGATCGCGGATCTGCTGGGCCGGCTGCGGGTGTACCAGGCCGGGTTCGTGATCTTTATCGTGGCGTCGGCGCTGGCGGGATTGAGCCCGTCGGTGGAGTGGCTGATCGCGGCGCGGGTGTTGCAGGCGGTGGGGGCGTCGATCGTGCAGGCGAACGGGCCGGCGATCATGACGCACATGTACCCGGAGTCTCAGCGAGGCAGGGCGCTGGGGTATTTCGGGATATTCGGGGCGGCGGGGTTTTTCAGCGGTCCGGTGTTGGGAGGAATAATCCTGGACGTGGCCGGGTGGCCGTTTGTGTTCTACGCGCTGATTCCGGTGGCGGCGGTGGCGTTGGTGGCGGGACTGTTCGTGTTGCCGTCGGTACCGGCGGTGAAAGGCGGGAGCTTCGACCGACCGGGAGCGATCCTGATCGCGTTCATATTCGCGCCGACGGTGTATGCGTTGAACAGAGGGTTCCGGGACGGGTGGGGATCGCCGCTGGTGCTGCTGGCTATAGGAACGCTGGTGGTGGCGACGATTCTGTTCTATCTGCGGGAACGCTCGACGGAGCATCCACTGGTCGATCTGGAGCTGTTTCGGGTCATAAATTTTCGGACGGCGCTGATCGTGTCGCTGCTGGGCTATATATCGATCGACAGCGTGAATTTGCTGATGCCGTTTTTTATGGAACGGGTGCTGGGAACATCAACGACGGTGGTGGGATTCGTGCTGGCGTCGATTCCGGTGGTGACGGGGGCGACGGCGGTGGTGGCGGGGCGGGTGAGCGACCGGCTGGGACCGCGTATCCCGCGCAGTATCGGATTGCTGGGATTGGGCATCGGGCTGGCGAGCTTTGCTTTGCTGGGGCCGGAATCGGGACTGCCGCAGGTGCTGGCGGGGATGGTGCTGGTGGGGTTGGGGCGGGGGTTCTTCGTGACGCCGAATACGAGCGTGATGATGGGTTCGCTGTCCCGGGAGCGGGCGGGCCTGGCGGGGGGATTCGTGGCGTCGTCGCGATTGTTCGGGCGGGCGTGTGGACAGGCGCTGTGGGGCGGGGTGTTCGGGATGGTGGTGGTGTCGATTACGGGTATGGCGGTGGGGGACAGCCCGGTGGAGGCGCTGTTGTCGGGATACCGGGTGGCGTTCGTGGCGGCGGGGGCGGTGGCGGGAGTGGCGGGATTGGTGTCGCTGTATGGAAAAGCGGCGGAGAACGGGTAGGCGGGAGGCCTACGGGGTGGGGGTGAGGACTTTGTCGCGGGAAGGAAAGCGGCGGCGACTCGTATACTGTTTGACCCCCGGCACGAAGGGGCGGCGTTGGAGCAAGGCGCCGCGGCGGAACTTGTGCCGGGAGGAACGCGAGAGCAGGCCGGACGGTTGGATTCCAAAAACCTGAAACGAACGTTGTTCGTGATGGGGATACCGGCGCTGGGGATCTACCTGGGGCAGTTCCTGTGGTCGGTGGGCACTCGCTTTGGCTTTGCGATAGTGGTGTTCTTGCTGGCGTGGTTGCTGAGTTTCGTGCTGCTGCCGCTGGTGCGGCTGCTGCGACAGCTGGGCCTGCCGCGACTGTTGGCGACGGGTACGGCGTACCTGGCGATGATCGGGATGATGGCGCTGTTCGGGGTGTTCCTGGCGCCGGCGATGATCGCGGACCTGACGGAATTGACGCGCTCGGTGGCGGGATACCGGAGCGATGTGTTGCCGCTTGTGGCGGACTTCGAGGCCTGGCTGACGAGGATGGGACTGCCGGAGGGCTCGCTGGAGGAAGCGCTGCTGGGATCGACGAGCAATTTCACGGACTTCGCGGGTACGGCGGCGGCGGAGGTGCTGGCGGCGGTGACGGGTGTGGCGTCGGCGATAGTGGGAATTCTGCTTACGCTGGTGGTGTCGTTCTACCTGGTGCTGAACTGGGATCAGGCGGTGATAAAGCTGGAACGATCGCTGCCGGACCGCTGGGGAATCCGCCTGCATGAGGCGCTGGGAGCGGTGGAGCACGCGTTTGCGGCGTACCTGCGGGGGGTGCTCACAGAGGTGGTGATCTTCGGGGTGGCGACGGGGATAGCAATGTCGATCGGCGGGGTGGAGTACGTGGTGCTGATCTCGATCGTGGCGGGACTTCTGCTGGTGGTGCCGTGGGTGGGGGCGATTATAGGAATCATGCTGCCGATGCTGGCGGCGTCGCTGGACTCGTGGACGACGGCGCTGTGGATCGGGCTGGCGCTGACGCTGGTGGAGCTGACGATTGATAACGTGATCAAGCCGATGGTGGTGGGTATATCGGCGAAGGTGAATCCGCTGGTCATCATCGTTTCAATCTTGATAGGGACGATTGCGGTGGGGCTCTGGGGGGCGGTGTTCGCGGTGCCGTTTGGAGCGCTGGGATATATCGCGGCGCGGACCGGCTATTTTCGCTGGGTGGCGCGGCGTCCGGACGATCCGGGATTCGACCCGGCGGTGGCGGACGGGGCAGGGTCGCGAAGGGACGGGCTGGATGCGTTTCCAGGAAGCTGATGGGGTGAGCGGATGAGCCCGGAACAGCGGGATATGTTGCCGCCGGACAGGATCACGCCGAACGCACTGGCGGTGTATCTGGAGGTGATGGCGCGGGCGATTTTTCAAGCGGGGATGCGGTGGGAGGTGGTGGAGAAGCGGTGGCCGGGAATCGTGGAGGCGTTTGGCGGGTTCGAGCCGGAGCGGGTGAGTGGGACGGACGAGGCGGGGATCGAGGAACTGATGGAAGACGAGCGCCTGATCCGAAACCGGCGCAAGATCGTGGCGGTGGTGGCGAATGCGGGAAAGCTGCTGGAACTGGAGGCGGAGTTTGGCGGTGTTGAACAGTACCTGGACGCGGCGGGGGACTTTGAGGCGGAAACGGCGGTGCTGAAGCGGGATTTCAGCTTCATGGGGGACTTCGGCTGCTATTACTTCCTGTATGTGGTGGGTCGGGAGGTGCCACCGCACGACGAGTGGCGGGTGGGGATGGAGGCGCGGAGGGCGAAGGGCGGGAAGTAGGGGCCGGAGGGGAGCGGCTAGGGGGCGCGGGCGAGTTCGGTTTCGAGGACGGCGCGGAGACGGGTAACGATTTTGGGTTGGTCAGCGGCGATGTTTGCGTTCTCCAGCGGGTCGCGGTCGAGGTCGAATAGCCTGGTGCCGTCTTCCAGCTGCGAGACGACCAGCTTGTAGCGCCCGTCCCAGACGAGATCGAAATTGCGGACCTTGTGCGCCGAGCTGGCGGCTTTGCCGCGGTTTTCGAGTCCGGAGAACACGTGGGCGTGGATGGAATCGGCGCTGCCCTCGAGCACGGGCCGCAGCGACCGGCCGTCCATGCGCTGGATGGGATCGGCGCCGGCGTAGTCGAGAAAGGTGGCGGCGAGGTCGATCAGCTGGGTAATGGCGGGAGTCTTGAGGCCAGATTGGATGCCGGGACCGGCGATGACGAGAGGAACGCAGAGGGAGGGGTGGTAGTAGGTGAATTTCTCCCAGTCGTTGTGGTCGCCGAGCATCTCGCCGTGGTCGCTGGAGTAGACGACGATGGTGTTGTCGAGTTCTCCGCGCTCTTCGATGACGTCGAGGAAGCGGGCGGTGTGGCGGTCGATGTTTTCGAGCATGGCGGCGTAGTTGCGGCGGATTTGAGTGTGCGTGTCGGAGTCGTATTCATCGCTGTTGTGGGGTGGGGGGAAATCGACGTCGGACCAGCGGTCGTACATGGATTGGGTGATGTCCATGGGCTCGTGGGGGCCGGTGTAGTTGACCTGCATGAACCAGGGCTGGTCGGCGGGGAAGTCGTTGAGGAAGCGGACACAGTTGTCGGCGATCCAGTTATCCAGGTAGGCGTCGTCGGGCAGCGGGGTGGGCTCGGTGCTGGTGAAGCGCTCGCGGCCGTCGATGTCGTCGTAGTGGACGCGGTCGAGTCCGCGTTCCTGCAGAAAGGCGATGTACGGGGTTTCGGCGACGGGCTTCCAGCTGTAGATGCCGGCGTGCTTGCCGCAGTTGTCGATGCCATCCGTGAACCCCCATTTGTCCAGCCAGCTCGCTCCGTCGGCGCCCCATACCGGCGTTCCCTTGTGGAGGTCGACTTTGCCGACGGAGGCGACGCGATAGCCGGCGGCCCGGAGATTCTGGTAGAAGAGGGGCTGGTCGAGAGGGGTGTTGTCGTTGTTGTCGAGAGTGCCGGAGCGGCGGTAGTTGACTCCCTGGGCAAGGGTGGAGCGGGAGGGGGCGCACAGGGGAGAGTTGCAGATGACGCGGTCGAAACGGACGCCGCGATCGGCGAGGCGGTCGAGATTGGGCATGCGCACGGGCAGATCGGGATTCCAGCCGACCCAGTCGAAACGGTGCTGGTCGGGGAAGATGAAAAGGATGTTTGGCCGGCCGGAGGTGGACATCAGGCGGTTCCTTTGGGGATGGGACGTTGGAGTTCGCGATCCAGCACAGCGTCCAGGGTCTTGACTATGTCGGGCCGGCTGTCGGCGATATCGGCCTGCTCGAGCGGGTCGTTGTCCAGATCGAAGAGGAGGGTGCGGGAGGCGTGTCGATCGCGGACGAGCTTGAAGTGGCCGTCGGAGACGAGGTCCCAGTCGAAGGCTTTAGAAGCGACCATCATGTAGTCGAGCAGGCCGCCGTCGCCGCCGGCTCCGGTGGGATGCTTGACGCGGTTGGTCTGGCCGGCGAATACGTGGTCGTGAAGGATGTCGGCGGAGCCGTCGAGAAGCGGCCGCAGGGATTTTCCGTCGGCGTCAGGCAGCGGGCTGGCGCCGGCGTAGTCGATGAACGTGGCGGGGAGGTCGATCAACTGGACGATAGCGTCGGTGGATTTGCCGGACTGAATGCCGGGTCCGGCGATAACCAGGGGAACGCCGAGGGAGGGCTGGCGGTAGGTCCACTTGGCCCACTGGCCGTGGTCGCCAAGCATCTCGCCGTGGTCGCTGGAGTAGACCACGATGGTGTTGTCGAGTTCGCCGCGTTCCTCGATGACCTCCAGATAGCGGGCGGTGTGGCGGTCGATGTTCTCGAGCATGGCGGCGTAGTTGCGGCGAATTTGAAGGTGGATTTCGGCGTCGAATTCATCGCTGTCGATTGGCCCGGGAAAGTCGACGTCCGTCCAGCGGTTGTGCATGGACTGGGTGATGTCCATGGGCTCGTGGGGGCCGGTGTAATTGACCTGGATGAACCAGGGCTGGTCGGTGGGAAACTCACGGAGATACCGGAGGCAGTTCTCGGCGATCCAGTTGTCGGAGTAGGCGTCGTCGGGGAGTGGGGTGGGGTAGGTGCTGGTGAAGTCGTGGCGGTCGTGGAGGTCGTCGTGGTGGACCTGAGCGAGACCGCGATCGTGCAGGAAGGCCATGTAGGGTCCGGCGGGTTCTTTGACCCCGGTGACGGCGCCGGCGTGCTTGCCTTCGTTGTCAATGCCGTCGGTGAAGCCCCATTTGTCGAGCCAGCTGGAGCCGTCTAGCTTCCACTCGAAGGTGCCCTTGTGGAGGTCAACTTTGCCGACGGCGGCGGTGCGGTAGCCGGCGTCGCGGAGGTGCTGGTAGACGTATGGTCGATCGAGGGGGGTGTCGTCGAGGTTGTCGATGACGCCGCAGCGGCGATAACTGACCCCGAGAGCGAGGGTGGCGCGGGAGGGGGCGCAGAGAGGGGAGTTACAGATGTGGCGATTGAAGGTGACGCCGCGGGCAGCGAGGCGGTCCAGATTGGGTGTGCGAACGGGCAGGTCGGGATTCCAGCCGACCCAGTCGTGGCGATGCTGGTCGGGGAAAAGGAAGAGGATGTTGGGCTGGCCGCTGGTTGCCATTCCGGTCTCTTCCTTCAGGCTACGCCGAGGCGGTTGAGCTCGGCGGCGAGGATGGTGGTCAGGCGGTCGAGTTCGGAGGATGGGGAGGTGGCAAGGTTGGTGTCTTCGTGGGGGTCGGATTGAAGGTCGAAGAGGAGGGGGTCGCCGTTGCGTTGAAGGACGAGCTTGTGTCGGCCGTCCCAGACGAGGTCCCAATCGTGCTCGTTGCCGGGGGTGGTCATGCCGGAGAAGACGAAGTCGCGGTGGGTTGCGGAGGCGCCTTCGAGGGTGGGTCGGAGGGAGAGGGCGTCGGTGTCGGGGAGCTGCCCGGCGCCGGCGTAGTCGAGGAAGGTGGCGGACAGATCGATGAGATTGACCAGCGCGTCGCTCTTAACGCCGGACCGGACGCCGGGGCCGGCGACGATGAGAGGGACGGCGATGGAGGCCTGTTGGGGATGGGTCTTGGCCCAGAGATCGTGGTCGCCGAGCATCTCGCCGTGATCGCTGGTATAGACGATGAGGGTGTTGTCGAGTTCGCCGCGGGCGGCGACGGCTTCGATGAGGCGGCCGCATTGACGGTCGATGTGCTCGAGCATGGCGGTGTAGTTCTGGCGGGCGCGGTTGTGGAAGTAGTGGTCGTGCTGCGTGTTGCGGTGGGCGTCGGGGAATTCGACATCCTGCCAGCGGGCGTGCATGCGCTCGGTGATGTCGTTGGGCTCGTGGGGTCCGGTGAAATTGACCTGGAGGAACCAGGGGGCGTCCGCCGGGAAATCGCGCAGGGTGGCGAGGCCGTTCTCGGTGAGCCAGTTGTCGGAATAGGCGTCTTCGGGAAGGGGACTGGGCCCGGTGTGGCCGTAGTTGGCGTGATCGTCGCCGTGGGTGCGGCTTTCGTAGTCGGCGACGTGGGCCTGCATGAGATCGCGGTCGTGGAGATATTTGGAATAAGGGCCCTTGGGACTCTCGGCGCAGTTCCAGATCATGTCCCATTTGCCCTCGTTGTCGATGCCGTCGGTGAATCCCCAATCGTCGAGGCAGCGCCGACCGTCGAGACCCCAATCGGAGGTGTTCTTGTGGAGGTCGAATTTGCCGACGCCGCCGACGTGGTAGCCGCCGGCGCGGAGCCTCTGGTAGAAGGTGGGGAGGTCGAGGGGATAATCCTGGAGATTGTCCTGGACGCCGGTGCGGCGGTAGGAGCGGGCGGAGGCGAGGCAGGCGCGGGAGGGGGCGCAGAGGGGGGAGTTGACGATGGCCTGCTGAAAGCGCAGGCCGCGGCCTGCGAGAGCTTCGATGTTGGGCATGCGCACGGGCATGCCGGGGGTGGGCTCCATGAAGTCCCAGCGGTGCTGGTCGGGAATGAGGAAGAGGATGTTGGGACGGCCGCTGGTGCTGATGTGAGTATCCAGTCCGGTGGATGTGAGTTCCCAGGCCCCGCAGGTGGAATTCTAGTTGCGGCGGAGGTGGAGGCAAAACGGGGGGAACGGGCGGGGGAGATGCCTGATTGATGAGCACTTAAACTAGGTCAAGTTGGTGGCCGGAATCGCAGGGAACTGCATCCGGGTGCAGTCGGATAAAATAGAGGGGCGTTCAGGGGCATAATTGCCCGGGAGCAGACCCGGGAATTGTCCGGTCGGCGGCTGCGATCGATGGGACCATAGATGGAGGCGTCGCCCGCGAGCAGAGGGACGTTACAGAGGGGGCTCTGACGATTTGAAACGATTAGGCCGCAGTAGATGGCGGTAGGCGCGCTGGCCTCGGGCGGCCAAGGGTTGAGGTTTAAGTGAGGGTGCTGAGCGCGTGGGGAAGATGTAAGCGCGTCCTGGCCCGCAACGATGAGGCGGCGTGGGGCATGGCGTTGATCGCCCCGTCGGTGGTGTTTTTCCTGGTGTTCATACTGGTGCCGGTGGCGCTATCGTTCTGGCTTGGATTCCATCGGTGGAATCCGCTGCGACCGATGAACGAGGCGCAGTGGATCGGTCTGGGCAATTTCATAGAGCTGGCGACGGACCGAGATTTCCTGAGAACGGCGTGGAATACGTTTGTGTTCGTGGTGGCATCGGTGACGTTGATGGTGGTGGGATCGGTACTGACGGCGCTGTCGCTGAATGCGGGAATAAGGGCGTCGGCCATCTATCGGGGTCTGTTTTATTCGCCGGTGGTGACTTCGCTGGTGGCGACGGCGGTGATCTGGCTGTGGATATTCGATCCGCAGTGGGGATTCATCAACAACGTGCTGCGGGAGCTGGGAATCCCGGAGCCGGGGTGGACGGCGTCGCGGGACTGGGCGATGCCGACGGTGATCATTACGTTTGTGTGGCGGGAGGTGGGGTATTTCACGGTGATCTACCTGGCGGCGCTGCAGGGCATACCGGAAGATTTGAAGGAGGCGGCGAAGATCGACGGGGCGAGCCCGTTGCAGGTTTTCCGCCACATCACGATTCCGCTGCTGATGCCGGCGACGCTGTTTGTACTGGTGCTGGGGATTCTGCGGGCGACGCAGAACTCGTTCGCGGTGATCTATGTGATGACTTCGGGAGGGCCGGTGAACTCGACGAATGTGCTGGTGGTGTACCTGTTCCAGTACGCGTTTGAGTTTTTCCGGATGGGATTTGCGAGCGCGGTGTCGCTGTTTATATTTGTGCTGATATTCGGTCTGTCGTTGATTCAGTTCCGGTTGATCGGGCGTAGGACGGAGTTGCTGTAGTGGCGGGCTCGGTACAGACGGCGCAGAAGCCAGGGGCGGTGACGACGCTTCGTTCAAACCGTTTGACGTGGACTCGGCGTGCAACGCGGCTGGTGCTCTACATCTACCTGACGGCGGGGGCGCTGCTGGTGCTGATCCCGTATGTTTGGATGGTGAGCGCGTCGCTGAAGGCGCCGGCCGAAATTTTCCAGGCGGGGGTGAATTTTCTCCCGACTAGCTTCTACACGGCGAACTACGAGGTGCTGTTTGGGGATTATCAGATCGTGCGGTGGCTGGTAAATAGCTTCGTGGTGGGTGGGATCGTCTTGCTGACGAACATGACGTTCACGGTGATGGCGGGGTATGCGTTCGCGAGACTGAGGTTCAAGGGCCGGGATTTCATGTTCTTTGTATACGTGGGCGCGATGATGGTACCGATTCAGGTGCGGCTGATTCCAAGCTTTATAATCGTCAAGAACCTGGGCTGGCTGGACTCGTACCAAGGGATCGCGTCGATTCAGCTGGTCGAGTTTTTCGGGATTTTCTTGATTCGACAATTCATGTTGAATTTCCCGAGAGAGCTCGAGGATGCCGCGCGGATTGACGGGTGCAGCTGGTTCCGGGTGATGTGGCAGATCATTTTGCCGAATAGCAAACCTGCGCTGGCGGCGCTGGCGATCTTTACGTTCACGGCCTCGTGGAACAATTTCCTGTGGCCGCTGGTGGTGATTAACAGGCCGGACTGGATGACGATTCAGGTGGGGCTATCGTCGATGAAGGGGGAGATCATTCCGTGGGGAGTGTTGATGGCGGGCACGTTTGTGTCTGCATTCCCGCTGGCGGTCCTCTACATTTTGCTTCAACGATTGTTTGTTCAAGGTATTGTGACCACCGGAATTAAAGGCTAACTGGGTTGTAAATCCCGGATTTGGAATTACGAAGGAAGACATCAATTTAACCCGGCGTGATTGCGTCGGGCTATACGTAAGGGGATGCGATGAGCGTATTCAAGGATTTGAGCAGACGGAAGCTGCTGCGGACTGGCGCCCTGGGTGGCGTTGGAGTGGCGGTGCTGGCGGCCTGCGGCGAAACGGTCGAGGTGATCAAGGAAGTTGAGAAGATCGTCGAGGTTGAGGTCGAGGTCGCGGGTGAGACCAAGGTGGTCGAGAAGATAGTTGAGGTAGAGGCCGAGGTCGTGACGTCGACTGTGAACGCGTGGTTTAACCAGTCGACGCAGATGGCGAACTTCGAGGAGAAGGTGGTGAAGCACTACCATCGCCAGCAGAACGCGTTCCGGCTGGAATCGATCCTGGTTCCGAATAGAGAGCTGACGACGAAGATGACGGCGGCGATCGCCGGCGGAGAGCCACCGGACGTGGTGCGAGTTGGTGGTGGAACGCTGGGCAATGCCTTCTTCCGCCAGGGCGTCATGCACGACATCGACCAGTTCGACCCGACCGTCCGCGACAACGAGGACATCGTCTGGGCGATCCGGGTGACTCTTACCTGGAATGACAAGATCTGGGCGATGCCGGTGAACAGCGGCACCACCGCGCTGTACTACAACCGCGCCCTCCACGACGCCGCCGGCATTGACGAGCCAGCGACGACCAACCCGGAAATGGTGGAGAACGCGGCCAGGATACAGAGCCTCGGGGCCGACTCGGAAGGCAACCCGATAGTAGGGATGGAATGGCCCACCGAGCCCAAGCAGGGCACGGCGAACTCCATGCAGGGAACCATGTTTGGATTCGGCGCCTTCGGAGTGGATGAGAGTGGCACGAAGGTGATGCTCGATTCCCCGGAGATGCTGAGAACGTTGACCTGGCTGAAGGAGAACTTCGTCGACACCGGGACGATGCCGATCAAGGTGGCCCTGAACGAGCCCGGGATGACCAATGACTTTGGCACCGGCCTCGTGGGGCAGTACGTGGCGTATCCGTCTCGATTGAATAACGCGATTGAGAACCTCGGGATCGATGTTGGCCTGACCGCGCGCATGCCGGCCGGTCCGGTGGCTAACTTCCTGCCGATCGGATTTGGCCACCTGATGTTGCCGATGAATGCCAAGAACACCGAAGGTGGCTGGAGCTTCACCGACTTCATCGGCAACGACCCGGAGAACGACTCGATCTGGTGCGCCGCGTTCGGTCAGATACCGCCGCGATACTCCTTCCGCGACTCGGTGACATTCTCCGCGTACCGCCAGGCGAATCCGGGCACCGCGCCGTTCATCGACGGCCAGAAGGCCGCCTTCCCGCAATACTGGGGACCGGCGGTGAACGAGATCTGGTCGGGGTTCGGGAAGGCGCAGGAAGCGGTTGTCTTTGGCGAGGACCCGGCTACGGCGCTGGGTGCAGCCCAGGAAGACGCGCAGGCGGCGCTGGATATGAAGCTGGAAACGGACGACGCGACGCCGCGGACGTTCCCGGCACTCACCGGCGGCTACGAGAGCTAAGCTCGACGCTGGCTGCCTGAAGCTCGAAGAGTTTCAACGGGCCGCGCACCTTCCGGTGCGCGGCCCGTTTGCCTTTCGGGCCTGTGGCCGGAGGTTGCGGGCTTTTGAGGGGGTGGGGGATGGTTGGGGTGGATGGCGGGCACTTTGGGAGGAAGCGAAGTGCTGCAGATCGCCGGAGTGAAGGGCTAGTCGCTGCCGGGTTTCCAGGCGGGAATGCCGTGGACGGAGTTGCCGGCGGCAATGAGGAGGCGGTCGCGCTGGCTGGCGCGGATGCGACGGTCGAGGTCGTCCGGATCCCAGTCGGTGAGTAATTTCGTGAGAAGGCGCTCTTGAACGTCGGCGTGCGCCGAATCGTCGGCGAGGTTGGTGAGTTCGTCGGGATCGGAGTAGAGGTCGAAGAGTTCCAGAGGTTGGTTGTGGTAGTAGTGGAGCTTGTGCGGTCCGTTGCGCAACATGCGGGCGGGAGTGACCGTGCCGACGGCGAAATACTCGGAAATGGCGGAGCCCGCGCATTGGGGGGCAGCGTCGCGCAGAAGGGGCAACAGGCTTGAGCCGGAGGTGCCCTCCAAGGGGTCGGAGCCGGAGAGGTCGACGATGGTGGCGGCGAGATCCACCAGTGAGGTGACCTGATCGATGCGGCGGCCGGCGGCGATGTGGCCGGGCCAGCGGATGATCATGGGTATGTGGGAGGAGTGCTCGTAGAAACTCTGCTTGTTCCAGAGGCCGTGCTCGCCGTTAAGCTCTCCGTGGTCGGAGACGTAGATGACGAGGGTGTCTTCGGACTGGCCGCTGGCGTCGAGAGCGTCCAGAACCTGTCCGATGCGTTCGTCGCAAAAAGTAACAAGGCCGTAGTAGGCGGCGCGGCCGCGGGCCATCTTTTCGGGTTCGACGTCGTGAAAGTCGAACCAGTCGCCCATGCCGCGGTTATGGGGATGTAAGGTTTCTTTGTGCGGAGCGATCGTGGGCTGGTCGGCGTGGTCGGGGAAGTACTGGTCCCAGTACTGCTGACGGACGATCAAGGGATTGTGCGGCGTGATGAAAGAAGCGCAGAGCGCCCAGGGTCGTTCGTGCCGGGCGGCTTCGGCGAGGTAGGCGGCGGAGCGGTTGGCGACTGCGTCGTCGTACTGCTGATAGGTGGAGTCGCCGGGGCCGGACTCGTCGAAGGCCGACCGATCCATGGCGGCACTCGAAGGATTAGGGGAGTCCCAGTTGGCGATGAGGCGGGGATTGCCATTGCCGTGGACATCGCTGAGCAGGCGCCGTTGGAAGCCGTGCATCTGGTCGGGGCCGATGAAATGCATTTTGCCGCAGAGGGTGGTCTCGTAGCCGGCAGCGTTGAGGGTGTGCGCCCAGGTGGGCTGATCGCTGCCGAATGGCGTGCCGTTATCCCAGGCGGCGATTTCGCTGACGAGCCTGCCGGTCATGAAGGAGGCGCGCGACGGGGCGCAGATCGGAGAGTTGCAGTAGGCGTTGTCGAAGGTGGCGCCTTCGGCGGCGAGACGGTCGATAGCCGGGGTGTGGAGAAAGGGGTGGCCGTAGGCGCCGCTCCAGGCGGCGGAGTGCTGGTCGCTCATGATGACGAGGATGTTCGGCGGCGATGGCATTAGCAGCGGCCTCTGGATCGATAGGGGGGCGGGATGGGTGGGCTCAATCTCCTCCGGCCCAGGCCGGGGTGTAGGGCTGGCCGCCCATGGAGCGGTTGATGAGCATCCGATCCTGTTGACCGGCGATGATGTCGGCCTTGATTGCTTCGGCGTCCCAACCATTCAAGATGGCGATGGTCATTTCGGTGACGGTCTCGGCATGGGCGGGATTCGAGGCGAGATCGGTCAACTCGTCGGGGTCGGCCTCGAGATCGAACAGCTCGGGCGGGTCGCCGAGGTAGTAGTTGAGCTTGTAGCGGCCGCGCCGCAGCATGCGGCCGGGGGTGGTGGTGCCGTGGGCGTGATATTCGGAGAAGGCCTCCCCGTCGTCGTCTTCGGCGTCGCCGCGGAGGAGTGGGGCGAGGCTGACGCCGTCGGTGTCGCCGGGGTCCGCGCCGGCGACGTCTAGCATGGTCTGGACGAGGTCGAGGAGGGAGGTCACCTGCTTGTGACGGGAGCCTGGCTTGACGACGCCAGGCCAGCGGACGATGAGCGGGACGCGGGTGGAGGGGTCGTAGAAGGTGCACTTGTACCAGAGGCCGTGCTCGCCGAGGCTTTCGCCGTGGTCGGAGGTGTAGACGACGATGGTGTTGTTGGCGAGGCCATTGGCGTCGACGGCGGCGAGGATTTCACCGATTTTGTCGTCGCCGAATTCGGTGAGGCCGTAGTAGGCGGCACGGGCGACACGAATTTGCTCTTCGGTGATGTTCTCGGCCTGGAAGTGATCTCGAAGGCGATGGGTCTGGGGGTGGCTTTCATCGAGGGGAAGGGTGGGAGTGCGAGGGAGGTCGGCGTGCTCGGGGTAGTAGCCGTAGTAATACTCGGGGCGAACGCGGAATGGGAAGTGGGGGGCGAAAATGCCAACGCACATGGCCCAGGGCCGCTCGTGGCGGTCGCCGTCGAGGAGATAGGTGACGGCGCGACGGGCGGCTTCGTCGTCGAATCGCTGGTGGACGGTGTCGCCGGGACCGGTGTCTTTGGTGAGGCGATCGCTGACTGCCAAGGGATCGGCCAGCTTGCCGGTGGTCCAATCGGGGAGGTTGGTGTGATAGCCGCCCTGGCCGTGGATGTCGGGCATGATGCGGTGGGTGAAGCCGTGGAGCTGGTCGGGACCGATGAAGTGCATCTTTCCGCAGAGGACAGTTTCGTAGCCGGCGTTGTTAAGGCGATGGGCCCAGGTGGGGATGTCGGAGGCGAGGGGAATGGTGTTGTCCCAGACGCGGGTGCGGTGGAGTTGCAGGCCAGTCATGAAGGAGGCGCGGGAGGGCACGCAGAGGGGGGAGTTGCAGTAGGCGTTTTGGAAGACGGCGCCTTCGTCGGCGAGGCGCTGCTGGTAGGGGGTGCGGACGAAGGAGTGACCGTAGGGAGTGCTGATGGTGGGGTCGTGCTCGTCGGACATGATGACGAGGATGTTGGGTCTGGTCACGGGCGAGTCACCTTTCATCTGTGCGCCGGGGCGGATTCGCGGGGCGAGAGTTGTGTTTTGGGAGAATGGGCCTTTATCCGTATTTGCCGTTACGCCAGGAAGGGCTCAGGGCCTTGCCTTTGGTGGAGGCGGCGATGACCTGGCGGTCTTTCTGGGTCCGGCGGACGTGCCGGTCGATGGCTTCGGGGTCCCAGTCGGTGAGCACGATTTCGGTTAGCTCTTTTAAGGGGCCGGCGTGCTCGGGGGAACCGGCGAGATCGTTCATTTCAGCGGGATCGGCCTCGAGGTCGAATAACTCGGAGGGCTCGCCGAGATAGTAGTTCAGCTTGTAGCGGCCGCGCCGGACCATGCGGCCGGGGCGGTCGACGCCGTGGGCTTCGTATTCGCAGAGGGCGATGCCACCGCCGTCTTCGATTTCGCCGTTTAGAACGGGCGCGAGGTTGGTTCCATCGGTGCCGGACGATTCGGCGCCGGCGACCTCGAGCATGGTGCGGACGAGGTCGAGCAGGGAGGTGATGGTGGTGAAACGGCTACCGGGCTCGGTGACGCCGGGCCAGCGGATGATGAACGGGATGCGGGAGGATTGTTCGTAGAAGGAGCACTTGTACCACATGCCGTGCTCGCCGTTCATCTCGCCGTGATCGGAGACGTAGGCGACGATGGTGTTGTCGGCGAGGCCGTTGGCTTCGAGGGCGTCTAGGATAGCGCCGACGCGGGTGTCGCAGAATTCGACCAGGCCATAGTAGGCGGCGCGGGCTTTGCGTATCTGCTCCTCGGGGACGTTTTCGGTGCTGAAGAGGCGGCGCAGGCGCTGGCTCTGAGGATGGAGACTATCGAGGTGGCCTTCGGGGATGTTGGGCAGGTCGGCCTGTTCGGGGTAGTAGCGCTGGTAGAACTCCTCACGGGCGATGAAGGGGAAGTGGGGGGTGAAGACAGAGGCGCAGAGGACCCAGGGCTGTTCGTGTCGGGCGGGCTCGGAGAGGTAGGTGACGGATCGGCGGACGACTTCGTCGTCGTAGTCCATGTGATCGTGATCGCCGGAACCGGGTTCCTCGAGGAGGCGTTCGCTCATGTCGGGAAATTCGCCGGTGTCCCAGTCGGGCAGGTTGGAGCCTCCGCCGCCCATGCCATGGATGTCAGGGACGATGCGGCGGGTGAAGCCGTGCATCTGGTCCGGGCCGACGAAGTGCATCTTGCCGGCGAGGCAGGTTTCGTAGCCGGCGTTGTTCAGGCGGTGGGCCCAGGTGGGCTCGTCGGATGCGAGGGGGACGCTGTTGTCCCAGACTTTGACGCGGTGGAGGTGTTTACCGGTCATGAAGGAGGCGCGGGAGGGCACGCAGAGGGGGGAGTTGCAGTAGGCATGCTCAAAGGTGGCGGCTGAATCGGCGAAGCGTTGGAGATTGGGGGTGCGGACGAAAGGGTGGCCGTAGGGGGTGCTGACGCCGGGGTCGTGTTCGTCGGACATGATGATGAGGAAGTTGGGCTTGCTCATAACCGGGGGCAGTCTCCTGGAGGGGAAAGTCTGGGCCGTGGGTTCGATTATTCAGCCGATGCGATGAGAGCCGCGTGGCGCCGATGCAGCGCGGTAGGCCGTTCATTGTGCGCCGGGGGTGGTGGGGATTGCAATTGGGGTGGTGCGGGCATTCGGATGAGGCGACGGAGCGCTCAAGCGATGGGTGGACGGTCTTGCCGGGGTGTCACGCGGCGTGCCGGAAGGCACTTGTCGCCGCGCCATAGCCGTGCTAGTGAATATTGGCGCAGGGCGCTGAAGGCTAAGGCGTCACGCATCTGGCACCGGCAGACACCCCCGGACATCTGGAGAATTTATGGAAATCTCGCGACGTCGAGCACTGACCTTTCTGAGCGCGGGGTCGGGCCTGGCCGTTCTGGTGGCGTGCGGTCGGCGGGAGGACAGTCCGAACGGGACGGCGGCGGAGCGGCGGGTGGCGACGGTCTATTCGGGACGGAGCGAAAACCTGGTGGGCCCGCTGATGCAGGTGGTGTTGGATCGGACCGGGCTGGACGTGGCGGTGAGATACGGCAGCACGTCGGAGATGGCGGCGACGATTCTGGAAGAGGGTTTGAATAGCCCGGCGGATCTATTCTTCGCGCAGGACGCGGGGGCGCTGGGGGCGCTGGCGCGAGAGGGCCTGCTGGCGCCGCTGCCGTCGCGGATACTCAGCCGGGTGCCGGACCGATTTCGATCGCCGGCCGGGGAATGGGTGGGACTGAGCGGCCGGGCGAGGGTGGTGGTTTACAATACCGATCTGCTGAAGGAAGGCGATCTGCCTGATTCGATTCTGGGGTTCACCGACGAGCGGTGGCTGAGGCGGCTGGGATGGGCGCCGTCGAACGGGTCGTTCCAGGCGTTCGTGACGGGACTGCGGGTGCAACTAGGCGAGGAAGCGGCGAGAGAATGGCTGGAGGGAATCCTGGCGAACGCCCCGGCGGTTTTCCCGAAGAACACGCCGATCGTGGAGGCGGTGATCACAGGAGAGATCGATGCCGGCTTCGTGAATCACTACTACCTGATGCGGCAACTGGCGGAGCGACCGGACGTGCCGGCTGCCAATTACTTCTTCACCGACGGCGATCCGGGGGCGCTGGTGAATGTGGCCGGGGTGGGGATTCTGCAGACGTCGAAACATAAAGAAGCGTCAATTGAGTTGATCGAGTTCTTACTCAGCGACGAGACGCAGCGGTACTTCGCGGACGCCACGTTCGAGTACCCGCTGGTGGACGGGGTGGCCGCCCATGCCGGGCTGCCATCGCTGGCCGAGATAGAGACGCCGAGTATCGACCTCAGCGATCTGGAGGATTTGCGGGGGACGCTGGATCTGCTGCAGGACGTGGGAGCGCTGTAGGCGGGGCTGGCCTGCCTTCTTCTGAATACTCTGGATCGGGATGAGCGCCGCGGTGGGTGTGGCGCGCGGGGCACTTTCGCAATGCACTTGTCCGCTTCGGGGTGGGACGTGTCCGGCCGGGACGAGTGGAGACTGAGGGCGCGGAAGGCTGTAGTCTGAGGAAGAGTGGCTGGCGGAGGTGGTTGGAGAAGGTTCCAGGTTGCACGAGAGGCCGCGCCGCGAATGGGAGTGACGAATGGCGAATACGAAACGGGTGGCGGTGGTGACGGGTGGGGAGGAGGGGATTGGCCTGGAAATCTGCCGGCGCCTGGCGGAGGCCGGGACGCGGGTGGTGTTGACGAGCGATGACGAGGCGCAGGGAGCGAGGGCGGTGCAGGAACTGGACGGGGAAGGCCACGGCATCCTGTACGTGCAGCTTGATCCCGATGACGGGCGGAGCGTGGGTCGGGCGGTGGGATTCGTGGAGGCGACGCTGGGCAGGGTGGACATCCTCGTGAACGCTTATTCGTCGGCGGCCGGCGCGGGCGATGTGTCGCAGGGGGCGGGGGTGGCGGGATTCGGCCTGTCGGATCAAGCAGCGGGAATGCTAAGAACTGGGCGCGGGTTCGGGGAGGTGATGCAGCGGGGAGGCTACGGGCGGATAGTGAACGTGTCGAGCGACGCGGCGCTGCCGGAGAAGGCGAAGTCGGGGGAACCGGATCACATCGTCTATGCGGCGGTGAACGCGGCGACGCGGGTGCTGGCGGTGGCCTGCGACGATGAGAAGACGGACATGAAGGTGAACGCGGTGTGCGTGCGGCCCGAAAAACGATACTGGGCGAAGGACGCGGAGACGGTAGTGAAGCTGGCGCTGCTGCCGCCGGAAGGGCCGACGGGGACGCTATTCTGGGCGGGAGAGCCGGTGGAGGTTTAGGGGTGGTCTGGTGCGGTAGGGCCAAAGGACTAGTTCGATGTGCATAGCGAAGGGTTGGGAAGATTGGGGCCGATTGGTGATGGCGGGTGGTGGGGTGGGGCGTAGATTCAGGACGAACCCGAGGGAATTTGGATACAGGGGATCCTGAATGAACGGTGGAAGGCTCTATCGTATCGAACAGGACAAGATGCTGTTCGGCGTGTCCGACGGTCGAGCGGATTACTTCGACATTGACGTGTCGCTAGTACGGCTTGGCTGGGTTCGGCGGCGGCGCTGGTGGTGCTGGCGGAGCATGAGCCGGACATCGTGCTGATGGACCTGCGCATGCCGGAACTGGACGGGGTGGCGGCGATCGGGTAGTTGCGAGAGTCGCAGCCGGATGTGCGCTCGATCATGTTGACGACATTCGACAGCGATGAGC
>Ga0114996_10000551_pt1 | contig 52248 bp, 47 predicted proteins | sample ArcticOcean_MG_C_4_FD_87039 | JGI IMG/M metagenome (GOLD analysis project Ga0114996, IMG submission 87039) | Marine microbial communities from western Arctic Ocean - ArcticOcean_MG_CB4_134 | ecosystem: Environmental > Aquatic > Marine > Oceanic | place: Arctic Ocean: Canada Basin | collected...
AACTGAAGATATTGTGACAACTGACAATGAGGTCACAACTGAAGATATTGTGACAACTGACAATGAGGTCACAACTGAAGATATTGTGACAACTGACAATGAGGTCACAACTGAAGATATTGTCACAACTGACAATGAGGTCACAACTGAAGATATTGTCACAACTGACAATGAGGTCACAACTGAAGATATTGTCACAACTGACAATGATTTGAAAAAGTCTTAAGATAGAAGCCTTCAAGGCTGGGAGTAGCTGTAGTGGCAAGTCTAAACATGATGTTAGTTATCGGCAGATTGGGAACTGATCCTGAACTTCGTTACACCCCTAATGGTAACCCAGTGACTACATTTCGACTGGCTACTAGCAGATCGTACAATGGTTCGGATGGAGAACGAAAGCAAGAAACAGAATGGTTCTCAGTGACAGCTTGGAATCAGTTAGCAGAGAATTGCAACCAGTTTCTCGCTAAAGGACAAAAAACTTACGTGGAAGGTCGACTTAAGAGTAGTACATGGCAAGGCCAAGATGGGCAGTCGCGTTTCACAAATGAAATCATTGCTAATAAGATCATATTCCTTGATCGCCTACCCTCTCAGGATGGTGCAGCCGAAACAACTAGTGAGTCTGGTTTGAGGGAGTCCTTCGATGTGGAAGATTTGCCTTTTTAGTAAATGACGTTAGCAAGATGTACAAAACTAATTTTGGATTGTGATTGAATGAGTACACAAACATCGAGACCGAGACCGAGACCCACAGGAGGGCGCCGATATGTACCACGCAGGAAAGTTTGCGCCTTCTGTGCTGACAAAACCGCTGTTTTAGATTACAAAGCGGTTGGAAGACTTAGACGATTTATTGGAGAGCATAGTAAGATTGAACCGAGGCGTAAAACTGGAACTTGTGCTACACACCAACGATCTTTATCCCAAGCAATTAAAAGAGCTCGGCATCTCGCTATGTTGCCCGCCGCCGCCCAGCACGAGTTCAGTTTGTAGCAGGCCAACCCATGAGTTGCGTCTACTATAAACTGAACTCAAACTAAGTTCACATGGTGCAGTTAACTTCTGAAGATATTTTAATGTGACACCTAGGTGAGTTATTTATGGCTAGAAGACCCAGAGTCCAAATTAATCCTCCTCGTGGTAATTCTAATCCACGGAGATTGACCCCTCGCTGGCAGGTTGATCGGCAACGTCAACGTGTTGCTATAGCGATTGGGGCGCTGTCTTTGTTGATCATCATTGGGTTGCCAGTTTGGGGGTACATAACAACATTTGTGCTTCCTCCTGGGAAGGTGATCGCTCGTGTAAATGAAGAGGCGATAACTCAGGGTGATTTGCTGGATAAACTTCAAATATTACAACGGGGCTCAGAGGTGTCTGGGCAAAAGCTCGATCTTGGGACAACACCCTTCCAAGTTTTCGAGTCTATGGTACAGAACCAAATCATTAAACAGTTTGGTCCGGAATTGCAAATTGCAGCTACACAAGAAGAAGTTGATGACGAGATACGTGCCAGACATGTTCCAGATTGGGAAGAGTTTAATGACGATGCCCTTTTGCAATCTGAACTGAACGAAAGGTTACGGCAGTATCTTAACCTTATCCAAATGGACGAAGTTGATTATCGTGATCAGATCAAAACAGATTTGCTGAGGCTAAAAGCAACTGAAGTGTTGGGGAAAGATATTCCTCCGATACAACCCCAGATTGATTTGTATATGCTTACCGTTGGAAGTGAGGAAGCACTTGAATTGGTACAGCAATTACATGCTCAGGGAACCGTTTTTTCTGATTTGGTTGACCAATACGAAATCAACGAAGAAGTTAAGGCATTAGGTGGCCGTATAGGGTGGGTCCCGGCTGGCTTGCTTTCGGGTCCTGCAGCAGAAATCTTTGATCTTGAACTAGGCGCGATCACCGATCCTGGGCGGGATGAGGATGGTAACTACGTTTTTTATTCTGTTTTGGAACGAGCCGATGCTCGGGAACTTGATCCAGGTCATCTTGCACAACTTCAACAAGACGTTATCGAAAAATGGATCAGTGATATCCGCAAAGAACAAACTATCGAAACAACTTTTGGATCGGAAGAGTATGATTGGTTAGTTAAACAACTGCGCTCGTCATCACGAACTATGCCACAGTAATGTTGAAAATAATCACCTCTACTATTATTGTACTGAGCTATTGAATACGAATTATCCTTGCCAAAAGTTGGGAATGTGAACTGGAGTCTGAAGTGAGCCACAATTCCAAAAATTTAATGGGAACCAACATGAGACCTATGCGTATTGGTCTGTTTGGGCTTGGAACTGTTGGCAGCGGGTTTTGCGAAGCAATTCTTAGCAGCCAAGATCTGGCAGGGCAATTGCAAATAAGGAAGGTTTTGGTCAGGGATTTAACCAAAGCACGGTCATCGCTTCTACCAAAGGATATTCTGACAACTGATGCTGACGACATAATCAACGACCCAGAAATTGATGTAATAGTAGAAGCACTTGGTGGTGAATTACCGGCTGTGGAATACATCGCTAGGGCGTTTGATTCTGGAAAACATATCGTTACTGCTAATAAAGAAGCAGTTGCTAAACACGGACCTGCGCTTGCACAGCGAGCTCATACAAATAGAGTCAAGTTCCTCTTTGAAGCGAGTGTCGGTGGAGGTATGCCAGTGATTAGTCCATTGATCCGAGATCTTGCTGCTAATGAAATTACCAGTATAAAAGCTATTATTAATGGCACCACCAATTACATATTAACCCAGATGGCGACCTATGGCATCGCCTTTGGTGATGCTTTGGCACAAGCTCAGGCATTTGGTTACGCTGAACCAGATCCTAGCAATGACATTGAGGGGATTGATGCTACCTATAAGTTAGCCATAATGGCTTCATTAGCATTTGGTGGGTCAGTTTCAGTAGAGTCGATTTACCGAGAAGGTATTACTAATCTGGATTCTCGAGATTTTCGGTATGCGCAAGAATTGGGCTATGCTGTTAAATTGTTAGCTATAGCCAGCCAATATGATGGAGCAGTAGAAGTTAGAGTGCATCCCACTCTGATTCCAACTACACACCCTTTGGCTAAAGTCGAGGGTGTCTTCAATGCGGTATACATTGAAGGAAACTTGGTTGGTCCTTTGTTGCTTCAGGGCAGAGGAGCTGGTCCCAAGCCAACTAGTAGTGCGTTGATAGCTGATGTTTTGTCTATAAGATCTGGCGATGGGGGTGATTATACTGATATGGCACCAATGCTAAGTTCAACCCATATAGTTACTACCCCTATTGACAACTTAATGTCAGGTTATTACCTGAGGATGCAGGTATTAGATGAGCCGGGAGTACTTCATGGAATTGCTAGGGTGTTTGCGGAGTTGGGTATAAGCATAGCTTCTGTAATTCAGAAGGAATCTGATGGTGTTACGGGAACTGTGGAGGTCGTGGTAACGACACATAAATCCTTGGAAGCAGATATTCAGATTGGGCTGCAATCTTTGATCGCACTTGATTCAGTGAATAATATTGGTGCGTGTATCCGTATTGAACTGCCCAATTTTGAATCAGCTTAGTGACAGGTGATCTAATCTTTCTGGGATGTAGATTTGTATGACAGCTGGTGTATTAAGTCAATATCGAGAGTATCTCCCTCTAACAGAGAGCACCCCCAATATATCTCTGGGAGAAGGAGGCACCCCATTAGTGCGATCACGAAATTTGGCGAATCACGTCGGATGTCAAGATTTGTTTTTCAAACTTGAAGGGTGTAACCCTACTGGATCTTTCAAGGATCGGGGTATGGTTGTTGCTATTGCCAAAGCTATGGAAGCAGGAAGTCAAGCTGTTATTTGTGCCTCAACAGGCAATACTAGTGCCTCAGCAGCAGCCTATGGGGCGTACTGTGGGTTGAAAACATTTGTGGTTGTGCCTGACGGTGAGATATCTAAAGGCAAATTGGCGCAAGCAATTGCTTATGGAGCGGAGATAATAGCGGTCAACGGTAGTTTTGATAAGGCCTTGGCAATAGTTAGGAAACTAGAGCAGGAAGTTCCAGTAACTGTAGTTAACTCTGTGAATCCTTATCGTATTCAAGGGCAGAAGACCGCTGCATTTGAGATTGTAGATCAGTTGAACAAGAGTCCTGATGAATTGTATCTGCCTGTTGGGAATGCTGGGAATATAACAGCTTACTGGTTAGGGTTCCAGGAATACTATAAAAATGGGCTCTCGGAAGGACTTCCTAGGATGATGGGCTTTCAGGCGGCAGGAGCAGCTCCAATTGTTAACAATGCACCTGTGGAGATTCCAGAAACGATTGCGTCTGCTATACGAATTGGGAATCCAGCTAGTTGGATTCAATCCGTAGTGGCAAGAGACCAATCCAACGGTGTTATTGATAAAGTTACAGATGATGAAATAATTGAGGCATATGCACTCCTAGCGAAATCGGAGGGAATTTTTTGTGAACCTGCATCAGCTGCATCGTTTGCTGGTCTCATGAAACAGGTACGGAGTGGGCGAGATTTTAGTGGAGTTTCCGTAGTATGTGTTCTTACAGGTAATGGATTGAAAGACACTGAATTAGCGATTGAGGTTGCTCAGACAAATATCCGGGAAGTTTCAGCTAATTACGAAGATGTAGTGGCAGTTTTAGGTCAGGCTGGAATTGAATAGACGGTATAATGGTGCGGATCGAAGGGTTGACAAAACGTTGGCTTGACGAGTGAATCACGTGGTTTTAAGGAAAGTGGTATTGATGGGATATATAGCTGAACGGATTCAATTTGAAGATGCAGTTGATGATTGGGAAATGCTTCAATTCACAAAAAATAATGATTCCGTGTTTTTCACTCTGCTGTGGCAGCAATGCTGGTGGAAGTTACTAGGTGAAGGGGATCTGCATTTGTGCCGCGTGACTTTAGACGGTGCTATTGTTGGAATAGCACCTTTAATGTATCAGGATCGCACTTGGAAATTCCTGGGTGGCACCGATTTGTTTGACTACCATGAATGTCTTGTTCGTGAAGGTCATGAAGAAGCATTTTTCGAAACTATCTTGAACTATTTCCAATGCCAACCGTGGCAAGAAATCGAACTGTTATCTTTGCGAGATGATGCAGCGACATTGCGAATATTGCCTACTATCGCTGAGAGAGCAGGATATCGGGTGATAATAACTCAGGAGGATGTTTCCCCGGGGATGTTCTTACCACAGGATTGGGACTCATATCTTTCAACGTTAAAAAAGAAGAATCGTCATGAATTAAGGCGAAAAATGCGACGATTAGATTCGACGGATGCCGAAATCGCTTTTCGAACTTTATCGGGAATAAGTGAGATAGAAGAATCCTTACCTGAGTTTTTTCGGATGATGCGTATAAGCCGGGAAGATAAGACGGAGTTTTTAACACCTGAAAGGGAACAGTTTTTTAAGGTGCTAGCTAAAAATATTGCACCGTTGGAGACTATGAAATTGATGTTTTTAGATGTGGATTCAAAGCCAGCAGCAGCTGTAGTGTGTTTTGACTATAAAGACATTAGATTCCTGTATAATAGTGGGTATGATCCAGAATTTAGTGATCTGAGTGTCAGTCTGATGCTAAAAGCTTGGTGCGTTCGAAATGCCATTGACAACGGATTTGGCTACTTTGATTTTCTTAGAGGCTCCGAAAGGTATAAATACGATCTTGGTGGCATTGATCATCAGATAATCCAGATCAAGATGATGCCGAGTTAGAGCGCTTTTGAACTGATCCGTATTCAATGATTGCGGTATTTGTGCTTTGCATAGTTCTGGAGGACTTGTGTCACGAGTAGCATTTATTAGTGTTCATGGATGCCCATTCGCCAAACTCGGGGGAAAAGATACGGGAGGTATGAATGTCTACTTATTACGAGTGGCAAAAGAGTTAGCTTCTCTAGGCGTTGGAGTAGATATATATACTCGGTCTCACAACCTAGGTGATGCCGAGGTGTTTGAGATAGGTGACGATGTACGGCTTGTTCACATTGATGCGGGTCCTCTTGATGAGGGCAAAGAGGGTTTGTTCAGCTACCTACCTACTTTTCTGGAAAATCTCTATCACTTCATTCAAAGAACTAGGATCAATTACGATGCGGTTCATAGCCATTATTGGTTATCTGGATGGGTGGGCTCGCGATTTGCACGGACATTAGAGGTTCCTCATATTACGACTTTCCATACGCTTGCCGAGGCAAAAAGACAGGCAACAAATGAAGAGCCTGATGTTTCGGCTCGATTTGGGACAGAGCGAGAAATAGCCAATGAGGCAGATAGCGTAGTTTGTTTTACCGAGCATGAGGCAGGTATTCTTGGAAGGGCGTACGGAGTTGCGAGGGGTTCTATTAGCATCATCCCGTGTGGTGTGGATACCGAAATGTTTTCCCCTCGAGATAAATTAGAAGCACGCTCCCGTTTGGGCGTCACAGAGAAAGAAGTAGTGCTTTTTGTAGGACGGATTGAGCCCATAAAGGCATTAGGTACTTTGGTACAAGCGATTCAACTTATTGAAGACAAAACTTCTCTTAGAGTATTGGTGGTTGGAGGAGATTCAGTCGGGCCAGAATTCCAACGGATGCAACGAATGTGCAATTCATTAGGGATAACGGATAACGTGTCTTTTGTTGGTTCCGTTCCTCAAATGGAGCTACCCATATACTATAATGCTGCGGATGTGCTTGTCGTTCCCTCAAAGTATGAGAGCTTTGGATTAGTCGCATTAGAGGCAATGGCGACAGGAACTCCTGTGATTGCCTCTAGAGTCGGGGGGTTAGCGACTATTGTAGAAGATACGAAAAATGGCTTCCTAATCTCATGGCACTGCCCGGATGCATTTGCCAGGAAATTGGAAATGCTATTATTCACCCCATCTCTACTTAGAGCTATGGGACGAGAGGCAGAGCGATCTTCTATTGCTTATTCTTGGACTAAAGTCGGAGAAAGACTAGCTAGTTTATACGCCAAGGCTGTATTGCAAAGAGTGAGAAGTGCATCATGAAAAAGTTCAAAGTTCTATTTATTCGGATCTGGTCCAACATTCGGATTAACGTTGCTGGGGGATTACTCATCATCATTCCCGTAGCAATAACATACGCGGTTGGATCCTTTGCATTTAAGTTCCTTGATGAACTCTTCATACCCGCCACCACGGCTATTACCACCACTTCTGGGGTTGGTTTCACTGGCATGGGTGTCCTTATAGCATTAGGTGTGGTCTATATGATCGGAGTAATTGCAAAGAGTTCTAGAACTAGTCGATTCTTGCAGCCTGGATTGAGAGTAGTTGAAAAAATTCCGTTATTAGGTACCATTTACGTATCTGCCCGAGAGGCTACTAGGTTGCTTTCCCCAAACCGTTCCGGACGCGAGACTCGGGTTGTTTTACTTGAATTCCCTCGACCAGGAGTGAGGGCTTTGGGGATAGTTACAGCAGAGATAGCGGATGGCGCTGGCCATCCACTGTTAGTCATATATGTGCCTACTACTCCGAATCCGACTTCTGGGCAGTTAGCAATTCTACCTGAGTCTGAGGTAACTGAAGCTGGAGTATCTGTGGATCAAGCAATGAGCGTGATTGTATCCGGTGGTATTCTCACCCCGGATGTGTTGGGCCCCGAACGCGGGTTAATCAATACTGGACTGTGTCCAACCTGTAGAGTACCCGTGTTGGTGCAACATAAATATTGCTCTAACTGTGCAGCACAGTTAGAGAGGCCCAACGACTCATCTATGTTGGTTAATTAGATAAAAGAGTTCTGCGTATTTAATGAACAGTCTGTATTATTCTTGGAGAGTTTTTCAGTGATAGATATTCATAGCCATTTCTTGCCTGAAATTGATGATGGACCCTATGATCTGAAGGAAAGTCTTGAGATACTTAAGCGATCTGTTGAGCAAGGCGTTCAGGAGATGGTAGCAACACCTCATAGCAGGATGGTGTGGGAAAAAATGTCTGTTGAACATTTGAGAAAGCTATTTGAATCATATTCAAATAGTGTAAGGGATGCTGGGATAGCAGTGAGATTGCATCTAGGTATGGAAAATCGGATTGAGCCAGGACTAGAGCAGAAGTTTGACAGAGGGGATGCGCTTACATTAGCAAATAGCAAGTATATGTTAGTAGAATTGCCGTTTGAGGAGTACCCAGTGTATGCTGATGAAGTTTTGTTTGCTTTGCAAGTGAGGGGCATCATTCCAGTGTTGGCTCATCCTGAACGCAATGCAGGTATACAACGGGATGTAACTATCGCCTCAAAGTTGGTTGCTAACGGCGTGATAATGCAGATTACTTCGGAAAGTTTCGTTGGCTCATTTGGGGGACAGGCTAAACGTTCCGCAGTTTCCCTTCTTCGTGGTGGTATGGTTCATGTAATCGCAGGTGATGCGCATACCTCTACTGGGCATAGGAGGCCACAAATGTCCTCGGGTAAAAATGCCGTGTCTGCGCTCGGTGGAGCGAGATTAGCTGCCGCATTGGTAGAGGAAATACCTAGGTTTATTGTGAATGATATGCCAGTTGTTTTTTCCGAAAACAACTTGATTCCCCAACGAAGGTTTTGGCAGATATTTAGATGATTCTACTATAGCCGACGCGAGTGCAATAATCTCTGTGGTGTGCTGGTTATGCTATGCAAAACACTCGAGCTACACGTAGAAATAGATGCAATGTTGGGTGTGTTAGTTTAGCGAACCCAGATGTTATTAATCCACATGTTATGCCTAAAACAAAGCCGCCTATGACGTCAAATGGATAAGCTACCCCAACATAAACACGTGCAAACGCCATAAGGATTGTCATGCAAAAAAGTGCCATCCCAATTCTTGTGTTAGTAAAAACCACGGCAGTTGCTATAGTAGCCAATACCGAAACAGGGTTAGATGGAAAGCTTGGGTCAGTCGGTGCATAGAATAGTATTTCTATCGTAAGATCTTCAAAAGGCCTTGCACGAGGGAAAATTTCCATGATCGCGCGGACTGCAAAATTGGTTAATCCCACCGATCCTATAGCGATTAAGACACTTATTTGATACTTGTATCTTTCAATAACAGTGTTTTGAGAGAACCACATCCAAAGAAGTATGAGGGAAGCATATACAGGGAGGAGATAATCACCTGCGGCTATTTTGATGATGTTGTCAAGTAGCGGATTCTCGCCGGTGAAAGCATTTAACCACAGCATTAAGGAGCGGTCTATATTTTCCATTTAGCCCTTAGTATCCTTAAATTGTGGAGTACTGCACTAATATATGTTTCATCATACAAAGCTTCTATCCCCTTCAATTTACTCCGTAGCGGGTGCTGAACAAATCGCTTAGTGTGGGAGATTGACAAGGTTATAATTAGAGCAGTCAGACACCCACCAACAAACAGCACTGCTTGATCCCCCCCATCAAGTCCACCATTTGTATCGGGCAGGTTTCGATTTTGTGTGGAAAAGAACCATATAGATGGCACAAATAATAGTAATCGACCCAAAAACCGGGTTAGGGGGTAGTGGTTAGTTAATTGCAAGGTTCGGATTTTTGAGTGTTGAACAGCTAATTGCAATGCTCCTAATGCGGTCAATACTATTAGCAGATAGTATTCTGCCCACATATTGGTATCACTTTCTATGTTTTGGGATTTAGACGATTCAATTACTAAACTCAAAGTCAAGTATGGAGCATGATTTATTCGATAGGGACAAGTGTACACCAGTGCGAGTATTTTGCCTTTCTTCCCCTTATAACATCGAAATATAAATCTTGTAATGTTTTGGTTATAGCCCCTATTTCACCATTCCCAATCTTGAAATTATCAATCTCGCCAACCGGCGTCAGATGAGCAGCAGTTCCAGTGAGGAAGCATTCATCTGACATGTAGAGTTCGCTTCGGTTGACTGATCGTTCGATTGTTTCAATTCCGAGTTCATTCTTCGCTAATTCAATGATGGTATTGCGGGTAATCCCCTCGAGTATATTCCCTGAGGTTGCAGGGGTGACTAGTTTGCCTTTTTGGTAAAGGAAGATGTTTTCCCCTGTTCCTTCAGATACGTGCCCATCGGCGGTTAGCATAATGGCTTCATCAAAGCCGTTAAGAGTAGCGTCTGTCTTAGCGAGATTGCTATTGATGTAGAGGCCCGTGTTCTTTATTCGTGGAGGTATCATAGTGTCATCAATTCGACGCCAGGAAGACGTACAACATCGTGCAGCTGCAGTGACATCCAAATAGGCTCCGAAGGGAATCATGAAAAGCACAAAATCCTCTTCGACGTCTTGTAACTTCAACACGCCAATGCGTTCGGCACTTTTATAAGCAAGGGGTCTGATATAGGAATCTTCTGTATACCCACATTTTTTCACCAGAGTAGTAGTTAGCTCTCCGAGGTCATGGGCTGAATAGGGGAGTTGCATTCTCAAGAAGTTACATCCTTGCAGGAATCGTTCATAGTGATCGTTCAATCGAAATATTGATGCCGAATTTTTCTCCGCGTTCCAATTAGCACGGATACCTTCAAAGATTCCAGTACCATAGTGCAATGCATGAGTCATGACACTTATCTTAGCATCTTCAAGGGGGATGAATTCTCCCTTGAAGTAACAATAGGCTGTTGGCATAGTGATTTCCTTTCAATTGATAAAACTTACCGCATTATACAAGTTCTTATCATCTTTAGTTATTCGGATAGTACTACCTAATAGGCGTCAATTGTTTTAATGGTTTCATTTTGTGTTGCCATCATGTTCTTTATACCAATAGTGGCCATATCCACAAGAGACTGCATTGTCGTTACGCTAAAGGGTTGCTGCTCTGCAGTACCCTGAACTTCGACTATATTAAGATCACCATCCATGACTACATTGAAATCTACTTCGGCCTTCACGTCTTCTGCATAGCACAAATCCAACAAGATTTCTTTGTTAACTACTCCAGTACTGATGGCAGCAAGTTGGGTTTTAATAGGGAAGGTCTTTAGAGATCTTTTTTGCTTAAGGCTGGTACATGCTTGATATAACGCTACATATGCCCCGGTTATGGCTGCAGTTCTGGTTCCTCCATCTGCCTGTATGACATCGCAGTCTATAAGCAGTGTGCGCTCGCCTAGTGCAACCAAGTCGATCACTGAACGGAGCGATCGACCTATTAACCTTTGTATTTCTTTTGAGCGACCTGGTGTGGCTCTTCCGTCTGTTGCTCTTTGATTTCTTGTGGGAGTAGATCTTGGCAACATTGAGTATTCTGCCGTAAGCCACCCTTCACCAGATCCACGTCGAAATGCTGGGATGCGTTCTTCCACCGTGACTGTGCATAGTATTTTTGTGTCTCCAACTTCTATTAACGCAGACCCTTCAGGATGTTTGAGATAATTTGGGGTGATTATTAAAGGACGAGTTTCATTTGGCATACGGTTATCTGGACGAATAAACACAAATTTCAGCCTCTTGTAAGATTAAGGAACTGCAGATGGAATTCTAACATATTGCACTGTTTGATGGATTTCATCACATAAACAGACATGATTGCAAGTCAGACCATCTACATGCTACAGTCGATCTGATTTACCAATTATAAGTAGGATTTTAATGGTAGTCCATTCGGTGATGTCTTAACCGATCAAAGGAGGGGTAACTGATGCTAAAAGAATTATACGAACTTGGAGATCAACCACCTGTAGGTTCAATCCCAAAATTGATGCACGCTCAGACTATTCGTCAAAGTAGGTATGGCGCTCCAATTTCGGCCATACAACATGAAGTTGTACCTGTACCAAGTATCGGCCCAGATGAAGTTTTAGTGTATGTTATGGCATCAAGTGTTAATTACAATAACGTGTGGGCGGCTCTTGGTACACCTGTAGATATCGTAGCTCAGCATCAGCGAGTTGATCCTGATATTGACTTCCATGTTGGAGGCAGTGACGCTTCAGGTATTGTTTCTGCGGTTGGATCTCATGTGGCGTGGCCTAAAATTGGTGACCGAGTTGTGGTGCATTCTGGATGGTGGGAAAAAGATGATCCGTACATTCAATCTGGTGGTGATCCAATGTGTTCTCCCTCAGCTCGTGTTTGGGGCTATGATGTTAATTGGGGAGGCTTCGCTCAATATTGTAAAGTGCAGAGTCACATGTGTATGCCAATGGCGGACCACCTTAACTGGCAGGAAGCGGCAGTATCTACCTTGGATGGCTCAACGGCATATCGAATGCTGACTGGCTGGCCCCCGCATACGGTTCGACAGGATGATGTGGTTCTAGTCTGGGGTGGTGCCGGTGGTTTGGGGTGTTTTGCAATTCAAATAGTAAAAAATCTTGGTGGTATTCCGATAGCAGTGGTTTCTAGTGAAGATCGGGGTGAATACTGTAAGAGACTTGGAGCTGTAGGGTACATCAATAGGAAAGACTATGAGCACTGGGGTGTGATGCCTGATTGGAAAGATGAGGATGCTTATCCTGCATGGTTGAATGGTGCCCGCGATTTTGGCCGAGCAATCTGGGATATCCTTGGAGAGCGTCGTAGTCCTAGGATTGTTTTCGAGCATCCTGGAGAAGCGACGATGCCTAGCTCTGTTTTCGTGTGTGATACGGCTGGTATGGTGGTGATCTGTGCCGGTACAACTGGGTATAATGCTGTGAGCGACCTTCGTTATTTGTGGACTCGCCAAAAACGAATTCAAGGTTCGCATTGTACGAATGACGAACAGGCAGTGGCCTTCAATGATATGGTTATCAGTAGGCAGATTGAGCCGTGTGTTGGAGCAGTGTTCGGTTTCGATGAAACTGCCAAGGCACATCAAATGATGTACGAAGGGATGAATCCGGCAGGGAAAATCGCTATACTTGTTAATGCGATATCGTCCTAGTAACCTTCTTTGGAAGGTGCTCAGGTGATTAGCAACTACCAAATTTGAAGGAACAACGTGTCTGGGTTGGCTTAGCGTGCATTGATTTTCCATCGGATCATATAAGACTAGTGATATTTAGTTGCAACTGAACAGGTTAGTGGTCCCTTATCATCACCCCTTAGTACGTAAAGAGTCAAAATTGGAGGAATAGGAATGAAACAACTGGGATGTGGACATATAGGGGAAGACGATGTTGGGTCTGAGGTAGAACTGTTTGGCTGGGTTAACAGAAGAAGGGACCACGGTGGACTTATCTTCTTGGATGTCCGGGATAGTACAGGAATTGTTCAGGTGGTGATTGATCCAACCATCCATGATGGGGCACACCTTGTGGCGGAGCAGTTGCGATCGGAATGGGTTATTCGTTTAAAAGGGGTGGTGCACGTGCGTCCAAAAGGTAGTCAGAATGATGATTTGGCTACAGGAACAATTGAAATTCATTCCTCGATGATTGAGATATTGAATCCTGCAAAAACTCCACCATTTTCTATTAACGAAGATTCAGATGTAGATGAGTATCTTGCTATGAAATATCGCCCACTCTATCTACGTAGACCTCGTATGATGGAGAATTTACGATTGCGGCATAGGGTCGTGAAGTTTATCCGAGACTTTTTTGACCAACGTGAATTTCTCGAGATCGAAACGCCTATCCTGATCAAGGCCACCCCGGAAGGTGCTCGAGATTACTTGGTGCCGAGCCGTGTTCACCCTGGATCATTCTATGCGCTTCCACAGTCACCTCAACAGATTAAACAACTTTTAATGGTTGCCGGATTTGAAAAGTATTTTCAAATAGCACGTTGTTTCAGGGATGAAGATCTTCGTGCTGATCGCCAGCCTGAATTCACGCAGTTAGATGTTGAGTTGAGTTTTGTGGATACGGAGGATATATTGAGTTTGATGGAGCAGTTATTCATCGAACTGATAGCCCATATTCGGCCTGAGGCTTTACCTTCAAATGGCTTTTCACGCATGGCTTATCAAGATGCGATGTCTATGTATGGTACCGATAAGCCTGATTTGCGCTATGGGATGCACTTGCACGATGTGACTTCTACTGTTCAGGACACGAACTTTCAGGTGTTCAATCAAATAATCGCAGCAGGTGGGGTTGTTAAGGCTATTGTTGTCCCGGGATGCAGTACTTACAACCGACGTAATATTGATGAGTTGAATGAGATAGTCAAGCAATATGGGGCAGGAGGAGTTGTCCCTGTTGGATTTACTTCTAGTGGACCTTTTGACGATAATACACTTGATCAGGTCCAATCTCCGGTGGCGAAACATCTAGGGGCGCATACGATTAATTTGTTGAAATCCTTTTTGAGTGCAGACACGGGAGACCTTGTTCTGATGGTTGGTGGCCCGATAGGAATCGTCAATGCAGCGCTATCTGCATTACGTGCGGAATTTGGATCAAGGCTGGAGCTTGTGGACGATCAGCAGTTAGAATTCGTGTTCATAACCGATTTTCCTTTGCTGCAATGGGATCAGGATGCGAATCGATGGGAATCGGTAAATCATCCCTTCACAGCTGCAACCGAAGAGACTCTTGTACTGCTAGATGATGATCCAGGTTCTGTTATAAGTAAAGGATATGATTTGGTATTGAATGGAGTGGAAATCGCTGGAGGTAGTATACGAATTCATACCCGCGATATACAGCAGAAAATTCTCCTGCTGTTAGGGCACGACGTGGATCAGGCGGAGGTCCAATTTGGACATCTTATGGACATGTTCGAGTATGGTGCGCCTCCCCATGGGGGGTTTGCTTGTGGGATAGATAGATTGGTGATGATATTGGCAGGGGAGACTACTATAAGAGAAGTCATAGCATTCCCAAAGACCCAGACAGGGTCAGATGTTTTCTTTGGGGCACCTTCCATCGTGGATACCAAGCAAATTGACGATTTACATATATCCATACAGGCATTGGATAGTTAGTATCTCTTTTGGTTGTGGATCTCGTTATACTACATTCACCGGACCATGGTCTGTTCCGTAATATAGGTCTCGTGATATACTAAGCGTTACGTTTTAGGGAGGCTGATGTGAACGTTACACATGAAGAAACAGAAAATAGGCAGGCTCATCTACACATAGAGCTTGAAAATGAGGACATGGAACCCTATATTGATAGGGCTTGTCAACGAATAGCGCAACGTATCCGTATCCCCGGCTTTAGGGCAGGAAAGGCACCTAGGCGCGTTATAGAAAATTACATCGGCCGAGAGAGTATCGTATCAGAAGCAATAGGAGATCTAGTGCCAAAAGTGACCTCAGAAGCGATTATAGCTCAGGAACTTGAAGCTATTGGTACTCCGAGTGTGACCATAGTTCAGGAGGATCCAGCTATATTAAAAGCTATCGTGCCCCTGCGGCCAATTGTTGATCTTGCTTCTTATAAAGAGATACGTCTTGTGGAGGATATTGGAGAGGTTTCGGCAGAAGATGTGAAGAATGTTATAGAAGAACTACGGAAGAACAATGCACCATGGGAACCAACGGAAAGAGCAGTAGTATACGACGATTTGGTCACCATGGATATTCACGGTGAAGTTGAGGGAGACGTTATTGCAGATCACGAGGGCTTAACTTATTTAGTAGCGGAGGATAACCAGAATCCCTTTCCAGGATTCTCCTCTGAGTTGCTTGGAATTGAGTTAGGACAGACAAAGGAGTTCACCTCAGATGTGCCGGAAGACGACCCTGACACGCCTGGGAAAATTGCTGAATTTAAAGTCACTGTTCACGAAGTTAAGCAAAGAGCGCTACCGGATGTTAATGATGAGTTTGCTAAAGAGATAGGTCAGGGATTTGAAACTCTTGAGGCGCTTGAAGATCAAGTCCGACTAGATCTAATAGGGCAAGAAGAGCGTGCTGCGAGGTCCCGCTTGGAAGAGGGTGCCCTAGAAGCAGCGATTGAGTGTAGCACAGTTGAAATCCCCCCATTGTTGATTGAACATGAAGTTGACCACATGCTGGAAGACCAACAAAAGCAGTTAGAACGTGGGGGTATGCAAATGGATGCATATCTTACCACTCTTGGTAAAACTGAGGATGAGATGCGTTCGGAACTCAATGTGCAGGCTAACGAACGGCTTACGAAAGCGTGGGTATTGAATGCTATTGCTGAGGAACATGGTGTTGAGGTGAACGCGGATGATATAACGGAAGAAATCGAAAGATTTGCGGCTAGTTCTGGTGATCAGAGCGACGAAATCAGGAGAGCCTTTTCCGAACCAGCAGCGTTAGACAATATCAACCAAATGGTTCGGACGCGGAAAGTCATAGAAGCTTTAGTGGAAATTGTTACAGGGGCCGAGGGGCAGTCATCATCTAAAGATGACGCTGTTACAAGTGATTTGGAAAAGGATATCGAGGAATAAACTGATTAGGAGACTACTTAAATGCTGATGGGACAATTGCCGGAAAATATAATACCAATGGTTGTTGAGTCAGGGGCTAGAGGAGAACGATCATTCGACATCTATTCCATGCTCTTAAGGGAAAGAATCGTATTTCTAGGTACTCCAATAGCAGATCAGGTTTCAAACTTGATTGTGGCGCAACTCTTATACCTAGAGCGAGAAGATCCAGATAAGGATATCAGTCTGTATATTAACTCACCAGGTGGTGTGATTAGTTCGGGTTTAGGGATCTATGACACTATGAATTTGATTAAGTGCGACGTATCCACTATCTGTGTAGGGTTGGCAGCTAGCATGGCTACGGTACTTTTGTCTTCTGGAACAAAGGGTAAACGATATGCCTTACCGAATGCCACCGTGCACATGCATCAGCCTATTGGCGGAGCACAAGGGCAGGCGTCAGATATAGAGATTGCAGCAAGAGAGATCCTTCGAATGCAAGATATGATCAGAAATATCATATCGCTTAACAGTGGTCAAAGTTACGAACGGGTAGCACGCGATACTGATAGGGATTACTACCTGAGTGCGAACGAGGCTAAAACATACGGAATCGTTGACGAAGTGCTGTCTAAAACTGTTAGTGCAACTGATGCCACATAATCGCTGTAAGGTAAGGAACTACTCCGATGAAACGCGAGTTTTGAGGTAAAATTTAATGTCCAGCGATGACTCAAATGAAGTATCTTATCAATGTGCTTTCTGCGAAAAGGAAAGGCAGGAGGTTGGTAAGCTCATTGGGTCGCCGAGTGGCGTTTTTATTTGCGATGTTTGTGTTTTATCTTGTGTTGATTTGATAAAAGATAGGAATGATCAAACATCCCAGAAAACCCTACTGAATCCGATTACACCTGTGCTTCCTGCTGATATGCACGATATGTTGAATGAATATGTTATTGGACAGGATCGTGCAAAAAAAGTGCTCAGCGTGGCAGTTTACAATCATTATAAACGCATCAATCTAGCGACAGGGAGTGAGACTGTTGATGTCGATAAAAGTAACATTCTGATCGTGGGGCCAACTGGCACTGGCAAGACACTACTTGCACAGACATTAGCTCGAGTTCTCGATGTTCCAATAGCTATATGTGACGCGACGGCATTAACAGAGGCAGGATATGTTGGGGAGGATGTGGAAAACATCCTGTTGACTTTATTGCGAGCATCTGAGTGGAGCGTTGAGAAAGCGCAGTATGGAATAATATATATCGACGAAATCGATAAAATAGGTAGAAAAGCTTCGAATGTTTCTATCACACGGGATGTTTCTGGTGAAGGAGTTCAACAGGCTTTGTTGAAAATCATCGAGGGTAGTGTGGTTAATGTTCCGCCACAAGGTGGGCGTAAGCATCCACAGCAGGAATTTCTCCAGATTGATACCTCAAATATTTTATTCATATGTGGTGGAGCTTTTGAAGGATTGGATGAGATAATACAACATCGGAGCCGTAAAGATATAGCTAGCGTTGGGTTCTTATCAGATCGTTCTTATGGGGTGCCTTCCCCAGATGAGGTGCCTATACTGGAACAGTTGATTGCAGAGGATTTACTTGAATATGGGTTTATCCCTGAGTTCATCAGTAGGTTGCCAATTCAGGTGGCATTGAACCCATTGGAGAAAGATGATCTAGTTGATGTGCTCACGAAGCCTAAGAATGCTTTGGTGAAACAGTATAACCATATGTTTGATCTGGACGGTGTTAAGCTTGAAATAACTCCAAATGCCCTAGAAGCAATAGCACAAGAAGCGCTCACCCAGAAAATGGGTTGTCGAGGGTTAAGGAGTATTCTGGAAAGAATTTTGTTAGACAGTATGTACGAAATCCCGAGTATGAAGGATGTCATACGGTGTATCGTGGACGAGGGTGTAATTATTTCTGGGGAGAAGCCCAAGTTAGTAAAGTCTTTAATAGGATCTTCATCTCAACATGAGGAAACTCATAGATCTAATGACCCAGCGTCATTGACAGCGTGAAGCCATGTTGTCTAACTCGAATAGTTTGTTGACTTCATCCGTAAGGTTTAGCGGGTGTGGAATGGGTTCATATCGTTGAGCAATACGTTTGTTTGCAAATGCTTTTAGAGTTTCAACAAAAAATGGTCGTTCATACAAGAGTTGTTTGGACCTTATTAGCGTGAAGATTTGGGTACGAGCCTCCTTTATGATCTTACTCTCAGTAAGATTACTTCCAACTATATCAAGCTTTTTCCACAGCAATTCATTATCTGAATCTCGAATAGTAAAAGTGCAATAACTAACAACTGGTCCCTGATCAACATTTTTAGTGGCTAAATGGATCATTATTCCAGATTCGGTTGCTCGCTCATCGATTAATAGGTCTATGACTTCCTTCCAAGTGCCTACAGGCCCCGACGGTTTGGCAGGATGGAGATTCAGAAGCTGATATTTGTCAGATAAAAGTGGGCTTACGATTAACATGTACCCGGCTAACACGCATGTGCTAGCCGTGAACTCTGATAACTTCGTAACAACTTCACTGTCATACTCTGATCTCACGTCCCTGAACCGGGATTTTTGATCCTGCGCGAATCGTGTTGATGAAAAACAGATAACTGGGATTCCGTGCTCTGAAACAGTGGCAAGAAAGGCATCCGTTCCTGTATCCTCACCTAGTTCTCGGTTGCAAAATACGAATTCAATTACTGCGTTCAAGGTGCCTGATTCAATTGCGGTGAGTGCCGAAAGTAGAAGGCCGCGTGAACCCTCTCCGCCACCAGTTGAGAACCACCCTAGCTTGAGCGGTGTGTGTGGATTGCTCATATAACCCCTATAGTGTGCGGTATCTATTAGCTTTAAAATCTAACTGATTTGTTAGTCATTGAGCTCATCGTCCATATTTGTCAACTCAGATTGTGATATTGTTCGTATTTGTAACTCAGCTTTGTTGAGTAATGCGCTTGCATGGTTAGCAAGTTTAATTCCGGATAGGTATAGCTGAGTCGCTTCGTTTAGTGTTAGGCTTCCGTCTTCTAATTGCTTTACTGACTCCGTGAGTTGAGCATAGGTTTCTTCGAACGATAGGCTAGCAATGTCCTGTTCAGAATATTCTAGTTGATCTTGCATAATTACCTCGATTATTCGCCACCGGTCTTTGTGGACGTTTTTAGTACTTCTGAATGGATAAGTCCGTCTTGAGTCGCATTGATTAAATGAGTTCCCTCGTTGACTTGCTCAAGTTTTGTAACCACCTCACCAGTTGGTTCTATTGTTACAACTGAATAGCCTCTTTTCAATACATGGGCAGGATTTAAGGTTTCAAGTCGTGACCGAAGTGAGCTAAGGGTTTCTAACTGCAGGTTATAGCGAGCTGTCAAGTTCTTGAATGACGTACGAATCACATCGTCAATTTGTTGATACAGCCTTGCAAATTCCGGTTTGTTAGATTCTAGCCGTGACTGTGTGGTCGCAACACTCTGTGAGCGTTGGGAGATATAGGTGTGGAATTCAGATCCTAGTATGGAAGAAAGTTCCAAGACTTGAGTAAAAAGATTATTCGCATTTGGAACAGATATTTCCGCAGCAGCAGATGGCGTTGGAGCCCGAACATCAGCAACTAGATCGCTTAACGTAGTGTCAGTCTCATGTCCGATTCCAGCGATAACGGGTATTTTGCTCTGATATATCGCCCGAACTACCTTCTCGTTATTGAATGCAGCTAAATCTTCCAGAGACCCGCCACCCCGCGCAAGGATAATAACATCAATACTGGGATCTGTATTGAGAGTTCGTATGCTTTCCACAACTCCGGTAACAGCTTCGGCACCTTGCACTGTTGTTGGAGCTACGTATACTGTGACTAAAGGATATCGTCGCCTGAGGACGTTTTCAATATCATGTAGAACTGCACCTTGGGTTGAAGTAACTACTCCTACTATGCGTGGAAATTTAGGCAATATTCGTTTCCTGCTTGGTTCGAATAACCCTTCGGCCATGAGTGCCATCCGTAGTGCTTCTAATTCTGCTGATATGGTTCCGGATCCATCTGGTACAACATCTTCTACATAAAATTGCAAATCTCCACGGGCCTCGTAAATGGAGATTGATCCATGGGCTATGAGTGACACCCCACTTTCAACCAAGTGTCTGTTACGTTGGGGCCGAAACATAACACACCTAATTTGGGCATTGCTGTCTCTTAACGTGAAATACACATGCCCGGCTGCGGAGCGTGTTGCATTAGATACCTCTCCTTTAATGGACAGGCCCCGGAGAATAGGTTCGTTCTCAAGGTGCAATTTGATAAAAGTTGTGACTTCAGTTATCGAAAATACTGACATTATCCTACCCGAGTTACATACTCTCCATTGCGGGTATCGACGCGTATGGTTTCTCCTGGATTTACAAACAGTGGAACCAGAGTCACCAGCCCAGTTTCGAGTGTTGCTGGCTTGGTGCCCCCTTGGGCAGTATCTCCTTTGACTCCAGGAGGTGTTTCAGTTATTAGCAGGTCAACTGTGGTCGGGAGGTCAACGCTAATTGGCTCCCCGTTGTAGAAGAGTAGTTGGACTTCGACTTGGTCAGCAAGGTAGTTTAGTGCATCGCCTAGTTGCTCGTTTGAGATCGGGAATTGGTCGTAAGTATCGCTGTCCATAAAATAATAAAGGTTATCGTCGTTGTAAATATACTTTGCGGTTCTATGGTCTACATCAGCAGATTGCAATTTGAGATTATAGGCTTGGAAGCTACGTTCAATTAGTCTGCCTGATCTTAGATGCCGCAGTTTCATTTTGAGTACAGGAGCACGTTGTTGCATTTTGTGCTGTTGATACTCTACAACTTGATAGGGTTCTCCTTCAAGTTCAACGGTCAATCCTCGTTTCAGATCTCCTACTCCAATCATTTCATCCTCGCTTTTCGCATAAACGTTTTGAATCTTAGGTGATTGTTATCTTGTATGACTAGAATGTCGGATTTTTCCGGGCTCGGCTGAGCTGCTTAACAACACCGTCGGTCATTATGACGGTATCTTCTATTCTTACGCCTCCAAATCCTGGAAGGTATATACCGGGTTCTACAGTAAATACCATGGAATCATTAACTTCTTCAGGAGCATTCGGGCCTAACCTGGGCAATTCGTGAACGGCTAATCCAACCCCGTGCCCTAATGCGTGCCCAAAATATTCACCGTATCCCTCTGCATTGATCACGTTCCGTGAGAGCTCGTCTATAGCCCCACCTGTCATGCCGGCACGGGCCTCTCGCATAGCAGTTTGTTGTGCATTTAATACTATGTTGTATATATTTTTGAACTCATCGGTGGGTTGTCCAACAAACACAGTACGAGTGAGGTCACTGCAATAGCCTTGGTACATAGCTCCCATATCAATAACGATAGGAACCCCTTCATGAATCAAGTCGGACGAAGGACGATGATGGGGAAGTGCACCATTGGGTCCAGCAGCAACAATTGTGTCAAATGATGGCTTCTCTGCCCCTATCAACCTCATGGCGTTGTCGAGCCTTAACGCTATGTCCGATTCGGTATCTTTGGTTGTGATAGTAGGAGTTATTTGGTCTAGCGCAACGTCGGAAATTTCTATAGCTTTCGCAAGTGAACTGAGTTCTAAGCTGTCTTTTTGCATTCTCAATGTGTCACAAATTCCAGTCACTGGGTCCAGTTTGATGGTAGTACCTTCCACGGGATGTTCCGATAAGGCGTTAGCAAGACGTTGGTGGAATGCTACTGTGATATCGTCGCTTTCAAAGCTTAATGTTTTAATATTCGTACTGTTTAGTAGCTGTGTCAGCCAATCGAACCCAACTGCGATCCGTACGATTTCGAAATCTGGTGATTCCTGTTTTGATTGCTCAATATATCTAAAATCTGTAGCAAGCACTGCGAGTGATTCACTGATCACCAAGTACCCATTCGAGCCCGAGAATCCTGAGAGGTACCGGCGGTTCTCTGGTGCCGAAATTAATACAGCGCCTATATCCCTTTCCTTCAAATAAGATCGTATGGCTTGTATCCGCGTATTCATTCTTTACTCCTGTGTTCATCTAATAGGTACATCAGGGCTGCTATATAACTGTAAGGACCGAGCCCGGAAATTTGTCCCACGCATACATCAGTAATAACAGAATGATGTCTCCAGGGTTCTCTACTATGGATGTTTGATAAGTGTACCTCGAGGATAGGCGCTTCTGTATCTGCAAGTGCGTCCCGCAGAGCATAGGCGTAGTGGGTAAATGCCCCTGGGTTAATTATAATAGCAGAATCTGCAGTTGTATTGTCTTGGATATAATCAATCAGTTCGCCCTCATGGTTAGATTGAAAACAGGTTAGCTCCACTCCGTGTTGGGTTGCGACTCGAGTTAAGTTGCGGTGTATAGTCTCAAGGTCAATTGATCCGTATATAGACTGATCCCGTTTCCCGAGATTATTCAGGTTAGGGCCTTGGATGACTAATATGTTCATAATGTGCTCTCTTATAGGGTCTTAGTGGTGGGGATACTAGCTCGCGGATGTGCTTGCTGATAGATTTCCCGAGATTTCTCCAGGTTAGGATGGAGGTATATTTGAGTGGATCGTGTACTTGAATGCCCCAACAACCTTTGCACTGAGGTCAAACTCGCTCCCCCATCAAGCATATGCGTTGCGAAGCTGTGGCGCAAGGTATGAGGGTGAGTGGAAGGATCGATACCCGCCTGTTTTGCATATTTCTTTATGATCCGTTGGACTGACCTGTTCGATAATCTTCCATTCAAGCGGTTCACAAACAGAGGCTGCTCTTCCAGGTGTCGTCCGGGAATTGAGGCACTAAGAGTCTCCAAGTAGTGTATGACTAATTGCGTGCAGTTAACTGTAAGAAAAGCTAACCGTTCTTTAGATCCTTTTCCTAATACTTTGATCGAGTTATCATCTAAATTTACAGAAGCTTTGTTTATTTGAGTCAATTCGCTGACTCTTAATCCTGTTGAATACAAGATTTCCAGAATGCAGGCATCTCTTAGCCCCCACAATGTTGATAGATCCGGTCCGTTGAGAAGGGCGTCAACTTGCGGTTGGTTCAAAAAAGAAGGCGGAGCAGTTTGGACACGTGGTTTGCCGAGTAAGTTGGGAAAAGATTCAGTAGATGGTTCTATAGTACCTAGGTAATGCACTAGAGAACGCAAGGAACTGATATTTCTACTTATGCTCTTGCTAGAAAAGCCTCTTCCCGTTAGCCATGATATATATCCAGCAAGAGTTTTTTGATTTAGTGCTAACTCTTTAATGGCACCATATCGTTCTCCGATAAATCCCCAGAAAAGACGAGCATCCGATAGATAATTCCTTATTGTAGCTTCTCCAATGGATCGCGATACTTTGAGATGGGCTTCGTAGTGTTTTTCAAATAAGCCACCATCTTGAGGTATAAACATATTTTCACTTCGCTACCGGTTCCTCTTCTATCTCAGATATCAAACTCTTGAAGTCGCAATTCGTGCATTCAGCTCTATCGCCACGAGCTGCTACAAGTAAACCCTGGCAACTGGGGCACAAAGGAGCTAATGGTCTACGTCCCGTTATGAATGTGCATTCCGGATAATTTGAGCATCCATAGAATGTTCTCCCTTTCTTGCTTCGGCGAGATATTATATCGCCTCCACAGGTCGGACAAGGGATACCTATGGTGTTAACTATTCGCTTTGTAGCGTTGCATTCGGGATAACCGCTACAGGAAAGAAATGGACCATAGCGACCCGTTTTTATCACCATTGGTCGTTCGCATTCTTCGCAAATCTGATCGGTCGCCACGTCAACTCTTGGTGCGTTTTCAAGGACCTCATTCACTGTTGTGGCAAACGGGGAATAAAATTTGTCAAGCATTGGGATCCATTGTCGCTCTCCCCGCGCAATCTCATCCAACTCCTCTTCCATTCTAGCAGTGAAGCTAACGTTCATAACATCTGGAAAATGCTCATTAAGCAGTGCAGATACTGTTTCCCCAAGCTTACTTGGGGTCAAGCGTCCATCTGCGCGTTCGATGTAATCGCGATTAACCAGTGTTGAAACGATTGGTGCGTAGGTACTAGGCCGGCCAATCCCTTCCTCTTCCATTTTTTTTACCAGACTCGCTTCTGAGTATCGTCCTGGGGGCTTGGTGAAATGCTGTATGTGCTCTGTGTGGATATGTGCTAGAGGGTCACCGAGTTCAATTGAAGGTGAAGTTATGGGGTCCACTTCAGATTCTTCATCGCCACCTTCTATATATAAGACCGTGAAACCTGGAAACACAGTGACTGTCGATATATTTCTTAGAATATAAGAGGTTTGACTAATTAAGTCTGAACTGGTGATCTCTGTGGTAGTAGTTTCAGATTTAGAATCAGTCATCTGTGAGGCCACAGTTCTTTGCCAGATCAGGGTATACAGGCGTAACTGGTCCCGATTCAAGAAGGAGCGAACTGATGCAGGGGTTCGCGTTATGTCAGTTGGTCTTATAGCTTCGTGAGCTTCTTGAGCTGCCTTGACTTTCGTCTTGTAGCTACGAGCTGATTTTGGCAGATAGTCTGAACCGTATTCGGATTTTATATACTCCCGGGCTTGTTTTTTCGCTGAAGCGGCTAGCTCGGGAGAATCGGTGCGCATGTAGGTTATTAAACCTATTTCTCCTTGGCTCCCGATATTGATCCCTTGGTACAGTTCTTGCGCGATTCGCATTGTTCGCTCAGTTCCGAAACGGGCCTTCCTCCAACCTTCTTGTTGAAGGGTGCTGGTGATAAATGGTGCAGCTGGGCGCCGGGTGCGTTGTTGTTTGGTGATGTCGCTGACAAGGAAAGTTGACCTCATCAATGATGCCGATATAACACTTGCGTGTTCACCTGTGGATATAGATAGTCGGCTCTTCTCTGTACTTAGACGATGGAGTGTTGCGTCAATATTTTGGGCAGACTCTCGATAGGTAGAGTTATCATTGGTAAGGTTTGGGTTCAATGTGACAGCTATGGACCAGTATTCGGTTGGCGTGAACGCCTGAATTTCCTGCTCCCGTTCTACTACAACCTTTAGCGCAACAGATTGAACTCTGCCAGCCGATAAAGAACCTCTCCAACGCAATTTGCGCTTGAGGAGAGGACTAAGGCTGTAGCCTACCAGCCTGTCTAGAATTCTTCTAGCCTGTTGTGCATTTACAAGGTCAAGATCTAAATTCCGAGGTGATTGGAACGCTTCGGTTACCGCCTCAGGTGTGATTTGGTGAAAAACCACGCGTTGAACTGAATTAACGTCGAGCCCCATAGCCTCTGCTATATGCCATGATATCGCTTCCCCTTCCCGATCCGGGTCAGTAGCCAAGAAAATCGTGGAGCACTCTTTTCCAGCTTTCTTAATTTCTCTGAGGATTTTCTGTTTGTCCTTGGGAACTACATAAGCTGGCGTGAAACTATCAGACGTGTCTACGCCCATTCCCGAAGCGGGCAGATCCCGTATGTGTCCGAGTGAGGCTTTCACTATATAGTCGCTACCTAGCATCTGTTCAATGGTTCGCGCCTTGGCAGGCGATTCAACGATTACTAAGCTTTTCTTAGTTTTTTTGTTAATAACAGGCTCCTTTTTCATTTAGTGTTGCAGCTAATGAAGCAACATGGCGTCAGTGCATCAAAATTATCTTTTATAGAATCCATGCTGCTAATCAATATTTTCGCCTTTCCAAGGATGACTTGAATCTACCTTCCCATGTCAGTTCGAGTTAATTAAAATAATCTAATATCAGACAGTGTCTACATGATCATATTCTAAACTCTACTCTTTGTGTGTTCCAAATCGATGCAAAGGGTATGTTGGCGGAGAGGATGGGATTTGAACCCATGAGGAGGTTGCCCCCCTACGCGATTTCCAGTCGCGCCTGTTCGGCCGCTCCAGCACCTCTCCCTAGATAACATAGCGTTTGAACCTGCATAATAGCATAAAACGGATGGAAGTTCTTTGGAAGGATCTTAAGCATGTATTGACTATCAAATCTAGTTGTAAGGCTACCCTTAACTCTATCGACGGGGAGTCCTTAAAAGTGGCCAGCTGATTATTGTGCTAGCTAGTACAACGCCTCCGACTATCATGAATCCCGTTGACATACCGAAGCTATCTATCAATACACCTGCTGCTAATGCTCCTATGAACATTCCTATTGACATCGCGGTGTTAAATATGCCCAGGGTTGTACCAATACCGTGTTTTTTTGCACCTTCTAGGATCATAGCTGAATTAGTAGGTTGGAATATTGCCTCCATAACTCCGAGCAGAGTAAAGAGAACAAAGGCATGCCAGAGTTGTACGGATAACCCTATCAGTGAAACGACTATGGCCATTCCAAACAGCGATGCCACTGTCAAGATAACCTTATTGAACTTGTCGGCCACCCATCCAAACGGATATTGTAGTGCTGCAGTGACGAGGGTTCTACTTGTAATCACTAACCCTATTTGAGTTGAGCTGGCGTTCATACCAGTGGTCAACAGTACTGGTAAGAAGATAAAGGAAGGTACCATTGAGAACATCACCGCGAGGCGTATAACGAATATTCCGATCATTCGAGGCTCAGTGAGTATACTTTTAAAAGCACCTCCTAAGCCCACTTGATTTTTTTTGTCGTAATTTGAATTTTGACTTTCAGGTAGAAATAAGAGAATTGACAGAAACGCGATAGCCCCAAGTATTCCCATAGCTATGAAAGAGGTGTTCATACCGAAGTTATCTTTTAGAAGACCACCAATAAGAGGGCCGCAGCCAAATCCTCCAAACATCGCTATGTTATACATTCCCATATATCGGCCTTCGTGTTCCTCAGGGGCTAGGTCTCCGACATAGGCCATTGAAACTGCGAAAACTAAGCCACCCCCAACTCCTTGTATCAGACGAATTAAGCTCATATCAACGATAGATGAAGCCCAGACGTATGCAAAGCCTGTTAAACTGTAAATTGCTAGGCCAGTCAAAAGAAAGCGCTTTCTTCCGTGACGGTCAGACAAGCGGCCAACGATAGGCTGAGTGATCGCCATGGAAATTGAGAAGGAGGCCATAATGACACCGAGTTCTAATCCGCTTGCCCCATAGTCTATTGCTATTATAGGAAGAAATGGGATTACAAATGCGATGCCAACTATTGCAATGAAAAGTGATATTAACAGGGTAGCCATTGCAATTTTAGCAGATAGTGGGTTCTTCGATAACTGAGAACTATTGACCAAATAAACCACCTGAATTTCTATCTTCTGAGTATTGTTTTTGCGATGAGGGCATTAAATGCTAGCATCACGTAGCTCACTAATTCTCGGTAACTGATTCTTAAACGTGAGTACCTAGCTTTTCAATGAGGCACAAATATTGGCGGAGAGGGTGGGATTTGAACCCACGATACCAAAAGGTATACCGCTTTTCGAGAGCGGCGCCTTAAGCCACTCGGCCACCTCTCCAAGATGACAGGGCATCATATGAACAGGATAACAACGGTCCTCTATCTCTGTAAAAAGGATAGCACGCACATGCGTCATTGCCAAGCAGAGCCATAATGGTATTGGATTTGCTATACCCGTTCTTGACAGTAAATTTATGCTTCGATACCATCAGGGTAACGTTTAAAGTGAGGAGTTGAACTGCAATGTTGCAATGGGGTGCCGTGGTCCTTGCTGGGGGCAAGGGTTCTCGAATGGGTGGGGACACTCCCAAAGTTTTGAGACCTATCTGTGGAATTCCGATGCTTCGACTTGTTGTAGATGTAATTGGACAGACGGGCATCGCAGATATGGTAATTGTGGTACCTGAGGAACATGAGGGGATACAGTTGATCCTACCGCGAGAAGTTGAATTCGCAATACAGGAACATCAACTAGGCACGGGTGATGCGTTGAGTAGCGCTTTAGGATTCCTCCATAGCGGTAGTGACTCAAATATTCTAGTGATTAATGGCGATGTGCCATTGTTAGATGTAAGTACGATTAGGAATTTGATTGAAGAGCATACCGCTACGCAAGCTGTCATGTCAGTTTTGACTGCTAATGGAGAATTTAGTAATAGCTTGGGCTCCATTGCACGAGACGACTCGGGACAGGTTGTTGCTATAGTTGAAGGTGATAGGTTTTCAAAGGATTCTGAACAACGTGAAATAAATGTTGGGGTATATTGCTTTCGTGTCGATTGGCTTCTTCAAAATATCACAAAGTTGAATCTCAGCAAATCGGGAGAATTTTATATTACCGAACTTGTGGAGATTGCGTGTCGCAGTGGAAAATCAATTGGATCGATACATCTGAGAGATATCTCTCAGGCATTAGGGATTAATACTCTTGCTGATCTTGCTGACGCTGAAGATGTGCTTCGCTCTCGAATACGTAATTATTGGATTGACCACGGCGTTTATATTATGGATCGTCAAAGCGTACAAATTGATTGGACGGTTAGTATTGGTCAAGGTACATCAGTTTTGCCTAATACGATTATTTTAAGTGAAACCATTATTGGTGATAATTGCGAGATTGGGCCTGGAAGCATGATACGCGATTCCCGCATTGGTAATGGATGCAAAGTGGTTTCTTCGGTAATTGAAGGAGCTATTGTGGAGAATGCAGTTGAGATCGGTCCTTTTAGTCACCTACGTAATGAATCCCATATTGAGTCAGAGGTTCATATTGGTAATTATGCTGAAGTCAAGGCGAGCAGGATAGGCCATGGAAGCAAGATGGGCCACTTCAGCTATATGGGTGATGCTGAGATTGGATCTAACGTGAATATTGGAGCTGGGACTATCACGTGCAATTTTGATGGGGCACAAAAGCATCGTACGATTATTGGGAATGATGTTTTCCTTGGGAGCGACACAATGCTAGTTGCTCCTATCAAGGTTGGTGATCGGGCTAGCACCGGTGCCGGTGCTGTGGTGACCAAAGATGTACCTCCTGACGTTTTGGTTACCGGGGTGCCAGCGAGGGTCGTTCCAAAACAAGTGTAAGTAAACCTGGGTTTTGACATCTTAGGTACTATTTGATACCCTTTTGTTGCGTTGAGGCGAGTGAAACTTAAATTTGGCAATGCAAACTAGTAGGAGCTGTGGACGAAGAAGGTAGTAGAATCGTCTGGGTGGTGTTGATTAGCGTACTTGTCGCGCTAGGACTCATTTCTGCTGTGCGAAAAAGCATTTCCTCTATCGTTAATTCTGGCTTGAGGGCTGCAGAGCAGGGTAGTGTTGCTTGGAAGTTGACAGATGCCTACACGAAATTCCCTGAAAGTCCTGTTGTGATATCTGGGTTTCGCTTATTTTTGCTGATGCTTATTTCCATATTGATGTCATTATGGGTAAGTGTAATTGGGTCTAAACTTCCAATGGCAATGCTGCTAAGCATCTTGCTTATTATCACAAGTGTCGCAGCAGCAGATTTCGTAGGATCTCTTCTAGGTCGAAAATGGCCCGAGTTCTTTTGTTTGCTTGGATTGAAAGCCACCATGCCAATCGTCAAGTTGTGTAGCCCGTTGCTGAGACTGTTACCCGTACATCCTTGGCAGGCTTCGCCTCTGGTGTTTCTTCAGCAACCTACTTGGGATTCCATAACTATTCAACAAAGAAACGGTGTTGGAGGGCCTGAGAATAAAGATGCCCAAATGGTGGAATCTGTTCTCGAGTTGAAACAAACTCAAGTAAAAGAATTGTTGGTGCCAAGGGTTGATATCATCGCCTCAGATGTCAATGCTTCCCCTGATGAAGTAATACACTTAGCCTTATCTTATGGCTTTAGTCGTATCCCAGTTTTCGATGAAACCATTGATAAAATAGTCGGTATTGTGTATACACGTGACCTTTTGAGATTTCTTCAAGAAGGTTCTGGTGGCGGAATTTCATTGCAACATTTAGCGCGCACTCCAATGTTTGTTCCCGAAACCAAGAGTGTTTACGACCTGCTTCAAGACTTTCAGGATAGACATATTCATATAGCTGTGGTCGTAGATGAGTATGGTGGAACCGCAGGATTGGTTACCATTGAAGATTTACTTGAAGAAATTGTTGGGGAGATCGAGGATGAGTTTGACCTTGGAGAACCCAAATTCCAGCAGGTCGCAGAAAACGAAATCATCGTGGATGCTAAATTGGGGTTAGACGATCTGAATGATTTGATTGGAGTCCATGTAGAGGGACAGGGCTTTGATACCTTGGGGGGGCTGATCTATAATCGTTTAGGTAAGGTGCCAGCACCCGGGGATACGATAGTAGAAAATGATCTTAACATCGAAGTACTTTCCACTGCAAGTAAAAGGATTAGACGAGTGAAGATTACTGTACTTGCAGAATCAGATGTACAGCATTGAACGGATAGGGTCCCGAAAGTTAGTTCGAAAATCTAAGGGTTCATGTGTCATTTTATCCCGTTACGATAAACAGTACCCTACAAGCCAAGGATGATTTGCCGTAACCCTACCAGTGCCATGGATATAGCTAGCAGCACAAGTACTAACTTCTGGTTCACCCTCGAGCTGAGATATACTCCAAATTGAGCCCCTATTAATGCTCCGGCTCCAAGCAGTGCTGCGGGTACAAAGCCTTCTTGGTATTGATCTGTCAAGATACGAGTGATTAGACTAGAGGAGGAAGTGAGTACAAGTAGCAACATAGCAGTTGGTGCTATGACTCGTGAAGGCATTCTCAATATGAATGTCATTACAGGAACATTTATTACTCCACCTCCAATCCCAAAAAAACTTGAAATGAAACCACTGAGTGGTGATAGTCCCACTGATGTAATTGGATTGACATAGAATCGATGAATTTTTCCACTGCGTTCTGTGATGATGCGATTGGGGTATATCGTGGGCGTCTCTGCAAGCGTAGACGCTCTATATCCACGCCAAACTACGTATATTGATCCGAGCACTAACATCATTCCCATTGATAAATCGAAGGTAGATCGAGCAATACTTTGAGAAAGAATGGCACCGACGGCCGCTGCAGGGATAGCACCAATAGCCAATAGCCCGGTTGTTTTAAAGTCAATTATTCTAGCTTTGTAATTTCCAATAGTTGCAGAAGTCGCATTCAGGAAGACAACAGTTAAGGATATGCTAGATATAGTTGAGGCCGTGGCGTCAGGGAAGATGACCAACAGGATTGGGACCAGTATAAACCCTCCACCTAATCCCACCAGGGTTCCTAACGTCGCTACGCTGATGCCAAGAATCGGGAGGGTAATTAGCAATGATATATCCATACTTCCTTGTAATAGACTGAATTTTGACTCTGAGTATTTTGCAGAGAACCATCTTCTTCGGTTATGTTTATCAGCTCTACTGAACAGCTTAAGTTTAAAACTTAAGGTCTCATTTGAAGTTTAAACTTAAGGTCTCATTAACTTAAACAAAACAGCAGCGGAATTGCAAGAACTCCGCTGCTGTTTTGTTTAAGTAGTCTAGAAAAGGTCGTTTACTCGCACTTCCCATCGCTTAATGCACTGACTTCAACTGCTGCAGTAGCTACAGAGTTGTCTAGACCGAGGGCCTTCACCGTGTAAACACCCGGGTCTATGGAGTCAGGTAATTTTTTGCTGCTAGAGGATGAGAATGAGAACGCTCCAGAATCGTTGGCAGTTACGCCGCCAAGTGGGAATTCGTCACCATCACCAAGTTGAAGTGTAACGAGAACCGTTTCCCCAGCATTGAATCCAGATCCATATCCCGTAGCAACACCTCCGTGGCAAACCAAAGGAGTTGCCATCGAAAGATTGTTCTCGGGGCTAGGTTTCGGTGCTACTGGAGGCGGTGCGTCAGCAACTAGCACTGCAACGCTAGTTGTGGAACCGTACTGCCCATCAGCCTGAAGTGTGTACCATCCGTTCCATACAGCCACTGGCAACCCTTTTGCAGGTCCGGTGAACTCTAGCACACCTAGTGCATCAGCAGTAGCTGATCCAACGGTCACAACAGTATCAATGTCAACCAGCATGCTCATTACTACGGCTTCTCCAGGTATAAACCCTGCTCCGACACCGCTAAATTTCCCACCATGGGCTATCTCTTGGGATGTTACATGGATAGCTGCTGCTTGGTTTACGGCAGCTCCAGATGGACCCGCAGGACCTTGTGCTCCTGCTATTCCTTGTGGACCTTGTACTCCTTGTGCTCCGGTGGAACCAGCTGGTCCAACTGTTCCTTGGCACGCTAGAGTTGCTAGCGTAACCGCTAGTACTAGCGACATCCCTAGATATCGTCCTAACGAAAGTTTCCGGATCATATGTATGCCCCCCTTACTTGAGTTGATAAAGTTGAATGTCAGCGCCTAATTTAATCTCATTTTCTGTCTGTAAAACTTTACATGCCGCTGACATATTAAACTTTTACTGCCTTAGAATAATAGTGACATCGATGCCTGCTGTCAAGTGTTTTATGCTCCAAACCATACCATAAATACATTCATATCGTGCGATTGTATATCACTGTTTTTGGGGAGCCGTATCGATTCCAGTACCAGTCTGTTTTAAGCACGTGCCAGATGTGAGTTGCAACAAAAAAATGCCACTGGTATAGTATCTGGGCACCCCCGTAGCTCAGGCGGATAGAGCACCAGCCTCCGGAGCTGGGTGCGGGCGTTCGAGTCGCCCCGGGGGTACTCGTATGTAAAATGAAAAACCAAATTTGTGGCACAGTTCAATCATAGATTCCACTATTTCAAGTCTTACGCTTCGGGGCGTAGCGCAGCGGTAGCGCGCCTGTTTTGGGAACAGGAGGTCGACGGTTCGATCCCGTCCGCCCCGATTTCCACCAATTGTTTATGACGGGTGCTGATTCGCCTAACCATTGTAATGCGCAGGAAATTGTGTGTCCCTGTATTAGACGAACGGAGTCCTTGACTAAATTGATTCCTCTAACATTCTCTGTGCTAATTCGGCGGGATTACTCGCAGGTGCCGCACACACAAACCTTCTGCAAATCATGGCTATAGCACCCTCGTGTTGAGGCATAGCGGCTTCAAATATGGCTAGACTTAACTTTGGTTCCTGTGAGTCACTTATTTTCGCAGCGATGACAATGTTAGGGTGATACTGGGTTTTGAGCACCTTCAAAAATTCCGTTACTTCCTCTTTCGACTTTCCAATCAAAATGATTTCGGCGGAACTTGATAAGTAATAATCGATCGCACATAGCCAGTTACCAAAACCTGAAGGGGATCTCATGATTAGAGGCGACACAGTCTTTAACATTGTCTCGACGGTATTTCGAAGCATGACATTATCATTTAATGTGCCCATACGAAGCAAAAATTCTGCAGCTAATGAATTGCCACACGGGATAGCGTTGTCGATGATATCTCGAGGGCGGATCAGTAACGGTTCTTGATCAAATCCCGTATCATAAAGAAGTTGTGTCGAATCTTCCCAAAAAAGATCAAGTAGTCGGTCGCTTAGCTCGATTGCAGCTTGCAGCCATTTTGGCTCAAGTGAAGATTCGTAGAGCGTGAGTAAACCCAATCCTAGTGACGCATAATCTTCTAGATAAGCATTAATTGGACTTGGTGACCCGTTATAGGATGATCGAACAAGTCTGCCATCTACTATGAGATTGTCCAACAGGAACTGCGCGTTCTTCGTTGCTGCGGCCATGTAATCAGGACGTCCCAGGGTTGTGCCTGCCTCAGCTAGTCCTCTTAACATTAACCCGTTCCACGCAACTATGATTTTTGTATCGGTGAACGGTTGGGGGCGTTCATTGCGAGCAGTAAGCAATTTTGATCTCACTTCTTTGATTTGTCCAAAAATCTGTTGGGGCAGATTGTGCCTGACTGATAGGACTGTGCTTCCTTCAAAGTTGCCCGTATCGGTAATTCCATAGTATCCACAAACCATTTCAGCTGTATCTTGATCAAAGAGAACGGCAATTTGTTTTTTTGACCATACATAGGTTACCCCTTCCTCTCCATTTGTATCCGCGTCTTGAGAAGCGTAGAACCCCCCAGAATCGGCAGTCATTTCACGGAGCACGTAATCAATCGTTTCCTCAACGATGCTTTTATAATTCGAATTGCCTGTGATTTGAAAAGCATGGAGGTATACCGATGTTAACAGCGCATTGTCATATAACATTTTTTCAAAATGGGGGATTGCCCAAAATGAGTCAGTTGCATAACGATGGAAACCACCAGCCAAGTGGTCTCGGATTCCGCCCTCTGCTATTGCATCTAAAGTTGTTGTTACCATCTCAAGTGCCTTGGCATTGCCAGTTCCCTTATAGTGGCGCAGGAGAAACTCCAGGACAAGCGGTTGAGGAAATTTAGGTGCCCCTCCAAACCCTCCATGGCTAGGGTCAAATGCTGCATCAAAAGCAGTAAAACTGGCCCCTAGTGCGTCTGTGCTGATGTCCTGACCTTGGGAACTTGGGTGTGCCATTTCTTGAATTCTTCGAATGATTTCAGCACTGGCTACGTGGATTTCGTTGATTTGGTCTGTGTGAGCATCAGACACGGCGTCGAGTATTCGTTCAAAGCTAGGCATACCGTGAAAGTCCTCTGGGGGGTAATAGGTGCCACCAAAGAATGGCTTGCCGTCTGGTGTAAGAAACATAGTCATGGGCCAACCGCCTTGGCCTGTCATAGCCTGTAGTGCTTGCATGTATAAGTTATCTACATCTGGACGCTCTTCCCGGTCTACCTTGATATTGATGAATAGTCTGTTCATTTTGGTGGCGATTATGGGATCCGAAAAGGATTCCTTTTCCATTACGTGACACCAATGGCATGAGGAATAGCCGACACTCAGGAGTATTGGTTTGTTTTCGTCTGATGCGGCCTGGAAGGCTTCGGCTCCCCAAGGGTACCAATCTACTGGGTTTTGGGCATGCTGCAACAAGTAAGGACTATTTTCTGTAGAAAGTCTGTTATTCATTCTGTACCTGATGAATTCACTTCAGCGTAATAAGGCTTGGAGTAAAAGTGAATCCCTTTCTGTTTCGGAATTGGGGTTCAAGTGTACGATACCAATATATTTTCTGCTAGTGAAATTGCCAATACCTTGCGGAATATATCTTGAAGCAATCGGCCCTCTACTTTGAATTTATCATATAATAATAGCTGTGATTCGATCAGGGGAGGTTGACTATTGTGAGTAGACAGAGCTTCAAGTCAGGATATGTGGCATTAATTGGCCGGCCAAATGTTGGTAAGTCCACCTTGCTAAACAAATTAATTGACTTTGATCTGTCAATCGTCACAGAAAAACCTCAAACAACCCGACATGCTGTGTTGGGTGTATTACATGGGGAGGGATACCAGATTGGTTTTTTAGATACACCAGGTTTAATAACGGGGAGGTCTAACCGCCTTGATAGAAGTATGCGTGCAGCTGTTTACAGAACACTAGCCCAAGCAGATATCCAGGTCTTAATTGTCGAACCTAAGATGCCGGGGGCAATAGAGCAAACGCTTATACAAGAGATCTCACAAACAAGGGCCCCCACGTTACTGGTTATCAACAAGGTGGATTCAGTCCGTAAAGGGCGCGTGCTTCCAGTCATTGATCACTATTCGAGGCTTTATGATTTTGCTGAGTTGTTGCCGGTCAGCGCGTTGCATGATGACGGTCTGGATATCCTAACTGGCCTAATCGTCAAAAATTTACCTGAGGGTACCCCTATTATGCCCGATGATGAGTTCACCGATAGGTCTGAGCGATTTTTGGTTGCTGAAATTATAAGAAAGAGTATCTACGAACGTTATTGGGATGAGCTCCCTTATAGTGCAGCGGTTGCTATTGAAAATTTCAACGAAGATGGTGTTGGTAAAGACGGAACAGTTTTAATCTCAGCAGTGGTTTATGTGGAAAGGATTGGGCAGAGGGGCATTCTTGTTGGGAAACGAGGAAGCAATATACGGGATGTGGGAATAGACGCAAGGTTAGCTATCGAGGAGTTACTAGGCCGCCCTGTATATTTGGATATATGGGTTCGTGAGCGTCCTGACTGGAAGGATGACATCAGCTTTCTTGAAGAAACTAATTATCCGTCAGTCGAGTAGGTTGCGTGGCTCGGTGACATCATGCCCACAATTTAGATGTCCGAAGATTAGGAATCCTTTTAGCAGTATTGATTAGTCCTTTTTGGCAAGGGGAAGATAAGGTCTCAGAATTGGATAGATTGGGTTAAAGATAAGGGTTTGCTAGGTTGGGGCTTGTGTCCGCTCATTTATTTGTGCCTGATCGGTACCAGAACGACCAAAAAACAGAGCAGTTGTGCTAATTCATCTCTCTATTTTTTATAGGCACGTATACCGTAGTAGCTATCCATAATGCGATCGTAATACGAATACTGAAGGATCTCGCATTGAATACTAATCCCACATTAGCGAACCGGAATGTGAATCATGAAAAACTGTATCCTTTGAATGTGGTTTTGCCGTTGATCCACTGATTTTAGGTTAAGGAGGTACGGCGTGTCGGATGAGGCAGATAGGCTTATGGAGGCAATCATTGTTGCTCTGGTTCAAGCGTTCCGGGATCCGCGGAGAGTGGGGCTACAAGAAAATGGCATGGATGAGCGAGACCTAGCGTTCGAAGCTCTTTCGTTTGACCCACTAGACATGGAGACGGCCCGGTATGTCGGCGCTCGGCGCAGAGGGATTTTACGAACGTATAGACACATGGAGAGCATTGGCCTTTTGAAATTAGTTGATAGAAGCGGGATATTTCGCGTTTTTCCTACCAAAGTTACTGTAATCTATTACGACTATCTTATCCAACCCTTTTGGAATCGGTGGTTCCTGTGCCTGAGGAAAAGGGCGCCAGTATCATTATCAAGTATTCCTAAAGTCAACGAGCACTAACCTTAGAACTGAGGTAAAAGCCATATTCTGCTAGGGTAATATAGAGGGTTCCTTTGGGTTATATTCTGTTCTTGGCGAAGGATGTGCTTGCAGCCTGCACTGCCATGCCTCCACCCACTGCGTATCCGTTCGCAGGGAGAACCGCCTCAAGGGCAGATAGCAGGGCTAGAACGTTGATGTCTTTAGATGACTCACCCATCAAACCAAATCTCCATACTTTGCCTGCAAAGTCGCCAAGTCCACCGCCAATTTCGATTCCGTAATCATAAAGTAGCGATTTCCTTACGTCTGTGTCAGCTATACCCTCTGGTATGTAGACAGAGGTAAGTTGGTTAAGTCGGTACTCAGGGGCGACTACGAACTCTAACCCGATTGCTTCCAATCCTGCCCAAAGGGCTCCAGCATTTCGTGCGTGCCTTTCGAGTCGGTTTTCTAACCCCTCCTCCAGTATCATTCGCAACGCTTCACGTAAACTATAGATCATCGACATGGGAGCTGTATGGTGGTATCTACGATTGTTAGCCCAGTAGTCGAAAAGGAGAGATAAATCTAGATACCAACTGCGAGACGGATTTTTGCGGCTTAACATGGCCGAGACTGCTTTCTCTGATGCAGTTACAGGCGAGAGGCCAGGTGGTGCACCGAGGCACTTCTGGGTAGCACTAAAACAGAAATCGACTCCCATTTCATCAATATTAAGCGGAGATCCGCCTAATGATGTGACTGCGTCAAGAAGGAAGAGACTGTCATGCTCCTTGGCAAGTTCCGATAACTCAGCTAACGGTTGTAGCACTCCTGTACTTGTCTCAGCATGCACAGCAGCTAACATCTTTATCGATGGATGCTTTCCCATCTCTTTTCGCACATTATCGATATCAATAGGTTGGCCCCAGGGGGAGTCAACCTTGTAAACTTTAGCTCCTTGCCTTAAGGCAATATCTGCCATTCGTTCGCCAAAAAAGCCGTTCACTGCAATTACTACCACGTCATCAGGTTCCAAGAGATTGCAGAACCCGGATTCCATGCCGGCAGAGCCTGTCCCTGAAACGGCGAACGTCAGAGCATTTTTGGTTTGAAACACCTGCCGTAGCATTGAACTCACATCATCCATGAGTTTAAGGAAGTCCGGATCTAGGTATCCCAGTAACGGAGACAGCATTGCTTGAAGAACTCGTGGATTGACATTACTTGGTCCTGGGCCAAGTAATGTTCTTTGAGGAATGAATGGTTCACCAACAGATTCAAATGTCATAAACGTTTCCTGTGGTTCGCTCGGATTGCATTGATCTTTGCAAGCGGGATCTAGCCAACATAGTTTATAATTACTTTCAACTATTTATTGTGTGTTTGTGCCGGACCTATATGGTAAAAACCTTTTCGGTAACTAGCCGCTTGTACTAGCATCACAATGCCAAAATGTATTACACCAGATCGAGAAAAAGACTAACAGTACAGACTGGGAACGTCAAGTTACTGTAAATACTGGTGGGGTTCGGCATACTGGGATGTTTTATCTTTCAATCATCACTGTAGGAATAGTGTATGCAAATGGAGTGGTTACTAAATTTATCTCTTAGTAATTGGTTTCTGGCGGTACTGCCTCTTTTCATTCTTTTAATGTTAATGATGACTGGCAAAATAAGTGCGGCCCGAGCCGCGATATTGGCTTATTCTTCTTCGGTAGTTATCGGTATTGTCATTTTCGGCTCAAATGGATCATTGATTCTTGTTGCTTCACTGAAAGGCCTAAGCCTATCCTTTTTTGTCTTGGCAATTATATGGGCATCAGTTTTTCTGTATAACATTGTTAATGACGTAGGTGGCATGTCCGCTATTGGTCAACATTTATTGAAAGTGACGGATGATAAAACTATCCACGCACTTCTTTTAGGATGGTGCTTTGCAGGGTTTATTCAAGGGGTTACAGGTTTTGGAGTACCCGTTGCAGTAGTTGTGCCTTTACTTGTCATGAGTGGAATAGGGGCAGTGCCAGCGACCACGGCAGCCTTGATCGGTCATTCATGGGCGGTTACTTTTGGTTCACTAGGCTCTTCGTACTACAGTATCCAATTAGTGAGCGGCATTAGTGGGTCAGTTATCGCACCAGCTATGGCATTAATGTTCATAATTCCTGTTTTAATGACTGGGTTTGCTGTGGCACATATAACTGGGGGAATGGCAGCTACCCGGAGATTGTCAGGAGTCATATTGATCGTGGGACTTACAATGGCCGGTACCAGTTGGGCTATGACGGTTATTGGAGTTCCTCAATTAGCCTCGACTGTAGCAGGGTTAGTTGGATGTGGGCTAGTGTGGAGTTGGATCCGGTTTTCGAGGAAAGAAACATTGGAGGTTCCAGAAGGCGAACATCGATCTACAACTACTCCATTAGACGAATCACCTAAAATAGGATTCCACAAGTCATTCGCTGCCTATTACGTTATCTTTGGCCTAACATCTATTGCTCAATTGCCTGGGCTCAATCAGTTTCTATCTCGTTTTTCCTGGGGCGTGAATTATCCTGAAACTGCTACATCGTACGATTTTACAATGCCTGCTGCCACGAACTATGCTGCATTCGAATTCTTCGCTCATCCTGCTCCTTTAATTATCCTATCGGCGATTGTTACCTTGGCTGTGTTCAGACGATCAGTAGATGAACCTTTAAGATTTGCTGGTAATGTGCTAAGAAAGACATATGCACAGAGCGTCTCAAGTACCATTGCTGTGAGTTTTATGGTCGCGATGGCGTTGGTCATGCAACATTCGGGCATGACTGAGATGATCGCACAGGGAATCGCGGTGGGAAGTGGTACGCTTTTTCCAGTCATAAGTCCCTTTCTAGGTTTATTAGGTGCATTTATGACTGGCAGCAATACAAACTCTAACGTCATGTTTGGAGCTCTTCAGGTGGAAACCGCTCGAACATTAGCGATAAACCCGGTCGTTATTGCTTCTGCTCAGTCGATTGGGGGTTCCTTAGGTAGTGCGGTTACCCCTGCAAAAGTGCTTTTGGGAACCACCTTACTTGGCATCGCTGGGCAGGAAGGAAGTATTTTGCGTAAAGGTTTGACGTACTGCATACCAATGGTTCTTGTTGTGGGGGTGGAAACAATCATTGCGAGTCGATTATTTTAGAGCTAGCCATCTAACGGAATGTTTTTAGCCACGGGGTAGTAAGTCAATGAAATTGGTGGAATGCCTAACTAGCAATGTAGTGCTGTGTTGCTATCTTAGTAATAGTTTACAGGGAAACTCTAGAGTAAAGTGGTGATTGATTTACTGGGATATGCGATCGATCAAAGTTTAAAAATATGGGGGCTATGACAGGCGTATTGTTGCTTATCCCCTATGTAGTCTTTGCACTCTTTATGTTGGTGATTGGTACTGATGCCATGGATATGTTCCTCTTATATTGTAGTACCCTTGTTGCCTCAGGTTCTTCTCTCAGATAGATATGGCTACTGTCCATGAAGGCCAGAGTCGAAGGATCGAGGATGATACGAGAAAGTGGATACTCATGGACATAACTATAGTATATATGCCGGATGCACAGATACAGGACTATCACCCCTTGGCAGAAGCACTTACTGAGACAGGGTTAGTGATTGACCTGCTGTTCTTAAACTCCTCGATATCGCAAATCGTTTTAGATAGTAGCCACTCCGTCAGAATTCCCGAAGCTCAATCTGGCATAAACATACGAATCATTGACTGGGATGATCAAACTGGGAGTCAATATTTGGGCCACTACTATGCAGCAGTTTATAGTCGAGCTCCCTCTGTGTTAGTCATTGGATCTGGATTCCAACCAGATAGCAATACAGTGATATCAATGCTTCAAATACATAATGAAGGATATGACGTTGTAATTGCATCCAGGCACCATAAGTTATCTAAGTTGAATTACCCACTTAACCGGTGGTTACTTAGCAAATTCTACAACAAGATTGCTTCATTTCTATTGCAAACACATACGACCGATGCTACGTCAGGGCTGAAACTTTATTCTAAAGAAGCACTAATCAAATCTTTAGGAAATTCAAGAACCAAGGGATTGACATTTCAGTTGGAGCTAATACGAAGGGCTCAGAGACAGGGGGCCAGAATAACAGAAGTTCCTGTGGATATTGACTATCAGAATTCACCATATGTCGTGAGATCCTCAGATATCGTAAAGACTGCGATTGAGACGTTCAAGTTATGGTGGAGTGTACGCAGTTGAGGCTTGCTAGCATGGCGCCCCAGGCAGGAATCGAACCCGCAACCTACTCCTTAGAAGGGAGGCGCTCTATCCGTTGAGCTACTGGGGCAGAATGTGGATGTGGGAAAAAGAGACACTAGTAAAAATTGAAACCACATCCTACTACGATGATGGAAGTTTATCAGACTAAACATTCAGGGGCAATAATCGAGTAATAATCGAGCAACCAGGAACTGTCGATAAATTTTATCTATGGAAATTGTGATGCGTTTCGACATTCCTTAGAAATTTGAACTTAACTAAACTATTTCTACAATACACACCTAATTTGACTGCGAAATTCGTCCATTTCATTTTAGATTTAGGCTCCAAATGGGACTTGCAGATGTATCGGATCGCTTGTACAATGACCCGGCCGCAAACCTAATGACAGTCAAATTGTTATTCGATTTGCGACCTTGAACCAACTGACATTTGATAAAACAATACACTAGAGTGCAGGTAAAAAACTGTGTTGACCAAGAAAACTAAGCTGATGACAAAGGTTGAGGAACGGTTTCAAAGACCCTTGGAAAGTCTATTGCCCGATAGGGTCAATGAACTTGGTTTATCAGCAGCAGCTGATGAGCTTGGTATTAGTAAAGCCACTTTAGGTTATTGGTTGCTTAAGTTTGGCATTGATGTTCGGAGAGTCGCCTTAGCACCTGGAGAGTCAAAGTTGTTACGAAATAATCGTAGCATTTGATTTTTGAGGTAGCAGCGTAGATTCGAATAGGTCTAATCCAGTACATTTCTTTGAAGGAAATTATTCGGTTAAGAAAATCAGACAAATAGTTTACGGGAGGGTGTTTATGAAAAAGAATAATTTAGTATGGTTGCTAATTGGAACTGTGATGGCTTTGGTGTTGGCTTGTGGAGGTGGAGAATCGACAACGACCAAAGCAGCAGCTACAAAGGTTCCGACTAAAACTGCCGAAACCACATCCACCGCAGCCACGAGTTCTGCAACAACAGAGGATCTTACTATTGTCATGCAAGAAGTTCCTGGCATGGCGTATGTGCCGGCGAATATAACAATGAATGCTGGACAAACATATAATGTGAAACTAGTTGGGGGTGGGGAGTTCCATACCTGGACTATCGTTGATAGCTCTGGGGCATATGTGGAAAACCTCTCGATTAACCCCGACATGGAAGACATAATTCAAGTGACTGCTCCTGCAAGTGGGACATACGACATCTTATGTCTACCCCATCAGACTAACGGTATGGTCGGCACCCTTGTAGTCAACTAAAGCTGGTTTTAGCAGTAAGCACGTAGAAAGACTAGGCGCTACCTATCGTCGGGAAGGTAGCGCCTAGTCTTTCTACGTGCAAGGATGCACTTAGTGTTTCGGTTTGCTCCGTAATCACTGTTAGAAATAAACAAAAATAGTAGAAGTTCATAGTAATATAGGGTTAAATATTTCGTTGACCCTACTGTTGCTTAGAGTATATACTCTGCTGCTCAAGGAGTGTTTTATGAAACTCTCATGTTCCCAAGAGGGGTTGGCTCGCGCTCTTGGCGTGGTAGGACGAGCCGTACCAAGACGGACGACATTACCTAGCACACAAAATGTCTTGATTGTGTCTGAAACTGGACGGGTACGTATGTCAACCACAAACCTGGAAATTGCCATCACCACTTGGATGGATTGCGATGTAATAGAATCTGGTGCTTGCTGCGTTCCTGCTACCTTGCTAGCTGAATTGGTTAATAGCATACCCTCGGGTGAAGTACGCATATCTGTGACTGATCAGCCTGCAAATATGCATATTTCAAGTGGTCGGTTTGAAGCTAGTGTTAACTGTGGTGACGTTAGTGATTTTCCTCCACTTCCAGTGGTTGATCAAACAATACCGGCACGGATTGCACTGCAGGAATTTAGGAGTGCTATCAGCCAAGTCGTGTTTGCTGCCGCTAGTGACGAATCACGTCCGGTTCTTACTGGCATCAAGGCCGAAATAACTGGAGAAACATTTGTACTAGCTGCTGCGGATGGCTTTCGCCTCGCTGTACACACAGGTAAGCTTGTAGCCCCTGTGACCGAGGGGATTGATGTCGTAATACCTGCTCGTACACTTGAAGAGGTTGCTCGTGTTGCAGGTGATCTACGATACGCTGCAACTGAGGAGATTGAGATAAGTGTCAGCCCCGCTAAGAGTCAGGTCCTATTGAAGATGCCCAATGTGGAAATTGTAGGACAGCTCACACAAGGGCAATTCCCAGACTACAAGCAGTTGATTCCTGACTCTAACGACAGCGTTTGTAAGGCAGTAGTGAACCTTGATGCGTTCTCAAGGTCTTCAAGGACTGCTGCAATATTGGCTCGGGACAGCAATGGGATTGTACGCCTGGAATTCATTCTTGGCGAAGACGCAACCGGGACATTACAGATATCCTCAAGCGCAGATGAGATAGGTGAGAATAATGAAGCTGTCGATGCCGAAATCACCGGTCAGTCGTCAAGGATAGCGTTTAGCAGTCGATATTTGATAGATGTTTTAAGAAACATCCCTGGAACACAGGTAGTAATTGAGTGTATCAGTCCATCAAGCCCTGGGGTTTTTCGCTCTGAGGGTGATGATAGTTACGTCCATGTGGTTATGCCCATGTTCGTTAGATGGTAATCTTTGGCTATCCGTACAGGCTTAGCGCTAGCATGAGAGAGGCTACATTAATAAATGTTGCACTGGGCTTTTCCCTCATCCACATGGGACCTGGCTCAACCTAAGATGGGATTCAGAACTAAGAAGCATATTGTGACGAGGTGACATATTGGTAAGTAAAAACCGTGGGCTTGATGGCCCAGAAAAAAACCCAGAATTTAACAATGCAATTAATCGATTGGTTGGAATTGCTAAAATGGGACACCAGAGTTCTTCCGATTTCAATAATCCGTCTAATGACTGGTTGATCTCAAACATGCGAGTTTTTCAAAGCATGCAAATTTCTCAACAAACTGACATTCTCAGTGAGGTCGCTCTTCTTCGCTCAGAAGCCGAACAGCTGAATGCCCAGGGAAGAGCTGCTACAAAACTTTGGCCTGATGCCTCCATTCAATTGGATAATGGAGGGTTAGCCTTTTTTAGTCAGTTAGGGGTTGCGAGAAGACCAGATCTCACTCAGTACTTCGTTGACGGTTTCACTAGAAATAGGGATGCTTTAGCTTTCGATGAAACAAGTCAGGAAATATTTACAGATGTGATATCACGTATTGCCGATGTTTTAGAGGAACACCTAACATCTGGTGATTATATAGTTCAGACAGATAGGCAGATAGGTGACGCAGATGGCAGTACATTTCATGCACGCCAACTGTTGTTCGGGACGCACTATTTGCATCTTCCATATATGTGGAAGCAACTGACCTTTGACTTGCCTCATCAGTCAGAGCAAGATTCTCCTGATATCCTCGAAATAAGTTTACCTGATTGGCTCACGGATATTGGCCTTAGTGATGATTTGAAGGAGCGTATCAACAGTGTTGGATTGAATCAACTCATCCTTAAGGCTCCTACCAAAGGTCTGTCTCTTCACTTAGGATTCGATTATGCGGGTGAACATAAAATGGGACCACTTTCAGTTGCGATGTTCAAAGCTAAACAACAGGGTGACATAGCAGTTCAGGCGGCACTGAGTATTGCAAGGGCTAAGACACTTGAAGGCAAAATGAACCATACTGCTATGATCACAGTAGGACCTTCCTTGCACGGTAAAAGCACACTCACCATGATGATCGAGTTTAAGGACAGCGGTTTTGCGAAAATAGCTAATCTGAAAGGGGACGCTGATGAAGGCGTGTACCCGATGAATGATGACATCATTTTGTTACAACGTTTACCTGCACCAATTCAGACAAATATTGACGGTAAAGATGTAACCATTTCGCATGGGATTAATGGGACCGAAAATAATTTTTATGCTGTGCCTTTCGGGCTTTCCCGCGACGATGACCCGATAACATTTGATGTTCTTCGTGGAACTCCTACTGAGCCTAACGCCCAGGAAACGCTAGAGAATGTTCCGGTGGATCATTTGAGTGGACTCCCCAACTATCTTGAAAATCCAGTGAAGAACATGAGGATGATACTGTCACGCGAACGTCTCTTATTGAGAAAGGGCGTTGACGGATTGCTCTCACGAATCACATCAGGGAAAGTTTCAAGAGCTGTTCATATCCCAATGGAATACACAAATAGGGTTTACTGGCAAGCAGTGATGCGCCAAAACACAGTGATTCCTCCTTTGAGGAAATTGACTTTAGATCAATATATTCGCGTTTTGATGTATGGTGAAGCAGTAAATATGGGAGCAACCGCTGGTGGAGTTATTGGCAGTCCATATGTTGAATACTTCTCAGACCCATTTATAATCGGACTAGAGGATGAAAATGCGAATAATTTGTACGCCACTTTAACGGAAATGGCGGATGGGGGACAGGAGCAAGGATATTTCGCTTTCAATACCGGTGGGGTGGGGGCCGATGTGAATGAGGAAGCTGCAGGTTCTAACTACAAGAAGATTTCGCGGGAAGTGACTCTGATGCTCCAAGAAGCACTAGTACGTGGTGCAGTTAAATTCGAATATGATTCCATACTTGGATCTGATATCGCGGTAGCAATAATCAATGCCGCGGGATTTGAGATCGTAGATTTAAGAGAACAATGGTTGCCTCGCTACATCTATGGTGAGGCTGAGTACGAGCGTAGGGTAAATGATCTCAAAACTAGGCGGTACTACGGTAAGAATTCTGAAGATAAGGCTGGAATACTTAGATACACCAAGGTCTTTAATCATATATATGATTTGGATGATATCCCTGCTCCTAGTGACGAAAGACAATTAGCGTGGTTGATCTCCTTTTACTGGGGATTGGATGTAGCTCAGGACACTATGGCTGCACTAGCTCAGGTAGTCATACAAGGACATGACCCAGGTCCCGACGTTACCTCTCGTCTAGAGTTGCTAATCATACAGGCTCAAGCAGCAGGATTTCGAGTGGAATCGGATTGGGCAAGAGCCTTAGCAGGACTTGGGATTGAAATAGAGTAGTAGTTAATTGTACGGTCCTTATGAAGATGCAGGACTCATGAATACTAACGAGCCCGTTGCTTTTCGCGGCCCTGAATCAGTTGGATTGCCTCTTCAGGGTCCATTCTGCCAACTGGTCCAGATGCGTACATTGATCCAAGAACAAGTCCGTATTGAGTTAGTATGAACTCGGTAGGTTCTATGTGTCCCGCATGGTCATCACTCCATCCAGCTCCAAGGGCGTTTGCGTGGACCCTAGTGACACTGTGTGCAAGGACGAACCTGATTTTATGGTGCTGACTTATTCTTGTTGTGTCTTCTTCGCTATCAGAACTCGCAGCAATGATCTGGCAGTTAAGTTCTTCTAAACGTTCTCTGTGGTTTTCCCATGCGACCAACTGTCGCATGCAATATGGTCACCAATAGCCTCTGTAGAAAAGTAAAACAGTGTATCGGGCCTTCAAGTGCGACTGAATTGGGGCCACGATATTTCCAACGTGAAGATCAATTTGTGGAAATTTGGATGCTGTAATCAGTCTGTTCTTCATACTTTCACTTTGCAGGCAATGCGATTGCGTTCGGTTCTACCTCCAATCCACCATTGAGGTAGAACCATTATTCTACACTGCATCTCAATAAAAAAACAATTTGTTGGTACGCCAAATTAGGAGTATATTGGATCAAGTTACGAAATCACTATTCCTAGGAGGCAATATGGCATTAGAAGTAGGAACAACATCACCCGAGATTAGGTTGTTCAATAATGAGCGACAGGTTGTCACCCTTGAGGACTTTAAAGGACAGACATCTGTTCTGGTATTTTTCCCTGGTGCATTCACAGGAGGATGCAAGGATGAGGCATGTACATTCCGTGACTCCCTTGCGCAGTATGAACGTTTGGGGGTACAGGTGTATGGGGTGAGTGTCGATTCGTTTTTTGTTCAAAATGCATTTATCAGTGATAATGAGCTGAACTTCCCATTCCTTAGCGATTATTCTCGTGAAACTATCGAGAGTTTTGGTATTGGTGTTCGGAACTTTGCAGGAATGGAAGGATATACAACATCGCAAAGAGCAGTTGTAGTTTTGGATAAAGAAGGGGTTGTAAGGTTTGTGACTGCAGTGGCTCCCACTGAACAGCCAGACTTTGATCAAATAAGGACAGCTATAGAGCAACTTCAATAGATATGACAAGTGTGAAACAACAACTCTAGCTAGCAATTTTAGTCCTGAGTATGACAGGAAACTGCTCCATTACGTTTGTTGGCAATTCCACCACCCTTGTGTATTAGGAATGACCTTGATGATTTAAATCGATTCGCTATTGTGCCCTGGCGTGACCGAAAGGGGATCCATAGTACGTTAGTCAGTATTTTCTGGGATACCCGTCGCATCAAGGAGAAAAGGCTACACGCACCCGACGAAAGCATAAACCCTAACTATTTTAATCATGAGAAATCAGGCATTGCTGAGTTGTCAGTTCGGTAGGGAATGCAATGGTGGTTTTAGGAAGAATAAAACTACGATACCGACCAGATTGATTGCGGACAGCCAGACAAAAGCTTCAGTATAACTCCCCTGAATGTCAAAGAGGTAGCCAGCAAACAGCGGGCCAAGTGCTGTTCCTGGCCATAAGAAGAGTTGAGATGTGCCCATTATAGTAGCGAATCGTTCCCGGCCAAAATAGTCACCACGAAGAGCTACGAGCATTGGGCCCCTTGCCCCGTATCCGAGCCCATATATTGTGATTGCTATCAGTACTAAGCTCATTGTTTGCCCGTATGCAAGGATCACCATCGCAGCGGATTGCAACACAAAGCAGGCGATCAGAACCAATTTCTTGGGTATTTTATCACCCAGAAATCCCCCTCCAACTCTACCTGCTATAGCTATGCCATTGAGAAAACTGTAAGCGAAAGATGCCTCTCCTAGAGTGAATCCCATATCAACAATTCTGGGGATTAAATGCACACTGACTGCTCCCACAATAAACAGAGAAAACCCATGTGCTAAGGCTATAATCCAAAATGGACGACTTCTTAGAGCTTCCCCCACTGTAGAATCGCTGATCGGAGTGGTCACTCCCTCGATCTTTCGGTCTTCCGATGCGTTATACGGATCACCTCTAGCAACTCTGTCACCATCTGGCAAATATCCATATGGTTCAGGTTTATGCCGTATGAGAGATGCTACTGGAATGCCAATCAACCAGCACAGAAATCCAGAACATAGTGCTGTTTGCCTCCATCCAAACGTTTCAATACTGAACGCAACTAAAGGGACAAGTAGGCCTCCTACGCTAATTCCAGAAAGGAGAATACCCATAGCAAGGCCGCGCCTTCGAATGAACCAATTGGTGATAGCTGTGGACATAGGAAGAAACCCAGAGAGGCTTGCTCCAAAGGCAATAAAAGCGAATCCAATATAAAATGTCGTGATCGTGTCAATTCTACTAAATGCGATGAACCCTAGGCCCATTAATAGGTACCCGGCAAAAATAATCCTTCTGGGCCCGTAATGGTCAACTAAGTATCCCTCAATGGGACCAAGAAGGGCACTCTCAATACGAGTAAATGAAAAACCTAATGAGAGAGCTGCACGATTGGTAGAAAGAGCCCGCTGTAAGGGGATAAAGTAGGTACTGAACCCGTAAGTAAAAAGGCTTCCATAAGTAGCAAGCCCTAGCACTGCCCCGGCCAGCATGATCCATCCATAAAAAATCCCGAAAGGTGTGTGGCCTGTCTCAGGTTTCAGCATCTGCTCCATATTAACGATTTGATTTCATGCTCGGTGTCATTTCAATATTAGGTAATGGGGAATTGGGAAAGAGTTAATTCAACCCGGATCATACGCTGCGCTAAGGTGCAACTGCAATATAATACTAAGAGATAACTCACTCTCCGATTCGAGCCCAAGCCAGTCAATTCAGATAAATGGCCAAGGTTAATGAGCAATGGAGTGTAAGGGCAAAGATATCTCACAGGGGAACATATCTTTGCCACGAACAGATTCTGAGTAACCTATTCATTCACTAACCATGAGCAACTTGACATACAAGGCTAGGCCAAGTACCATTCTGCCGACTCTTGTGGATGGTTCCAACCCCGAATTGATTGTGACATTTCGGGTGCATATTCTGCAAAGTGATGCGGGATACAAGGAATCACGTGTACGGTCCCCCGCCACCGAAATATATAGAAAAGCCGTGCAGCTCGAGTTACTCTGGAACGAAGTGGGTGAAGATAGGACTGTTAATTCAGACTTGTCTGTTGCAAGAAATAAGATGATTCACCTTCAGGATGATAACGGGATGGGATGTGGTTCGTTCTAGGGATAATTTTTAAATATGACTGATATTCGACAGGACATACCAAACCCTGCAGTTAATGAAGTTGAGAATGCTATAATGAGCGTTCGTGGACTCTGGAAAGTCTATGGGGCTGACCCTGCTACGGTCATGGAACCCGAGCATTCTAGTAAGCCTAAAGATCAAATCCTGGAAGAGTTAGGCAATGTGATTGCTCTTCAGGATGTCAGTTTTGATGTCCCCGCTGGTAAGACTTTTGTTGTCATGGGGCTATCCGGAAGTGGCAAATCCACGTTGGTTCGATGCCTTATCCGATTAATCGAGCCGGTCGCAGGCGAGATTATCGTCGATGGCGAAGATATTCTCCACTACACCGACAAAGAACTTTCCCAATTTCATCGTTCTAAGACTGCAATGGTTTTTCAGCATTTTGGCTTGATGCCTCATCTCAACGTTGAATCTAATGTGCGCTGGGGACTAGAGATTAGGGATCTATCTGATGACCAAGTTCAGATCAAAGCAGCCGAGGCTATAGATCAGGTGGGGCTTACAGGTTGGGAAAAAGCTTATCCCCGCGAACTAAGTGGAGGCATGCAACAGAGAGTCGGGTTAGCACGGGCTCTCGCTGTAGATCCAGATATCCTGTTGATGGATGAACCTTTTAGCGGTCTTGACCCGCTGATTCGTACTCAGATGCAAGACGAACTGCTTAGGCTACAAGAGGAACTTCACAAAACAATAGTATTCATCACACATGACCTCACTGAAGCCCTTAAGCTGGGTGATCGTATTGTCATCATGCGAGATGGACGAGTGATACAAAATAGCACTCCAAAAGATATCGTGCTACACCCTAGTGATAACTATGTAGCAGAGTTCACTCGTAATGTCCAAGCGGCAGAAGTGTTAACTGCAGGGATAGTGGCTACACAGCCAAGGCAAACACTGAGTGCTGACCTCTCAATTGAACATGCGCTAAAAGATATGGAAGTTCAAAATAATGTAGTGGCTTTCGTAATTGATAGCGATGGGAAATACCTTGGAAGTGTGGAGCGAGACACCATAATAAACGCATCAGGTAACGTTAAAGAATTCTTATCGAAAAACATACATTCTGTGGGCGAACACACATCCTTTAAGTCAATTCTACCAGAGATGATAGGCCATCAGAACCCTATCGCAGTTGTGGATGATACTGGTGTACTTATTGGTGAAATTTTGCCTGAAACAGTTGCGAAACAACTCCGAGATGAATTGGTATAGGTATCAAACTGAGCGTATCCCGCTACACTATTAAGGTTTTAGTATTGAATAAATTACAATTAAAACAAAGCGAACCTGACGAACCTAGACTAGTCACAAGGTTAAAGAGTGTTCCCGTTATTATGTTGCTTACATTTGTTGGCACCATATTGGCATGCCTCAGCATCTGGGGGAGTGGCTTTCAAATGGAATTCCCAATCAACTGGAGTAGACCTGTCGGTACCAATATAAATGAGGCAGTTCGCTGGACAACTAGGGAAGGTGAATGGTTTTTTGACAACCTGGGTTATGGGATTATCATGTTGCTCGTCTGGATAAAGAAGGGACTTGTTTGGATTCCGTGGCCGGCTGCTATGTTGGGCCTGACACTTCTCAGTTGGCGCATGATTGGCACACGAATGGCTCTGTTCACAGCAGTTTCCTTGCTAGGATTAGGAGCGTTTGGAATGTGGGAAAAGGCCATGGAGACTATGGCTTTGATCAGCACATCTGTGCTTTTGTCAATTTCTATAGCACTTCCGGTTGGCATTATGGCCTCTCGCAATAACGTCCTTGATAAAATTCTTCAGCCTATACTAGATGTGATGCAAACGATGCCTAGTTTTGTGTATCTTGTTCCTGCGATAATGTTCTTTAGCTTAGGGAATGTACCTGCGGTGATTGCAACGGTCGTATATGCCGTACCACCGGCAATCCGCTTAACCAACTTAGGAATTCGCCAGGTTGACCCCGAGGTTGTGGAAGCTGCTCGCTCATTTGGAGCTAGTGATTTTCAAATATTGATGAAGGTCCAAATTCCAATGGCTATCCCCACTATTATGGCGGGAATAAACCAGACAATTATGATGGCCCTTGCCATGGTAGTCATTGCAGCACTAGTTGGAGCAGGTGGGGTGGGTGAAGTGGTTTGGAGAGGGTTAGGGCGGCAACGGCCAGGTGACGCTTTGATAGGTGGAGTTGGCATAGTGATTATGGCGGTCCTCGTCGATCGTCTGACACAAGCCTTGGCTAAATCACGTCAGGAAGCCCTCAAAGGAAGTGGACTATAGAGTCCTGAAACCATGAAGTTCATGGCTCCCGTTAATTTATATCAAATAGGAGCCAAGGATGAAATAAGCAGAAAAGAAGGAGATATTATGGTAGCGACCTTAAAAAGGTCTTGGGTGGTGCTGTTCCTTATGGCACTTTCTGTTGCGATGGTGGGTGTGATTGCCTGCAGCAGTGAACCTGAGATAGTAGAAAAGATAGTCGAAGTAGAAAAGATAGTCGAAGTAGAAAA
>Ga0114996_10000553_pt1 | contig 52230 bp, 45 predicted proteins | sample ArcticOcean_MG_C_4_FD_87039 | JGI IMG/M metagenome (GOLD analysis project Ga0114996, IMG submission 87039) | Marine microbial communities from western Arctic Ocean - ArcticOcean_MG_CB4_134 | ecosystem: Environmental > Aquatic > Marine > Oceanic | place: Arctic Ocean: Canada Basin | collected...
CCCTTGTCGGGGCTGCCGTCCATGCACCACATGTCGTTGAGGCGGAACGACAGCAAGACCGCTTTTTTAAGCCATTGATTGACCTTCCAGTTCGATGCGCCGCTGGTTTTTTCGGCGACCCTGGCCTGGCCGGAATCCAAAAGCCCGAGGGCGGCATCGACCGCATCCCGCACATCGCCAACCGTGGCGGCATTGACGTCATCGCGGGCCTCCCAGGCGGCGTCGATGATGTTCTGTAACTGGTCTTGGTCCACGTTTTCCTGCCTATAATTGCTGCCGATCCAGGGGCGCGAACATGGCCCCCGCTTGGCCTTAAGTCAACGGGGCTTGGGCGCCTTGGCGGGCGCCTAAATGCCCGCCACCCCGGCCAGCCATTCCGATAAATTGTCGGTGTGGTGATCGGGCTCATGGATCTCGGCGTCGTTGTGCGCCCAAGCCCGGCCGGTCTTCACCCAGACCGTGGTCATGCCCATGGCCCGCGCCGGGCCCAGATTGCGGACGATATCTTCGACCATGACGGCGCGTTCGGGATCGATGCCGAAACGGGCCTGCATGCGCTGATAAACCACCGGCTCCGGCTTCGGAATGTAATCGGCGGCCTCGATAGCGAAGATGTCGTCAAAATGGCCGGCGATGCCGATTTTGTCCAAGACCCGCTTGGCATAATTCAGCGGCGCGTTGGTGAAGACGAATTTGCGTCCCGGCAACTGGTGCAAGGCCTGGTCCATGCGGCTATCGGCCTCTACCACATCCAGATCCACCGCGTGCACATAATCCAGATAGGGCCCCGGATCCATGTCATGGCACTCCATCAGGCCGCGCAAGGTGGTGCCGTATTCGCGGAAAAAACTCTTCTGCACCCGGTAGGCTTCTTGGTGATCCACATTCAGATAATCGGCGATGAAGCCGCACATGCGATTGTCGATCTGGCCAAACAAATTGGTGGTCACCGGATACAAGGTATTGTCCAGATCGAACACCCAATAGGGAATATCTTTTAAGGCCGTTTCGGTCATCGATGCCCTGCCGTTTCCGCGCCGCTATATTTCCATTCAGTAGTCTGGTTAAATGGCCCGCGCAATCCTATTTGATGGTTAGACGCCGCAAAATTCGCGGACTACTCCGGCGATGCCGCCTGCCCGTTCGGCAATTCCATCGGTATCGCCATTTGCGATCCCGGCAGCGGCGAGGCCATCGAAGATATCGTCGCCCGCGCCAATGCGGCCATGTACGAGGTTAAGCGCCAGGGCAAGGGCGGGCAGTTTTTAGGCGAAGCGGCGGAGCGTTAGAGCGTTAAGCCGTGGTTCAGCCAGGCTCAATCAGCGTGCCGGCGCCGTGCTCGGTAAACAATTCCAGCAATATGGCATGGGGCACGCGGCCATCAATAATTACGGCGCCACCGACGCCGCCATCAATGGCGTTCAGGCAGGTTTCCACCTTGGGGATCATGCCGCCCTCGATAACGCCGCCGGCGATCAGCTTCTTGGCTTCGGCGCTCGACAATGTTTGCGCCAGCGCGCCGTCGCCGTCCAGAACCCCGGCAATGTCGGTCAATAGCAATAGCCGTTCCGCGCCCATGGCTTCGGCGATGGCGCCGGCGGCGGTGTCGGCGTTGATATTGAAGGTCTCGCCCCGGGGCCCGGTGCCGATCGGCGCCACCACCGGAATAACGTCGGTCTTTTGAAACATGTCGAGGACGTGGGTATTGATCTGCTTGGGCTCGCCGACAAAGCCGAGATCGAGAATCTTCTCGATGTTCGATTCCGGATCGCGCTTGGTACGGCGCAGCTTGACCGCTTCGATCAAGCGTCCGTCCTTGCCCGACAAGCCAACCGCAAAGCCGCCCGCCTGATTGATCGCCGATGCGATTTCCTTGTTTATGGTGCCGGCCAGCACCATTTCCACGACCTCCACGGTGGCCGCATCGGTAACCCGCAGCCCATCAATGAAAGACGATTGGATTTTCAAGCGCTCGAGCATATCGCCGATCTGCGGGCCGCCGCCATGCACCACGATCGGGTGGATGCCCACATGCTTCAAAAGCACGATATCGTTGGCGAATTTCTTCGCAAGCTGATCATCGCCCATGGCGTGCCCGCCATATTTGACGACAATTGTCTTGCCCGCATGACGCCGCATATAGGGCAGCGCCTCGGACAAAATCTTGGCCTGGGTCCAGGGCCCCGATGCGATATTTGTTGTATCTTCGTTCATGGCGGCGGACTTTAACCGAACTTTTCTTCGAGCGCCAGCGCTGCCAGTTCGGCGCGCAATTGGGCGATGCCGGTGCCCTTGACGGCGCTGGTGGCGCAAATATCGGGATGCGCGGCGGTGTGCCCCGCCAGCTCGGTCTGAATTCCGGCGATCAGCCGGGCGCGCGGCGCGTCCTTCATCTTGTCCGATTTGGTCAGCACGATCTGATAGACCACCGCCGCCGCATCCATCAGCTTCATGGCCGTCCGGTCGCTGTCCTTCAAGCCATGGCGCGCATCGATTAAAAGACACACCCGGCGCAACGGCCGCCGCCCCTTGAGATAGCGCTCGATCAATTCGGTCCAGTTGGCGATCGAGGTTTTGGCGGCGCGCGCATACCCATAGCCGGGCAGATCGGCGATCATCAGCTTGCCGCCTAGATCGAAGAAATTGACCTCGCGGGTGCGCCCCGGCGTGTTCGAGGTGCGCGCCAAGGCCTTGCGCCCGGTGAGCGCGTTGATGAGGCTCGATTTGCCCACATTGGAGCGCCCGGCGAAGGCAATCTCGGCCAGATCGGTGGGCGGCAATTGGTCTTCGCGCGCCGCGCCCAGGACAAAATCGCAGGCGCCGGCGAACAAAACGCGCCCCGCCTCGATCATTTCTTCGCTATGGATGTCGATAGCCTCGGCCATCATTCACGCCCCATCCCGGGCGCCGCCCGTGCTATTCGCCGGGGGCGCCGCTTTTGGCCGCCGTTTTGGTCTTCGGCGCCTTGGGCTTGGTCCTGCCACCGCCGATAGGCACGCCAGCGCGGCGCATAATAAAATATTGCTGGGCCACCGACAGCAAGTTGTTCCAGGCCCAATAGATCACCAGACCCGCCGGGAAGCGCGCCAGCATGATGGTGAAGATGAACGGCAGGAACATGAAAATCTTCGCCTGGGTCGGATCGGGCGGCGGCGGGTTAAGCTTTTGCTGGGCGTACATGGTGACGCCCATGATGATCGGCCAGACGCCGATATCGACGATGTCCAGATATTCCGGCATGTCCCAGGTGAACAGACCGAAACCGGTAAACAGGGTCGCCGGATCCTTCGCCGACAAATCCTTGATCCAGCCGATAAACGGCGCGTGGCGCATTTCGATGGAAATAAACACCACCTTATAGAGTGCAAAGAACACCGGAATTTGCGGTAAGATAGGCAGACACCCCGAAGCCGGATTGGCCTTTTCCTTCTTGTATAGTCCCATCATCTCCTGATTGAGGCGCTGCTTGTCGTCGGCAAACCGTTCGCGCAGCTTCAGCATTTCCGGCTGCAGCATCTTCATCTTGCTCATCGCCTTGTAGGATTTGTTGGCCAGCGGGAAGAAGGCCAGTTTGATCAAGACGGTCAGCAAAAGGATCGAAAAACCGAAATTGCCCAGGATATCGTTGAAATAGGTGAGCGCGAAAAAGATTGGTTTGGTCAGGAACTCGAACCAGCCCCAATCGATGGCCAGATCGAAGCGGGCGATATTCAAATCATCCCGGTAGGCGTTCATCAGCCGGGCTTCCTTGGCGCCGGCGAACAGGCGGCTTTTGCTATCGGCGGCGCCGCCGGCGGATACGGTGAGCGCCTCGGACAGGAAATTGACCTGATTATTGTCCGACTTGTTGACCACGTCGTCGCGAAATTCGCCATTGGTCGTGGCGCCCTGATCGGGGATCAGCGCGGTCAGCCAGTATTTATCGGTGATGCCGATCCAGCCGCCCGTGGATTTCTCCTTCACGACGCGGGAATCCTGAATATCGTCGTAGTCGATTTCTTTGAGGACGCCGTCGAATACGCCCATCAGCCCTTCGTGGAGAATATAGAAATCGGTGGTATCGGGCGTGCCCTCGCGCAGAACCTGGCCGAACGGAAACACGGTTACCGGCGCCGACGAGGCGTTGGCGACGCTTTGCGTCACGGTGAACATGTAGTTTTCATCGAGCTCAAACATCTGGCGGAAGGTGATGCCGCCGGGGCTGGTCCAACTAAGGGTGACCGGCACGTCCGGCGTCAAGGTCGCGCGGTTGGCGGTCCACACCGCGTCCCGGGGCGGAGCCACGTTCTTGGCGCCGTTCGCCGCCACCCAGCCGAATGTGGCGTAATAGGCGCTGCCGGTGCCGATGGGATTGAGCAATTTTATGAACTCGGAGTCGGGCTCGATGGTTTCGCGGTAATCTATGAGGGTCAGATCATCGACGCGGGCGCCGGTCAGCGAAATGGAGCCCGACAATCTGGGCGATTCGATCCGCACCCGCTTGACCATGCGCAATACTTTATCGCGGGATTCTGCCACCGCCGCCGCACTGCCCACCGCGTTGGTGACCTGGCCGGGCAAGGGCGCCGGCTGATTGATGCCGGGCGCTGCCGGAACGCCGGGCCCGGAACCGGTGGCAGGCGCCGCTGGCTGCGCCGGGCCGCCCGATGGCGATGTTGGCGTAATGGCGGTCGAGGCCGGCTGGTTTGGATCAACGGGTGCCGGCTCCGGTGCAAAAAATACCTGAAAGCCGATCATGATGGAGACCGACAGCACCACGGCGAGGATCATGTTGCGGGTATCCAAGGGCTTAGGCTCCGCTTCGCCGGGCGCCGGAATTACCGGTCACGGCGCCACGATGGTGGTCACATTTGGGCTCCGGCACCGGATCATAGCCGGACGTGCCCCAGGGCTGGCAGCGGCCGATCCGTTTCAAGGCCAGCCACGCGCCCCGATGCGGCCCGTGCAAACGAGCCGCGTCCATGGCGTATTCGGAACAGGTTGGCGAATGCCGGCATACCCCCGGCAGTACCGGCGACAGGAACAATTGATAGGAGCGAATCGACGCCCGGAGAATGAGAGATAGTGGATTCATTTATTCGGCAATCGGTCTCTGTTTATTGTTCTGCATCTCGTATTTCGCCAGCGCCGATTTCAAATGACCGGTCAGGCTGGTGTATTCCTGGCCGCGCGCCAAGCGCCTGCCGATGATCACGAAATCGCTGTTCGCGCCCGAGAACTCCGGCATGATCTCTTCGGCCGCGGCGCGCAAACGGCGGCGCACCCGATTGCGGACGACGGCGTTGCCAACTCGGCGCGAGACCGTAAAGCCAACCCGCACGGGCGCCACATCTTCGGCGTCGCTTGCATCGTGCGGGCGCGCCTGAAGGATAAGGCTGGGCGTGACGAACTTCCGCCGGGCCGAAGCGACCCGAAGAAATTCCCCGCGTTTCTTTAGATGAACGAGACGCGGGTTCACTATCGCGCTCCTTAAAGATTGACCCCTGGACGTTAAGCCGACAGGCGTTTGCGGCCCTTGGCGCGGCGTTTGGCTAGAACGCGCCGGCCGCCGGTTGTGGCCATGCGCGAGCGAAAACCATGCCGGCGCTTGCGGACCAGATTGCTCGGCTGAAAAGTGCGTTTCACTGAATTACTCCGAAATAGATAATAGCGCCGTTCCGGCAAGGCCCGCTGTATACGGCGAGCGCCCCGGTAAGTCAACGATACAGGGCGCATCCCGGCAGTCAGCATTTCGTGACCGGCGCACCGGCGCCGTGATAGATATAATGCGGTCACTGAATGGTGAGCGCCCTTGGCCGATTAATTTCTGGCTTTCGCCGATCAATGTCGCCACAACTTCTGGCCCTTAAGGACGTTGCAAATACCCGAACCACAGCAAATAACCGAACCACAATGAGCGAAATCATCAAAACCGATATTTGCGTCATCGGCGCCGGATCGGGCGGGCTTACGGTAGCCGCCGCCGCCGCCCAGCTTGGCGCCGATACCGTCCTGATCGAGCGCGGGGCCATGGGCGGCGATTGTTTGAACACCGGCTGCGTGCCGTCGAAGGCATTGCTGGCGGCGGCGCACCGGGCCGCTGATATTCGCGGCGCCGGCAAATTCGGCATCGCCGCGGCCGCACCGGAGATTTCCGGGCCCGGCGTGCAAGCCCATATCATGGGCGCCATCGCCCAGATCGCCCCCCACGATTCGGTCGAACAATTCGAAGAATACGGCGTCCGCGTCATCCAGGCCGAGGCCGCCTTTACCGGGCCGAACGAAGTGGCGGCGGGCGATGTGCGCATCCGCGCCCGCCGGTTTGTTGTCGCCACCGGCTCCAGCCCGATGGCGCCGCCCATCGATGGATTGGCCGACATTGCGTACCTCACCAACGAAAACCTGTTCCAATTGACCCAGGTGCCGGCCCATCTGATCGTCATCGGCGGCGGCCCGATCGGCATTGAAATCGCCCAAGCCTACCGATTGCTGGGCGCCCGAGTAAGTGTCATCGAGATGATGGCTGCCCTTAGCGGTGATGATCCGGAACTGGTGGCGGTGGTGAAAGCCGGCCTCGCCAAGGACGGCGTTGAGATTTTCGAAGGCGCAAAAGTTCTGCGCGTTGGCCGCGCCGACGCAGGGCTCAACGTGGAATTCGAAAAAGGCGGGACCCACCAAAATATCGAGGGCAGCCATCTTTTGGTGGCCGCCGGGCGCCGGCCCAATCTGGACGGGCTCAATCTGGACGCGGCTGGCATCAAAACGGGGCCCAAGGGCATCCAGGTCAACGCCAGCTTGCGCACCTCCAACCGGCGCGTCTATGCGGTCGGCGACGTTACCGGTGATCAGCAATTCACCCACGTGGCCGCCTATCACGCCGGTATATTCATTCGCAATGCCCTGTTTCGCATTCCCGCCAAGCTGGACCGGAGCGCCTATGTGCGGGTGACCTATACCAGCCCTGAACTGGCCCAGGTGGGCCTGACCGAGGCCGAGGCCGAGGCCAAATATCCGGTTGGCCAGATCCGCGTCATTCGCTGGCCGTTTGCCGACAACGACCGCGCCATCGCCGAGGGCGCAACCGAGGGGCTGATCAAGCTGGTAATCGGGCGCGGCGGCAAAATCCTCGGCGCCGGCATTGTCGGCGCCCACGCCGGCGAATTGATCCAAAGCTGGGGGCTGGCGATCAGCGCCAAACTGAAAATCGGCAAGCTCGCCAATTATATCGCCCCCTACCCGACCTTGGGCGAGGCCAATAAACGGGCGGCGGGCGAATATTTCACGCCCTCCCTGTTCGGATCGAAAACCCGCGCCCTGGTGCGCTTTCTTTCGCGCTTTGGATGAAGGTCCGCGCCGCTGGCGGGGCCGGGTTGGATAAAGCCCCGCGCCGCTGGCGGGCTTGGATGAAGGTTCCCCTTCCCGGCCTGCTGGTGTAGAGTATTGGAATAAACATTCCAACTCTATCGTTGCGGTCGCTTCGCAGCAGCCTGTCGGCGCGTCTTCTATTGCTGACCATTATCTTTGTGATGATCGGCGAAGTTTTGATCTATGTGCCGTCGGTGGCGCAATTTCGCGTCTCCTACCTGGAAGAACGCATCGCGGCGGCGCGCCTCGCGACCCTGTCGTTCGAGATGCTGCCGGCGCGCGCCATTACCGACGCCTTGCACCGGAAACTGCTGAGCCAGTCGAAATCCTACAATATCGTTCTCCGCCTACCCAACCGCAGTATTTTCGTCTCCGGGCTGGCCGAGGTGCCGCCGGTCACCGAAAGCTTCGATATCCGCGAGCCTTCCTTTATCGAGATTATGAACGACGCCGCCCGCACATTGGCCATGAAAGGCAACCGGGTTATTCGCATCATCGGAACGGCCCCCGACGCCGCCAACGTGTCGGTGGAGGTGATGCTTGATGAGCGCCCGTTGCGCGAAGCCATGTGGGATTTCTCGGCGCGCATCCTCGGCCTTTCCATCCTCATATCGGTGATCGCGGCCAGCCTGGTCTTTATCAGTCTGCACCGTCTGATGGTCCGCCCGATGCACCGGATTACCGAAAGCATGACCGCCTTCCGCGCCAACCCGACCGATGATGCCGCCGATATCGAGGCCACCGAACGCTCGGACGAGATCGGCATTGCCCAGCGCGAGCTGGGTATCATGCAAAAAGAAGTGCGCCTTGCCTTGCGCCAGAGGCGGCGGCTGGCGGCGCTCGGCTCCGCCGTTGCCAAGATCAACCACGATCTCAGAAATTCCCTTAGTACGGCGGTGCTGGCATCGGACCGGCTGGCGGCGAGCAGCGATCCGGACGTGAAAAAGGTTCTGCCCAAATTGTTGAACGCCATGGACCGGGCCGTCGATCTTTGCTCGCAAACCCTGAATTATGCGTCCGAGGAGGCGCCGGAATTATCGCCAAGCTGCTTTTCTTTACGCGATCTTATCGACGAGGTCGGCCAGGCGGTGCGCCATTCCGACGTGGCCGTCAACGGCATCACCTGGAGCAATCGGATCGACCGCCAAATGACGATCGAAGCCGACCGGGATCAGCTTTTCCGGGCGCTGATCAATGTCGGGCGCAACGCCTATCAGGCCGGCGCCGCCACTGTGTCGGTGGACTGCAAATTCATCAATGACCGCATTTGCATCGAAGTGACGGACGATGGGCCGGGCCTGCCCGAAAAAGCCCGCGACAATCTGTTCACGCCGTTCATGGGCTCGGCCCGGGCCGGCGGCACCGGCTTGGGGCTGGTTATCGTCCGCGATGTGATGCGCGCCCACGGCGGCGATATCGCGCTTATGGAGACCGGCGAGGACGGCACCGTGTTCTGCCTGGAATTGCCGGAAAAAGTGCGCGAAGGCGCCCGCTTCTGGATATAACGGGACCAAACCGCCCAACCCTCAATCCCCAAGCGCGACGCCTTCCCGGCGCGGATCGGCGGCGCCCCGGAGCGCCCCAGCGCGTACCCGCACGGCATGCAGCCCGCTGGTCATGGGGCGTGTCCGTAACCGGTGCCCGGCGGCCTCCAGCGATGATTTCAGCGCAACGATGGCGGTGCCCTTTTCCAGATCGGTGGTGGCGCCATTGCGGTTGATGAAGTGGGGCAGATCAACCGCCGCCTGGATATCCATATCCCAATCCAAGGCGGCGATGATGGTCTTGGCCACATAGCCAATGATGTTGGAGCCGCCGGGCGAGCCGAGGCTCAACACCAGCTTGCCGGCACCGTCGACCACCAAGGTCGGGCTCATGGAGGAACGCGGCCGTTTGCCGGGGCCGGCCCGGTTGGCGACGGCGCGATTGGCGGCAACCGGAACGAAGGCGAAATCGGTCAGTTGGTTGTTCAAAAGAAAGCCGCGCACCATCAGGCGCGAGCCGAACGCATTTTCGATGCTGGATGTGAGCGCCACCGCGTTGCCATCGCCATCGACGATGCTGAGATGACTGGTCGAAAACCCTTTAAGCCCCTCCACTGGGGATCCCAGACGGGCGGCGCCGCTGGAAACCTGCCCCGGTTCCGCCTTGCCCATACTTTGATCGGCGCGGATAAGCTTGGCGCGGCCGGCGAGATAGCCGGGATCGATCAAACGATTGACCGGCACCTCCTGGAAATCGGGATCGGCGATGTAGCGGTCCCGGTCGGCGAAGGCAAGGCGGCTTGCCTCGGCAATCAAATGCACCGCTTCGAAGGAATTCGCCTTCATCGCGGCCAGGTCTCGCGTCTGCAATATCCCAAGAATCTGTTGCACCGTGATGCCGCCCGATGTGGGCGGCCCCATGCCGCAGACAAACCATTTCCGGTAGAACGAACAAACCGGCGGCCGCGCCACCGCCTTGTAGTTTTCCATATCCTGCACCGTCATGCCGCCGGGGTTCAGAGCTGCGCCGGTGACGGCCTTGACGATATCCTGGGCGATGCCGCCGGAATAGAAGGCATCGGCGCCGATCAAGGCGATTAGCCGGAAACTGTCGGCGAGGGTTGCATTGACCAGACGCGCGCCCACCGGTTTCGCATCGCCGTCGGATCCGAAAAAATACTCGCGCGTGGCGGCAAATTTTTTGAGATGCCGGTCGCGCGTGATCAGCGCGTGCAGCCGGGGCGAGATTTCGAAGCCTTCCGATGCCAGCTTGATGGCCGGCTCGAACAGTTTGGCCCAGGCCAGCTTGCCGTGCTTGGCGTGGGCCAGTTGCAACATGCGCAACAATCCCGGCACGCCCACCGATAGGCCGCCCGGCACCACGCCGTGAAAGGCGCGCCTTGTGCCGTCGGCCTTCATAAACATGTCCGCCGTCGCCGCCGCCGGCGCGGTTTCGCGGCCGTCGAAGGCATCGAGGGCGCCCGAAGCGGCGCTGAAATGCATCAAAAAGCCGCCGCCGCCGATGCCCGACGATTGCGGCTCCACCACATTCAAGACCAGTTGCGCGGCGATCGCCGCATCGACGGCGCTGCCGCCGGCGCGCAGCACCGATAGCCCGGCCCGGGCCGCATGCGGGTTGGCCGCCGCGATCATGTGCTTGGAGGCCTGGACGGCGGTGCGCGGCCGGGGCGCCTTGGATTTGGCCGCAACGGTTGCCCCGGGGCTTGCGCCTTCAGGCTGGGCGCGGGGCTGGGGTGCCTCTTGGGATTGAGGTTGTACCGGCGGTGGCCCGGCTTCCGCGGATACTTGCGAGCCCGAATGCTGGCAGGCGGCCAGAGCGCCGGCGAATGCGACGGCCAGAAATGTCCGGCTTCTATAGACACCCATGCCGGCGAAATTTTGCGTGCGCCCGGTCATAATAAACTCTGTTACCCCCATCTCCCGCATTGATAATGACCGCTCACCGTGATCCCAGCAATCGAATTAAACCGAAATTCAGGCAAATTTGGGGCGATGCGGATTTTGCACACCGGTATTGCGTTAACCATTCGGGTGATCGACTGGCCGGAACGCCCGCGCTATGCTATGGCAGCGCCCTGAGCGCCTTAACCGCCGGTCTGTAACCGGAAAATTTCATGGAACGCCGAGCTTGAGCACCGAGACCAATCAGACCAGCCGTATCAGCGTGCCTGAGATCGCATCCCGCAAGGGCGGCGAGCCGGTGGTCTGCCTGACCGCCTATACCGCGCCCATGGCCAAGATTCTCGACGCCCACGTGGATATATTGCTGATCGGCGATTCCATGGGCATGGTTTTGTACGGCATGCCATCAACCCTAGGCGTCACGTTGGATATGGCCATCAACCACGGCGCCGCCGTGGTGCGCGGCAGCCGGCGCGCGCTTATCATCGTCGATATGCCGTTCGCCACCTATGAAGAGAGCCCGGAACAGGCTTACCGCAATTGCGCCCGGGTGCTGGCCGAAACCGGCTGCGCCGCGATCAAGCTCGAGGGCGGCGAGGAAATGGCCGCCACCGTCCGCTTTCTGGTCGAGCGGGGCATTCCGGTGCAGGGCCATGTGGGGCTGATGCCGCAATCGGTCAATGCCGCCGGCGGCTTCAAGGTGCAGGGCAAGACCGCCGCCGAAGCCGCCAAGGTCAAGGCCGACGCCCGCGCCATTTCCGATGCCGGCGCTTTTTCCATCGTCATCGAGGGCACCGTCGAAGACGTCGCCGCCGAGATCACCAATGACATATCCGCCGTGACCATCGGCATCGGCGCCTCGCCCGCCTGCGACGGCCAAGTACTGGTGACCGAGGATGTCATTGGCCTGTTTACCGATTTTACGCCCAAGTTCGTCAAAAAATATGCCGATGTGGGCGCCGAGATCGGCCGCGCCGCCGCCGAATATTCGGCCGAGGTCAAGTCCCGCGCCTTCCCGGGCCCGGAACATTGCTACGGCAAAAAGAAGTGACCGTTGCCGACACATCGTTAAGGCAATAAATAAGGTGCCGACACATCGTTAAGGCAAAAAATAATATGAGCGATCCCCTGCCGGTGGCCCGCCTGGTGGCGGACTTACGATCGGTCATCGCCGGCTGGCGCATCGGTGGCCTGAGCGTCGGTCTGGTGCCCACCATGGGGGCGCTGCACGATGGCCATTTCTCCTTGGTGCGGGCCTCCGCAGAACAGAACGACCGCACCTGCGTCACCCTGTTCGTCAATCCCAAACAATTCGCCGAGGGCGAAGATTTCGGAACCTATCCGAGAGACGAAGACGCCGATGCCGTCGCCTTGGGCGCGCTTGGCGCTGATCTGTTATATGCGCCGGCAGGCGATGAAATGTATCCCGCTGAAATGGCAACCTCGGTTTCGGTTCCCGGCCTCGGCGATTGGCTGGAGGGCGAATTTCGGCCCGGCTTTTTTACCGGCGTCGCCACCGTGGTCACCAAGTTGTTGCTGCAAGCGCTGCCCGACCGCGCCTATTTCGGCGAGAAGGATTACCAGCAGCTCTGTCTGGTGCGGCGCCTGACCACCGATCTGGATATTCCGGTGGAGATCATGGGCTGTCCGATTATCCGCGAAGCCTCCGGTCTGGCGCTGTCGTCGCGCAACGCCTATCTAACGGATGAACAAGGCGCCATCGCGCCGGCACTTAGCCTTGCCATTGGTGAGGCCGCGAAGGCGATCGCCGGCGGCGCAGACATCGCCGCAGCCGCCCATGAAGCCGCCCAAGCCATCCTCGAAGCCGGGTTTGCCAAGGTGGATTATGTGGCCGTCCGCGATGCCGCATCTTTGCAGCCGGCACCGTTGCATGACGGCGGCCAGCGTATTCTCGCCGCCGCCTGGCTGGGCAACGTGCGGCTTATCGATAATATGGCGGTCTAGGTTCTAGGATTTTTTTTTGCCGGTATCAGCACCAGCCCCAAGGCGCCGCATACCAGCGCCAAAGACACCACTTCGCGCCAGCCAATGGGCTCGTCCAAAATCTGGTTGCCGAGGATCACGCCCAGGATCGGAACCAGCATGATCGACACCGTCGATACCGTCACCGGCACCTGGCGGATGATGGCGAACCAGGCGAACCAGCAGAATATGATCGGATAGATCAGCACGAATATTGTCGACCAGACGGCGGCGGCGGAGACCGGCTGCAAATACGGCACCTCGATGATCAGGGCGACAATGGTAACCGGAATGCCGCCGATCAATAGCTGCCAGCCGGCCAGGGTTGCCGGCGGCATTTCCCAGGCCACCCGTTTCTGCACCACCGTTCCTGCGCCCCACGCCAGCGCCGCCAACAGCATGAATATGGTGCCCAGCGGCGCCGCCGCAAAAACACCCAGCTTGCCCGATACCAGCACGCCAAGGCCGATCAGCCCCGACAATAATCCCAGCAAGCGCCGCAATGTCGGCTGCTCGCCGATGAAGATCATGCTCAACAAAGACGCCCAGAGCGGCATGGTATAGGCGATGATCGACGCTTGCCCCGATCCCATCAGACGGATGCCCAGAGCGCTAAGTACATGCCAAAGCGTAATGTTGAGGGCGGCGGCAAATATCAGCGCCCCGATTTGATGGCGCGGGATGGCGACGCTTTGCTTGAGAAAGAAGGCAATGGCAAAGGTGAAAATCGCCGCCGTCGGAGAGATCAGCCCGCGAAAGGTCCAGGGCGGGATTTCGTTGAGAGCGATTTTCAGAAACGGCCAGGCGGTGCCCCAGCCGATAATCACCAGCAACACCAAAACGTAGCCGCTTGGCGACAGGGTCCCATCCGGGTTGCCGGCGCTGGATTGAATATCGCTATCACTCATACCATGTATCCAGGCAGCAAAAATTCATCGCCAATCAGGGCGCCCTGAAAAAAACGGGTTTCGATGAGAAGCCTAAACTTAGTTCAGATAGAGGTGAACTTCGTTGGTCTGCGCGGTCTGGCTGGTGCGCGCCGAAAGTCCAACCCGTTCCGCCGGCATGCCCATGCGCTGCAGCGAGCCCAGAACCGATTCGGCGCTGCGCCGCGCCTTGTTGGTGTTGAGCGCAATGCGCGCCGCGCCGCCGCTGGTCGGCGCCACCGCCACCAATTCGAAGGTAGCATTTGGCCGCCGCTCGAGGGCGCGCGACACGGCGCTGTAGAGGGCTTGCTCATAAGCGACATCCGGGCGGTCGAAGCGGATCACCACCAAGGGCCGCCGGCCAAGGGTGGAGCGCGAGCGCCGCTGGCGCTGGGCGCCGCCGGTGGCCGCGTTCAAAGCCCGGTTGGTCAGGCTGGCGCCAAGAATTTCACCGGTCTTGATGGAGCTTGAAAGGGTGTTCAGGTTGGAACGCTCGGTCGCCACGTAATTGGTCTGGCGCTGGATATCTTCGCTCAATTCCTTCAGCAGGCGATCGATCAAAACGACGGTCCGGTTTACCTCGTCTTCGAGGATCGCCAATTGGCGGTGGTCTTCATCGACGGCGCCCGACAGCCGGAAGGCGGCGCGGGTTTTCTCGGCCAGGAAATTGGCCAGGGCCGAATCGCCGGTCACCTGGGAGGTGACCTTGTTCATACTGGAAATGTCCTCGCCGATTCGGTCGAGCAGGGTCAGCGCCTGATTGAACTGTTCCACCAAAATCGGATTGCCGGGCGTGGTGCCCACTTGCAGCCGCGCATTGATAGAGCCGACGGAATTATGATAGCGCTGGGAATCGCCAACAGTCTTGGAGCGCACCTTCTGCAGATCGTCGTTACTTTTCGACACGTTCCCCTGCATGCGGCTCAACTCGGCGCGCAGCTCGGTCACTTTCTGGCCGACGAAGGTGCCGGTGTTCTTGCCGGCGGTAACGCCGGGCGCCTTGAAATCGGTGGTGCCCAATCGGGGCGGGCTGCTTTGCGCCAATTGGCGCCGCCCGGATGATGCCGAAACCGGCGTGCCGTTGCTGGCCATCTGCTGGCCGGCGGGCGCCGCTTTTGGGCTTGTCTGCTGGGCGCCTCTGTTGGAGCCGCCAGAGGGATCCTCGCCGGTCAATGACGGCAGGAGCGAATCCGACGAAAACGAGCACGCGGACAGGAACAGCGCCGCGCCGATCAGTATCGGCCCATGTCTCTTACAATCCATTTGCTCTCTTACCCCGAGTCCCTACGAGAAGCGATGAAAATTCAATGACTTATTACAATGAATTAGCATGTCCCCTGCATTATTTTCAAGTAATACCTAATCAATGGTTAAGCCACAAGACGATTGGCCGGAGAAATCGCATTATAATTGATCCCTTGGCCGGCGGCCAAGATGATATTATTTCGCACCCCGCCGAGCTCGCCGGGGATCATTAGCATTGCCAACGCCCTTACAAAGCGATATCTCATGCGGCGCTTCGGGCGATATGCCCCTGGCGTCACGCGTATCATTTACCCATAAGCGCCCGTAGCTCAATTGGATAGAGCGTCTGACTACGGATCAGGAGGTTGGGGGTTCGAGTCCTCCCGGGCGCGCCATTTTAATTTCAGGCGCCAGCCTTTCGGGTTATTTCGCCGCCTCACTCCGCCCGGTATCGCCTTGGTTTGAAGGTGAACAAATCCGGGTCCTTGGGATCGACCATGACGTGAATCCAGCCGGTGGTCGGCGAGCCGAAGGTTTCGACGCGGGTGAAGTTGGCAACGAAGCCTTTCCGTTTTGGATCATACAAAGGCTTGTCGATGCGCACATAATGGTTATCGCCATGCATCAATAATGTCGGCTTTTTAAATGTCGCCAATTCCGCCAACAGCACCTGATGAAATTCGTCATAGCCGTAACGTTTCGGCTTTGGCTTTTTGGGCGCCTTGATGCCGAGCGCGGCGATGGGCCGGAAATAGCGCCCAAGGGTGCGCCCCTTCCAAGCGCCCTCGAAAGCCGGATTGGCCTGGGTGATCAGGACCAACCCCAGGGCGTTATCGGTTCGGGCCTTGGCGAAGGCCTTCTTGACCCATGCCGTGTTTGCCGTGGTTCGCTCGGTAAATTCAGCGCTGGGTTTGGACTTCTTGCCCATATTGTTGTTGCTGCCGACCAGATGCACGGTGGCGAATGTGACGTTGCCTTTTGACCAAGTCAGGTTCTCGACAAATTTACCAAACCCGTGATCATCCGATTGACTGACCACCTGCATCGGATTTTGCCCCAGGGATTTGCCCTTCGGATAAAACATGCCGCGGATCAGCGCCAGCGCGTCCAGAGGATTGACTTTTTGCGCCTTCAGTTTGCCGCAATCGGTCCAGTCGTTGTCGCCCGGCGTCAGCACGAAGGGATGCTTCGATGTTTGGAATACGGCGCGCACCCTTTTGAAATTTTTCTCCACGCAAGGCATGGAAATCTTGGTCGGCGACCGGTTGTAGGGGCGGGGATCAGCCTCAAAATCGCCAATATGAACAACAAAAGACAAAGCGGCCTTGTTCATCTGGGCCAGCATCTTTGGAAGTTCCTTTTCCATGACAAAGGAATAATCCGTATCGCCAAGGACGGCGAATTCGAATTTCGCCGATTGGGCGCCCGCAGGCGGCGGCGCGGCGGCCAGCAATGCCATGACCGGCAACGCCGCGGCGGCGGCCGGCAAAAGGACTTTGGATTGTCTGCAAAATAAACGGCGTGTTCGTTCCAACATTAATCGATCCTCCCTCTGATTACGGTGTTTGCTTTATGGGCTTTTGAAGCCGCCCGACTATAGGCCCATCCGCTGACAAGTGCTAACGGAAATGGGCAGCCCGGCGCCGATGACATTGTCATTCTCGTCCACAGTGACCAGACCATCGGCATCGAAAGCGAAGCCGGCGTCGGCGCTTCGTTCTGGATCGAGCCGCCTATTTCCCAGACTATCTGACGCCCTCCGAAACACGGCCATTTGACTTGGCTTGATCGGGCAAAGGCGCTAAGCGTGGCGGCGGAAAAAGGAGCGCGCCTATTGCCCGACGATATCCGCAGCCAGCCCGCCCTGGGCCAGGATAAATTTCAAGATTCCGGGGTCACCGCCGATGGCGCCGAACGGGCCGCCGTCGCCCTTCTGAGCCTAAACACGGTGTGGTTCAATACCGGCACCCTTTGCAATCTTGCCTGCGTAAACTGCTACATCGAATCGAGCCCGTTCAACGACCGGCTGGCCTATTTGACCGAAGCCGAGGTGGCCGTCTATCTGGACGAGATCGACGGCCAAAATCTCGGCGTCCGCGAGATCGGATTTACCGGCGGCGAGCCGTTTATGAACCCCGAATTCATCGAAATGCTGGCCCTCTGCCTGGCGCGCGGCTTCGATGTTTTGGTGCTGACCAATGCCATGAAGCCGATGCATCATAAAATGGATGCGCTTTTGCATCTGAACGCGCTGCATGGCGAGCGGCTTAAATTTCGGGTTTCGGTGGATCACCATACCAGCCGGCGCCACGAAGAATTGCGCGGGCCTGGAAGCTGGGCGCCGATGATCGAGGGGCTGACATGGCTGGCGGCAAACGGCTTCCATATTGCCGCCGCCGGGCGCAGCCGCTGGGATGAAGATGCAAGCCACACCCGCGCCGCCTACGCCGAATTGTTCCGGGCCCATGCCATCCCCATCGATGCCGATGATAGCTTGCGGCTGGTCCTGTTCCCGGAAATGGATGCCACCCTGGACGTGCCGGAAATCACCACCGCCTGCTGGGATATCCTCGGCGTGTCGCCGGACGCCATGATGTGCGCCACCTCGCGCATGGTGGTCAAAGAAAAAGGCGGCGTGCCGAAGGTGATGCCGTGCACGCTTCTGCCCTATGACAGCGCCTTTGATATGGGACCGGATCTGGCGTCCTCCAATAAAGCGGTATCCCTCAACCATCCCCATTGCGCCCGCTTCTGTGTGCTCGGCGGCGGCTCCTGCAGCGCCCCCTGATGGGCGCGCCGGCGGAGCTGGAACTGGGCGAGATTGCCGGGACCATACTGGTCTTCGGCGGCCCTTACGGAAACCTGGAAGCCACCGAAGCCATTTTGGCCGAGGCGGCGCAGCTAGAGATCCCGCCGGCGCGCATGATCTGCACCGGCGATGTGGCCGCCTATTGCGCCGAGCCCTTAGCCGCCGCAAATGCCTTGCGGGCGGCAAGCGTCACCGTTCTGATGGGCAATTGCGAAGAAGCGCTTGGCTACGGCGCCGAGAATTGCGGCTGCGGTTTCGAAGACGGCACGAGTTGCGATCTGCTGGCCGATCAATGGTACCGCTATGCGAGCGCCCAATTAGACGGCGATTGCCGCGCCTGGATGCGCGCGATACCGCGCCGCATTACGCTGACCATGGCCGGCGCCAAACTGGCGGTGGTGCATGGCGGCGCGCAGCGGATTAACCGCTTCCTGTTTGCCTCCTCCGCCGCCGCCGAATTCGCCGAAGAGATGGAATTCGTGGGCGCAGACATCATCATCGCCGGTCATGCCGGCATCCCCTTCACGCGCGCCCTGCCCAATGCAATTTGGCACAATGCCGGCGCCATCGGCATGCCCGCCAACGACGGTACCGCCCGGGTCTGGTACAGCTTGGTTGTCCCCGAGGCGACCGGTTTGCGCCTGGAACACAGGGCCTTGTCCTACGATCACGGCGCCGCCGCCGCCAAAATGCGGCGCGCCGGGCTGGCCGAAGGCTATGCCGATTGCCTTGCCAGCGGCCTCTGGCCGAGCCTTGATGTTCTGCCCGCAACCGAAGCCGCGAGCACCGGCATTGCCCTTGCCGAGCGCATCTTCCATTGGAAGTCCGCATCTGCCGCCGCCTGAACAATACCCCAAACCCGCCCACTTTCGGCCATCATCACCCGGCACAGTCCGGCCCACTTGAATTAGACAATGGGCAAGGAGCGGGATGATGATATTCGGGAGCAACAAATTTGCGCTGGGCGCGCTGATGGCCGGCGAGCTGGTATTTTTAAGCGCCTGCGGCGTCAATTTCGATTACGAAGGCCTGCGCCAGACAGAGGCGGCTGGCAACAAATTCGGCGCCGCCCTCGCCCGCGCCTATAAAGAGCTGGCCCTTTATGAGGCCGATCAGATGTTGGATTGGGCCGACGCCGCCCGCTATGGCGGCAAATCCCTGGCCGCCGGCGCCGGCAAACCTGTGCCCCCCGACCGGCTCGATCAGCGCCGTCTGCCGGCGGCGGCGAGGCCCATATTGGCGGCGGCGCGCGGGCGCCTGACCACGGCCCTTAAAGGCGGCGCCGGCGTCCATTGGCCGGCGGCGGCGGCGGACGCCCAGTCGGGTTTCGATTGCTGGATGGAACAGCTGGAAGAGGTCATTCAAACCGATCACATCGCCGCCTGCCGCGGCAAGTTCCAGGGCGCCATGGCGCGCCTCGATACGGCGCTCCGGGCGGCCACAACCCTCTATTTCGAATTCGACAATGCCGATCTGGGACAAAATACCGGCCCGGCGCTGGACAAGATCGCCGCCGCCTACCGGTCCGGCGCGCCGGTGACCATCGTCCTTGACGGCCATGCCGACCGGGCCGGCCCGGCCCCCTATAACCGGGCCTTGTCGCGGCGCCGCTCGGAAGCCGTGCGCCGCGCGCTGATCGAACGCGGCATTCCGATCCAGTTGATATCGCCGTTTGCCTTCGGCGAAGCGCGGCCCCAAATCGCCACCACGGACGGCGCCCGCGAGCCGCGCAACCGGCGCGTCGAAATCCGCTTCGCAAAGTCCGATAATCTGTAAAAATCAACTACTTATGATAGTGTCCCGCTTCCGGTTGCGCACCCTTTGGCGGCCCGGCGAAAAGTGTGTTCGCGGCCGATCAAAAGTGCTAGACACAACAGATGAGCGAAGAAGAAGACGATGCCTATAGCAAAATAACCCGATCCATCCGCGTTTCGGTCGACCCGTTCTATCTGGATGACCAGTCGGAGCCGGAAGATTTTCATTACGTCTGGGCCTACCATGTGCGCATCGAGAATATGGGCGGCGAAACCGTCCAATTGCTGCGCCGCCATTGGCACATCACCGATTCCAAGGGGCGCATCGAAGAAGTGCGCGGCGAAGGGGTTATCGGCGAGCAGCCCATATTGGAGCCCGGCGAAATGTTCGAATATACCTCCGGCGCGCCGCTATCGACGCCGTCGGGCTTCATGACTGGCACCTATCAAATGGTGACCGAGGGCGGTGACCGGTTTTCCGTATTGATACCGGACTTTTCTTTGGATTCGCCCCACGATTTAAGCATCGTAAACTGAACGCCAGCGCCCGAGCCCCTTCGGGCTGGCACAATCGATAAAAATCGGTATGCTAGCCCACTTCCCGTAAACGCCAGATAACAGCGTCCGGTCGTTTGGCCGGAGCTTAGCTGTTGGAAAGGATTTAGAAGTGGCCAAGGAAAAAGAATTAAGCCTCGTCGATGATGATCAGGCGCAAAATGGTCCGGTCAAACCGAGCCGCCAGGAAGCCGAAGAAGCGGTGCGCGTATTGCTGCGCTGGGCCGGCGATAATCCCGAACGGCCCGGTCTTTTGGGGACCCCTGACCGGGTGGTCCGCGCCTATGATGAATATTTTCAAGGCTATAACGAAGACCCCGCCGAATTGCTCGGCCGCACCTTCGACGAAACCGAAGGCTATGACGAGATTGTGGTCTTGAAGGACATCCCGTTTGCGTCCCATTGCGAGCACCATATCGCACCAATCATCGGCAAGGTCCATGTGGCCTATCTTCCCAGCACCAAGGTGGTCGGCATTTCGAAGCTGGCCCGTCTGGTCGAAACCTATGCAAGGCGCCTGCAAATCCAGGAAAAATTGACCGCGCAGATCGCCAACACCCTCAACGAGGTGTTGCAGCCGAAGGGCGTCGCCGTGGTCGTCGAGGCGGCGCACGAATGCATGACCACCCGCGGCATCGACAAGCCCGGTGTCAATATGGTGACCAGCCGCATGATCGGCGCCTTCCGTGATGATGCCTCGACGCGGCGGGAATTTCTGGCCATGATCGGCCAAACCGGAAGTTAAACCGGCCCCGGGACATAGCGGCAATGCCGCCAGGGGCCGGCTTCGGTAATTAGCGGCCAAGCCCGGGCGGCGGAGGTGATCGGTGTTCGATTTCCGACCCATTTTTCTGATCCTCGGAACTTTGCTGACGACGCTCGCCATCGTCATGGCGGTGCCCGCCGCCGTCGATGCGGCCGCCGGCAATCCCGATTGGCAGGTGTTCGCGGTGGCCGCCGGGGTGACCTTGTTCATCGGCGTTTCCCTGGCCCTCACCAGCCGCGCCGGCGGCGCCACCTTGAACCCGCACCAGGCCTTCATCCTCACCACCCTGAGCTGGCTTGTCCTGACCGTGTTCGCGGCGCTGCCGTTTGCCTTTTCGCAGCTTGACCTCAGCTTCACCGACGCCTTTTTCGAGGCCATGTCCGGCATCACCACCACCGGCGCCACGGTCATCCAGAACCTGGACACGGTGCCGCCGGGGCTCTTGTTGTGGCGGGCATTGCTGCAATGGCTGGGCGGCATCGGCATTATCGTTATGGCGCTGGCGGTCTTGCCCATGCTGCGCGTCGGCGGCATGCAGCTGTTTCGCATGGAATCCTCGGATCAGTCGGAAAAGGCCTTTCCCCGCGCCGCCCAGGTGGCCGCCGTCATCGGCATAATCTATCTCGGCCTGACAGCCATTTGGGCCGGCGCCATGTGGCTGGCCGGGATGAGCGGCTTCGATGCCATCGCCCACGCCATGACCACCATCGCCACCGGCGGCTTTTCCACCCACGATGCCTCCATCGCCCATTTCAACAGCGCCGCCATCGACGCCATCATCACGCTGGGCATGATCATCGGCAGCCTCCCTTTCCTGCTCTATCTGCTGGCCATCCAGGGCAACCCTGGCCGCCTGTTCCGGGATTCCCAGGTTCAGTGGTTCCTGACCATTCTGATCATCGTCATTGCCCTGGTCGGCGGCTGGCTTTGGCTGGGCCAGAACATCGATCCGGTGCAAGCGCTTCGGCTGGCGTCCTTCAACGTGGTATCGATCATGACCGGCACCGGCTACGTCACCGCCGGGTTCGACAATTGGGGCTCGTTCGTGCTGCCCATATTCTTTTTCATCATGTTCGTCGGCGGCTGCGCCGGTTCGACCACCTGCGGCATCAAGATATTTCGCTTCCAGGTGATCTACGCGGCGGCGCGCACCCAGTTTCAAAGCCTGGCCCAGCCGCACGGCGTGTTCATCCCCTATTACAACCGCAACCCGATCCCCGACGAAGTGACCAATTCGGTCATGAGTTTTTTCTTTATCTTCGGCGCCACCTTCGCGGCGCTGGCCATATTGTTGGCTATGTTAGGGCTCGATTTTCTGACCTCCGTGTCGGCGGCGGCCGCGGCGATTGCCAATGTCGGGCCGGGCCTCGGCCCGGTGGTCGGACCGGAAGGCAGCTACACATCGCTCCCGGTCGCCGCCAAATGGATATTGTCGGCGGGCATGCTGCTCGGCCGGCTCGAATTTTTCACGGTCATGGTGCTGTTCACCCGCACATTCTGGAGGGCGTGATGGCAGGCGCCGAAGTGATCCGGCCCGCCGAAATGCTGGAGCGCCTGGTGGCTTTCAATACGGTCTCTTCGCGCTCCAACAAGCTGCTTATCGATCATGTCGCCGATTATCTGGCCGGCCACGGCATCATTGCCAAGACGCAAACCTCGCCCGATGGCGCCAAGGCCGATCTGATCGCCACCATCGGCCCCAATGAGCCGGGCGGCGTGATCCTGTCGGGCCACACCGACGTGGTGCCAGTGGAGGGCCAGGATTGGCAGAGCGATCCATTTGCCATGCGGGCTGAGGGCGGGCGCCTCTATGGCCGCGGCACCGCCGATATGAAAGGTTTCATCGCCGTCGCCTTGGCGCTGGTGCCGGAATTTTTGGCGGCCCGATTGCGCCGCCCCCTGCATCTGGTTTTGTCCTACGACGACGAGGTCGGCTGCCTGGGCGCGCCCGGCCTGATCAAGCGATATCAACGGGATTTTCTGGAGGCCAGCGCGGCGATCATCGGCGAGCCGACCAACATGAAACTGGCCAACGCCCATAAGGGCATCTCGGCGTTCGAAACCCATATCACCGGCAAGCCGGCGCATTCGTCGAACCCGGACGCCGGGGTCAGCGCCATTGCGGCGGCCGCCGAGCTGGTCGGGTTTCTCCAATCCCTGGCCGCCGATTTCAAGGCAAGGGGCGGCGATGCCCGCTTCACGCCGCCGCACGCAACCCTGTCGGTGGGCACCATGGTTGGCGGCAACGCCATCAACATCATCCCTGAGAACTGCACCTTGGGCTGGGAGTGCCGCTCGGTCACCGGCGATGAGGCCGACGAAGCGCTGGCGCGCACCGAAACCCATTGCGCCGAGAGTTTGTTACCCGCCATGCGCGCCCATGCGCCCGAGGCGGCCATCGAAACCATTCGCCTCGCCAACGTGCCGCCCTTGCGCTCCGGCGGCGGCAACGCGGCCGAAGAATTGGTGCGCCGCCTCACCGGCCAGAACGAGGCCGGCGTCATATCTTTCGCCGCCGAGGCGGGGCTATTCCAAGAAGCCGGCATCGACGCGGTGATCTGCGGGCCCGGCTCGATCAGTCAAGCGCATCAGGCCAACGAATATATCGAGATCGCGCAACTGGACGCCTGCGCCGCTTTCTTGACCAAGCTGGCCAATTGGGCGGCGGGCGCGTGATCATTGCGGCGCAATGACCTAGCGGGTATCTTTTGGCCATCCAAGTCAGACCAGGGAGCAATATCATGAGCAGACCAACCATCCGCCATCTCGCCATCAAGACCGCCAACCCGGAAAAGCTGGGCCAGTTTTACGCCGACGTGTTCGATATGGACATTATCCTGCGCTCCGAGGATGGCGCCGGCGGCGTCTTTGTGTCCGACGGCTACCTGACCATGGCCTTGCTGCCGCTCACCTTGGAAGGCTCGGGCTCGGCGGGTCTCGATCATTTCGGCTTCGCCATCGACGATGCCGACGCCGTATCGGAAAAGCTGGTGGCGGCGGGATTGCCGGCGGCGGCCATGCGCCCGTCGAACCGCCCTTATGCGGAAAAACGCGGCATGGACCCGGACGCCAACCTGTTTGATCTCTCGGAACACGGCTACGAGACGGCCGAATACCGGGCCGACCGGGAAGCCAATAAGAAGAGCAAAGTCGAAGCCTAAGGAGCGCGGCCGGTGGCGTTGATGGATATCTGCCCGTGCAACGGCTTGACCGAAACCGACATAACGGACGCCATCGCCGCCGGCGCCGCCACCCTGGAAGCGGTGTTCGCGTTTCATGATAGGGTCACCTATTGCGGCTGTTGCCTGGTCGATATCGACCGCTTTTTGTTTCCATCGGAGGCTTGAGAGGCGCCGGCGGCGCGGTAATTTGGGGAGCGACTGACGTTTGAGCACATCCAAGCAATTGCATTTGGGCGCTTTCATGCGCCCGGTCAGCATCCATACCGGCGCCTGGCGCTATCCGGGCGGCACGCCCGACGCCAATTTCAACTTCGCCCATATCAAAAGCTTCGCGCAAAAGCTGGAGCGCGCCAAATTCGATGCCTTTTTCATGGCCGATCATCTGGCGGTGCTCAACATGCCCGATGATGCGCTTAAACGCAGCGCCACGGTCACCTCGTTCGAACCGATGACATTGCTTTCGGCGCTGGCCATGGTGACCGACCATTTAGGCCTGGTGGCCACCGGCTCGACCACCTACGAGGAGCCCTATCACGTGGCGCGGCGCTTTGCGTCCCTCGATCATATTTCCGGCGGGCGCGCCGGCTGGAACATCGTCACCACGTCGAACCCCAACGCGTCGATGAATTTCGGCCGGGATGATCATTGGGACCATGGGGAGCGTTATGCCCGTGCCCGCGAGTTTTACGACGTGGTCACCGGGCTATGGGACAGCTGGGCCGACGACGCCTTCGTCCGCGATGTGGAGACCGGTATCTTTTCGGATTTGGACAAGATGCATGTGCTCGACCACAAGGGGAAATATCTTAACGCCCGGGGGCCGCTGAATATCGGCCGCCCGGTGCAGGGCTGGCCGGTGATTGTGCAAGCCGGCGCATCGGAAGCCGGCAGGCAACTGGCCGCCGAAACCGCCGAGGCGGTGTTCACCGGACAGAACAATATCGCCGTTGGCCAGGCCTTCTATGCCGACGTCAAGGGCCGCATGGTGGACCTGGGGCGCAATCCCGAACACATGAAAATCCTGCCCGCCTGCATGGTGGTGGTCGGCGACAGCCTGGACGAAGCCAAGGAAAAGCGGGCGCGGCTGGACAGTCTGGTCCATTACGAAAGCGCCATCGCGTCGCTCTCCATCGCCCTCGGCCACGATGCGTCCGGCTTCGATGCGGACGCGCCCCTGCCCAATATCCCGGAAAGCAACGCCAGCAAAAGCGGCCAGGAGCGGGTCATGGAAATGGGCCGCCGCGAAAACCTGACCGTCCGCCAACTGGCCCAAAGGCTCGGCGGCTATTCCGGGCTTGCCATGCTGGGCACGCCCGAATTGATCGCCGACGAGATGGAGGAATGGCTGACCACCGAAGCCTCCGACGGCTTCACGGTGATGTTCCCGCACCTGCCCGGCGGGCTCGATGATTTTGTCGAAAAGGTGGTGCCGGTCTTGCAGGGTCGCGGTCTGTTCCGGCGCGAATATGAAGGCACAACTTTGCGCGAAAACATGGGCCTGCCGCGCCCGGAAAACCAGTTTTTTGGAAACGGCGGTTAGCCAGCGTCAAACGGCGCGGCGCCTGTCCTCGGCACCCCCACCCAACCCTCCCCCATCAAGGGGGAGGGCTTTTTGGTATTAATCTTCGCCGCCATCTTGGCAGCCGGACGGGCGGGGTCAAGGGGTGGGCATAATGAACATCGGGGTCAAAGGGGCGGGCATAATGAACAACAAGTAACGGTCGTTAAACCATTTTGGGGTAGTGTGCTCACCATGCCCGGAAAAATTACATTTGCAGCTATAAATTTGGCGCTGGCGCTTGGCATTTGCGCCGGCGCGCCTGATGCGTCGGCGGCGGCCATCGGCAACGCCAAGCAAATCGTCAACAAGGTGTTCGGCAGAACCCTGACCCGCTCGATCCACGCCGGCGAGGATATGAACGCCAACCAGCGCATCCGAACCGGGCGCGACAGCGCCGCCGACATATTGTTCGTCGACGATACCACCCTGTTCGTGGGTGAGCTTTCCTCCATCGTGCTCGACGAAATGGTCTTCGACAGCGGCGCCAGCCAGGTCACGGGCTCGCTGGAATTGCTGAAGGGCGTGCTTCGTTTCGCGTCAGCCGCCGCAGTCAAGGTGGACTTGAATATCAAAACCGAGCATGGCGCCTTCGGCATTCGCGGCACCGCGTTCGATCTTTTGACCAGCCGGCAGGCGACCGAGATCGCCGTGCATGAGGGCCAGATCGCCATAAGCACGCCGTTCGGCAACGCCTCCGTGGGCGCCGGCGAAGTGTACCGGCTGACGGCGGCGGCAGCGCCGGTTGCGCTTGCCGAAACCTCCCCTGCCATGAAGCAGACCGTGGCCAAGATGCTCGGCCTGTTGGATACCACCAACGACGAGCCGATGCGCTCCAAGGCGGCCGCCAAGAAGGCGAAGGCGCAGGAGAAGCCGGAAGAGCAAGCCGAGGCAAAACCCGAGGCAAAACCCGAGGCAAAACCCAAGTCCAAGCCCGAGGCAAAACCCAAGTCCAAGCCCGAGACCGAAACCGTGGCGGCGCTTCCCTCGGACGAGACCGCCCTCAAAAAAGCGATCCAGGGCAAAAACAAGGCCAACTTGATCTATTTGGACACCACCGCCGGCCGGCTGGTTATTGAGACCCTGCCCAAACTGGCGCCCGAGCATGTCAAACGCATCAAGGATCTGCTGCGCGCCAAGTTCTATGACGGAGCGGCATTCCACAACGTGGTCGCCAATTTCGCCGCCGAGACCGGCGATCCTGGCGGCACCGGTTCCGGCGGATCGGGGCAGAAACTGGGCGCCGAGTTTTCCGACACCAAGTTTGTGCGCGGCGTGGTCGGCATGAAGCGCAACCGCAATGACAAGAACAGCGCCGACAGCCAGTTCTTTATCACCCTCGGCCCGGCCAAGCATCTGGACGGCAAATACACGGTCTGGGGCCGGGTGATCCACGGCATTCGCCATACGGACAAGCTCAAAAAAGGCTCGCCGCCCCGCGATCCGGACCGCATCACATCCATGCGCCTGGCCACGGACTTGAAATAATCCCGCCCTGAACTAAGCTTGCTTCCTAAGGGCGCCACAAATGCTGCGCCATCAGGAGGCATCATGCTCAAGCTATATGACTATTTCCGTTCCGGCGCGGCGTATCGGACGCGCATCGCCCTTAATCTCAAAGGCCTCGAATATGAGCAAAGCTCGATCCACTTGACCCGCGACGGCGGCGAGCAGTTTTCGCAAACTTACGCCGCCCTCAATCCGCAAAAGCTGGTGCCCGCCCTGATCGATGGCGACACCACCCTGATCCAGTCCATGGCGATCATGGAATATCTGGAAGACGCCTTTCCGGAGCCGTCATTGCTGCCGGTGGGCGCGGGGCCGCGGGCCAGGGTGCGCGGGCTGGCCAACATCGTCGCCTGCGATATCCATCCGGTGAACAATCTCCGGGTGCGGCTGTATCTGACCAATGAGATGGGCGTCAGCAAGGACGGCCAGAAACAATGGATCGAAAATTGGATCCATCTGGGCTTTGAGGCTTATGAAGCGTTCCTGGCCGATGGCGAAGCGGGGCGTTTCAGCCATGGTGATACGCCGACCATGGCCGACGCCTGCCTGATCCCGCAAATAGCCAACGCGCGGCTCAACAAGGTGGATTTGGACCGCTTCCCGCGCATCTTGGAGATCGACGCCGCGGCAGCCGAGCACGAAGCCTTCGAAGCTGCGCTACCGACTAACCAGCCGGACGCGGAGTAGCTACCCCGCCCACTCCGAGACGATGCTTTCAGGCCCGACGCGCTTGCGTTCCTGGGGCGCTTCGGTGGCCGATCCGATATGAATGAAGCCGACAATCTCGGTCTCGGCGGAATGGCCGAGGGCAGCCTTAACCTCGGCGTGATAGGCCGGCCATTCGGTCAGCCATTGGGCGACGAACCCGGTGGCGTGGGCGCCGTTCAGAATGTTTTGGCACAGCGCGCCGCAGGATAAAATCTGTTCCGAATGGGGCACCTTGACGTAGCGTTCCGGGTCCGGATGAAAGGTGATCGCCAACAGGATCGGCGAGCGCGACGGCCGGTCCCGGTTGAATTCCACCAGATCATCGGGGGCGTCCGGATTGTCCTCTTTGAACAATTTGCCATAGAGCGCGCCCAGCTTGGCTTGCGCGTCTTTGCGGATAATCTGGATGCGCCAAGGCCCGACCCGGCCGTGATCGGGCACGCGCATGCCGGCGGCGATGATGGTGTTCAATTCGTCGCCGGTTGGCCCGGGATCGGTCATGTTGGCGGCCACCACGGAACGCCGGGTGGTGATCAATTCGATGGCAGACTTGTCGATGCTTGGGGACATGGCTTGATGGCGCTCCAAATTCGGGTTGTCGCAATTTTGGTATAGCATTCCAGCCCGGGATCGGAAAGCGGCCAAAGATCGATGCGAATGGGCTGGCGCATCGGCTCAGGCTTAGGCTAGAGCGGTTCCCATCAAATTGATTCCTATTTTTCCGGAACCGCTCTAAAATAGGCGATGCAGGACAATCCTGAAAAACCCCTGGCACATGTTCTGGCGATCGAGGACGACGCCATGCTGCTCAGGGCGTTCAGCGACTATCTGGTCTATTGCGGCTACCGGATGACACCAATCCAATATACAGGGGCAGAGGCGCTGGATTTGGCGGGCTTGCAAGGGGACGGCGGGTTGCCTGACGTGATCATTTGCGATTACCACCTGCCCGGCGATCAAAGCGGTATCGACGTCATCCAATCCTTGCGGGCTTTGTTTGCAACCGATATCCCGGCGATCCTGTTCACCGGCGACGCGGACCCGGACACCGCCAGAAAGGCCGCCGCCATCCCGGCGGCGAAACTGCTTCTGAAGCCGGTGCGCATGCAGACGCTGGCCGATGAAATCGCGGCGCTTCTCAGCCCTTAAGCGCTATTTCTTTTTCTCGGCAAAGACCGGCAGCGTGTCGGCGTAGCCCGGATTGTCGATAAAATATTTGATCAGGGCGATGGATTCTTTTTCGTCCCACTCGGCGCTGCCTGCCAGTTTGCCGATCTCGCGGCCTTGCCGGTCGAAAAGGTACGTGGTCGGCATGTTCATAAGCCCAAGCGTTTTTCCAACTTCGACTTCCCGGTCCAGGTTGAGGGTGAGGTTCTTGAGCTTCAAACGGCGCAACATGCGTTGGGCTTTGCGTTTGCCCTCCCGGTTGACGTTGAGGGCGATTACCTGAAAATCGTCACCGCCGAGGGCCGCCTGCAACCGGTCGAGGGACGGCAATTCCCGAATGCAGGGCGCACACCAGGTGGCCCAGAAGTTCAAGAGCACCACCTTGCCCTTATAGGTATCGAGACCGGTTTCCTTGCCGTTGCCGTCCTTCCATTGCAGGCCGGCGCGGCTGCGCGCCGCCGGCGCCAGGGTGAAGTTCTGCATATGGCCGCTAAGCTTCGGGCCGGCGGCCTTGGCGGCCCCCGAAACCGGAATGGCGGCCAGGGAAACAAGCCCGGCGATCATGAGCGGGGCTAGGCCCAAGGATATCTTCATCAATTCGTTCCCTTTGGTGGCAAGGTGGCAATCTCAACCATCATTATATAGTCCGTAATCGGCCAAATACGGCGCGCCGCCTATGAAATTGCATAAACTTATCGTGATCCAAAGGGTGCGCCCCTACTCCACCGTCACCGATTTCGCCAAGTTCCTGGGCTGGTCCACGTCGGTGCCCTTCAAGACCGCCGTGTGATAGGCCAGCAATTGCACCGGGATGGCGTGCAGGATCGGCGCCACGAACGGATCAACCGACGGCAAGGCTATCGCCGCCGCCGCCATGTCGCCCAGCTTTGCGGCGCCCTCGGCGTCGGACAGGAATATGACGCGCCCGCCGCGGGCGATCACTTCGGCCATGTTCGAGGCGGTTTTTTCGAACAGATCGTCCGACGGCGCGATGACGATTACCGGCACGCCGTCATCGATCAGCGCGATCGGCCCATGCTTCATTTCGCCGGCCGCATAGCCTTCGGCGTGGATGTAGGAAACCTCTTTCAATTTCAACGCCCCTTCGAGGGCGATGGGATAGGACGTGCCGCGCCCCAGAAACAACACATCGGGCGCATCTTTCAATTCAGCCGCCAGATCGCGCAGACGCTCGTCATGGTTCAAAACCTCGGCGGCGCGCGCCGGCACTTCGGTGAGGGCCGCCGCCAAGCGCGCCTCGATCACATGGTTGATGGCGCCCCGGGCGCGCGCAAACTGGATGGCGAGGACGGCGAGCACGGTCAATTGGGTGGTGAACGCCTTGGTCGAGGCGACGCCGATTTCCGGGCCCGCATAGGTGCGCAACACGGCATCCGATTCCCGCGCAATGGTGCTTTCGGCCACATTGACGATGGACAAGATGTGCTGGCCCTCGGCCCGGGCGTGGCGAAGGGCCGCCAAGGTGTCGGCGGTTTCCCCCGATTGCGAGATGAAGATGGCGAGGCCGCCTTCGGGCATAGCCGCTTCCCGGTAGCGGAACTCGGACGCGATATCCACCTCGACGGGGATACGGGTAATGCGCTCGAACCAGTATTTGGCGACCAATCCGGCATAAAAGGCGGTGCCGCAGGCGGCGATGGTGATTTTCGTTATTTGGGCGGGATCGATGCCGAGATCGGGCAATGTCAGGGTCTGATCGGCGGGGTTCAGAAACGAATGCAGGGTATCGCCGATCACCTGCGGCTGCTCGAATATTTCTTTCAGCATGTAATGGGCGTGGCCGTCCTTGCCGGTGAGCGCGCCCGATAGCCCGGTCTCGACAATCGGGCGCTCGACCGCGTCGCCGTCTTTGTTCCGGATGCTAACCCGGGCGCCCTCGATCACCGCCAGATCGCCGTCTTCCAGATAGGTGATGCGCTGGGTCATGGGCGCCAGCGCATGGGCGTCGGAGCCGATGAAGGTTTCGCCCTCGCCATAGCCGATGGCCAGCGGGCTGCCGCGCCGGGCGGCGATCATCAGATCATGAAAGCCTGCAAAGATGATGCCGAGCGCAAAGGCACCGTCGAGGCGGGCCAGCGCCGCTTCGGTCGCCGCCGCCGGGCCAAGGCCGCCTTCCAGCAGATGGGTGATCAAATGGACGATCACCTCGGTATCGGTGTCGGAGGCCAATTGGCGGCCGGCGGCTTCCAGCTCGGCCTTCAGATCGCGGAAATTTTCGATGATGCCGTTATGGACCAGGGCGACGCGCCTTGTGGCGTGGGGGTGGGCGTTAATCTCGTTGGGCACGCCGTGGGTGGCCCATCTTGTATGGCCAATGCCGGTGACGCCGGCAAGCGGATCATCGCCGAGGCGCGCTTCCAGATTGACCAGCTTGCCCTCGGCGCGCCGGCGCACGATGCCGCCATTGGCGAGCGTCGCGATGCCGGCCGAATCATAGCCCCGATATTCGAGCCGTTTTAATCCCTCTAAAAGGCGCGCCGCCGCCGCGTCCTTGCCGACTATGCCGATAATGCCGCACATCAGTCCGGGTCCGGCTTTTTGCCAGCCTGCTTGGCGCGCTGCTTGGCGGCCCAGCCGGGAATCTCGGTCTGCAAGCCCCTTGCCACGGCCAGGGCGTCTGCCTCCACATCGCGGGTAATGACGCTGCCGGCGCCAGTGACGGCGCCGTCGCCGACGCGCACCGGCGCCACCAGGGCGCTGTTGGAGCCGATGAAGGCGCCGGCGCCGATCTCGGTCACGGTTTTCAGGTAACCGTCGTAATTACAGGTGATGGCGCCGGCGCCGATATTGGCCCCGGCGCCGACGCTGGCATCGCCGATATAGGCCAGATGGTTGGCCTTGGCGCCGGCCGCCATCGAGGCGTTCTTGATCTCGACGAAATTGCCGATATGCACGTCCGGCCCAATAGCTGCGCCGGGACGCAGGCGCGCGAACGGCCCGATAATGGCGCCGCTCTCAATCGCGGCGCCGTCGATATGGCAAAAGGCGCGGATTTCCACATTATCGGCGACGGTGACGCCGGGCCCGAAGACCACATTTGGACCGATAGTCACGTCACGGCCCAGCTTGGTATCGAACGAAAAATAGACGGTCGCCGGATCGGCCAGGGTGGCGCCGCCGGCCATGGCGGCAGCGCGCAGGCGGGTTTGCAACTCCGCCTCGGCGGCGGCCAGTTCGGCCCTGGAATTGACGCCCAGAAGCTCCACCTCGTCGCCTTCCACCACTTGGCATTGGCGGCCTTCGGCCACCGAAATGCCGACGATGTCGGTGAGATAATATTCGCCCTTGGCGTTTTCCCGGCCGATGGCGTCCACCCAGTCGGTGAAGCGGGCGCCGTCGATGGCCAGGATGCCGGAATTATAGAGCCCGGTGTGCAAGTCTTCGTCGCCCGCGTCGGCGGCCTCGACGATATGGTCCAGGCTGTCGGCATCGCCGAGAACCAGCCGCCCGTAGGCGCCCGGATCGTTGGCTTGAAAGCCAAGCACGACCACGCCCGGGTCCAATTTTCCGGCGCGGGCGGTGAGCAGGCGCCCCATGGCATCGGCGGTGATAAGCGGCGAATCCCCATAGAGGATCAGGATATTGCCTGCAAAACCCTGCAACTCGGGCAAGGCCTGGCGCGCCGCGTGGCCGGTGCCGAGCCGTTCTTCCTGCACCACACAGCTGGCATTCAGGGGATGATCGGCGACGGCGACGGCAACCTGGTCCATGCCCGGGCCGATAACCACCACCACCCGCTCGGGCGTGAGGTCCGCAACCGTATCCATCAGATGCAAAAGCATCGGCCGCCCGGCCACGCTGTGCAGCACCTTGGGCAGGTCCGATTGCATGCGCGTGCCAAGGCCGGCGGCCAGAATGATGACGGCGGTGGGTCTGCTTACCATCTCGAGGAAAGTCCGGGCAAATCGTTATGGGATGCGTAAATTTGAAGCGGACATTGCCACAGGCCGCCAAGACCGCCAAGTCAATTCATGTTACGGAATTTTGCAGGGTAGGTTTGCGGGCTTTGTAATTCCCGGAGGCGTGTTCTACCCTTGTTACCAGTGACCATAAACAAGGGGACAGGTTATGGCGGAAATAAATGGATTGCGTGAGATTGCCTATGTGGACTGCAAGGGCGGCGGCCAGATCGAGGTGTCCGACGGCATCGCCTATGTGGGCCATACGGAAGGCCCGGAAGCGACCACCATCATCGACGTCAAGGACGCCAATAACCCGAAAATTCTGGAAACCGTGATGTGCGCCCATAGCGGCGTCCACGCCCACAAAGTGCGCGTGCATGACGGCATCATGCTTACCAATTACGAATCCATCGCCTATGCCGGCGAGCCCGAAGCCGGCTTCCAGGCGGGCCTCAACATCTATGACGTTTCCGATCCCGGCAATCCGAAGCACATCAATCAGTGGATCACAGCAGGCAACGGCGTCCACCGCTTCACCTATGACGGCCACTACGCCTATCTGTCGGCCACGGTCGAAGGCTATACCAACCGCATCGTCGTGATCATGGACCTTTCCGATCCGATGGCCCCTGAAGAGGTCGGCCGCTGGTGGTGGCCCGGCCAATGGACGGCGGGCGGCGAGGAGCCCGATATTCCGGCCGAGCACATCATGTGCCACCATCCGATCCGCATGGGCGACAAGCTGTATGTCAGCTATTGGCACGCCGGCTGGGCGATCCTGGATATATCCGACATGAGCAATCCCACCTGCCTGTCGCGCATGTCCTGGACCAAGACCACCGGCGTTCCCACCCACACCTGCCTGCCGATCCCGTTTCCATTGCGCGGCATGGACGTGATGCTGGTCGCCGACGAAGACGTGGCCAAGACCAAGCCGTCGGGACCGGCCCACCTTTGGATGGTGAATGTTTCGGACCTGGAAAACCCGATGCCGTTCGCTTCGTTCCAGCTCGACGGCCTCGACACCGGCACGCCGATGCCGACGCAAACCGGCTGCCACCAGCCGGTGGAAGTGGTGCGCTCGACCGAAATTCCGGTGACCTGGTTCGAAAACGGGCTGCGCGTCGTCGATATCGCCGATCCGCATGCGCCGAAAGAGGTGGCCTCGTTCGTACCGGACGCGCCGGAAGGCTTCGACAAACCGCTTGGCAATGATGTCTATCAGGATGATGCCGGCATCATCTATTTGATCGACCGCCGGCGCGGGCTGCATTTGTTGGAGCGGGTCTAGCCATTCTTGACAGGCGCGCTGCGGCCACATTATATGCGCCGGGTAAGGGCGATTAGCTCAGTTTGGCAGAGCACCGTGTTCACATCGCGGGGGTCACTGGTTCAAGTCCAGTATCGCCCACCATTACTCTGGCTGCATGCAAGGTCTTAAAATCCGGCGCCCGCGCTGGCCATTTTTTTTCCCGCCACCCTTCAAAATCCCGCAAACCTCCCCATTTAGTAGATACTCCTCGGCGCTTTCATTACTGCCACGGGATTTATCCCCTGCCATGTTGAAACCGCCGTGGGGTTATTACCAAATACAGCCGCGGTTGAGCGCATCGGCTGTATCGACGCGATATATTGTACGCCAGAGGTGCCTGCCCTATACTTTCGATATCGGGCCGGCACCAATAAAAAATCGATGGCGCGATCAGGCACGTGACGACACCAGGTGGGGTTTGGATCATGCACAACACGTCTCTGTATTCCAGTAGCGGCCGGCTGCCTCTCGGCGACGTCCTGACCTTGGACGATATCGAGACATTCTTCGACGACATTGCCGACACCTATATCAGGGCCAGCCTGGATGGCGAGGTTATCATCGTCTCGGAAGGCGTCGAAATCTTGCTCGGCTATAACGTGATGGAGGTGGTCGGGCGGCGGCTTTCGGAATTTCAAATCGATCCCCGGGATTTGACGACCATGCTGGAGGCCCTCGAAGGCGCGTCCGGCACCCTTGGCGGATACCGCTCCCTGATGCGCAAAAAAGATGGCCGCCAGGTCTGGGTGTCCACCAACTACCGGTATTTTTTCGGGCCCGATGGCCGGAAAGCCGGCGTCGAAGGCATCAGCCGCGACATCTCGGACGATGTTCTGGCCAACGAGCAGGTCATCATCGCGCGCAACGATCTGGAAGAAATGGTCCGCATGCGGACCCGGGAATTGGAAGACAGCATCGCCCGCTTCAAAGATTTCACCGCCGCCCAGGCGGACCGGTTGTGGGAGACCGACGCCGAACACAACATTACGTTCGCGACCGAACCCAAGGACCGCGAAACCTTCGTCGATATGTCCGAATTTATCGGCGTGCCGTTCTGGAACATAGCTGTCGGCAAGGTGACGCAAGGCAACGGCGCGGCATTGCAAAACATAATGGACAGCCACGAGCCGTTTCGCCGCTTTCATTTGATCCGGGAACTGGCCGGGGGCCGCAAACGCCATCTTCGCATGTCCGGCGTGCCAGTGTTCGATGATGCCGGGGAATTTTGCGGCTACCGGGGCGCGACCAGCAACGAAACCAAATTCGCCGATGCCCAGGATGAAGCGGACCAGGCCAGATCCCTTTTGTTCGACGCGTTCGAGGGCATAACCGGCGAGTTTGCACTTTGGGACGCGGATAAGAATTTCGTCATGTGCAATGACAAATACCGCAAAAGCCTGCCCCTGGCGGCCGATATATTGAAGCCGGGGCTTCCCTATGAAGCGCACGCACGGATCATTGCCATAACCCATTATTGCGACGAAGATTCTGACGAGCTGGAAGGCCTCATCGACCGGATGATGACCCGGCTCGATGATACAACCAGGCCGTTCGAAGTGCGCGGCAGGGACGGGAAATGGCAGTTGATCCGCAATTACCGCACACTGGATGGCGGCACATTCACCTTCCGCACCAATATTTCGCAGCGCAAAGAGGCTGAATTAGCGCTCGCGCAATCAGAACAACGGTTCCGGGATTTCACCAAATCGGCCGCCGACCGGTATTGGGAAACCGACGTCGATCACCGCTTTACCTATCTTTCCGATGCGCCCCCCGGCTCGCACCGCATCGAGGCCGAGCGTTTCCTGGGCAAAACCCGTTGGGAAATTGACCAGGTGCAGGGATCGGACATCGATTGGGTCCGGCACCGGAGCGATCTGGATGGCCACCGTGCGTTCAATGATTTCCGCTATTCCTATGTCTTTGAAGACGGAACCGTCATCTATCTCAGGGTTTCCGGCGTTCCGGTCTTTGCCGAGGATGGCGGCTTCCAGGGCTATCGGGGCACGGTTTTGGACGAGACCGAAACCGTCGAGGCCAGAAAAATCAGCGCCGATATTCAAACGCAATTTTTCGATGCCATCGACAATGCATCAGACGGCATTGTCCTCTGGGGGCCTGATGAACGGCTGGTTATGTGCAACTCGGAGTTTCGGAATTCCAACGCTGCATTTGCCGACAAATTGGTCCCCGGAACCAAGTTTGAAGACTTTATTCGGACCATCGCGAAGAGCGGACAAATTCCTGAAGCCTTCGATGAGCCGGAAGACTTTGTCGCCGACCGTTTGAAAAACCACCGCAGTCCCGGCACCAAGTATGATGGACTTATCCGCGGCGACAGGATTATACAAATTCGCCGCGAACGGCTGCCCGACGGCAGCGTTATCGCCTTCAATACCGACGTCACCGAACGCCGTCACGCGGAAGAGCGGTTCCGCACCGTGATGGAAAACGCCACGGTCGGCAATATCGTCATCGATGGCGATGGCCGGATCGAAACCGTCAATTCCGCCGCCTTGAAGATATTCGGATACGAGGAAGGCGAAATGACCGGGCGCAATGTCCGCATGCTGATGCCGGAACCGGACCGGTCCGGGCATGACGGCTACCTTGAAAATTATTTGCAGACCGGCCAGGCGAAAATTATCGGCAGCGGCCGCGAGGTCGAAGGCTTGCGCAAAGGCGGCGAGATATTCCCAATGCATCTGGGCATCGGCGAGATTTCATCGGCGGGCAAGGCGTCGTATGTCGGCTCGGTCCTCGATCTGACCAAATTGAAAGAGGCGGAGGCGCAGCTCCGTCAGAGCGCAAGCCGGCTGTCGAGCGCCCAGGACATCGCCGATCTAGGCTATTTCGAAAGAGATATGGTTACCGGCGAAGCGGTTTTCTCCGACGTCACTTGTGAAATTTTCGGGATCGAGCCTGGCTCGGATATGCGCCTCGAGGATGTTATGAATTTGGTTCACCCCGATGACCGGGACCAGCTTTTCGCCCTCAACAATGCTTTCACCAGCGATGGTGAGCCATTCAGCACCGAGTACCGGATCATCCGGCCCGACGGCGGCTCCAGAATTGTCCGCGTCAGCATCAAATCCATCACCAACGATCAGGGCGCGCGGACCAAAGCCATCGGCACATTGCGCGACATTACCGAAGAGAAACGAATGGACGACCAGCTTCGCCAGGCCCAGAAAATGGAGGCCGTCGGCCAATTGACCGGCGGCATCGCCCACGACTTCAACAATATCCTGGCCGGGCTGCAGGGCAATCTGGACCTGATCGGCGTGGAACTGCTCAGTGAAGAAAATTTCTCCGCCGAGGAATGCGCCCGCCGGGTCGATCTCGCCAAGGCCATTGTGCAGCGCGGCGCCCACCTGACCAAACATTTGCTGGCCTTTTCGCGGCGCCAGACCTTGCGCCCAAAAGCCACCGATCTGCATGAATTGATCGACAATATGCTCGATCTGATGCGCCGCGCCCTCGGCGAGACGGTGCTGGTCGGCTTCGATCTGGGCGCCGATCTGTGGCCGGCGCTGATCGATCCGCACCAGCTCGAAAACGCCATCCTCAACCTGGCCATCAACGCCCGCGACGCCATGCCCGACGGCGGCGCTTTGTCCATTTACGGCCATAATATCGAAGTAGACGCCGGCACCGATCCAAACGCCTTCGGTCTGAAATTCGGCGACTATGTTGCGATCAGCGTCCACGATACCGGCCACGGCATCCCCGAAGATCAATTGAACAATGTGTTCGATCCGTTTTTTACGACCAAGGATGTGGGTGAGGGCTCCGGCCTCGGTCTTTCGATGGTCTACGGTTTCGTCAAGCAGTCGGGCGGTTATGTGGCCATCGACAGCTCCGTCGGGGTTGGCACCAAGGTGACGTTATATCTGCCGAGGACCGCGGCGATTGAGAGCGGCGCGGGCAAAACGCCGGCCCGCGCCCGCCCGGCCGTCGGCGACGGCGAGCGCGTCATGGTTATCGAAGATGACCCCGATGTCCGCGACGTGACCACGGCGGCGTTAATGAAGCTGGGCTATTTCATCATCGATGGCGGCGACGGCTCGAAGGCGCTGCAAATCGGCTTTGGCCAGGACGAGAAAATCGATCTGCTGCTCACCGATGTGGTGCTGCCGCACGGCAATTCCGGGCCCGAACTGGCCAAGGCTTTGTCCGAGAAATGGCGCGAGATGAAGGTGCTGATGATGACCGGCTATGCCGAAAGCCAGATCGCGCCCGCCGGCGATGGCCGGCCCCAGTTTCTGTTGATCCAAAAGCCGTTCCAGACCAACGATTTGAGCAGACAAATCCGCGATATGCTGGCCGCCGGGCGCGGCTAGGCCCATCATTGATTTCAATCCACACCAGCGGCTGCGCCGCTAATCCACGCCAGCGGCTGGCCGCTAATCGACCAAGGCCGGCGGCGGATCGGCGCGGGTTACTTGCAGATCGAACGCATTGCAGATCATCGCCACCGAAGAATAAAAGCCGGCGATGGCGACGATGGCGATGACGCAAGCCTCGCCGACCGCTTCGACGGCGCTTGCGTGCACCGCGTCCGAGACCTTTTTGTCGGCGTAAAGCTGGGTCACGTAATCATAGACGGCCTTTTCGTCCGCCGCTTCAATCACCGGCTCGGCGCGGGTGCGGATCGCCTCCACCAATTCCGGCGGCACGCCGTGCTGCAAGGCCTGATGGTGGTGCGCCGACCATTCGAACTGGCAGTTCCAGTGGCGCGCCGTAATGGCGATTACCAGCTCCGACAGACGCTTCTCCAGACCCGCCCCGGCGCGCACATAGGTGCCGTACCCGGCCGCATATTTGGTCAGTTCCGGATTGTGCAGCATGATGCCCCAGGGCCCGCCGTAATGATCGCTATCGTGGCCGCCGCGAATATCCCAGATCGGCCCGGCGATGCGCCGTTGCTCTGCGGACGCCTGATCGCGTTTGATAAAGGGAATTCTGGGCACGCGTCACCTCCAAATCTGTTTGCGGTATTGTTTAGGCGGCGTCCGCCGGTTTCACTTTCCGCTGCAGCCCGGCGAAGCGCCCCATGCCGTCTTCCAGGGACCATTCGGCGAAGGCGCCGTCGGTAGGCTCGATCATGCGCGGCTCCCAGGCGTCGTCGAAGCGGTCGGTATCAAAGCCATATTCCGCCGCGCCGCCGGACGGATTGCGGAAATACCAGTAATAGGCCGAAGTCACATTGTGCCGGCCCGGACCCAGATGGGTCTTCCAGCCCAATTCGTTCATGCGCAGCCCGCCGCCGAACACCTCGTGGATATCGCGCAATTCGAACGCGCAATGATGAAATCCAATCTGCCCCGGAACATGCATCAGGAATATATTGTGATGATCGATGGCGCCGTCGCAGCGCAGGAACTTGCCCCGGTCCGTATAGGCGTCGGTCAGCTTGAAGCCGAGGCGGTCCTGATAAAATTTCGACGTGCCTTCATTGTCGGATACCAGGAACACAACATGGGCCAGATGCCGGGGCGTGGCACCGTCATAGAATGTGGCCACCTGGTTGATGCGGTCTTCGCGGCCCGGCACGTTGTATTTGGTGCCGGGATCGGGGAGCTCTATCCGCTCCGTAACCCGAAAACCGATGCCGTAGCCTTCCGGGTCCGTTGTGTGGATGGTGCCGTCCGCATCGACGCGCACGTCGCGGTCCCTGGCCAGGTCCTCGGCGAGGGCGTCAACGGATGCCTGATCGGTCGCCGCCCAGATGGTTTCGCGCGCCGTCGAGCCTTCGACCACCGCCGCCGGCAAGGCCGGATCGCCCATGGCGCGCACCTCCACCTTGGCGTTGGAGGTGGTGGCGTAGAGGCCATGATCGGGCGTTTCAGCGCGCACCTCCATGCCGAAATCCCGCCAGAATTTTTTGCAAAGCTCCAGGTCTTCGACCCCGAATACCAGTTTTTCGATGCCAATCAATGCCATGACGCTTAAGTCCCCTTTGCCGCCCTCATCGTTTAAGCCGGGCCATGATTATCACCAATTATCCGGTATTTTCAATTGATGTGGGAGGCGGCGCCACCCGCGCGGCCATCGCCTATACAGAAAGCCAAATGAAATTTCGCCCGGCGCGGCGATTATGTGTTCAAATGGCGCGTCGAGGCTCCAAGGGGAGAGCGCCATGTGGTGGCTATTGATGGGCTTTGGTCTGCTGGTTGGCGGCGCCATCATGTATGCCGGCTGGAAGCTCATTCGGAATTTGGAATAAATTTTAATCCGCCGCCGGCAGGACTGCCGGCAAGGCCCTGATATCCGCTCATGGGGAATTCAGAGCCGCTTGCAGAGCCGGCAAGGCCATTGCTATATCGGCTTGCGCCGCCAGATTGCTGAGACGCCTGATCTCCTCGGTTAGCGCCTGATCCCGGCGGTTCTGCCCCCAAGCCGCCAAAGCCCGGCCCCGGGCGATAAAAAAATCGCTCCACGGCAGGGGCTCGGGCTTGGCAAAGTCTTCGAGCGCGGAGCAATATCGCTCCGCGCGGTCCCAATCTCCGGCGCCGAGAGATATGTCTATTGCATCAGGATAGAACAGGAAGTGATTGTGGCTGACAGAGCCGGCTTCCAGCATACGCTCGCCTTCCTCCAAGGCATTGTATACCCCGCTTCGCTCGCTGCGACTTTGGGCGAGCGCACCGGCGATGCACGGACCCACAAAGCCATGGCCGACACTTTCGCTGATCGCCAGAGCCGCATTCAAATGCCTGATGGCGTCATCCCGCCGGCCCTCCGCCATATCCAATTTTCCCTCATATAAAAGACCTTGAGCCTCAAACCGGCGGGCGCCAAGTTGCCGGGAGAATTCTATCACTCCGGCGTTGTATTGGCGGGCCCTGGCGTAATCGGCCATCACAAATAATACCTGTACTGCCAGGACATTACCGAGCATTTCCGCCCGCTGGTGCCCGACTTTGCTGGCGGCGGCGATTGTTTTCAGCCCGTTCTCCAGGGCTTCGCCAAGCTGGTTGAGATAGATGCGCGTGAAGCCGACCATCGAGCCGTTGACCACTTCTATCCCGCCGAACCCATTGCGGTTGGCCACGGCGACGCAGCGTCCAAAATATTGATGGGCGGTATCCATGCGTCCGGCGACGTAATTTGCATCCGCCATGCCACCAAGAGCATTGGCCTCGGCCTCGGCCGAGCCGGCTTGCTTGGCATATTTCAGTGATGTCTCGTGCTCCACAGCGCACTCTTCGATACGGCCCATGGGAAAATACAGGTTACCGCGCATATGGTGAATCTCCGCGCTTTCGCGGACCAAGCCATTGTCACTGGCGGCGGTTTCGGCCTTGGCAAGATTTTCCAGGGCCTCATCGTAGCGGTCGGATATACGCAAACCGGCGGCCAACCCAAGCCAGGCACGGCACCGGCCAATATCATCTTCAGCAATTTGAAGCGCCTCTTCATAGGCCTCGATAGACAGATCGATGGACCCCAAATCGTGCAGCATTTGCCCTTTCATCGCGACCAACGCGAACCTATTCGGGCCCGCCGCCGCCAGTTGCAAGCCACGCTCGATCAAGCGCATGGCCTGCTCAAAATGGTAAATTTCGGCCTGCATATTTGCCGCGTTCCGGTAGGCGGCGGCGGCGCCCGGATCATCGGCCCGGTCCAGATGTTCGGCGTGTAATATGGGATCGCGCCCGGCGAACCAATCGGCGGCGCGCCCATGCAACCGGCAGCGCCGGTCTTTGAGCAGCGACGCGTACACGCTTTCTTGAATCAAGGCATGGGCAAACAGGTAGTCGTCACTCACGGGGCGCACCAGGTGATGCTTAACCAACTCGGCACAGGAATATTCGGGCGCGTCCAGGATGGCCCTGAGCGTATCCAAGGCGAAATGCTGGCCGATGACCGAAGCCGCTTGCAGCGCCTGTTTATCGGCGCCCGCAAGCCGGTCGATGCGGGTCAGAACCAGGCTTTGGATGGTGGCCGGCACTTCACCATCCCGGCTCTCCTCGGCGCTCCTGAGAAGCTGCTCGAGGAACAGCGGATTGCCGCCGGCCCGCTCGATACAGTTCTGGGTATAGTCATCAATTGCACTGGCAAAGGCGCCGGCGAGTTGTGCGGATTCCTCCTGGCGAAGCGGGCCGATATCGATGGTCAAAAGCGGCGCGCCGCCGGCGCCGCTGCGCCAGGTTTGATCCAACGGGTCGCCCTCGATACGCGACGTCATGACCAGCAACACCGGGCATTCCTGCACCGCTATTGTTATTTGAGCCAGATCGGCGAGGGCCTCGGCGTCGGCCCAATGAACATCCTCGATCACCAATAATCGGGGCTGGCGTTGGCTCAGCCCATGTATCAATCCGGTGAGCAACGCGTGTTTGCCTTGATGACGGGTTGCGTTGTTCATGGCATCGTAGATACCCTGCAGCGCAGCCGGCTGTGGCAGATTAAGCAAATCGTTCAGGAACACCCGTTGATCGGCGCTGCAAAGTCCGCTTTCCAACGCCGCGCCCGCCGCAATCTCACGCGCCGGAATAGCGCTGTCCGCGGAAACACCGAGCAAGCTGTATACCAATGTGCGAATGGCATCCTGGCCCTCGCCGACGCCGAAATCAAAGATCAGACCCTTGTGGCAGGCAAACCCCAGATCTTTGGCCTTGGCCTCGAATTCGCTGACCAGCCGGGTTTTCCCCATTCCCGCCTCGCCGCGTACCAGGATCGCCTGGCCCATGTCGGTGTCCCGGCATGATTGGAGCGCACCGTTGAATTGGGCGGTTTCGGCGCGCCGCCCAATCAGCGGGGTTTGTGTGCGCGCCGCCCCGTCTGCGCGTAACCCGGTTGTCCGCCATGGCAGCACCGGCTTTGCAAACCCCTTGACCGTGGTTTCGCCAAGCGGGCTGCAATCGATCTCCGCCTCAACAGCCCGGTGGACAGTATCGGAAATGATTGTCTCACCCGGTTCCGCCAAACTGTTCAGGCGGGCGGCAAGATTGGCGGCGGCGCCGGTGACCGCATAATCGGACACGTCTTCGGGATTCTCGGTGCCCTGCCCGGCGACGATGACGCTGCCGCTGGCAATACCGATATGGACGGCGAGGGAACGGCCTTGTTCGGCACTGAGCGCCGTCATGGCCCGGTGGGTCTCGAACGCGGCGCGCACCGCCCGCATGGGATCGTCGGTATGGGCAACAGGGGTCCCGAACAACGCCATCACCTCGTCGCCCACATGGCGATGCACGGTGCCGCCATGATCTTCGACAATCCGGTCGATGGAATCGAAAACAAGCCCGACCAGTTGGTGCAGCTCTTCGGCATCGAGCGCGTCCGTAAGCTCGGTATAGCCGCAAAGATCGGCGAAAAATATGGTCAGTTGGCGGCGTTCGCCATCGCTGGGTGGCACAACGGAAATCACCGGCTCGACCTGCTCCGCCGCGCCCGCCAGCGCCTCGATCGCCTTTAGCAAACGCTTGCGGTCGGCGAGCCGGTGAATGCCCAGATCCTTCAAGTCATCATTGGACAATTCCGGGAGCAGCGCCGCATCAACCCCGTTCTCTGCAAAGGCATCCGCGTGCTCTTCCAAGCCATGCTCTTTCAACCAAGAGCGAACATTCATAATTTGGCCGCCAATTTTGATTACCCATCCGGAAGCGCTCTGCAATGCAAGCGCATCCTACTCAAATTTCACCGCCGGATAAATTGACAAGTTTTTTGCGGGATCAGGTGTCAGCGCCCCAATTCATTGGCCTGGCGGATTTTGCCGCTCAAGGCGGGCCGACGCGCAGGGGCAAATCGATCGCATAGGCCAGCCGCAGAAAAAGCGCCCGAAAATTGCGGTCAGCGCGATGGGGATCAATTCGGCTGTTGTGAAATACGCCTCTACAATAGAATGCTACGGGTAAACCCACTCTAATTTCAAAGCGCGGTACTTTGGCCCGAGAAAGTGAGTTTCCGCGGCAATCAGGCCGGCGCCTGGGCGGGCAATTCAGACCCATTGCCGCTTCTTGATCGAAACGAAATTATAAAAATATGGGGTGAATCGCTTCTTATGTGAACCGGTTCACATACCGAGCCAACCGTTTCGGCTATTGTCTGATCATCGGAAGTGATCCTCCTCCCCCGAGATCTCCCGAGACCCGGAGAAATTCTCCGGAATTCCGGACTTCCGATTGAATCCTCCCTGTTTTACTCGCCGGCCGCTACAAAGCGGCCGGCGCTTTTTTTATTTTCTTGGGGCCGCTACAAAGCGACCGGCTCTTTTTATATTTCCCCGGGGCCACATAAAAGTGGCCGGCTCTTTTATTTTTTTTGCGCGTTGCGAACGTTGTCGGCCAATATCTTGATCAAGCCGCGGGTGAACGGATCCAGCCCGTCCATCTTTTTCTGGAACATGGCCCGCGATACCACCAGCAATTCGGCGGCGCCATCGACCGCTTTTGCCGACGCCATGCGAGTATCGTCGTCGATCAGCGCCATCTCGCCAAACATGGCGCCCTTGTTGAGGGTGGCCAGCAGCTGTTTCCCCTCCTCGGCCAGGCGGTAGATGGCGATGGTGCCATCGAACACGATAAAGGCCGAATCGCCGACCTCGCCTTCGCGAAATATGTGCTGGCCTTCGTTGTAATGCTGGCGGTTAGCCTCGGAAATGCGGCTGCTTGAGGCGGGGCGGTCAGCGTCACTCATGGTGTCATCCTCATCCTTCGGCGCCTTAAGGCTAGCTGCCCGGAGTATGGCGCGCACTCGCCTTGCGCGCAAGATTTAGAAGGCGCCGGACTTGTCCCGGCGCGCCTCGGGACTTACCTTCCAGATTGGCAATCATTCGCGGAAAGGATGCGGCCATGATCCGGGGCTGCGGCGAGGCCGATTTCGGCGCCATCCACGCCATCATCAACGACGCCGCCATCGCCTATAAGGGCGTCATCCCGGCGGACCGCTGGCACGACCCCTACATGCCGGAGGGCGAGCTGGCCGCCGAGATCGCCGCCGGCGTTCAATTTCGCGGCGCGGTGACAGCGGACCAATTGGCCGGAATCATGGGACTGCAGGATAGGAACGCCAATCCCGGCTGGCGCGGGCCGGCCGTATCGCTGATCCGCCACGCCTATGTGAAGACCGCGTTTCAGCGCCAGGGGCTGGGCGGCGAGATTTTAAGCGATATCATGGCGCAGAACGAGCGGCCGCTTCTGGTCGGCACCTGGGCGGCGGCAAGCTGGGCGGTGGATTTTTATATCGGCAACGGCTTCCGCCAGGTGGAGCTGGGTGAAAAGGACCGGTTGCTGCAAACCTATTGGAACATCCCGGCGCGCCAGGTTGAAACATCGGTGGTGCTGGCCGGGCCGGGATTTAATGGAGACGCCGATCCATGAGCGCACATCTGACCACCGGATTGATCTATGTTGGCGCCGCCTTTTTCGAGATCGCCGGCTCCTTCGCCTTCTGGGGCTGGCTGCGCCTTGCCAAGCCGGTCTGGTGGCTGGCGCCGGGCACGCTGAGCCTGATTCTGTTCGCCTATTTGCTGACCCGCATCGACACCGAATACGCGGGCCGCGCCTTCGCCGCATACGGCGGCGTCTATATCGCGGCGTCATTGGTGTGGCTGAAACTGGTAGAGGACCGCACCCCCGACCGCTGGGACGCCATCGGCGCAGCGATCTGTTTGGTCGGCGCGGCGGTGATTATCTTTGGGCCCAGGGGGAGCGCCTGAGGGGGCAGCCCGGCTGGGGACCTCTTGACGCCGCCAGAAAACAGACTAAATCTATAATTACTGCTTTCATTACAAGATGGTAGAGCAATTCGCCCGTTGCATGGCTGGGGCGGTTTTTTGCCCTTGATCGTGGCCGGGTTGGGCAACCGGCGCGAATTCGGGGCCAAAAAACCGTTAGGAACCGTTAGGAAGCGTAAGGAATGCTCATGAACCGGTATGGTCGAAATTCTGAAAATATGTCGCACGGAGTTATGCGCGGGGTGCATGGGTGTGGAGTTGCTGGTGCCCGCCCGATGGGACGCGCGCATGCCAACCGGGCCATCCCATGCGCGCCTCGCGCTTGGCTTGTCCGGTCGCTGGGCGCTCCCTATACTCCGCCGCCATTTTAAAGAGAGGCCCCAATGCCCGCATTGCCGAAATATGACTACGATATGATCACCATCGGCGCCGGTTCCGGCGGCGTGCGCGCATCGCGCCTGGCCGGCGGTTATGGCGCCCGCTCCGCCGTGGTCGAGGCCGACCGGGTTGGCGGCACCTGCGTGTTGCGCGGCTGCATCCCGAAGAAGCTGCTGATCTACGGCGCTCACTACGCCGATCATTTCGAGGACGCGGCCAATTACGGCTGGCAAATTGATGGCGCAAGCCACGATTGGCGCACCCTGATCGACAACAAGAACACCGAACTGGACCGCCTGCACGGCATCTATTTGAGCATCCTCAAAAACAACAATGTGGACCTGCACGAAGGCCGCGGCATCCTCACCGACGCCCACACGGTCGAAGTGAACGGCAAGTCGATCACGTCGGAGAATATTCTGGTTGCCGTCGGCGGCTGGCCGCAGACGCCCGATATCCCCGGCATCGAGCATGTGATCTCTTCCAACGAAGCGCTGGAATTGCCGGAAAGGCCGAAGCGCATGGTGATCGTCGGTGGCGGCTATATCGCCGTTGAGTTCGCCGGAATCTTTGCCAGCCTCGGCACCGAGGTGACCGAGATCGTGCGCACCGATACTGTGCTGCGCGGCTTCGATGAAGACGTGCGGGCCGCGCTGGGCACCGAGCTCGGCAACCACGGCATCAATCTGATCACCGGCGGCGTCGTTGATTGTATCGAAAAAAACGGGCCCGAATTCCGCGTCCGCTTAAAGGGCGGCGAGACCATTCCAACCGATTGCATCATGTACGCCACCGGGCGCACCGCCAACACCAATGGTTTGGGCTTGAAGGAAGCCGGCGTCACCTTGAAGGACAACGGCGCCATCCAAGTCGATGACTGGAACCGCACCTCAGCGCCCAACATCTACGCCGTCGGCGATGTCACCGACAGGATGCAGCTGACCCCGGTCGCCATCCAGGAAGGGCGCGCCGTATCGGAAACCCTGTTCAACAACAATCCGACCACCGTGGACTATGCCGATGTGGCGACGGCGGTCTTCTCGACACCGCCGATCGGCGCGGTTGGATTGACCGAATCCCAAGCCCGCGAGCGCGGACACCGGGTTGATGTCTACGAATCCCGCTTCCGCCCCCTGGTGCACACCTTGTCGGGCCGGGAAGAGCGCACCTACATGAAATTGGTGGTCGATGCGGTCTCGGGGCGGGTGCTCGGCGCCCACATGATGGGCATGGACGCGCCCGAGGTAATCCAGGGCGTCGCCATCGCCCTCAAATGCAACGCCACCAAGGCGCAGTTTGACGCCACCATGGGCATCCATCCTTCGGCGGCGGAAGAGTTCGTCACCATGAGCACCAAGCGGTCCGAGCCGGAAACGGCCCAAGCGGCGGAATAGGAAAAATCATGCCAAACATAAATCTCTCCCTGGCCACCTGCGATTACGATCATGTGCGCGATCTGATGAGCGGCGTGGTGCGCGCCGAAGGCATCGACATCACGCCGATGGTGTTCGATGAGCCCCATTACATCTTTCACCGGGCCACCAATTTCGGCGATTTCGATATTTCCGAAATGTCCTTCGGCCGCTACGTCTCGCTGGTATCGCGGCGCAAAAACGAGATGACGGCGATCCCCATCTTCCCATCCCGAATGGCCCGCCAGAGCGCCTTTTTCGTGCCCAAGGGCAGCCGCGTCAAAAAGCCGGAAGATTTGCAAGGCGCCACCGTCGGCATCCCGGAATGGACGCAGACGGCGACCATCTATGCCCGCGGCTGGCTGCAGAACACGGTCGGCGTCGATTTGCGCTCCATCAAATGGCTGCAGACCGGTGTCGATATGCCGGGCCGCCCGGAACCGCAGCCGCCGAAATTGCCCAAGGGCGTGACGGTCAAGGCGGTGACCGACAAATCTTTGAGCGATCTGTTGCTGGACGGCTCCGTCGATGCGGTGCTGTCGGCGCTGCCGCCAAAGCCGGTGCGCGACGGCGATCCAAGGGTCTCGCGCTTGATCAAGAACAGCCAAAAAGTCGAGGTGGACTATTATAAAGAGACCGGCATTTTCCCGATCATGCATGTGATTGTCATCAAAAAGAGCGTGCTGGCGGCCCACCCATGGGTGGCGGCCAATCTTTATAACGCTTTCGATGAGGCCAAAAACCGGGGCGTCGAGCGCGCCCTGAAAGGCAGCCACGCCATCTATCCGATCCCCTGGGGCGTCGATGCGGCCCGCGAAGCGCAGACCCTGTTCGGCGACGATATCTGGCCCTACGGCATCGAGCCCAACCGGGCGACCCTGGAGGCCTTCGTTCACTTCGCCCACCAACAGGGCGTCGCCTGGCGCAAGCTCAAACCCGAAGACTTGTTCGCCAAGCAGACCTTGGAAGTGATCAAGACGTGATAGCGGCATTAACACTGGAAATCGGCGCCGCCAAAGCGTATAGACTGCGCCTTTCCGATAGACATACCTGGGACCAGGAACCATGAGCACGAAATGGGCGCCCGATAGCTGGCGCCAAAAACCCATATTGCAGGTGCCCGATTATCCGGACCAAGCCGCCCTCGAAGCCGCCGAGGCGGAGCTATCCAATTATCCGCCGCTGGTCTTCGCCGGCGAGGCGCGTAGCCTCAAACGCCATTTGGCCAAAGTGGCGGCGGGCGAAGCGTTCCTGTTGCAGGGCGGCGATTGCGCCGAAAGCTTCCGAGAATTTCATCCCGATAATATCCGCGATACCTTCCGCGTATTGTTGCAGATGGCGGTGGTGCTGACCTTCGGCGCCGCCTTGCCGGTGGTCAAATTGGGCCGCCTCGCCGGCCAGTTCGCCAAGCCGCGCTCGGCGGCGACGGAAACCATCGATGGGGTCGAGCTGCCGTCCTACCGGGGCGACATCATCAATTCCATCGATTTCGACGAAGCCCGGCGCCAGCCCGATCCGCAGCGCATGATCCGCGCCTACAACCAATCGGCCTCGACCCTCAATCTGATCCGCGCCTTTGCCCAAGGCGGCTTTGCCGATCTGCACCGGGTGCATCAGTGGAATATGGGCTTCGTTGCCGATTCAGAGCTTGGGACACGTTACCGGGATCTGGCCGACCGGCTGAACGAGACCTTGGAGTTCATGGCCGCCTGCGGGCTCAATTCCGATACCACGCCGCAGATCCGCGAGACCGAGTTTTTCACCTCCCACGAGGCATTGTTGCTGCCCTACGAGCAGGCCATGACCCGCGTCGACAGCCTCACCGGCGATTGGTACGACACCTCGGCGCATCTGTTGTGGGCCGGCGACCGCACCCGCCAGTTGGACAACGCCCATCTGGAATATTTGCGCGGCATCGCCAATCCCGTCGCCTCCAAGGTGGGCCCGACCACCGAGGCCGACGATCTGATCCGCCTGATCGATATTTTGAACCCGGACAACGAGCCCGGCCGGCTGACCCTGATTAGCCGCATGGGCGCCGGCAATGTGGCGGCGCATCTGACCGGACTTTTGCGCCGGGTCAAGGACGAGGGGCGCTTCGTTGTCTGGTCCTGCGATCCCATGCACGGCAATACGGTCAAAAGCGGCAACGGCTACAAGACCCGGCCCTTCGATCTTATTTTGTCTGAGGTCGATGAGTTTTTTCAAGTCGTGCGCGGCGAAGGCGTGCATCCGGGCGGCGTGCATTTCGAGCTGACCGGGCAGGACGTCACCGAATGCGTCGGCGGCGCCCAGGCGATTACCGAGGCCGATCTTTCCAGCCGCTACCATACCCATTGCGATCCCAGGCTGAATGCGCGCCAGGCGCTGGAGCTGGCCTTCGTGGTCGCCGACCGCTTGAAAGAAGAGCGCGCCCATGGCCACGGCAATGGCGCCAAGAGTCCGATCGCGGGCGTGATTTGACGGCGGCCCCGTTCAGCTATCGGACGACGGTCCGGTTTTCTCATACGGACCCATCGGCGACGGTTTATTTTCCGCGCTTCTTCGAGTTTGTGCAGGCCGCCGCCGAAGACTGGTTCACCATCGGGCTCGGCATTCCGTTCGCCGGCATGATCCGGGAAAGGGGCATGGGCCAGCCGACGGCGCATCTGGAATGCGATTTTGCGGCGCCGTCGTTTCTCGGCGATGTGCTCGAAATCTCGGTCTATCTGGTCAATATCGGGCGCACATCGTTCGAATTGAATTTTGTCGGCGAGGCCGGCGGCGAGCCCCGCTTCACCGCGCGCTCGGTGCAAGTCATGGTCTCGCTCAAAGACGGCCGGCCGATCCCATTGCCGGACGATATTCGCGCCGCCATGGAGGCCTATCGGGACACGGTTGACGCTCCGGCGCAGCCGCAGCCATAATTGTTGCAGACGTTTTTTTTGAGGAGGCACGCATGCCTGATGGAACCAAGTCCAATAACACCAAGACCGACGGACCCAGAATTTCCTATATCGATCCGGCAGGCGTCGATGACCCTATGAAGGCCGAGTTCGCCCGCTGCGCCCGTTTCGGTACGCCGCGCCCGGAAAGCCAGGCGGTGCGCGCCCACGTGCCCGCCGTGTTCTGGTCGTTCGCCAATACCTGGCGCACGGTGTTCCACGAGGGCATTTGCGAACATGCCATCAAGGAGCTGTGCCGCATCTATGTGTCGCACTCGGTCAAGTGCGAGTTCTGCGGCAACCAGCGCTCCATCAAAGGCAGGAACGACGGCTTGATCGAAGACGATTATATGGATTTGCTGAATTTCGAAAAATCCGAGCGCTACGATGATCGCCAGAAAGCCGCCCTACGCTGGACCGAAGCCATCGTCTGGGATCTGGAAGCGGGCGATCATTTGTGGTCGGAGCTGCACAAATATTACTCCGAGGAGGAGCTGACCGAGCTTGGCTATTTCGTCGCCATCACCATGGGCCAGCAGCGCTGGCTCAGGACCATGAACGTCGATCACCACAAGATACTGGCCGGCGGCTCGGCCTCCATGGCGCCCGGTTTCGAGACGCCGGAGGCCGCCGAAAAATCGAAAGCCGCACCCGATTACTGGGCGCGCAAAACACCGCCCCGGGCAACGGAGTAACGGATCGCGGTGCCAAGAGGCTCGCCCGCCTGGCCAACCCTGCCATCCCCAGACGGGCTGGGCCGGCGAATCACCAGGCCCCCGTATTCTCCATGGACAGCCAAGGCTCGGCCGGTTCCAGCGCGTCGCCTTTTTGTAACAGCTCGACCGAGATATTTTCCGGCGAGCGGATGAAGGCCATCTTGCCCTCGCGCGGCGGCCGGTTGATGGTGACGCCGGCATCCATCAGCGCCTGGCAGGTGGCGTGGATGTCGTCCACCTGGTAGGCCACATGGCCGAAATTGCGGCCCTCGGAATATTCTTCCAGGTCCCAGTTATAGGTCAGCTCAAGCTGGGCTTCGGGGTTCTCCTCGGCGCCCAGGAAGATCAAGGTGAAGCGCCCGGCCTCGACCTCGCGCCGGCGCATTTCTTTAAGGCCTAGCTTGTTGCACCAAAAATCGAGGCTCGCAGCCTCATCGTTGATACGGATCATGGTATGCAGAAATTTCACGAGAGCCTCCTTATGGCGGGCAAAGATTTAAGAAAAACTCAGACCGGCATTGCCAAGCTTGACCAGGATCAGATCAAGCGCAACGCAGGGGTTGCGGCCGTGGCGTTTTTCCAGTTCGGCCCGGGTTTGGGTATTGGCGAGCCCGGATTTGAGTTGCGAAAACATGACGCCGGCCAGATTGGCAAATCCGCCCGGGGTCAGCTCCCACTCGTCGGCTGCATCCAGGTTGCCGTTGATCAGCGGCAGGTACCAGTCGCGGCGTTTCTCCCAGTCTTCGAAATAGGGCGCGAAGGCGACCAGCGCATCCAGGCAGCAATCCTTGGCTTGGCGGTCATCATACAGCATCTGCCAGTTGAAGGATTGCTCCTGGCCCCGGGACAGACGGGCGACGATCTTGCGGCAGCGTTCCTGAAATTCCTCGACCATATCCTTGCCGACCATCATATCCATCGACAGGAAAAAGCCGGGCAGCACGCGCCGCGTCACCGCATCGGCGC
>Ga0114996_10000554_pt1 | contig 52195 bp, 43 predicted proteins | sample ArcticOcean_MG_C_4_FD_87039 | JGI IMG/M metagenome (GOLD analysis project Ga0114996, IMG submission 87039) | Marine microbial communities from western Arctic Ocean - ArcticOcean_MG_CB4_134 | ecosystem: Environmental > Aquatic > Marine > Oceanic | place: Arctic Ocean: Canada Basin | collected...
CCATGGCCCACTCGGGGGGCCCATGGGGGGACCCAGGAGAATTACCTCCATGTTGGCGATTAGGGGGTTGAGATCAATCGTGCCGGGAAACCCATAACGGAATAGGGGGGGGGGGGGCGTGTCCCGAGGGGTTCCTGGGAAATTCCATCGACAAGTTCGATGCCTGGCATCGTCTCGTTAGCACAGCTACTCGCTGCTGATCCACAACATCTCCCGACGCAAACCCAACCACCCGAAATCCGGTCAATTGCACCGACGCTGCGTCTTTACATCATGTGGTTGCGGTATCCGGTTGTCGTTCCGGTTTTATTGTATGCGGGCTTTTCAGCGTTCGTCGCGCTTGGTTCGTTGCCCAACGAAGAGTCGTTTTTGAATTACGCGATTGGTATACCTCTGTTCTTCTTGGGAATGTTACTGTTGGCCCTCATTATTCCTACGAGCGTGTTCGGACTTAAACGCTTGAGCGAAATCGGGCGAGGGTGCAGGCGTTTTGCCGGTACGTTGGACCGACAGTGGGTCGGTACGAACATCGATTCCCAATTTTCCCACCACTACCATTTCATCCGAGTCGATGGCCTGCCGTTTATGATCAACGGGTCACAATATCACGAGCTGTCGGTAGGCGACGCCCTCCTAGTCACGTACTGGCCTGACGACAAGCGTATCGAGTCCATAATGCGTGAAACCGAACCAAACACGTTCGAGCGAATTTGATATCGACCAGTAGCATTCTGGAATACTGAAGGAACAGCAGGGCGGGCGGCGATTCCTACTTCGCGGCCCAGACAACAAACGTGCTGAGTTCCGCCTTCTGGCAACCGCCTTCAACTTGAGGGCGTGGTGGTGGTGGGTCGCCGTCGGGGCGCCAAGACAGAGCGGGCCGGCCTTTTCCTCGTGACAAAGCCAACCTTGCGTAGCGAGAACCGCCCCTCCTGAACATCACGCTGTCTCACTTCGCTGTAACTCGACCAATCAAGTCGGCAATACCCGACAAGTCATCGGTCAACAGAGTTCGCTTCTCCGTTTGTCTTTCGTTCCGAGACGGGCTCAAGGGTTGAACTCCCCGTCCAAAAGCTAAATGGTCCTAATCCACTTGGTAATGAGAGCCAAGGATCAATTGTCAGCGAAGGCGACTGCAGGGCTTAGGCTCTCGCGGAGATGCGACCTAAACCCGGTCTTCTTGCTTACCCAAAACCGTCAAGACAAGGGATCGATCCCAACCTGGGATCGTCTTCGATAATACGGAAAAAGAATGAAAAAGCGGAAAATAGAGAGCGTATTCGTTGGTAAATATAAAATACAGCACGAATACATCTAATATTGGTGGTCTGGGTGACTGGACTCAAACCAGCGACCGCGTCGTCCCGAACGACGCGCGCTACCAACTGCGCCACACCCCGACAAAAACCGGCAGATACTTCGACTAACCCGAAACAATCGTGCGGTACTGTTGACTTCAGCGTGCCTGACGGATTGGCATTGGTATCAGAAAACGTAATGCCAGGCGTTCACTTCTCCAAGGGTGAGTCTGCAATACAAGTACACTCACGAGCGATGTGGGTGTACTTGTATTGCTTCGACAGGCTCAGCACGAACGTGATTGCCCTGGGTGAGTGCGCAATACATGGCGCCGTCAGACCAAATTAGTACTACTCTGCTTTCGGCGGGATGACTAGTACCGGGCTCTGAGACACACGAACGACGGCTTCTGTGATGCTCCCAAGCGGCACTACAACTGAACATGCGGTTAACGTGAAGACGACGATTGCCCTGACGATTGACTCACTAAAGTTGATAAACCATACTGTTCGGACGACGGATAACCGACGAACGGAGGCACGAAATGAACCTACACGAAATCTTCGAGACGATGACCCCTGGCAGTATCACGACCATCGCTGGCAAGGGTATGCAAGAAGGCATTCCCGCCAAGGAGGCCGACGCCGGTTGGCCACTCGGCATCTTGCGTTGGAACAAGACGGGCGAGCTTCTCGTCAACGATTATCACATGCACGTCACATGGCGTATTGACCACGACGGCATTTTGCACCGGTTCGCGGGAACCGGAATTCCAGGATACTCCGGCGATGGCGGCTCGGCCCTGGAGGCGCGGTTCAACTCGCCCCACGACATCGCTCAGGACAAGCATGGAAACATCGTTACCAACGATATAGGGAACCAGGTGTACCGGCGCATCGACGCGGAGACGGGCATCGTCGAAACGATTGCCGGGTCTGGGAAACAAGGTAGAGGAGGCGACGGCGGCCCCGCGATCGAAGCCGAGATGGACACCCACTGTGGCGTCGCCATCGCTGAGAACGGCGACATCTATATCTGCAGCGAATGGACGGACAATATTCGTCGCATCGATGCCAAGACGGGTATCATCGACCTTTTCGCCGGGCACCAGGCCCGTCACTACCCGTCGGAGGTCGGCAACAGTAAGCCCTTCTTCGGCCCAGGTCTGAGCCTGGGCGGATACAGCGGCGACGGCGGCCCCAAGGAGACGGCTGGATTCTACCATCCTGAGCACCTGGCATTCGACTCCAAGGGCGACCTGTACGTCTGCGACAACTCCAACGACCGCGTTCGCAAGATTGATATGAAGACTGGCATTGTCAGCACCGTGCTGGGTAACGGCCAGCGCGCCTCAAACGGGGACGGCGGCCCTGCGACTGAGGCCAGCACACTCATGCCCGATGCCATCCACGTTGATGTCCACGACAACTTATATGTCGGCGAGAAGTACGGCTTCCGCGTTCGTAAAGTGGACGGCAAGACCGGCATAGTGACCACAATAGCCGGCACCGGTGTCCCCGGCATGGGTGAGGAGGGAGTGAAGGCGACCGAGACCCAAGTCAACTCCGTCGAGGTCGGCGTCTGGGGCGACGCCGATGGCACCGTTTTTTACAGCGACTGCGGGGGGCGGACGCGCCGCATCGACGGCGAGACAGGGATAGTCACTACCATCCTGGGTGGAACGACAAAGCATGACGGCGAGATAGCGACCGAAGGGTTTCTCACTGGGCCGAACGGACTGAGCGTTGGCCCCAACGGACACATCTTCTTCGCGGATGTTTGGGGTCAACGAGTCGGTGCCATCGATCCTGAGTCGGGGATTATTCGCACTGTCGCCGGTAACGGTGCACGGGCATACGGTGGCGACGGCGGTCCCGCGACCGAGGCGTACCTGGGCAACCCCTACGACGTGTCGGTCGACTCCAAGGGCACGGTCGTTATTGCAGATAGCCGGCACGGGCACATTCGACGAGTCGATGCCGATGGCATAATCCACAACGTGGCGGGCGCGGCGTTCCAGTGGGACAAGGGCGACGGTGGCTCCGCCCTCAACGCCAACCTCGTGCAGGTCGGCGCCGTTGCTCACGATGCAGACGACAATATTTACTTCGGGGACGTTGGTGTGGGGCGCATCCGTAAGATTGACGCGCAGACTGGGATTATCGACACGGTCGTCGGCGTCGGTCTTCCCGGATACTCCGGCGACGGCGGCCCTGCGACCGAGGCACGCATTAGCGCCCCTGCGTCCATTACCTTCGATTCGGAGGGCAATTTGTACGTGGCCGATCAAAGCAATCACGTCGTCCGCAAAGTCGACCTCGACGGCATCATCACGAGCATTGTGGGCACCGGAGAGCAGGGCTTCTCACCCGATGGCACTCCCGCGACCGAAGCAAAGCTCGACAGCCCGTTCGGCGTCGCAGTGTCGAGTGACGGCACCGTGTATATTGCCGACTCCGAGAATCATCTCGTCCGACGAGTCGCCTCGGACGGAACACTTGAAACCGTTGCAGGCTCCGACGAGCCCGGCTCCTACGGTGACGGCGGCCCCGCAACCGAGGCGGGCCTGAACACCCCATACGGCATAGCGCTATACGGCGACGACATCCTCCTCATCGCCGAGCAGTACGGGCATCACGTTCGGGCAGTGAAGGTGGGGTAGGGGCAGGCTCAGGTCAACGCGAGGAAGGCACCTTGTTCGTCCTTGTCGAAGACTGAGAGGTCATTGTAACGGCTGCGGAGAATGGACTCGATCTCTGATGTGGAGCAATTGCCACGTCGAATCCGCGCTACTTTCAGCGGATGTCCGAATGAGAAGCTGAGTTGCAGGACGTCGGAGTCTTTCGACGTAATTACAAGCTCGTGCTCGTTGGCATATGCCCATACTACGACGTCATCGGCGGATTCGAGCCCAACGTCCCTGACATGGACAGATTCTGGATAGAGGTCTTGCAATAGGCCCTTGAGGCGCGGAGACAGGTTCTGGTCAGCAGCCTCATGCCGGAGGCAGCGATACCAATCGCCGTTCACGGTCGGCGGCGAACGCCACGCACGCGCGAATATCGTCACGCGTCAGGTCTGGGAGGTCGGCCAGGATTTCGTCCTCCGACATGCCTGATGCCATGTACTCCAGAACATCATATACGGTGATGCGTAAGCCACGGATGCAGGGCTTGCCGCCGCGCTTTCCTGGCTCAACCGTGATGATTCGCGTGTAGTCTGGTGACATGACTTCCTAGCCTGAGATAGTTCGATTAGCGTACCACATCGGAAGTCAGCCAAGGCAGTCGCCACTTTGTGGCAAGCATCGCTCTTCGGAGGAGATAAAGAAACGCCGCTCGAACATATGCGAGCGGCGTTTCTTGACGATCTTGAACTGCGCGGGGAGCTAAATCCCGAAGGAAGTACCGCAGCCGCAGGTGGTCTTGGCGTTCGGGTTGTCGAAAACGAAGCCCTTGCCGTTGAGGCCGCCGGAATAGCCGAGCGTCGTGCCCGCCAGGAAGACATAAGACTTGCGGTCGACGAATAACTTCAGCCCGTACTCCTCAACGACTTTGTCGTCTTCATGCGGCTCGTCGACGAGGTCGAGTGAGTATGTCAGGCCGGAGCAGCCACCGCCCTTGACGGCGACGCGCAGGCTGCCTTCCGGTTTGCCGGCTTGCTCGGCGAACTGCCGAACGTGATCGACGGCATCCTCGGCAATGTGGATCGTCAGCGGTACTGGTGTTGGTCGAGTTGCGGTTGTTGTCATACGAAAGCCGCTCCTGTAGTTAACATGCTTTTCTACATTTTAAGTATATAAGTAGTCAAGAGTCAATGATGCTGCCGCCGGCGGAACCCTCTTATCAGCAAAGTATACGTCAAACTCGAACTCAGGCGACAACTCTGTCCGCGCACTTCCCCCTTGCCAGTACACCTGAAGCCTCAGAAATCCAGTCCTGTCAGAAGGCTTGTCCTCTGAAAGAGAATTCTCCGTTGGTGTGTTCCAGATGCGGCGGTCGATGCGTCAACGTCGCGTCAGGAAAGCTCGTTCGTCGAGCGACGCGCGATCTCTGCGTCCTCTATGCATAATCTTTGAAGTAGTCTTTGAATAGTAGTCTATATAAGGTGTAAGTTCCCATTTGGGGACCTCCAAGTCCCGTTTTGGGAAAGTGGCGTTCCCATTTGGGGAGGTGGGATCCCCGTTTGGGAACACAGGGTCCCCGAATGGTCACACAAAATTACTTGCCCGGCCAGTCCTGTCCAAAGGCGATCACGTAGCCATCGAGGTCCGTCACAGCGAACTCCTTGTTGCCGTAATCTTCCTGGACGATTGGCTCGTAGTGGACCGCAGCGCCATTCGACTTGAACTCTTGGAACAGCGACTCAACGTCCTTGCACCAGACATACGCGTCCCAAGGGGCATAGTCGAGGTGCTCTCCCTCTTCACCGTCGTGCGTGTGGCGGCTCGCGACCACAGTGGTGTTCGACCGCACATCTGAGGAGTCCTCGACCTGCTTGAGCATGACCGTGTGGCTGTCGCGTTTGGGCATGCAGAAGCCTCCGCCCCATATCATGTCGTAGCGGTACCCGAGCACGTCGCGATAGTAGTCTGCGGATTTTTGGATGTCCGCCACCACGAAGCAGGGTGCTTGGGTAATGAAGTTTTTTGTATGAGTCATCGGCCAGTTCTCCACGATCATATTTTGGCTTGCTTTGCGCCGTCCACTATTGTCATTCCGAGGAGTCCTCGACGAGGAATCCAGGTGCTTGCCATCAATCAGCGATCGCTTTCGACGAGCGTCTAGATTCCTCGCAAAGCCTCGGAATGACAGTGTTTCTTAAGGGTCTGACCTATATTCAAAAGCCCTACTCTGTGTCGGTCATGGCACACTGCCGAGTCCGGAACCCTCACTTCCCCGGCCAGCTCTGTCCGAAGATGATTAAGTAGCCGTCGAGGTCCTTCACAGCAAACTCCTTCATCCCGTAATCTTCCTGGATGATAGGCTCGTAGTGGATCGTCGCGCCGTTCGACTTGAACTCCTGGAAGAGCGCGTCGACATCATTGCACCAGACATAGGCGTCCGATGGGACATACTCGACGTGCTCTTCTTCTTCACCATCATGGGTGTGGCGGCTCGCCACGACAGAGTTGTTTGATCGCACGTCAGAGGGCTCGTCGACCTGATTGAGAAAGATCGAGTGCCCGTCGCGTTTGGGCATGCAGAAGCCTCCGCCCCATATCATGTCGTAGCGGTACCCGAGCACGTCGCGATAGTAGTCTGCGGACTTTTGGATGTCCGCTACTACGAAGCAGGGCGCTTGGCGTATGTAGTTTTTCGTGTTGGCCATTGGCTGCTCTGTCGTCTCGCCTCTAATGCCATTGCGCGATTGTCATTAGTATAAAAATGGCGTGAGCGGCGTCACTGCCCTCACCCTAGCCCTCTCCCGGCGGTAGAGGGGACAAGAGGGAACTTCATTTTCATACCTCTGACAACAAGAACTCAAAGACTACGGGTGGAAGATCACCATCTTGAGTTCGGTCATCTCCTCGACGGCATACTTGGGGCCTTCTTTGCCCATGCCGCTGTCCTTGAGGCCGCCGTAGGGCATCAGGTCGGCGCGCCACTGCGGGCCGGCGTTGATCTGGATGTTACCGGAGTGGACCTCCTTGGCGTACTTCATCGCCCAGTCCACGTTCTGCGTAAAGATGGATGCGCTCAGGCCATAGATCGTGTCGTTCGCCGACGCGATGGCCTCGTCAATGTCGTCGAACGACGATACTGCCACTGCCGGGCCGAAAATCTCGTCGCGGGAAATTTTCATGTCTGGTGTCACATCAGCCACCACAGTCGGCTCGTGAAGCGCTCCTTCGTACTCGCCGCCAGTGGTCATACGCGCGCCTGCGCCGACGGCCTCCTTGATCCAGGAGTTAACTCGTACCGCGTCCTCAGCCCGCACCATCGGCCCCATCTTGACAGAGGCATCGAGCTGGTTGCCTGTCGTCAGGCCTCGGACACCCTCGGTAAGGGCATCAACGAAGTCGCCGTAGATGTCTTTGCTCGCCATCACCCGCTGTGCCGAGATACAGACCTGACCGGCGTTCGAGAAGCCGCTCGACAGCGTGCCCGCAATTACCTTGTCCATGTCGGCGTCGTTCATTACGATCAGCGGTGAGTTGGAGCCCAACTCCATGGTCACCTTCTTGAGTCCGGCGGTCCGGCAAATACGCTCGCCTACGTCGCGGCTGCCGGTGAAGGTTACTTTGCGAACTCGGGGATCCGATACCAGTGGGTCGCCGAGCCTGCTGCCGGATCCGGTAATGCACTGCACTGCTTCCGGGGGAAGACCGGCTTCCAGGAGAATCTCAGTGAGTTTGAGGGCCGACAGCGGGGTGTCGCTGGCCGGCTTGATGATGACTGAGTTGCCCGCTGCAAGCGCCGGACCGACTTTGTGCGCCACCAGGTTAAGAGGGAAGTTGAAGGGACTGATCGCCGCGACTATACCTACTGGCACTCGCATCGTGAAGCCGTATTGGCCTGCCCAGTTGGACGCGCCGTCGAGAGGGATCGTCTCGCCGTAGATCCGCTTGGCCTCCTCGCCGGACAACTCGATGGTTTGCTTGGCCCGGTCGGCCTCAGCCACACCCTCGCCGATGATCTTGCCCTCTTCCATCGAGATCGTACGACCGAGTTCGTGCTGGCGCTCGGTCATGATGTCTGCCGCGCGCCGCAAAATCTCGAAGCGCTGGTAGCCGGACATATTCTTCATGATCTCCGCGCCACGTGCGGCGCTGGCAAGCGCTGTTTCGAGATCGTCTAAACTGCCGCTCGGCACCGTGTCGATCACCGAACCGTCAAAAGGATTGAGCACGTCGACCTTGTTTCCTCGGTCGACCCATTCTCCGCCGATGTACATCTTCATTAGGGTGTTACCTCCTGGTTTGCTTGATGCTTGAAATAGCGGGTAAAGGACCCCGCCACACTGATTTTCCGTAGTGTAGCACAGGCCATCCACTTGGCCCATCCGCTTGTGTCGATACGATGAAACCGTACGTTTAAGCAAAACGTCGTCGACGTAAAATTGACCCCCTCAACACGCGGTGCTACAATCTGCGCGTCCCATAGGCATGGCGTTCACGACTTCCGCTAACCATTCCAGACGGCTCCCGTTGTCATATTACACGCCTACTATTTGTCCACGGGCACGTGTGTTGAGTTACTGGGAAGAGGATAAAATCGATATACTTGTTTACTATGCCAAGAATCCTCGCTAACCCCAAGAACGTTCTTTCTGTCGTCGTCGTATTTACCACAGCGGTTCTGCTTGCCTGTGGCAGCGACACCCCTGCTCCTGATCCGACAGCAACTGCGCGCGTAATCTCGCCCGCCGGTCAGGGAGGTTCCCCTTCGACCGGCGGCCAGACCGATGATATCCGCCAACCGGCCTCGCTGGCCAAGACCAGCGTTCGTAACATGAACGATCCGCGGCAGGCGTTCAGCATCATGCTCATGGACGACGGCAAGGTCTTGGTTGTTGGTGGAGTTGGGCCCTACGGTGCCTTTCCGCTGGTAGAGTTGTACGATCCTGCGACCGACACTTGGACGACGAAATCGCGAATGCTTTCGTCGAGAGCGTTCGTGCCCGCGATTAAACTGCCAAACGGTCGAATTCTCTTCATGGGCGGTTCGGGCGAAACTGAAAACCTTAACTCAGCCGAAATATACGACCCCTCGACCGACACCTGGATCCAGGCACGACGGATGGTCGACAATCGAGGGCTCCACGACGCGATCATGCTGGACGATGGCAAAGTTATGGTGACGGGCGGTCTTGGCTTAAGCGGCGGCGCGATCAACACGGCGGAAGCGTATGACCCGGAGACCGAAGAATGGTCGGATCTATCCTCCTTCCAATATCACCGGGGATCTCACCGTTCGGTACGTCTTCAAGATGGCAGGATTCTCATTGCCGGCGGAGGGGACGGCGCGTTTACCCCGATCGCACACGCTGAGATTTACGACCATTCCACCGGGGAGTGGTCCTCTGGCGGCGAGATGACCACCGGTAGAATCGCCCTTACCTTAACCTTACTCAACGATGGGCGGGTACTCGCCTACGGCGGTGAGGAGTTCACAAGCGCAGAGGTATATGACCCAGAAACGAACACCTGGCAGGAGTTGCCGGAGCCGGGTGCTCCGCGGCAGGACCACACTGCGACGCAGCTGCCCGATGGTCGAGTGCTTATCGCTGGCGGTGGTCTCAAAGAAGGACTCGACCAGGATACTGCCGAGATATTCGACCCCGAGACAAATCAATTCACACCTGCTGGCAACATGGACGCCCCCCGCGTATCTCATGGTGCCGTCCTACTAAACGATGGACGGGTGATGGTCATCGGTGGTGCGACAATGACCGGCCCCTACGACACCGTCGAGTTCTACAATCCAAGGACCGGCACCTGGTTGTCTGACCCATTCATAGGGTCATGGGCGAAATCTGGTTCGCTGGTGCAATCACGTGCGGCCCATACGACTACCCTGCTCGACGACGGGACGCTCCTCGTTGCAGGCGGCAGAGCGAAGATAGATGATACCGATGTCGACTCGTTGGTCGAGTTCATATCGTCAGCGGAGATATACGACCCGGCGACAGGCGAGTCGAGGGCCGTCGCAGAAATGGGCGAAGCGCGTGGCGGACACGTTGCCACCAAGCTCACCGATGGGCGGGTGCTTGTGGCGGGCGGTCAGAACCTCTCTATTGACGAAGAAGGGTTGAGGGCTATCGAGTTCGTTAGCTCGGTTGAGATATATAACCCTGCCACCGAAACGTGGACGTCTGTTGCGGACATGACCTCGCCAAGATGGGCTCACACGATCGTAGCGCTGGACGATGGGACTGCAATGGTCGTCGGCGGTGAACACAGGGACGGGAAAGTTGCCGCCGCAGAATTGTACGATCCAGTTACCGATGTTTGGACAGAGGCATCCCGTATGGCAGATGGACGCTCCGGCCACTCGATGCACGTTCTCCCAGATGGACGGGTGATGGTCGCTGGTGGCTCGGGCCCAACCGTTGAAGTCTACGATTTCGTTACCAGACAGTGGTCGCTGCTCCCCAATCTCGACCAGCGATTGAGAGACGCTGCAGTAGGTGTCTTGCCGGATGGCAGCATCTTGGTCGCGGGCGGATTCGGGGCCCAGGGGCCTAATAATGCGGCGCTGCTGCATCAACTGGGAACGAACGAATGGCTGTACGTAGACCGGCTGCCGGAGACCCGCGTCGGCCCTACCATGACGCTTCTGCCCACCGGCAACATACTGATGCTTGGGGGGACGGGCACGACTAAGGCCTGGTTATTTGACGGGGCAATCGGCGGATGGCTTTACGGCGGCAAGATGTTTGATTCACGTAAACAGCACACGGCCACGCTGCTGCCGGATGGCCGCGTGATCGCCATCGGCGGCGAGGCGCGTAACCGCGCCATCCTCGACACGGTCGAGATATACACCCCGGACGATACCCCGTAAATCGAGTCAGCAACGTAACCTGCTTTGGTTGACTCGGTACGGCGTTCGGACTACCCTCGAAGTATGCAGCAGATAGCTACACGCATTGACGAGGATATTTCCAAGGTCGAGTCCACCATTGAGGACGACTATCTCGCTCTGACGATGGGAGTAGCTCTTGTCGACCGCTCCGGCGTCGGACGATTGAGCGTCTCGGGCGAAGACGCACTTGACCTGCTCAACCGCCTTTCGACAAACGAGTTAATGACTCTCGAAGTCGGCGAAGGTGCGCCAACGATTTTGACGAGCAACAAAGGCCGCATCGTCGATCTTCTTCATGTCTTTCGGCTTCACGACCGGCTCTTCGTGATGACTTCACCTGGTAACCAGCAGAAGGTTGCCGAATGGATAGATTTCTATACCTTCGTCGAGGATGTGGTCGTCGAAGATTCAACGAACTCGACGAAGATGCTTTCGATTGTCGGCCCTGATTCAGCGACTTTTCTCGATGAGTTGACGAATGGACAGGCTTCAAAGTTACAGTTGCACGAGCGGTTCGGCAGCGAGGTCGGCGGCATACCTGCGGAGGTCTATCGCACAGATTTCCTGGGCGGGCCGTCCTTCGACATCGTCGTCGAAGTCGAACAGGGCGAACGCCTTTTCGGCATATTGACCAATAGCGGCGCAGTGGCTGTCGGCACCGACGCGGTTGAGGCCGTGCGCATCGAGAATAGCGTCCCCGCTTTTGGCAAAGAACTGACTGAGGTCTACAATCCACACGAGGCGAACCTGGTAGATCACGTCAGCTTCTCGAAGGGCTGCTATATCGGGCAGGAAGTCGTCGCCCGCCTTCAGACCTACCAGAAGGTGCAGAGATACCTCGTCAGCCTTCGTTGGCAGAACGCGGAGCTTGCACCAGGCGGCAAGCTCATGTTGGACAGCAAGCAGATAGGTGTCGTCACATCGTCATCGCCGTTATCGACGATAGACGAGGGCATCGGCCTTGGCTACGTTCGCAAGGAGTTGGCGGAGGACGGGACAGTTGTGACCAGCGAAGATGGTACCGACGTAGTGGTCATTACCTGAACTTCGTCTAAGCCGACATCTCGTCGTATACCATCTTCGATATCCTTGCTAGCTTGGGATCGAAGTCGGTGCTGTCTGTTATCCGTTTCGACATGATCGCGATAGCGTATGGCCCCTTCTGGCCCCACACGATGCCCACGTCACACCGCACGCTATAGATCCCTCCGGTCTTGTGAGCGGTGATAGTACCTTTCGGTAGGTAGGGCGGAATTATGCTTTTGAGCTTCTGTCGTTTGAGGATGTGCAGGAATCCCTCCCGTGAACTCTCCGACAGCAAGTCCCCGTTGTGAACGAGTTCCAGCAGCCGGACCATGTCGTTCGGCGAAGATACGTCAGATTTCTCTTCGTTCAGCGCGTCGCAGTCGGGAGACAGGTTGCGATACCCCTGCTCGACATTGTCGGACACTGCCCAGAAGTCGTCCATCGACTCGCTTACAGGAAGTCCACCCAGGCTGAACAGCAGATCGCGGCATGACATTGGCAGTTTTGTCTTGGTGAGACCAAGCCGCTGCATCGTATTGTTAAGAGACTCTTTCCCGACAGTGTGGTACACGATATCAGTGGCGAGATTGTCGCTGACGATTATCATCAGCATTGCCAGGTCGTGCAGCGTCGGGCTGATGCCGTTGCCGAGCTCCCGCAACACGCCCGACCCAGGAACACGCAGCTTGTCGGTCAGCTCCACGCGTTGACTGAGATCGAGAGTCCCTTCGTCGACCTGCCGGTACATCTCGGCGAGAATCGGCACTTTGAATGTGCTGGCAGTAAAGAACACCTCGTCGGCATTGTGCCCGATGCTGCGTCCTGTTTCGAGATGCCGGGCCGCAACGCCCACTACGCCCGATAGTTCGGAGATCGCTTTTTGTAAAGTTGTCATGTTGCGCACCTGTGTTCAAGATTCCAGCGGATTATACGGGCGTGCGCTCCGATATACCAATTCATGACCTATACAAAAATTGCACAGGCATGCGTACCAATCTATAATCGATCAGCTATACCCCGCTCAGGACTGACTTATGCCTCTCGATTACGCGGCTCTTGCCGTAGGTGATACCATATCCGACCGAACGTTCCCCATCGACACAAATGCGGTTGAGAAGTACGTCGGCGCGGTTCGCGACCAGTCTGGCGTATTCGACGGAGCCGACAGCGAGCCGATTGTTCCCCCAATGGCGGTTGCGGCTTTCGCCTTGCGGGGAGTGCTGGAGGATCTCGGCATACCGAACGGGACGCTGCATACGGGTCAGGAGATGACGTTTAGCGGCGCGGTGCCCGTCGGTGATACGTTGAGTTGTCAGGCAAAGGTCGCCCAGAACTCTGTCAGGGCTGGATTCAGGTTCATCGGGGTTGGCATGGACGTTCGGGACCGAAGTAACCGGCAGGTGATGAGCGCGAAGAGCATGATCATGGTGCCAGCCTAATGCAGGTCGGAGACGAATTGACGCCGATTACGCGGAGCATTGACCAGACAGATGTCGATGCGTACGCCGAAGCTGCGGGAGACTTCAATCCGATTCACATTGACGAGGAGTTCGCGAAGACGACGCAGTTTGGTGGCACTATCGCCCACGGCATGATGGTCGCGGCGATGCTGCCAGAATTGATGGCAACGGAATTCAAACGTGATTGGGCCACTACGGGAAAACTCAAGATACGATTTCGTGCGCCAGTGAGACCGGGGACCACAGTGACGACGCACGGCCAGGTCAAGCGCGTTCGCGATACTGAAACCGGAACGGAGATTACCTGTACAGTTGGCGTGCGAGACCAGGACGGTGAGGCGGCTATTACTGGCGACGCGACGGTGACGATTTCGAATGACGATTGAACGACTACGGAGACAACATTGACTCAATCAGGTAGCTTGGTCCGAATAGCCGTCGATGCGATGGGCGGCGATCACGCGCCGGCGGAAGTTGTGGCCGGGGCAATTGAGGCGGCCCGACAGGGCGGCGTACAAATCGGCCTCGTCGGTGATCCCCAGGTTGTTCAGGCCGAGTTGGCTAAGCACGATGTCAGCGGCTTGCCAATCATGCCCATACCGTCGGAGGGTGTCATCGAAGAAGGCCAGCAGCCCGCCCTTGCGCTCCGACAAAAGCCGAAGGCGTCCATCGTCGTTGCTACGGGTATGGTCAAAAAAGGCATGGCCGATGCGGCGGTCACGATGGGTTCAACGGGTGCTGCGATGGCAGCTTCGGCAGTTATTCTCGGCATGATGGAAGGCATTGAGCGACCAGCATTGGGCGGGCCGATCATAGGGTTCGCGCCACGAACGGTCATTATTGATGTCGGTACTAACGTCGATTGCAGGCCATCTCAGCTTCTCAGTTTCGCCGTTATTGGTGATATGTGGGCGCGGCTGTTTTGGGGAATAGAGAACCCAAAAGTCGCGCTGCTCAGCGTGGGGGCGGAGTTCGGTAAGGGTAATCGTCAGGTCCGTGAGACCTCGGAGCTTTTTGCGAAGAGCGGCCTGAATTTCGTCGGCAACGTCGAGCCTAATGAGCTCGCAGCAGGCACGGTCGAAGTTGCGGTTGCAGACGGCTTTGTCGGCAACGTCGTTATGAAACTCACTGAGGGCCTTGGACAGGCGACCATCGATCTTGTGCGAGAGCGATTGAGCGGGAAGTTGGCTGAAGCTGAGATCGACGCGTTGACTAACGAACTTTACGAAAAGACGAATGTAGTGAACACCCACGGGGGCGGGCCGCTGGTTGGCGTGAAGGGAATCAGCGTCGTCGGGCACGGACGAGGCAGGCGCGAAGAGGTGAAGCGGGCTATTGAGCAAGCGAAAAACTGGCACGAGCTCGGCTTTATCGAGAAACTAAACGACGAATTAACTAGAGTCCGCAGCAACGCGGGCGTGGCCGATTAAGCGTATTTAACGGGGGCGGAGGCGTGGTGAAGACCAACGAACTGGAAGGGAAAAGTGCGCTGATCACGGGCGCGTCGAAGGGTATTGGGCGCCAGATCGCGATCCGGCTTGCCGAGAAGGGCGCACGTATCGCAGTCAACTTCAACTCCTCTCCTGATGCTGCGGCCGAGGTTGTTGAGACACTGACCGGCATGGGCGCAGAGGCGTTTTCGGTACAGGCCGATGTATCCAAGCTCGATCAGGTTAAGGCGATGGTCAAGCAAGTCGAGGACGAGTGGGGTTCTGTGGACATCCTGGTAAACAACGCTGGCATCATCGACGACCGGCATCTTATTCGCATGTCCGACGAATCGTGGCACCGTGTCATCGACGTGAACCTGCATGGTACGTTTTACTGCACCCGCGCGGCTCTTCGAAAGATGATGTCAAAACGTTGGGGGCGGATCATCAACATCGGATCCATCGTCGGCCTCCGAGGCAACGCCACCCAGACCAACTATACCGCGTCCAAGGCCGCCATGATCGGCTTCACGAAGGCGCTTAGCAAGGAAGTAGCGTCACGGAACATCACTGCTAACGTCGTGACCCCCGGCTACTTCGAGACCGAAACAACCTCGGTCCTCACTGAGGAGATGAAGGACTATTGGAAGGAGCGCACGCCGATGGGCCGCTTCGGCGAGCTCGACGACGTTGCCCACCTCGTGGCATTCATCGCATTGCCGACGTCGAAATTCATGACAGGTCAGGTTGTGTCGGTCGATGGCGGGCTGGCTGTTTAAATCGACTATGACTGGCACTGACGACTTCGCAGGAAAAACCGTCCTCGTCACCGGCGGCTCTCGCGGTATCGGGAAGGCAATTGCGCTGGAGTTCGCGCTGTGCGGTGCCGACATCGCGTTCAACTACCTCCGTAATCACAAAGCCGCGACCGAGACGCAGCAGCAGATCGAGGCGCTGGGCGTCCGATGCTTGAAGGTGCGCGCGCATCTCGGTGACTCCGATAAGATACGCGATCTGTTCCAGAAAGTTGACGTCGAGTTCGGCAAGCTAGACATTCTTGTCAACAACGCCGCGTCAGGCGTAAACGTCCCGGTCACCGAGCTAGAAGAAAAACACTGGGACTGGACGATGAACATTAACGCCAAGGCGGCTTGGCTGTGCGCTGTCGAGGCATCGAAGCTGATGACCGATGGCGGCCACATCGTCAACGTCACGAGCGAAGGCTCCCGCAAAGTGCTCCCCAACTATTTTTCGGTGGGCACGTCCAAGGCAGCGTTGGAAGCGGTCTCACGATATCTGGCAGTGGAACTGGCGCCCAACGGCATATCCGTGAACGCCGTTTCAGGCGGGTACATCGAGACGGCTGCTCTGGACGCGTTTGCGGGCAAGGAAGAAATGCTCGAAATGGGCAAGCAGACGCTTACAGGCCGGATGGTCACGGTCGAGGACATCGCTAAAACTGTGGCGTTTCTGTGCTCGCCCGATGCCCACATGATCCGCGGCCAGATTATCTTGGTCGACGGCGGTGCGACGCTTCGGGCGCACTAGTCAGTCGTCGAGGCCGAGCGCGAAGTGGATGGCATGATCCATTTCGATGAGTCGTCCAGGTGTCAATGACGTGATATAGCTGAGGATTCTCTTCTTTTCGAGTGTATGCACAGCATCGAAGTTTGCTACGCAGGTCTTTGGCATACCGTCCGATTCATCGAGCCTGACCTCGGCAGATATCGACCGAATTCTCGTTGTGACCTCCGCCACCACGACCTGATTGCGAATACGGTACGCATCGTTCCGGGAGATCAGTACGACTGGTCTCCGACCGGCCGGGGAAGGTAGTTCCGCCCACCAAACGTCACCACGATTCATCACCAAGGGGACTGTGCCATGCTTTCAGCGGCAATGCGGCTCGAAAGCTCGGCCTCCTCTTCAGTCTCCGGATAAAGCTCATAGCCACGGATGTACCGCTCGATCTGCTGCTGCTTCCGGCGGTTCTTGAGAAATTCCTGTACAGCCTGAACGATAAACTCGCTCCGAGACTTGTCGTCCGTCTCCCGCTCCCTCTCAATATCGTTGAGAAGGTCAGCTGGCAAGCTTATTGCAATCTTGGCTGACTTCGCCATGGCAACACCTCGTAATACCAGAGTCATACCATAGTATGACGTGCTATCTCGACAAGTCAAACACGGTTTGAGGGGATTGCTATTCCGATGTCTTCCGCCGCCATCGCAGCACCGGCTTGCGGGCGGCGAGGACCTCATCGAGGCGGGTGTTTGTGGTGTTGTGCGGAGCGTCATGGAGGAGATCAGGGCTTTCTGATGCTTCCTTGGCGATGAGTTTCATGACCTCGATAAACTGGTCGAGAGTTTCCTTGCTCTCTGTCTCCGTCGGCTCGATCAATAGTGACTCTTCCACGACGTTGGGTAGCGGGAAATACATCGTTGGTGGGTGGATGCCATAGTCGATTAGCCGCTTGCACACATCCTTGGCGGAGACGCCGTACTTGTCCTTGAGATTCTTGGCCGAGAAGACGACCTCGTGCTTACAATGCCGGTCGTGGGGCAGGTCGTAGACACCACGAAGCTGGCTGAGAATATAGTTGGCGTTGATAACCGCGTCCTCGCTGACCTCTGCGATTCCAACGTCGCCCAGGGTGCGGATGTATGAGTATGCTCGTACCAGCGCTCCAAAGTTGCCTGCGAAGGGCCCGAGCCGACCGACAGACTGCGGTGGCGTAACCAGCGAGAATTTTTCTATAGCGTCGTCCTCGGTCCGTACTACATGCGGTGCCGGCAAGAAAGGCAGTAATCTCTCACTCACAAGCACTGCGCCCGCGCCAGGGCCGCCACCGCCGTGCGGCTGTGTAAATGTCTTGTGTAGGTTGGAGTGCACCACGTCGAAGCCCAACTCGCCGAGCTTCACTTTACCGAGCAGCGCGTTCAGGTTCGCGCCGTCCCCGTACAAGATGCCGCCGGCGTCGCGGACGACCTGAATTACTTCCAGAAGATTAGTGTCGAAAATACCAAGAGTGCTGGGCTGTGTCAGCATGAAGCCCGCAAGATCATCGCCGACCGCCGCCTTGAGGGCGTTGAGGTCAGTATTGCCGTCCTCGTTGGTTGGCAGAGACACAACGTGAAATCCTGCCACGACCGCCGACGCGGGATTGGTGCCGTGCGCGCTGTCAGGAATCAATACCTTCTTGCGCTGAGTGTCTCCGCGCGAAAGGTGATATACGCGGGCCATAAGCATCCCGGCGAACTCGCTCTCGGCGCCAGCTTTTGGCGAGACGCTGGCTCCGGCCATGCCCATGAACTCGGCCAAAATCTCCTGTAAGTGCCAAATGAGCTTGAGGGCGCCCTGCACTGTGGACTCCGGCTGATACGGGTGTATCTCCGACATACCTGGCAGACTCGCCATCTCGTCGTTCACCTTGGGGTTGTACTTCATCGTGCAACTGCCCAGCGGATAGAAGTTGTGATCAATGGAGAAGTTGTAGTGGCTCAACTGCGAGAAGTACCGAACGATCTCGCTCTCGGAAACCTCTGGCATGTCGAGATTATCGCGCAGAAGACTTACTTCAGGCAGTGCAGTTTTCGGCACGTCCAGCTTTGTAAGACTCGCACCGATACGGCCTGGAGTGCTGCGGTCCATCAGGAGCTTGCGATTGTGGGCTTCTAAAAATCGCTCGGGGACTACCACTATGCCGTGCCTCCGATTTCCGCGAGCGCCTTGGCCAGCGTCTCGATCTCCTCGCGGGTATTTACGTCGGTGCAGCAAAGCAGCATGCCATTCTCGATTTGATCGCTCACGTCGAGGCCCCCGATTATCTTGTAGGCCAGCAGTTTTTCGTTGATCTCGCCTGGCGTCAACGGACACTGCATGACGAACTCACGGAAGAACGTGCCCTCGACCGGCACTGAATATCCCGGAATCTCTTGTATAAGAGACGCCAGGTAGTGTGATTTGTGATAACAAAGTTCTGCCAGGTGTCGAAGGCCCTGCTTCCCTTGGGATGCCATGTAAATAGCCGACATGAGTGCGATTAGGCCTACCGACGTGCAGATATTGGAGGTCGCCCGCTCGCGCCGGATATGTTGTTCGCGAGTCTGAAGCGTCAGGACGTACCCGGTGCGGCCCTCGGTGTCGATAGTCTCACCGACGATGCGCCCAGGCATTTGCCGCAGAAACTCTCGGCTGTCCTTGCAGGCGAATACTCCGACGTACGGTCCGCCATAGGACGGTGATACGCCGAGTGTTTGGGCCTCCGCCACGACGATATCGGCATCGTAGTCGCCCGGCGGCTTGAGCATCCCAAGGGACGCCAGGTCCACCGAGACTATGAGGAGAGCGCCTTGCTTGTGAGCGCGGTCGGACAGCGATTGCAGGTCCTCGAGATAGCCGAAGAAGTTGGGTTGCTGGACGATCACGCAGGCGGTGTCGTCAGGTAGGTCTAACTGGCCTGGGCTGATTATGTCGATAGGAAGCTCGTGCCCTTGAGTATAGGTACGTACAACGTCCTGGTAGTTGGGCGAGACACTGTCGAGCATGACGATGCGGTCGCGCTTGGTGATACGGGCTGCCATCATCGCTGCCTCAGCCAGAGACGTAGCGCACTCATACATGCCGGAGTTAGCCACATCCATACCGGTCAATTGGCAGATGAGGGTCTGGAACTCGTAATGAGCCTGGAGTGTCCCCTGAGACACCTCTGGCTGGTAGGGCGTATATGAGGTGAGAAACTCACCCCGCATAGCCAATGCACGGACGATTGCAGGCACGTGATGCCTGTATGACCCAGCGCCGAGAAAGCAGGCGTAATCGCCTGGTGTCGCGTTCTGTGCGGCGAGTGCCCCCATCTCCTGTCGCAGCTCGAATTCCGAGAGCGGCTCTGGGATATCAAGGCCAGGAAATCGAAACTCTTTGGGAATATCGTCAAATAGTTCGGCGGCGGACTCAACACCTATTGCCGTCAGCATCGCCTCCCTATCGGAATCGGTGTTCGGCGAGAAATGGGAGGTGAATGTGGTGGTCATGTATCTGATCGTGTCCTGTAGCTCACCCACACTCTAACTCTCCCCCGTCAAGGGGGAGAGGACAACAAAGGTCTCGTTTAACAAAAAACGGGAACTACGGTAAGGTTTCTTATCCCTTCCCCCTTTGCGGGGGAAGGTTAGGATGGGGGTGTCGCTTGTACTATGTCGAGTTCACTAATAATCGAAAATTTGCCTACTGAGTCTTCAAAAACTCCTCATATTCGGCGGATGACATGAGACCATCCAATTGCGTTGAATCGCTTAACTCGACCTTAATCATCCAGCCGTCTTCGTAGGTCGAGTCGTTGACCACCTCCGGCGTATCCGCAAGCTGCTCGTTGCGCTCGATGACCGTGCCGCTAACCGGAGAGTAGAGCTCACTAACGGCCTTGACCGACTCGATCTCGCCGAACTGGCCTGCAGATGTTACTTCGCTGCCGACCTCCGGCAACTCGACGAAGACCACGTCACCCAACTCTTCGGCAGCATAGGTGGTAATGCCAATCACCACAACAGTGTCCGACTCGACGCGCACCCACTCGTGTTCCTTCGTGTACTTCAAGTCAGCCGGATAGCTCATGATCTTCTCCGTGAATAGAAGGGCAGGGTGGTGACCACCGCCTTGGTGCTGCGGCCTCGTACATCGATGTAAACGGTCGTGCCGGGGGCCGAAAAGCCGATTGGAAGATAGCCCAAGCCGATATTCTTGTCAAGCGTAGGAGAGACGCTGCCGCTGGTCACCTCGCCGATTTTCTTGTCCCCATCAGTGATGCCGTGCCCGTGCCGAGGGATGCCGCGTCCGACCATATCGAACGGAACTAGCTTCCGTTCCGGACCAAGATCCCGAATGGCTCGCAGCGTTTCGCCCGGCAGGTAACCGTCGCGGTCAGGATCGACGAATTTTTCCAGGCCCGCCTCGTAGGGGTTCACAGACGTGTCCATGTCGTTGCCGTGTAAGAGCAGCCCGGCTTCCAATCTGAGCACATCACGGGAGCCGAGGCCGCATGGCGTTGCTCCAGCGTCGACTAGAGAATTCCAAATGGCGACAACGGTGTCTGTAGACGGCATGATCTCGAAGCCGTCCTCGCCGGTGTAACCAGTCCGCGCGGCAAGTACCTTTTCGCCACCAATGTCGATAGAAACGATTCTGAATGGCCGTATTTTCGAGAGATCGTCATCGGTGAGCTTGGAAAGTGTGGCGATGGCAGTTGGGCCCTGGACGGCGATCATTGCCAGTCGGTCGGTCGCGTCGTCAATCTCGACCGAGCCGTCGGTTGGCGCCCATTTCGTGAGCCATTTGGCGATGACATCCCGGTTTCCCGCGTTCGGGATGAACAAATATCGGTTGTCCCCGAGGCGGTACGCGATGTTGTCGTCGATGATGCCGCCGTTTTCATCGCAGGTCACGCCGTATTTTGCGCGCCCGACACGGAGCGTTGTAACGTCGGCGCTGAATATGCTACTTAGGAACGCGCCTGCTCCGGACCTGCTGATGAAGACCCTGCCCATGTGAGACACGTCGAAGATGCCAGTGCTGCCGCGAACGGCTTTCGCCTCATCAAGGATGCTGCTGTATTGCACGGGCATGTCCCAGCCGGAGAATGCCACCATGCGCCCGCCGGTTGAGACGTGAGTTTCGTGAAGTGGGGTTTCAAGGAGTTGGGTCATAGAGTTGAAGTTTTTTGTGTTATAAAAATATCAGTTACCCTCTCCCCTGAAGAGAGAGACGCCGACGGGACGGAGAGGTGAGCAACAATGGTTATGCGTGGCCGATGTTTTCGACGATGGCATAGCCGAGCATGATGGTGAGCACCAACCCGCTGAGCAGGACCACGGCGAGATTCCAAGTCCTGGGTGTCATTGCTATCGTGCTGACAAAAGTCCCGCCTTCTTTACGAACGTGAATACCGAGCAGAGCGTAGATATTGAGGGCAAGGGCGGCGGTCAGGCCTCCGAGAAAGACGATGGGCGATATCAGGTTCATCGTCGGGCTGGACATCCAGTCCATGAACGGCATGAATAGCGTGATGCCGAGGTAGTGCTCTTGTACCGCTATGGTGAGAAACGCGAGCGGCGACGCCAGCAGCACAAAACCGATGAGCGCTGACCAGTCTTGATGAATTCGGGGAAGTGCTACCGTCATTTCGCTACTCCTCTGATGCTTCCTTGAATTTTCGTATCGCCTCGGTATGGTCAGAGGGCGTCGCAAGCCCAGCATTCATTGTATTCAGTGATAGGTGTGTTACGCCAGTGCTTTGCCACTCGGGGATGGCGTCAGCGAGTTCGGTAACCGACGAACGCCCATAGCCCAACACCTTTTCGAAGCCCATCATCGACGGATCACGCCCAGCTTCTTGAGTGTAGGAGCGTACCTTATCCATAGCAGAGGTGATTGGTTCCGACGGCGCGGTACCGCCTCCAGCGATAATCCAGCCGTCGCCCATCCTGCCGATGCGACGCAGCAAGCGGTCGTCGTATCCGCCAAACCAGATTGGAATGGGCCGCTGGACAGGCAGTGGATTGATACCAGCGTCAGTAATCGTGTGCCAACGGCCATTGAAGGTAACCAGCTCGTTGGTCCATAGCGCCCGCATCACTTCGATCTGCTCCTCAGAACGCTTGCCCCTATTAGAAAAATCCTCGCCGAGCGCTTCGTACTCGACATAGTTCCAGCCGATGCCGATACCGAGTCGGAGTCGCCCACCAGACAGCACGTCAACCTCTGCGGCCTGCTTCGCGACGAGAGCAGTCTGCCGCTGGGGGAGGATCAAGATGCCCGTCACGAGTTCGAGCGTTTTTGTCAGACCAGCCAGGTATCCAAACAACACGAACGGCTCATGAAACATGTCGTTATGGCGGTACGGGCCATTCAAGCCGCTGTGGGTCTCGCGGTTTGCGCCCAGAACATGATCGTAGATGAGAAGGTGATCGTATCCGAGAGCCTCAGCAGCCTGCGCATAGTCACGGATGACAATGGGGTCGTTACCGATCTCAAGTTGTGGAAACACTACTCCCAGGCGCAAACGCTCGCTCCTTGAATGGGTATCCAAGGCATTATACGTGACCGCCATATGGCTTGCTACGTTGCGTCAATAGTAAATGTTACCGAAGAGGATACGTTGCCTCATCTCTGAGTGTTACAGATGACGTAGGACTGCTTCTCTTTGTCTACCTGATCCTGGTCATTGGAGTAGACGTTTCATCCGCCGGACTTCGTCGACTTGTGCGATAGCGCCAGGCACCGGCCACCTGATTCTCAGCATCGGAAGGCCGTAGCCAGTTGATAGACGGGTTGCGCGCGACTATCATAGCCATGTCCCGCACGGCTTCGATCAAGCAAATTCGTGCGACCCTGCTAACACCATGCTCCGATGGACGTTAGAAAAATCGAGAGAGACTCGCGTGGATCGAAAAAATCCTCACGAGCAGAAATTCACTGAGCAATCGACTATCTCATGGACCTACTCGTAGCATGAAACAACTCTCGCTAACAAGAGTGATCGTTCGGCGCATCGTCGACGACTGGAAATTACTCTTGACCGTGTTCATCGGCATCGTAATCGCCACGGTCATTGGTGCCGCTACACCCATATACCTGAATTCCCTTGATCAGCTTTCATTCAACGCGGCACTCGACCGCATCGAAGAGCCCAAGATCGACATCCTCGGGGCTGAGGTCGTGGCGAGTCGCCAGTCCATCGACGCTGCCGACAAAGTCATTACCGACGCCATCGCCGAGCACATCTCCGAGGTGTACGCAGGCCACGAGCGGTTCATCAAAAGCAACGTCGCGATAGTAGGCACCCCTAACCTTCCTCTACCAGAGGGCAATGGAGAAGGAGTGCTGGTTTCGACAGGCTACCTGCAGCACCTGTCGAATCTACCCCGATACGCCGAGTTCATAGAAGGTCGTGTGGCCGCTGGCGCAGTTAGCAGTTCGGCCTTTGGCGCGAAGATCGAGGCGGTCGTTACGTCCCAGATGGCGCAGCGCTACGATCTGAAAATCGACGACGATGTCTTTCTCTCGTCGGAACTCATCAGCCAAAGGGTGGCACCGGGTGAAGCCGCGGACGGTGAGGATACCGATTTGGACGAGGCCTTGGCAGCAGTCCCACCGCCCGTCTCTGCGGGCCCCCCATCTTTGACTGTCACGATAGTCGGTATTTTCGACCCATTGGACCCGGATGATCGAGTATGGGGGCGGGAAAGGCAAGCGCTCGAACCACCTGCCATCGACACTCCGGCACCTTTCCTGACCCAACAGCGCCCGGGTGAAACTCCACTTGTGATGTTCACCGACGAGAGGGCCATGCGAATCGCCCTCCAGGACTTGATCGAAGAGACTACATTCCTCGGTCAGGAAACCTACGTCAAGGGCGCGCCGATGTTGGTGGATACGCCGAGTGCCGAACTTCCCGTCAGCGCTGGACAAGGCATCATTATCCGGCTCGGCTTCCTAACCTCGTTGACGAATATCGTAGACCACATCGTATTTGAACAAGGGCAGATGCCCGGCACCGAGATTGGACGGGGACCGCGCGGCCCGATCATCGAAGCTATGGCAATCCGAGGAATCAGTTCCCGTACAGAAGCAGAGATCGGAGATGTGTTTGAGTTTTCGCCCGAGCTAGGCCAACGGGAGATCATCACTGCCCGTATCACCGGCTTTTTCGAAGAGGACGACAAGGAGTCTGAATACTGGAAAGCGGCGGGTATAGTACTCAGTCTAAATCCGCAGCAACAGGACACACCGTTCCTGGTCGTCTCGGACGACGGTCTTTCGACCGTGCCAGTCGTTGTCCAGCCCGAAGTGCTGGCACAGGTGCTTGCGGACACGTATCCGGGGGCCATAGTCAGGCCGCAATGGGTGGTAAGTATAGACCCAGAAAAGCTCAAGGAATGGACTGCTGCACAGGCCAGGGAGCGGTTCAGCGCCTTCTCTGACGCGATCACCACAGAGCTTCCCGACGCTAGGCCAGGCACTGAATTTGTCGAGAATCTGACTCAATCGGGCGAGTTGCGAAATTTCTTTTCCAAGATACCGATGCTATTACTTTTGACAGTCATCTTGCTGACAGTACTGTTTTTCCTCGGCATCCTTGTGTCGTACCTAACGCTGAGCAGGGAGAATGATTCGTCCCTGTTGAAAACCCTCGGCGCGACGATCATACAACTGACTCGTATATATACGACCGAGGGCCTGGTGATGGTTGTGGTCGCTGTGATAGTTGCTCCATTACTGGCATACGGCATGGTCGCCGTCTCCGGGGTGCTGCCGTTCTTCGAAGAGATGAACAGCGGCAATCTCATGCCAGTTCGGCTCTCTCCCACACCCTTCATTATCTCGTTGGCAGTTGGGCTACTCTGTCTCGCGATTTTCGTTGTGCCGAACGTGCTGAGCGCGCAGGGTGGCGTGCTGGTACGCAGACTTCAGGCATCACGCCCATCCGACTTGCCTTTCCTACAGCGATATAACATTGACATCGCGATCCTCGTCCTAGGCGGTCTGATTTTCTGGGAGCTACAAAAACGGGGGCAGTTCGTATCCAGCGGCCTCTTTGAGAAGACTGAGATTAACGAGGCGTTGCTCGTTGCTCCAGTACTGTTCTTAATCGTTGTAACGCTGGTGTTCATGCGCTTCTTCCCGATGATCGTAAGGTACGTCAGTGGCGAATCGATAAAAATAGTCAACCTGTTGGCGGTTGCTTCGACGGTCACGGCCGCTGTGGGGGTGTACTGGCGGGAACGTGGCAACGAAACGACCGATTGGCTGGTACCGATCGCCTGCGCTGGGGGCGTTTTGTTGGCCTATTGGCTCACCAGACGGAACTGGGATAACCGACGTGGGCGATTCATTGGCTTTGCCGTACAGGCAATGTTGGTCGTCGGATTTATCCTGCTTCGCCTGCTGGCCTCTGGGGACTTTTTGGTGCTTCCAACTGTTGGACTGATGGCCGTCGTGCCGGCACAGATCGTCTTCATGCTATTCGTGGGAATCAGCCGCGTCACGCCGGTCTGGTTGGAGATCGGCCTGTTCCATATGTCACGCAACCCAATGCAGTACACCTGGCTTATTTTGTTACTAGTGCTAGCGACCGGCCTTGGTATCCTGGCGACAACCGTTGGCGGCACGCTTGAGCGTAGCCAGATCGAGCGTGTGCTCTTCGAAGAGGGGGCCGATCTCCGGGTGACCGCATCGCTGCTAGCCACGGGGGGCGTACCAGAGGTCTATCGGAAGTCCCAAGAACTCGATGATGTTGAGAACGTCGTTATTGGTTATCGCGAACGGGCACAAACAGGTGGTTCGAGCGTCGAGGTGCTTGCCGTGGATACCGAGCGGTTTGCCGACGTCGCCTGGTATCGCGACGACTTCTCCGACAGTTCACTTGCCGAGGTGATGGAGAAGATCAAACCCGAAGAGTCAACCGGTAGGATCAAGCTGCCTGACGGAGCGAACGGTATAGGCATGTGGATAAAACCTGATCCGTTTATTCCTGAACTCGATTTGTACGTACAACTTGAAGATGAATCGGGCGTCCTTCAAACGGTGTTCCTCAACAGGCTGCGGAACGACGACTGGCAGTTTGTAATCGGCAATATTCCCGACGACATTAGTCCGCCTTGGTCGCTTGCGTCCATTCAGATGTTCGAGCCAGGCTCCGACAATCAAGCGGGCTTGTCGGGGGTGCCGGTCACATCTGGGACGCTGTACATCGATGACATCATCGCGACGGTCGGTTTCGAAAACGAGGAGGTCGTTTTGGACGACTTCGAGGGTGACGAGCTGCTATGGGAGCCGATACTAACGACCGCCGCATCGACCGAGAATGCCACGATCACTACAACTGAAGTCCGGAACGGGTCGAGAGCAGTTGCGTACTCGTTCAGCGGGCAGACCTCGGAGGGTCTGCGAGGATTCTATCCCACCGCGTCGCCTGGGCCGATACCAGCGGTCATAAGTTCGTCTTTAGTCCGAGACGGGCGAAACATAGGCGATACCTTCATTACAAGGGTCGACCATCGGTGGATACCAATGAAGGTCGTGGAAATCGTCGACTTCTTCCCGACCCACAATCCCTCGCAGGGCGGACTTGTTATCACCGACCTGACAAGCCTCGTCGAACGCTCCAACGTGCTGCTTGAACACCTCAAGATAAGGCCGGTGGACCTCTACTATGATCTGAAACCTGGCTCGCATGAGCGGGTCGGCGAGGCAATCCTTGAAATCCTCGGTCCGCAGGGTGGCTCCGTCCGCGATGGGCAAGGAAGGCTTGAAGCCTTGCAGATAAACCCCTTTGTGGCGGCAGGTTGGAAGCCGATGACGATATTGTCGCCCTTGATCGCCGTATTTGCTGCGGCCGTTGGATACGTAACTTACCTGCTGCTCTTTGCCAAGCGGAGTGGCCCTGAGATCGGCTCGCTCCGTACGCTCGGCCTTTCGCGGAGACAGCTTCTTAGCCTGTTGGGATTCGAGCACCTCGCCGTCGCGGCCATCGGCATCGGCCTCGGCACCTGGGCCGGATTCCAGATGAGCCGCCTAACGATTTCACCATTAGCTATCACTGAGACCGGGGACCCAATTGCGCCGCCGTTTATTTTAACGACAGACTGGCCGATCATGGGCACTACGTATGTAGCGCTGGGCCTGCTGTTCATAGGCGCTCTCATCATTCTCAATAGAGGTGTCGGTCAACTAGACTTGCGGGCCATTTCCCGCTTCGGAGAGTAACGAGGAGAAACGACAAAAAGCTCCCTCGCCCCCTGGGAGAGGGCCGGGGTGAGGGTTCCCCTCTCCTCAATCGAAGTAGACGATGAATAAGAAAAAGCTAAACGAACGACTGAACATAATTGCGTACGGGATAATCTCGGCGTGGCAGCTCGTCGCCAAGCGCACACTCGCGCACTGGCGGCTGCTTTCGTATGTCTTGATCGGGGTTGTGCTGGCATCCACAATCCTGTCGGGCACCGTTATCTACTTCGAGGCGCTTCGCGAGTTGGCGCTGAAAAATTCCCTGGAAAAGCGAACGACTGAGCAACTCGATATCGCCGTGCGGGCCAGCCGAGGGCCGACCGATAACGAGGAATATGCGAAAGTCAGCACCGTCGTCGAACCTTTGATCGACCGGCACGTCACCTGGATGCTGCGCGACCGTATTCATGCGGGGAGGACGCCAACTTTCTTCCTGGGCACTCCGGGTAGTGAAGCTGAGATCAAGGACGGTAACGACCGGACATTCTTCGCGTTCATCGAGGACTTGGACCAGCGCGTGCCGTTTGACACGGGAGTTCAGCCTGGAATCGCTGTCCCCGTGGGGCCAGACCAACCCTTGGAACTGGAGGCGCTCATTTCCAGTGAAGGTCATGACGAGTTCGGCGCACGGGTCGGAGACCGGTTCGTAGCCGTCCCGTCGTTCTCGTCCGACATCCCGCAGGTCAACGTCACTATCACCGGAATCTTCGATCCAGATACGGCTGACGACAGCGAGTTTGTCTACTTTAAGGAAGAAATCCTCCAGTCGAGGACGGGTGCAACCGACCTGCGTCTGATGCCGTTCTTCATATCGCGGCAATCGTTCCTGGAGGTTCTCGGCCCGTCTATCGGGAGTATGAGCAGCACCTATTTGTGGTTCCTGAAAACCGACCCGAGCCTCGTGAACGCGGACAACGCAGCACTCACTGTCGCCAACGTACGCGTGATGACCAGTCGTGCGGCGGCAGCACTCCAGGTGTATTCCCAGACTACGCAGCTTGACGACGCTCTAATCGAATACGATCAGCGCCTGTTCTTTACCAAGTTGCCGATGTTCATCGTACTCATCCTCATTGCTCTGGTTATCCTGTACTACGTCGCCACGATGTCCTCGCTCGTTATCGAAAACCAGCGGTCGGAGATCGCATTGTTCCGCAGCCGTGGCTCGAACTCGTCGCAGGTGCTTACGGTCTTCGTTCTGGAAGGGGCAACTATCGCGCTCTTGGCGATAATAGTCGCGCCAGTTCTGGCGGCAATCACCATCAGCCTCCTTGGACTCACTCCCGCGTTCTCTGGTCTGACCGGCGGGTCACTGCTGTCGGTCGAGATATCGCCGAGCGCGTATACCCTGAGCGCCATCGGCGGAATACTGAGCTTTGTTGCGCTTCTCTTGCCCGCCATCCAAGCGGCGCGGTTCGGTATCACCCAGCAGCGACAGCAGTCATCCCGACCATCGGTGCTGCCCGCCTTCCAACGGTACTACCTCGACGTGCTGCTGCTCATCGTCTCGATAGTCCTCTTCCGTCAACTCACGGAGCAAGGATCGGTCGTCGCCCGCGACGTGCTGGGACAGACAACCGCCGATGAACTTCTGCTCGCGGTACCGGGACTCATCCTCGTCGCTTCGGCGATGGTGCTGCTTCGCCTGTTCCCATTGTCGATGAACCTGATCAGCAAACTGTTCGCACGCGTCCTGCCCGCCGCGCCAGCCATGACTGTGTGGCAAATGTCGCGGGAGCCCACGCATTACGCTCGACTATCCTTACTTTTGATTCTGACTGCGGGTCTCGGTATCTTTGCTTCGAGCTTCAGCACGACTCTCGAACGCAGCTTCGAGGAGCGCATCCTACATGTCACGGGCACCGACGTCCGACTCTCTGGAGTCAATCAATCCTCCGTATCTGCCGAGACGACGCTCATTTCTGACGGGAAGTTCGTTGCGGAGACCGCCTACGAGCAAATACCTGGCGTCGATGCTGTAAGCGCCGTCCTACGACGGGCTGGACGTGACCTTACTAATCAGCAAGGTGGTTCACTCGAACTGATCGCATTGAACAGCACCAACTTCGATGATGTAGCCTGGTTCCGCGACGACTTTTCCGAAAAGTCCCTGCCAGATCTTTTGGCGAGCATTGCCGCCGAGGAGTCGGTGCTTTCAAGCGGCGGCATCGAGATTCCTGCTGATTCGGTCACGATCGGCGCGAGAGTAAGGCCCGACAGGATGGCACCTACCATCCGTGTCATCGCCCGCCTCACCAACGCCATCGACCAGCAGGCGAGCTATCCCCTCGGTTTTCTAAGAACGAGCGACTGGCTGGAATTGGACGTTCCATTGGCGCAGCCGGGACGTGAAGAGTTCCTCGCAAACGGGCCGCTTCGCCTGAACTCCTTGTACATAGAGCAGGCCAACATCAACGTCTCGCTCAAGCCAGGTTCGGTGCTCATCGACGCAGTCCGCGTTACGACGAGCGCAGGCGAAACGGTGCCGCTCGATCAGTTCGACTCCACCGAATCCTGGGCCTTGCTCAAGACCACCGAGGACTCACTTACCGACAAGTTGCAGCCATCAGCGGAGGTCTTAGATGACGTCATAGGCGCGGCGCTGTTCACATGGGCCAGGGGAGAGGCGCTGACTCCGAGGGGAATCTTCGTCGGCGACGAAGCGCAGCCGATCCGCGTTATCGCCAGTCAAGCGTTCCTCGATCAGGAGGCCCATAAGGTTGGCGACGAGTTCGAAATTTCGGTGGACCGAGCACGAATACCAGTCACCATCGTTGGCACCGTCGAACTGTTTCCCTCAATAAGTTCCGACCTTAAAAGGTACTTGATCGCCGACCTCGCGGCCCTCAACGCGTTTACGACGAGTGGCGTTACTGACCAACCGTTCGCACCCGACGAGCTATGGATATCGTCGTCCACGACTGGCACCGCCCGCCAGGAGATGTTGGACAATCTGAAGTCCGTCCAGGGCTTCGATTCAGTAGCAGTCCTCGACCGAGCCGAGCGCTTTCAGGCCAACGACGCGACGGTTGATCCCCTTGTGGACGCGGGCTGGCGTGCCCTGTTGTTCATCGCCTTCGCCGCCGTGTTAGTCCTGAGTTGCCTTGGCTTCCTCGTACACGTCTACTCGTCATTCCGCAGTCGGCAGATACAGTTCGCTCTCATGCGAACAATCGGCCTGTCTGGCGGTCAGTTGACTGCCATGATGTGGCTGGAACAATTCTTGGTCATCGCCGTCGGACTCGCCCTTGGCACGTGGATGGGCAGCAGGCTCGGCGCGACCATCATGCCCTTCCTCGGCCACGACGACTTCGGCGGCAAGGTAATCCCGCCCTTCGTCATGGTCATCGACTGGCCAGCGCTCCTCGCGACCTACGCTGCCATGCTCGCCGTCTTTGCCGTCATCACCCTCGGGCTCATCATGCTGATCCGGCGGATATCGCTGTCCCGCACGCTACGCTTGGGTGAGCAGGGGTAGTCGCGCGAACCCTCCATCCCTCTCTTACATCTGATAAGTTGTAAATACAACCATGGGAGGGGCAAATATGGCCTTGGACAAGAATAGGACGGCAGTGTTGATTATCGACCCGCAGAACGACTTTCTGTCGGAGAAAGGCGTCGTGTGGGATCTCGTCGGGGCAATCGTAGAGGAGAACCAGGTCGTGCCGCACCTGGTTGCCATCCGTGAGGCGGCGAAGGAGGCGGGTTTCCCCGTCGTGTACTCACCGCACTTCTACAACGATCAAGAGTACTCCGATTGGAAGCATCTGAACCCCATCGACAGCCTTATGTTCGAGCGCAAGATGTTCCATTCCGGCAAGTGGGGTGCCGACTGGCTTCCAGAGCTAGCCCCCGACGACAACACCTTCGTGGTGTCGCCGCATAAGGGACTCAGTGGCTTCTGGTCGAACGATATTGGCATCCAGCTTCGACAGCGCAACGTCGATACCATCGTTCTCGCCGGTATGTCGGCAAACCTCTGCGTCGAGTCGCACCTGCGCGACGCGGTGGAGAATGGCTTCGAGGTCATCGTGATCAAGGACGCGACCGCCGGGCCTGGTCCCGAGGCGACGCAGGCCGCGTACGTTAATTACAGCCTCATCGCCACCGAAGTGACGACCACCGACGATATCGTCGACCGACTGAAAGCAGCGTAAGAGGGGTTTTGGGTGCCGGGTATCGGGTTAGACTCCCACCGCCCGGCACCTGATATTCTTACCGACACCAGAAACCTTTCCGCAGGAACCCTCTTGACCCAAACACAACCCAAGCCCCGCATCAAGCCCCGCCACGACTCAGTCTTCTACGAGTTGACGCGCAGCATGTGTCCGGTCTGCAAAAAAATCATCGACGCGCAGATTCACCTGAAGGACAACAAGGTGATGATGCGGAAGCGCTGCCCGGAGCACGGCTGGTTCGAGGCGCTGATGTCGTCCGACGCCGAGGGCTACGTCAGCAACTTGGTCTACAACAAGCCGGGTGACATTCCATTCGAGTTCGCCACCGAGGTCAAGGACGGCTGCCCCTACGACTGCGGCCTCTGTCCTGAGCACAAGCAGCACACCTGCCTGGCGCTCATCGAGGTCAACACGGGCTGCAACTTGGCGTGCCCGACATGCTTTGCCAACGCCGGGACCGGCTACAACATCACACTCGACGAGTGCGAGACGATGTTGGATGCCTTCATTCGTGCAGAGGGAGACCCAGAAGTCCTGCAGTTCAGCGGCGGCGAGCCGACCCTGCACCCGCAACTGTTCGACATGATCCGCATGGCCAAGGACAAGGGCATCAAGCATGTGATGGTCAACACCAACGGCCTGCGGATTGCTCAGGACGAGCACTGGGCGCACCAGTTGGGTGAACTGCGCCCAATGATTTACCTGCAATTCGACGGCTTCGACGATTTTACCTACACGGCACTGCGAGGAGAAAAACTCCTCTACGTGAAGATGAAGGCGCTCGACCGCCTGGCCGAGATGGACTTGCATACCATCCTGGTGGCCGCCGTCGAGCGTGATGTGAACGAGCACGAGATCGGCAAGCTGGTGCAGTTCGGCCTCGACCATCCGGCGGTGCGCGGCGTCAACATCCAGCCGGTGACTCACACGGGTAGGCACCCCGACTTCGACCCCACGAATCGGGGAACAATCCCAGAAGTCATCGAGAGGCTGGCGGAGCAGTCCGACGGTAAGTGGCTCAAGAGCGACTTCGTGCCGGTGCCCTGCTGTCATCCGGCGTGTCAGTCGGTGACCTACGCCTACGTCGACGGCGACGAGGTCACACCCCTGCCGAGGCTGATCAACGTCGAGGACTACCTCGATTACATCACCAACCGCTCGTGGCCCGACCCGTCGGAGGAGGTGCAGGCGGCCCTCGAAGCGCTGTGGTCGTCGAGCGCCGTGCCCGGCTCGGAGTCGCTGGCCCACCAGTTCACCTGCACCGGCTGCAACATCGACGTATCACTCGACAACGAGCACCTGGCGAAAAAGATATTCGCCGTCAGCATCAAAGACTTCATGGACCCCTACACCTTCGACATCAAAAAACTCATGAAGTGCTGCGTCAGCGTCCTCACTCCCGATGGCCGCTCGATTCCCTTCTGCTCCTACAACAACGTAGGCTACCGCGAGGAAATCCGCGATGAGATGATGAAGGATAGGGCGCGGAAACGGATTGAGTTGACTCGGACCAGGGTCTGACTGACTCTAGTCGTTGATTCCGGCTGTCTGACCATCCATACTTAGTTTATGGACATCAACTCTCTTCCAAAGGCATGCGTGATATTGGGTGCTGGTGCAAGCCACGATGCAGTCAATCAAGGATCCCGAATTCGCGACGCCCGGTGGCGGCCTCCTTTAGCCAAGTCGCTGTTCGATATCCAGGGCAATCCTTATTACGCTACGATCCTCGACCGATACCCGGACGCTAGCTATCTTGCGCAGATACTCGAGCCTAGGCTTTCTGATGACAACACAGTCGGAATGGAAGCTGAACTGAGAAGGTTGGCCGACCACAGTAGCCCAATAATCAGGCAGAAGTTCAAGTTCGTCTTGCCATATATTCGTGACGTGATTTTGGAATGTACTCTTAACTATGCAGATATGCCGGGTAGTTACGTACAACTGGTAAATATGTTTCTTGCAGATCACCCCCATCATCTACTCTTCATAAACCTCAACTATGATGACTTTCTGGAAAAAGCTCTGAACCGTTTCGACACACGAACATATCACTTCAAGGGGCCTGGCAACTATACCGACCCGTCGATGCAGGCCAAAGTGCTAAAACTTCATGGCTCCGTAGATTGGATAGTTCGCGTTGCTCCAGATCGCGAGAACGACTGAATGGAGGATGTCTCTTATTTCCACATAGAAAGCGGAGAAGCAAAGGACGACGTAATCGTAGGACACAGGCAATCGTCTCAGTTCAGCAAACATGAGTCTGGCAACAAACATTCACACTACTACCCTTTGATCACAGCGCCACTTGCAGGCAAGACATTGGACGAGACGGTGTCGTTTCGAGCACACCGTAATACCGCGGTCGAGTTTCTAAACGATTGTCACAAATTCCTTATTGTCGGCACCAGTGGCTTGGATGACGACTTGTTTGAGCTACTGAACCTAGGGTCGATTCCGGGACGTACCTTGGTCCATGTTGTTGACCGTGGGAAGGCCGCAGTTACCCTGAATCGATTCACAAGCAAAGTCGATCAGCTGAAGTTTCGCAGCGCGCATCGCAAGCCCGTAGAGTTCAATCATGGATTCAAGGAGTATATGAACAGCGATCAGTTTGAAGAGTTCGCCCGGGCGACAATGTAGTCTACATGGTCGAACTCGTAAGACGTCCACATTCGCGCTCTACCCTCAACACCTGCTGCGCCGTCTCGTACGGGCACCCGCTGGCGCGGTGGCTGCTGGGCGACTCGTTTCATCCGGGCGGGCTTGGGCTGACGGAGCGGCTCGCCGCCAAGATGGGCATCGGGGCTACGCAAAAAATCCTGGACATCGGCTCGGGGCTCGGGACTACGACAGTACACCTCGCGAAAACCCTCGGTTGTCACGTCACCGGCGTCACCCTCGAACCCGAGGGTTTTCGTATAGGGCGTGATCGTGCTGAGCAGGCTGGTGTCAGTCACCTCGTCGACTTCGTCGAGGGAGACGCGCTGACTGCCGACCTCTCGCAAAAAACCTTCGATCATGTTGTCATCGAGTGCGTGCTATCCATCCTGCCGGACAAGCGAGCTGCCTTGGAGAGAATCCGCTCATTGCTCGCAAATGGCGGCACCCTCGGCATGACCGACGTGACGGTCAACGGCCCGCTGCCGTCGGAACTTCGCGGTCTGACGGCGACGGCCGGGTGTATTGGCGGTGCCGTGTCGATGCAGGAATATCAGTCGCTACTCGAAGACACCGGCTTCGCTGTCGAGGTCATCGAGGACTGCCGCGCGGAGGCACAGGCGTTTATGCGCGACATCACCGGCAAGCTCATGATGACCGAGATCGCAGTGAAGCTCGGCAAAATCGACGTGGACGCTACGGTTATAGACGAAGCCAAACGAGTCATGGCATCGGTGCGAGAATTGGTCGACGACGGCGCGATTGGCTACGGCATGATCGTCGCGCGGAAATAGTCTGGTTACAAATAACTTGCTTGGCGGCTTCGCCCTTCGACAAGCTCAGGACGAACGAATTATGAACTCTCTTGACCCTTCTTATCCCCTCTCCCCTGGAGGGAGAGGGTTAGGGTGAAGGCGCTGATCCGCGAGCCACTTTGGTATGAGAGAATTCGTCTCTTTAGAAGGAGCTAAGAAGACGCCAACAGTCTTCAAAACCGCAGACTCTTAAACCGCCGCACCCTCGTACCCCGGGGCGCGGATGCAGGCTACCCAGTGGCTCGGGCTGACTTCGCGGAGTTCCGGCATGCCGTCCTTGCACTGGTCGATCATGATGGGGCAGCGGGTGTGGAAGACACAGCCCTCAGGCGGGTTCGACGGGCTCGGTAGCTCGCCTCGGAGGATGACGCGCTCGCGTTGTTCTTCCAAGTCCGGGTCGGGGATGGGGATGGCCGACAAGAGCGCCCTCGTGTAGGGGTGCAACGGGTTCTCGTAAAGCTCGCGGCGGTCGGCGATCTCGACAATGTGGCCCAGGTACATGACCGCCACCCTGTCGCTAATGTGCCGTACCACCGAAAGGTCGTGGGCGATGAACAGGTAGGTGAGTTGCAGCGTTTCTTTGAGTTCTTCCAAGAGGTTGATGATCTGAGCCTGGATGGACACGTCGAGGGCCGATACCGGCTCATCGCAAACGATGAAGTCGGGATTGACCGCCAGCGCCCGCGCGATGCCGATGCGTTGACGCTGGCCACCGGAGAACTCGTGCGGGTAGCGGTCGGCCATGAATGGGTTCAGGCCAACCAAGCCAAGCAGTTCTGCTACTCGGTCCTCGTACTCGCCCTTGCCCTCGGTCAGTTTGTGAACGGTGAGAGGTTCGCCGACGATATCGCCGCAAGTCATGCGTGGGTTCAATGACCCGTAGGGGTCCTGGAAGATCACCTGCATCCTGCGGCGAATGGGCCGCAACTCTTTGTTACTAAGGTCGTTCAGCCGCTGCCCATCGTAATAGATGTCGCCCGATGTCTGATTTTGCAGTTGGAGAATGACCCTGCCCAGGGTCGTCTTGCCGCTGCCGCTCTCGCCGACCAGGCCCAGCACCTCGCCCTTGTTAATAGTCAGCGAAACGTTGTCGACGGCCTTGACCTCGGCGATCTTGCGCTGGAATAAGACGCCGGATGTGACAGGGAAGTACATACTGACGTCCCTGACTTCGAGCAATGGTTTGCCCGTGCGGTTGCGGCTGCCGTTGGACTCGACCATTGTCAGCCTCCCGCCACAACGGGCGCTGCCACGAGGTCGGGTATCTCCTCAGAGCGCCAGCAGGCCGAGTAATGAGGGGGCGTGACGCCTTCCACCTGCGTGGGTTTCGGCGTCTCGGTGACACACTTCTCGATGGCGTACCGGCACCGGGGGGCGAACTTGCAGCCCTCACCAAGGCCAATGAGGTTGGGTGGCAGGCCATCGATGGGCTGCAGCCTACCACCTTCCCGCTCGTCCAAGCGGGGCACCGAGCGCAACAGGCCCAGCGTGTACGGGTGGCGAGGGTTGTAGTAGATCTGGCGCGACGTGCCCTCTTCGATGATGCTACCCGCGTACATGACGATGACCCGTTTGGCGTATCGTGCGACGACACCGAGGTTGTGGGTGATGATGATCATGGCGGTGCCCAGTTCGGTCGACAACCGCTGCATCAGTTCGAGAATCTGTGCCTGAATAGTCACGTCGAGGGCAGTAGTCGGCTCGTCGGCGACGATGAGTCTCGGATTACAGCTAATCGCCATGGCGATCATAACGCGCTGCCTCATTCCGCCGCTCATCTGGTGCGGGTAGTCCTTCAACCGCTGCTCGGCGTCGGGAATGCCGACCATTTCGAGAAGCTCACGGGCACGTTCGTTGGCAGCGGTTGCACTCATATTCAGGTGGAGTTCGAGCGTCTCTGTAAGTTGACGTCCGACCGTCAGCACTGGGTTCAGGGACGACATCGGCTCCTGGAATATCATTCCGATGTTGTTGCCGCGCACCTTGCGCATTTCGGACTGTGAAAGTTCCAGGAGATTCTGGCCGTCAAAGACGACCTCGCCGTCGACGATCTTGCCGGGCGGGTCGGGGATCAGGCGCATGATCGACAGGGCGCTGACGCTCTTGCCGCAGCCGCTCTCACCCACGATGCCGACGATCTCACCCTCGTCTATCGTGTATGAGATGCCGTCGACCGCCTCCACGACGCCGTTGTCGGTGAAGAAGTGAGTCGTCAAATTCTTTACTTCAAGAAGTGTCGCCATAATGCTCTATTGCTTCAACGCGCGAATGTCGCTGTAGGGTAGCAAGAGGGGTGGCGGGGGTCAACGACAGAATCTCTTACAGATCGATCATGCCTAAGAAGTCCGTTCGTACTGAGCTTGTCGAAGTATGAAATGCACGAACCGCTATTCGTACGAACGAGCTTGTTTTGCGATCTTACCCTTCGACAGGCTCAGGGCGAACGGATAGAAGAGTTCCTCACTTATTCGTCCTTCTACCAGCTACTTTTTCTTCTTCTTCCGCTTCGCCTTGCTCTTTTTCTTGGTGCTCTTGGCGCTGGTGATGTTGCGGCGGTTGTTGGCTCGGGTGTCGGCGGTGCGGCGAATTTCGCGCTCCAGGCGGGCGGCGCTGCACGTCGCGCAGGTACACGCGGGGGGATGATCGCTATACCAACCTGCTCTTGCCACGATTACCTCTGCCTATTGAAACGGTACGGGTATGCCGTCGCCATGCCAGGGGAAAGCATAGCTCGGCATGTTCACAAATCGCGCCATCCCTGTGTCGATCTCGACGGCGGTCGATGGCGGTAACGTTACCGAGAAATACTTACCGTTGACTGACACCTGCTCCGAGTCGCCATCCCGTACCGAGACGTTCGTAAAACTATGCTCGCCGAAGGCGCCGGCCTGGACGATCAGACTTCGGGTCGTGTCGGTGCTTGTGTTGACTAGGTGAATGCCAGCGTGGTCGCTGCCCAGCTTGTCGACGAAGGCGGCTACGTCGTCGGGCAGACCGGGTCGCTGCCGGGTGGCGTCGTAGTAACGCACCGTCGCTCGGACGAGGCCGCCGTTGTAGATGGCCTGTGGCGCTCCGAGAGCAAGGTTGGTTAGCGCCTTCGTCGCCACGGGATTCCCTGCTTCATGATTTTCCGCGATGATTTTTTTATAATCTCGGTCGTCATCGGCCATGTAACGGAAATTCCGAAGTACGTGCTCGTACTCCTGGCGCATCACCTCGTCGGGCCAGGTCGGGTTGCTGCTCTCGTAGTACATGAAACGGGCCTTTTCGCTGTCGTCCTGGCCCTTCTCCCAGTCCTGGGTCGTATCGGCCCAATCTGTGTTGGGATCACCCTCTTTGAGACGCATCCACAGGGCGCGGTCCTCGTCGCTCATGGAGGCGTGATAGAGGTGTGCGATCTCCTTTGGCCGGAGCGGGCTATGGTCGTACCAGCCGTTTGGGCCATGCTTATTTGCGGCGAGCAGGGTACCGTCGTCCGCTACGATTCCGTTGTCCAGAAGCACATTGATTTGGGAGCGCAAAAGGTCAAGGTAGCCGAAGTCACCCGACAGCAGCAGAGCGCACTCGGCACCGACTGCCAGTGAGTGGAATATATTTGTGTAACCGCGTCCGGCCCATCCGTAAATGCCGCCCCACCAGGTGCCGTCCTTGTGCTCGCCAATCTTGCCCGTCGGCCCGATGTTGTCGGGGACGATGCCGCCGTTCTCCTTGATCTTGCCCATCCACATCTCGACGTAGTCGAGCACCCACTTCCGGTACTTTTCGTCGCCCGTGTACATATAGGCGTTTGTGATCAGGGCAGTGGCAGCCAGACTTTGTGGGCCGTCCCCCTGGAGAACGCCCTTTTCAAACAAGTCGACGACCTTCGTAGCCAGGTCCAGATCATTGGACCAGTCGATGGGAAGTTCTTTGATGGTCGGCCATAGGGAAGACCTCCTGCCAACTCCATCGTATTTCCGCATCGGCTTGCCATATGCGACTCCTTGAAGCCACCAGATCGTGCGGTATACGTCGTTTTCGAGAATCGGCCCCTCGGAAGTCTGAATGTTCGAGCGGAACTGGCCGAGTTCCGTGTCGAAGTTGGGAGCTAGCGGGTCTTCGCCGATGAACATGGCGGCGAAAGCCTTTGCGCGCCGGACGTTCTCCGAGATGGTCGGGTCGGCCAGGCCGAAGTGGTAAAAGGCCATGTTGGCCTCGCCCATATGGTGCCACTCCGCCGAGCCCGCGCCGGACTTCGACTGCTTGTTGAAATACTCGCGGTGCATCTGCTGGGTGAAGCGGCGGCGGGCCTTCTCGCCGTGGTAGAACCACTGGTGATTGGGTCGGTGCACAATGCCGTCGTCGTTGGTGCGGGTGACAGCGTTCCAGCCTTCGAACGCGCGATTCATGACGTTCTCGCTGCCGCCCATCGCGTAGAAGAGGCCCCAGTTGTAGTAGCGCTCGTAGAAGTCGTCGACGCAGTCCGCCCAGTAGATGCCGCCAGCCCGCTCGTTGTACTTCTGGACGAACAGTTCCGCGCCATCGTTCATCGTGTCGATAAGCTGTCGTTGGAGCAACGCCCAGCCCGGCGGGGCAGTCCTGTCTGTGGCGGTGATATTGGGCAGGTTCATCGTCGTCGGCATGGATAGCCTCTTCGTGGAATCATGCTGTCAGATTCTATCAGAGCCAACTTCACAAAAAACCCCTCGACTTGCTGGCAACAGTCGAGGGGTTCGCGAGAGGAGAGATGTCTGGGAGAAAACGTAATGCGTAAAACGTAATGCCGAAGGCTTACTTGACTTTGAGCGACTACCTTGCCGCTCCAATTACGTTTTTCGTTTGACGTTTTTCGTTTTTAGAGTCCGCCACCGCCTTGGCCACCGCCTTGACGGCCGCCGCCACCACCAAAGCCGCCTCGACCGCCGCCGAACCCACCAAATCCGCCCCCGCCCTCAAGACCTTCGGGAGTAACGCTGATCACACGAGCTTCGATCACGCCATTGTCGTCCGCTGCACCGTTTACCGAAACTTGCATGCCTGGCTCAAGGTCACCTAAGGTGCCTTGCGTCGTCTGGATTATGACCGTGTCTTCGTCTATCGTGACGGGTAGCGGCCCCTGCTGAGTTTCGATTGTCAGTACGCTGCCGTTAACGGTATCGACCGTGCCAAACAGCGGAGTCAATCCGCCTGCTCCTGCAAATCCGCCAGCGGCCTGTCCTCCGCCTCCTCGGCGGCCAGCGAATCCTCCGCCGCCCCCGCCATTTTGACCTCCGCCACGACCGCCGCGAGCAGCCTGACCACCACCACCGTCTGGGGTCGTTTGTCCCGCGCCACCGGGCGCGACCAGCACGCCACCAAAACCACTGCCCGGGGCCGTCTGCCCAGCATCGGCATCACCCTGACCGCGTGTGACGCCTTGGCCGAAGCCGCCTTGGCCCTCAGGGACGATAGTGATGGTCCGTGCGAGGGTTCTGCCGTCAATCCGCTCGCTGAGGACAGTCACCTGGGTGCCTTCGGTCAACTCCGACTGCTCAAGGACAGATGTGATTCTGATAGTGGCTTCGTCTTCCACGGTCGCCGTCACGGTACTCAACTCGGTTCTAACGACAATGGTGTTCCCATCGATGCTCTCGATGGCGCCGACGGCCTGAGTGCCTCCCCCTTCGCCGAATCCGCCGAACCCTCCACCGCCAGGTCTACCGCCTCCGCCAAACTGGGCTTGTAGCTGCTGGATCAATTCTGCGGTCTCTTCTTCACTCAAATCACCGCTTTGCAGGCGCTCTCGCAGCTGCTGGAGGTCTTCCTGCGTGAGTTCAGCTAGCTCCACAGTCTCACCGCTGGTCGCAGAGTCATCAGACTCGGTCTGACTGCCTGTCGGTGGCTGTGACACTTGTGACGTTGCTGGTGTCGGAGTCGGGGCGTTTTGCGCCCTTGTCGGCGTCGGAAACTGGGATAGATCGGCCTGGGAAGCCGCAGTCGCTCCGTCTTCGGAGGCACCACACGCGGCGGTGAAGCCGAGTGCGAACAATACCATTAATAAAATCAACGACCGTTTCATATACATCTCTCCTTCTTGATTGTCCTCTCTCCTCTTGAGTGGAGAGGGCCAGGGTGAGGGTGCAAGTGCCAGCCACCCAACCCTTATTCGTACCTCAGCGCGTCTATCGGATGCAGCCGCGACGCTCGCACGGCAGGATATATACCGAAGAACAGTCCGATACCGGCTGAAACGACCAGCGCCAACATGGCGAACTCGCTGCTGAAGCTTGTCGTGAAGGACTGCCCGATCAGCGTTCGGCCATCAATGGCGTGAGTCATCCAGAAGCCCAAGCCAACGCCGAGCAAGCCACCACCGATACTCAGCGCGATCGCTTCGGTCACGAACTGGAACATGATGTCGCGACGTTTCGCACCCATCGCCTTGCGGATGCCAATCTCACGCGTTCGCTCTGTCACAGACACCAGCATGATATTCATAATACCTATACCACCGACGAGCAGCGAAATCCCGGCAATGACTCCCAGGAAGACCACGAGGGTGTTGGTCGTCTCCTCCAGCGTTTCGATGGTGTCCTGCTGGCTCGTCACGGTAAAGTCGTCCTCTTCTGTGATTCGGTGTCGCAGCCGAAGAACGCCGCTCGCCTCCTCGATGCCCTTGTCCACGTCGTCTACGTCCTCGACCTGCAGGTTGATGAGGTTTACGGTGACGTCGCCGGTCGTCGTCCGTTGGTTGCTGAGGCGGTAGTATGCCGTGGTGATAGGCACCAGTACTTGCGTATCGAAGCTGCCGAAACCACCGCCGCCCTGGCTCTCCAAAAGCCCGATCACCCGGAACCGGCGTGCGTTCACACGAATGTATTGACCAACCGGGTCTCGGTTTTGGAAAAGCTGTTCGGAGACGGTCGAGCCAAGGACAATCACCTCGTCCCTGTTTTCGACGTGCGGGAACGCGATGAACATCCCGCTCGCCATTTCCAGGTTACGGGCGGCCAGGTACTCCGGCGTGACACCGAGGACCTGAGCGAATGTATTTTCGCGCCCTGCGACCAGCGTAGCCTGTGAGGATATTTGAGGAGCGGCTGCAGACACCGACGGTGCGAATACAGGGTCGACCAGTGCGTCCGAATCACTCAACGTAAGCTGGGCGTCCTGCCCTTGCGGCTGGACGAACAGCAGATTCGTTCCCAACCCTTCGATAGTCGCGGTGATCTGCTCCGTCGTGCCGCGCCCGATGGACATGAGTGTGATAACTGCTGTGACTCCGATTACGATGCCTAGCAGCGCGAGGCCTGCCCGGAGCTTGTTGCTCGCCAACGAAGCGATTGCTGTCTTTATTGTTTCTAGTGGTGACATATTGTTATTGTGTATTTCGTATCGCGTATTTCAGACAAGTGTTGGTTTTTGTCCCGTTCGTCCTGAGTTTGTCGAAGGATGAGCACGAGCCTCACACCGGCTCCGCCACTAAATCCGGTTCCTGCCGCACGTCGTCCAATATCGTGCCGTCTCGCATCGTCACAACTCTGGCCGCGCGAGCCGCGATATCCGGCTCGTGAGTCACAATAATCACCGTGATACCCGACTGTCGGTTAAGCTGCTGGATTATCCACATAATCTCCTGGGTCGATCTCGTATCGAGGTTACCTGTTGGCTCGTCCGCCAGGAGAATCGCGGGGTCCTTCACCAGCGCTCTCGCGATGCCAACGCGCCCCTGCTGACCGCCGGATAGCTCGACTGGTTTGTGATGGACACGATCAGCAAGCCCAACCTGGTCGAGAGCGCGAAATGCCCGTTCTCGTCTGTCATGGCCGTTTCCATACTGAAGTGGCAATTCGACGTTCGCCATCGCAGTTAGCCTCGGCAGCAGGTTAAAGGTCTGAAAGATGAAACCCACCTTGCGGTTGCGGATCTCCGCCAATCGGTCGTCGCTCATCTGTCCGACATTCTCACCGTCCAGCATGTACTCGCCAGACGTTGGCACATCGAGGCAGCCAAGCATGTTCATCATCGTCGACTTGCCGGAGCCGGACGGGCCCATGATGGCAGTCATTTCACCGCGCTCGACAGTCAGGCTGACACCTGCCAGCGCAGCGACCTCGATTTCACCCATCCGGTATATCTTAGTCACGTCGAATAGCTCAATTACGTTGTCTTGATTATTGCTCACGATCCTAACGACCTCCTCTGCCGCCCCCAGTTTGACCCCCGCCACCTCCACCACCAGGACCTCGGAATCCGCCGCCACCGAATCCGCCGACAGCACGGAATGTCGCACCAATGCCGCCAAATCCGGTGGTCGCGCTACCGATGACTTCCATGCTGATGGTCTCGCCCTCGTTCAGGCCGTCCTCGACTACGATCCAGAAGTCGTCGCTGATTCCGAGCGTGACCTGACGCTCGATGATGTCGTTGCCGCTGACAATCTTGACAACCGGTTCCTGCACCGAACCATAAAGTGCCTGCAGCGGAATGAGTATCGAGTCGGTTTGCTCGCGGATGATGACCTGTGCAGTTGCGCTCAGTCCCTCGGGTAACTGCACACCTTGTGGAGAGTTCACCCTGATCGTCACCGGATAAGTGACGATCCCTTGATTCGACGTTCCTGCGTTCGCGATGGAGGAAACAAGGCCTTCAAGGGGCTCGTTTCCCAACGCCTCGAGTGTAACAAAGGCCGGTGCGCCGTTTTGTAGGAATAGCACGTCGATCTCGTCGACACTACCGCTGACCTCGACGACCGATGGGTCTACGATCTCTATAGCCTGCGTGTTTCCATTGACCTGCTGCCCCGCCTCGATGTTTACCAGAGATACGATGCCGTCGAACGGTGCGCGCAAAGTCACCCCGTCGAGGTCTGCGACGGCCGTATCAAGCGTCGCTCGCGACGCGACCAGGTCGGTCTGGCGAAGGTTGATGATCAAGTCGTCCACGGCGCTGTACTCGGCGAGGGTATCCTCTTTCTCGACCAGTGATTCGACTGCAAGGCGGACTGCCGTTTGCCTAACCAGCAAATCGAGAGGGTCAACGTCTCCCAAAAGAGGGGCCAACGCTTCTTCTGCATTGGCGAGGTTGGCCTGCGCCACCTCGATCTCGCGGTTCGCCAGTTCGACATCGAGGCCGGCGGCGTTCAGCAGATCGGACAACGCTGTTTCTGCATCGACCAGATTCGCCTCAGCAGTCGCGACGGCCCCCTGTTTCGAGGCGAGCGTCAACTCGTCCGGGTCGCCCGTTAGGGACGCGAGTGTTTCGACTGCGTCGGCGAGGTTCGCCTCTGCAGTCGCGACTGCCGTTTGCTTTGATTCGAGGTCCAGAGGATCGGGCTCACCGGTTAAAGCCGCAAGAGCATCAACGGCGTCGGCCAGGTTCGCTTCAGCAGTCGCAACTGCACTCTGTTTTGACTCGATATCCAACGGGTCGGGCTCGCCGGTCAACTGCACAAGGTCGTCCTGCGCGATATCGAGGTTCGCTTTGGCCAGCGCAAGATTATCGACCTTGCTCTTGATCTGGGAGTCGGACAGTCCGGCGATCAACTCGTCGAGACTTTCTTGTCGAAGCTCAACGGTATCCTCTGCCGAGGCAACAGCGTTCTCAGCGTTTCGGACAGCGGTGGCCTGCTGGATCTCAACAGCCGCTAGGTTGTTGATCGTGTTATCGACGGCGGTCCATGCGGCGTCGAACTCGTCTCGAATACAGGCCCGTGCGCGTCCTGCTTGCAGGTTGCCGCAGTCCACAAGTAGATCACCCAGGTACAGGCCCATCCATGAGTAAACGACTATCTCGTTCCACGGGGTCGCCGGGTCGTCCCGGAACTGCCCTTGTTGGAACAGGCGCTGTATCGCATCCGTCTGCGAGTCGTCGAAGATTGCTGCCAGATCGATACCGTTCGCAGAAAATATCTCGTCGGGTGGGCTGTCGAAAGACGTGATATCCATTCCAAGCCACTGTCTAAATATACCGGCGTAATCCTCGCGTGCCGTGGCAAGCGCATCAGCCGCCGCTTGAATATTGTTCCGAGAATTCCGCTCTGCGGTACTAAAGTCGAACTGAGCATTCGCCAGATTTGCGGTGGCATTACTTAGCTCGGTCTGCAAATCGCCGATCTCGTTCACGGTCGCGGCGGACGTGGCGTCTTCGACCGCTTCCTGCGCAGCCTCAAATGATAGCTGCGCGTTCGCAGCCGCGAGCTCGGCTTTAGCGACATCAACGGCTGTCGGATTCGTCAGCGTTTCAAGAGATGTTTTTGCGTTATCGAGGGATATTCGAGCGTTCGACACTCCCGACTCGGCTTTGGCGATGTCGCCAGCCGATGGGTCCGTCAACGATTGCAAACCGTCTCGTGCGTTTTCGAGAGCTATCCGGGAGTTCGCGACTGCTGACCGCGCTTTAGCTACATCACCGTCTGTCGGATCGAGGAGGGTATCCAGGTCTTCTTGAGCGTTTTGCAGGGCGATTCGGGCGCTTGTCACGGCAGACTCGGCCTTCGCGATTGTTAGTACCGTCGGAGTGACCAGGTTATCGCGGGACTCCGCCGCTTTTTCGAGGCTAGTCTGAGCGTTAAGCACGGCGATCCGCGCTTTCGCGACGTTCTCCGACGATGGGCTCGTCAACTCGGTCAACGCTTCGTCGGCGTTTTGGAGGGCGACCTGCGCATTCGCGACGTCGGACTCAGCTTTGGCAATCTGGGCAGGGGTGTATGGATTTCGCGCGTCTTCAAGGGCGTCCTCGGCGTTGCGAACATTGATGCGAGCCTGCGCCACCGCCTTCTCCAGGTTTGCGATAGTCTCTGCATCCAGCACCGCAAGAGCGTCACCGGCTGACACTCGTTGGCCTTCCTCGACGGTCACGTCCGACACGAAGCCCTGTTGACCAAAAGTCAGCGTTTCGCGAGTCGTATACGTGAGCGTCCCGTTAACAGAGATGTCATTCACCAGATCGCCACGCGTCACCGGTACAAGTTGTGTCTCGCTGGTAGCGTTTTCGACACCAGAGTCGCCCAGCGACGTGAAGCCGTAGTAGCCCCCACCGGCAACCACGATTACGATGACTACGATGGCCCATAGCCGCAGCGACTTCATAGGTTCAAGAATTTTTGTGAATCCGATCATGTCCGTTCCTCTGCGTATACTTGTTTGTCAGTCTTGCTGAATGAACTCAATCCAATTGCCTTCGGGGTCCTGCATGTAGCAAGCCCATCGCCCCGGGACCATCTCAGCCGGTGGGTTCATCTTTATCGCGCCGTTGGCCATGACTCGGTCAAATGCCTCATGAATATCGTCGACTATCCATGCCACGTGCGCTCCGCCGATCACTGCTCGCTCTTCTGTCGCTCGTTCACCCGACGGTGGGGTGACGTACTCGATCAACTCTAAGAAGTGCTCTTCACCCCTTGCCCCCATCTTCGCGATTCGTAGGTGCGCTTCTTCATAGCCGACGACTTGGGAGATTGGCCCTCCGGTACGCTCTAGTCGGTCTTGGACTACCAGCCCTACGACCTCCTCATAGAACGCCACGGCCTCATCGAGGTTCTTTACTACAAAACCCGCGTGGTTCATTCCTCTGATCATTGAAACGCACTCCTATGAAGTAAGTTAGCTTGTATCGAATACTTTGTATAGCTCAATCAGATTGAGTTAATCGAAATAATGTGAGTCGACTCAATCCCGCGTGTTTCCAACAGGAATAGTAAACATAAACTTCGATCCGTCCCCAAGTTTGCTCTCGACCCAGATGTTTCCGCCGTGAGCCTCAACAAGGTTCTTGGTAATGGACAGTCCGAGGCCCGCGCCGCCGGTGGCACGCGTACGCGACGGATCGGCACGGCGGAATCTATCGAATATCGTGCCGATCGTATCGTCTGCGATGCCCTCCCCGGTGTCGGCTATCGAAACAGTGATCTGGTCTTTAGAAAGCATCTCAGCGCGAACGACCACCTCGCCGCGTTCAGGAGTATGTCGAATCGCGTTCTCGGTCAGGTTGTCCGCTATCTGTCTCATACGCGCCCGATCAATTCGCACTAATGGAAGCTTTTCTGATATCTCGGCACGTAAGATGATTTCTTTATTGCGCGCTTTGGTCTGGAACGCGCCCATCGACTCTCGTAATACGTCGCCGACGGAGTCGTCCTCGAAGTTCAAGCGCAAGGCACCGGCGTCCATCAGTGAGAGGAGTTTAACGTCTTCTACTAGATGGTTGAGATGGAGCACTTGATGGTGGACGCTGTCGAGTGTTTCTTCGTTCGGCTCCATGATGCCGTCTCTCATCGCCTCGACGTAGCCCTGGATATTTGACAGTGGCGTGCGCAACTCGTGGGCGACATCAGCCATGAGGTTCAGCCGCTGCCGTTCGGCCCGCTGCAGATCGTCTGCCATCGAATTGAAAGTTTGCCCAAGCTCGCCGATCTCGTGTGGCCCGAGTTTCGGAACGCGGTGAGACAGATCGCCGCTGCCAAGCTGCCGAGCCGCCGCACTGAGCACTCCAACTGAGAGCAAGGCCCGTCGCGATAGCAGTGACACAAGCAGCAATCCGCTGATACCCGCCACCAGCCCTGTGAACAAGAGTGAGGTATCGACTGCCGCAAGCACCCGTGACATAGGCGGTTCGGGAATGTTGCCAGGCAGGTCACCCGGCCCCATGGCGATCGAGGCTATATCTGTTGCTTTGTTGTGGTCTCGTATTTTCGAAAAATGCTTGTAAAATCTAACTCCGTATTCGGGCGATCTCCTAATATCGAATCCGGGGAATACTCCAGCACGCCCCGCTTGATCGCGTCGCCCGAAACCATGCTCTGCTGTCGGTGAAGCGAGCGTCACAGTGGAGATAGGCGCACCGCTGATCGCGACGATGTTACCGTCAGGGTCTGTCAAGTCAATGTTCCAGTTGTACAACCATCCCGCCTGGTCGAGAATTGGCCTGATGCCACTAAGACCTTCGTTGGCATCGTAGTAGCGCGTTACGATGTTCTGAATGCGTTGAGCACGGGCCTCTTCGACATCGCTGGTGAAGCGCTCGATCTCCCGCTCGGTGGCGTAGCGAACGTACAAACTCACTCCTATCAGCGAGACCGCCAATACGAGCATGAAACCCAATATCAGCCGGAAGTGGAGGCTTACGAACCAGCTATTAAGTCTTTGCATCGCCAAACCTGTATCCAATTTCATAGATGGTGTGAATGTATTTCCGCTCGCCGCCATTTTCGAGCTTTCGCCTCAAATGTGAGACGTGTGCATCGACGGTGCGGTCGAGCCCATCGAAGTCGTAGCCAAACACCTTTTCGATAATGTGGTCTCTCGTGAACGTTCGACCAGGATCGTTGATGAACATGACCAGTAGCCGGAACTCTGTTGGAGTAAGCGTAAGTTCCTGCCCACCGATGGTCGCAACTCGCCGCTGTTGATCCACACGAACATCGTTGTATTGAAGAAGCTCATTTTCGACCTCTGTTGCCGTTCGTGCAGTGCGTCGTAACACCGCTCGAACCCGTGCGCACAGCTCTCTGGGACTGTACGGCTTCGTGATGTAGTCGTCGGCACCAAGGTCGAGACCTGCAAGCCGGTCTTCCTCGGTGTATCGCGCCGTCAACATCACAATGGGAACGTCCGACTCCTCACGGAGAATCCGACACAGCTCCGTGCCGTCCATCTTCGGGAGCATAAGGTCGAGCACGAGAAGGTCGGGGTTACTCTCACGGGCGAAACGGAGCCCCTCCACACCGTCGGTGGCAACCAGAACATCGTGCCCGTCATGTGCGAGGTAGGTGCGCGCGATGTCAACGACTCCCGGGTCGTCCTCGACCAGCAAGACTTTTGCTCCCATCTCGCGCTCCCACTTCTAACCACAGAGTTCGCAGAGGACACAGAGAAAGAAATCCTAATCCTCTGTGATCTCTGCGCCCTCCGTGGTGAATAAACTTCCTACAGCGACGTTGAATCTGGTGCGGGCGCTACTGGCTCGGACTGCCGGAACCTGGACCCAAAGCCTCCGCCGAAATGACCTCGGAATCCGCCGCGCATGTGACCGCCACGACCAAACTTGTGACCACGGAAGCCAAAGCCAAAGCTCGGCCCTACGCCTTCTGGCCGAGATTGCAGCCATTCGAGTTGCGCGTCGGCCTGCTCTTGCGTCAATCGGCCACTTTCGACTGCCGCAGCGAGATGCTCACCGATACGCTCGTCCACCATATCGTTCTTGGCTTGCTCGATAGCGTCCGCGACCGTCGCACTGTCAAGACCAAGTATCTCGGCTACCCGGTCGGCCAACGTTCTCGCCACTCCGCCTTCTTCGTCGGCACTTTGCGCCAGCACTGTGCCGCCCGTCACTCCGATCGCCAACGTCACAATGAGAAGCGAACCAACCAAAACCTTCTTCATACACACACCTCCGTTCGGTATTCACCTCTTCCTCCGCGAGAGTTCACTATATCAACCACATTTGAAGAAAGTGTGAAGGTCTTGCAGACGGCGCTTCAACATTCATCTATTCCTAGGTATGATGCGGGCAATACGGATCAATGAGAGGATGCATATGGGAGCTTCATCGCTTCGAGTCGAAAACAATGTCGAAGCGACGATGCGCGACGGCACTGTCTTGCGTGCCGACGTGTACCGTCCCGCAAAACCCGGCAGCTACCCCGTGCTCCTCAACCGAACGCCGTACATCAAGACTCGCGACAGTTACGCGGAGAACGCGATGGAGATGGCCGAACGAGGATACATCGCGGTTGTGCAGGACAAACGTGGGCGCGGCGAGTCGGATGGCGAGTGGACCTGGCAATTTCTCGACCGCGACGAGACCACCGATGGCCCCGACGGCTACGACACTGTTGAGTGGGCCGCTCGGCTCCCGGAGAGTGACGGTCAGGTGGGCACGTGGGGCCACTCATATCCCTCATGGTGCATCTGGATGCTCGCCGCCGAGCAGCCGCCGAGCCTAAAAGCCATTTATCCGACGGGGATGAACGCTCTCTCCACCGACCTCAACTTCGGCATCTTCGAGACCGGCCGGCGGCTCCAGTGGAGCTATCGAATGGCCGTCGATGCTCGACACAGGGTCGGCGAGGCGATGGGTCCAAAGACCGAAGCCCAGGCTGAGGCGGAGTGGGCGCAGGACCATCGATACAAGTGGATTTGGTTCCTACCATTGATCGATCTGCCCGACGAATTGTTCCACGATGTCGCCCCGCTTCTCAAAAAATACATGAAGGAGCAAGAGAAGGAGACCTGGCGTTTCGACACCACGCACCATCAAGTCAACGTTCCGACTGCTACAATCACAGGCTGGTACGACCGGCTGGTTGGGACGATAAAAAACTTCTCCGGCATGGTCGAGAACGGGCCTGAACACCTTCGTAGCCAACATCGCTTAGTCATCGGCCCCTGGGGTCACAACGTCGCTAACATGGGCCGTCACCAGGGCCCGCTCGACTTCGGCGATGAGTTGGAGTCCACCTTTGTGGACGAGTTGTTGCGCTGGTACGACTACTATCTGAAGGGTATCGACACCAGTATCGCCGACGAGCCGCCCATAAAGATGTTCATCATGGGAGACAACACCTGGCGTTTCGAGAACGAATGGCCGCTGGCGCGGACACAGTTCACCGAATTTTTCATCCACAGCGGCGGGTCGGCCAATTCGGTGTCGGGCGACGGCTCGTTATCGACGACCGGCCCCAGCGACGAGCCGCCGGATAAGTACGACTACGACCCTCGCGACCCGGTCATGAGCTTGATGGCCGTAGACTCCCAGGCTGCGCCACGAGATCAGTCCTTCAACGATCATCGTCGAGATGTTCTCGTGTATCAGACGCCACCCCTCTCCGAAGACATCGAGGTGACCGGGCCTGTCGTGCTCAAGATATGGGCCGCGTCATCAGCGCCGGACACCGACTTCGCCGCAAAGCTCATCGACGTGCATCCCGACGGTCTCGCCGTCAACCTGACGTACGGCATCATGCGCGCCCGCTACCGCGACGGCTACGACAACCCCAGACTGATCGAGCCGGGCAGACCTTACGAGTACACGATAAACCTCAATCCGACGGGAATAGTCTTCAAGAAAGGCCACCGCATCCGTCTCGATATCGCCAGTTCCGACTTCCCCAACTTCGACCGCAACCACAACACCGGCAACGACTGGTGGTCCGACACCGAACTACGCGTTGCTCACCAGACGATTTTTCATGACGCCGAGCGCCCGTCGCGGTTAGTGCTGCCGGTTATCCCGAAATAGAATCGTAGCGTCAAAGAGTATCAATTGGGAGGCTTCCTATGTTTAGTGTAACGTTGGCTGTGACCGCAGTAGCTATTATTGGTAGCTTGCTCCTCACCTATCAGTTAACACCGACGGTTTTCGCTGATGGAGCCACTATTGAAGTCACGACAACCGATGATGAACTGAACAACGACGGCGACTGTTCGCTTCGCGAGGCGATAACGTCTGCAAATGTCGATGTAAGTATCGACGCCTGCGTTTCTGGTAGTGGTGACGATACCATCCTATTACAAGAATCCGTGATTTATGTATTGACCATATCTGACGACAGGTCTCCCGAGGACGACAATTTAAGTGGCGATCTAGACATCACCGCGGACCTGACCATCGAAGGACGTAACTCAACGATCGATGGGGGGCACCGGGAGCCGAACCAGGTCGCCGAGTTCCGACGAATAATACATGCTCACGAAGCCGACGTTGTATTGAACGACTTGACGATTACCGGGGGAGTGCCTCCTCGGTTTGGTTCAAATCGGGTGGGCGGAGGTATCCTGAACGATAACGGTAGCCTCACTTTGAACAGAAGCCGGGTCGTAGGCAACGGCTCCCTATCTCTGCCTGCGTTCGACACAGCAGGGAGCGGTGGTGGTATCGCGTCTTCTGGTAACTTGACCCTCAACGAATCGTTGGTTGCTTTCAATACGAGCTCTAATGGCGATCAACCGAACACATTGGGATAGGTCGATCCTGAATCCGTGAGGCGGTTGACTTCGAAGGCCTGATGGAGAGCGATCCAGAGTAATTGTGTGGTGAGTCCGTTGGGCGAGGTGATCA
>Ga0114996_10000555_pt1 | contig 52194 bp, 48 predicted proteins | sample ArcticOcean_MG_C_4_FD_87039 | JGI IMG/M metagenome (GOLD analysis project Ga0114996, IMG submission 87039) | Marine microbial communities from western Arctic Ocean - ArcticOcean_MG_CB4_134 | ecosystem: Environmental > Aquatic > Marine > Oceanic | place: Arctic Ocean: Canada Basin | collected...
ACCGCGGCGCAGTGCGGATCGCGTACCAGACCGGCCGCGTGACGTCGGGCAAGGGCGGGCTCCGGATCACACCGATCATCGACGAGCGCAGCTACCGCGACGACATCGGCGACTTCCACCAGAGCTACTACTCATTCGCGATGCGAGAGCGACTGCGACGCGACAACGGTCACTCGAACAACTACGTGCTGCAGCGCCATGGTCGGGGGATGTCGCTAGCGGTGGCCAACCTTGCCGCGATGGACGAGTGGCTCTCGAATCTCGGGTTGGACGGATCGACCGACGATCTGGCGGATAAGATCGTCCGCGCGAAGCCCGCGGCGTTGGTGGAGAGCTGTTGGGATGCCAGTGGCGAGCAGATCATCGAGCGACAGACGTTCGACATGGCTAACCTGTACGACAACACGCGGGGGGCCTGCAATACCCTGTTTCCGCCTCACACTGGGCCACGCTTGATCGCGGGCGGGCCGCTAACGAACGACGTGCTGAAGTGCCAGCTGAGACCGGTGAACCCGACCGACTACCGCCGAGTCGTCTTCTCGGAACAGGACATGGCCCGGCTGCGGTCCATCTTCCCCGAGGGCGTGTGTGACTGGTCGACGCCAGGAGTGGGCCAGGAAGCGACACCGAGCACCTGGCTCTCGTTCGGGCCTTCGTCAGTGAACCGGTTCGTGCCGATTTCCTGAGGCGGCGTTTCCCGGTCAGCCCGCGTATAGCTCCTCGGTCACCTTGTCGAACCAGTCCGTCTGTGCGTCGATGTTCAGGGCGACGTGAGTGACGGGCAGGTCTGATGTGGCGCCGTGCCAGTGCCGTTCCCCAGATGCGATGCTGACGATGCTGCCTGCGCCGGCCTCCTGTACGGGCTCCCCATCCTTCTGGAAACGGCAGATCCCGGCGGTGACGACGAGCAACTGAGTGCCGGTATGCGCGTGCCATGCTGTGCGCGTGCCGGGCTGGAACGTGACTGTGTACGCATTGATAGTCGGGCCCTCGCAGACACCGAGCATTCGCACGAGCGTACCTTGGCCGGTGAAGTGCGACGGATCGAGCGGCTCCGCCTCTCGATCGGCCGGTGTGAATACTTTCACCTGACTCCTCTCATTGACGTGCGGCTAGCCAGCAGTCGCCCCGGCGGGTACGTGCTCTTGAGCGGCGTTCTTATACGCAGTTCTGGGCTTCAGCCCCAGGATATCGAACATGCGCCGGTCGTCGTCGAGCTCATTGTTGCCGGTGGTGAGAAGCGTCTCGCCCATGAAGATCGAGTTGGCGCCCGCCATGAAGCAGAGGGCCTGTTCCTCGAGAGACATGTCCACGCGGCCTGCTGAGAGTCGCACCATCGCGCGCGGCATTGAGATGCGCGCGGTCGCGATCATGCGCGCCATCTCCCACGCGGGCACCCTGGGCTGACTCGCCAGGGGAGTACCCTCTACGGCGATGAGCGCGTTGATCGGCACCGACTCTGGGTGGGTGGGCTGAGTCGCGAGTGTGTGCAGCAGGTCCACTCGGTCGTCGTGCGTCTCGCCCATCCCTAGGATGCCGCCACAGCACACCGAGATATTGTTGTCACGCACGTGCCCGAGCGTTTCCAGGCGGTCTTCGTAGGTCCTCGTGCTGATGATGCGGTCGTAGAATGCTTCGCTGGAGTCGAGGTTGTGGTTGTACGCGTAGAGTCCGGCTTCCTTCAGCTTTCGCGCCTGGTCGTCCGTGAGCATCCCAAGCGTGCAGCAGACCTCGAGTCCCATGTCCGCCACGCCTCGCACCAGGCCCAGGACATGGTCGAAGTCTTCTCCGTCCCGGGCGCAGCGCCAGGCGGCGCCCATGCAGAAGCGCGTGCTGCCCGACTCCATGGCTTGCCGTGCCGCGTCGAGCACCTCCTCAGTGGACAGCAGGTCCGTCGCCTCGACCGGCGTGTGGTAGTGCGCGGACTGCGGGCAGTACGAGCAGTTCTCGGGGCACCCACCCGTCTTGATGGAGAGAAGCGTACATACCTGGACTTCGCCCGTCTCGTGATACTCACGGTGGACGCTGGCGGCCTGGAAAATCAGCTCCATCAAAGGAGTGTCGTACAGTCGGCGGACCTCGTCGCGGGTCCAATCGGTGCGGATGTTAGGCATGGCGATATAGTGCCACTTCGGTGGGAACGGGCCAAGGCACGCCTCTTCCCAGGCTTGTACCCTGGCCCCAAGTTGGGCGCCCTCAGGGAGACGACTCATTAGCAACCCCAAGGTCGGCCAAGGCTTGCTGCAGCGGCACATCCGCATGCGCTCCGCGGTGGCGCTGGTCATTGCGAACATGGTCGGGGCCGGAATCTTCACCACCACGGGCTTTCAGGCCGCGGACCTTCGCAACCCGCTCATCATTTTCGCGCTGTGGATCGTGGGCGGGATTCTCGCGCTCTTGGGCGCGCTCTGCTATGCGGAGCTCGGGGCGATGATGCCGGAGGCCGGCGGAGAGTACGTCTACCTGCGAGAGACGTACGGGCCGGCGTTCGGTTTCATGAGTGCCTTCGTGTCGTTCACAGCCGGGTTCTCGGCGCCGATCGCGGCCGCCACGGAGAGCTTCGTCATCTATCTCGGTAACTTCTTCCCGTTTCTGGCGGAGGAGAGGATGCTGGCCGCGGGCGTGGGCGTCGTGGATGTCTGCGCCGTCGCCATCGTGTGGCTCCTGGTCTGGATCCACATGCGGGCTGTGCGCGCGGGGACGGGCTTCAACGACTTGATGACCGCGTTCAAGGTCGCTGGGATCGTTGGCATCCTGCTGGCAGCGGTTGCAGTGGGGCGGGGGGATGTCGCGAACCTGGTCACCGCGTCTTCTTCATTCCCGGAGATCGAGCGACCGGAGCTGCTGGCCTCCCTGGGGACGTCGCTGATTTTCGTGATGTTCTGCTTCGCCGGTTGGAACGCGGCCGCTTACGTGGCGGGGGAGATGGAGGATCCTCAGCGTGATCTTCCTCGGGCGCTCTTGTTGGGGACCGCCACGGTGCTCGTGCTCTATCTGGGCCTGAACGCGGTGTACCTGTACGGCGCCAGTGTAGACGAGCTCGCCGGCCAGGTCGAAGTCGGCATCGTGGCGTCGCGCACCCTGTTCGGCGACTGGGGCGTGGACCTCGTGACCGTGGTCCTGTGCGCCTCGATCCTGGCGTCCGCTTCGGCGATGACGATGGCCGGGCCGAGGGTCTACTACGCGCTTGGCAAGGACTTCTCGCCCTTCGCGTCACTCGCCCGGACACGTCCGAGTGGCGCCCCCGCGATCGCCTTGGTGGCGCAGGGCGTGGTCACGTCCTTGATCATCCTGACGGGGCGTGTGGACCAGATCCAACAGTATGCGGGTTTCACCATCTCCCTGTTCGCGAGCCTGGCCGTGTCGTGCGTGATCGTTCTCAGGGTGCGTCGCCCGGACGCGGAACGGCCCTTCCGCGCGTGGGGGTACCCACTGACTCCGCTTCTTTTCCTGGCCGTTTCGACGTGGATGATGTTCGGGGCTTTCCGGGGCAGGCCGATCGAGTCGACGCTGGCCTTTTTGACGGTTCTGCTGGGCGGCATCATCTTCGCCGTCGCGCAGTCGAGAAAGACTTCCGACGAGAGAGTGTGATCATGGGTTCATCACCGATCGTGAGGCTTATGGCGTCCGTGGTAGTCCTGGTGGCCACAGCCGGCGCCGTTCCCCTCTCCGCCCAGCTGGGTGCGCGCCCCGCCGAGGAGTGGGCGCTCACGCTGGAGAGCGGCCGACGCATGGACGCTCTCGAGATCAACGAGGTCGCTGCGCAGATCGGACTCCGCCCCGGAGAGTTGGTGGCCGACATCGGCGCCGGGACCGGCATCTTCTCCGTGCCGCTGGCGCGGGCGGTGAGCCCGGGTGGACGCGTCCTGTCCGTAGAGGTCGACGCCGGCTTCCTGCCGATCATCGGCTCGAAAGCCCGGCAGGCGGGTCTCGACAACATCCAGCCCGTCCTAGGGCAGTACGGCGATCCCAGGCTCCCACGGGGAGACGTGGACGCCGCCTTCTTGCACGACGTGCTGCACCACATAGACGAGCGCCAGTCCTACATTCGGGCGCTAGCCTCCTACATCAAGCCGGGCGGCCGCATCGTCGTTGTCGATTACGACATGAACGTTCCAGGAGTGCCCCACGGCAACCAGCCTGAGATGCTCATCAGCCCCGATCAGGTCGCCGGCTGGATGAGTACCGCCGGCCTCGAGCAGACCCGGGAAGTCGGCATGTTCGACGACAAATTCTTCGTGATCTATACGAAGAGGCGGTAGACGAAGTGTCGAGGGCTCGAGCAGCGGTTAAGCACCCGCCCAGCTGAGCCGCTCCACTCGCAGTAAGGGTGCTACCCGACCCCCATCCTCGCGCGCGCGCCCTCGCCGTGTGGGGAATTCCCCGACAGACCCCTTCGGAGATATCCTGACTTCCGGGCCGGCCCTCTGCCCGCAGCTTTCGCAGGTAGTAACACGGCTGACTGAATAGTCGTCCCTGGGTGCCCGATACGATCCTCTCCCGTCGGGTGTCCAGTGGGGCCTGAAGCGCCCCGCCCGCAAGGGAGGGGCGCTTTCTCTTGGGGGACGCTAGCTCCGCGCTGTCTCCAACGCTCCGTCCGCCCAGACCGTGGACGCATCTTCACCGCACTGGACTGTGATCAGGACATGATCGTCCGCCAGGTGATGGTCGAGGGGGCCGGCGACGGACCTCAAGCCCGGCAGGCCGCACTCGAACAGCACGGTGCCCACGGTCATGAGGATGGCGCCGATGGCCATTCCCTCGAAAGTGATGATCCCCGAGGTGGGAAGCGGGACGATCGGCATGCCGCCGGTGGGCAGCGGATAGGCCTCGGAAGTAAACTTGACCATCGAGAAGAACGCTATCCCTCCCAATATGCCGCCGATCAAGGCGTGCCACGGCACCCGTGACGACACGCTCGCTCCATGCGGCAACAGGTGGTGATCCAGCGGAGCCGAGCTGCGCATCTCGATGTCGTCTGACGAGACGCCGTCCGACGCGAGGCGCGCCAGCGCGGTGCGAGCCTGCTCGGGTCGGGCGAAGACCGCGTGGAATGATCCCATGCTAGGCCTCCTCGCCGGCGATGATGGTTTGTGCCTTGTGGTCACGAATGTGCTCGCCTTCGCGGACCTCCCAGATCGACACGATCGGGATGAGCTGGACGAACGTGAAGTAGAGGAAGACGAACATCCCCGCGGACCCGACCAAGATGCCCAACTCGGTCCAGCTCGGAGAGTATGAGCCAACGGTGAAGTCGAGCCGCGGAAGCGACAGCGTGTTCACCACGATCAGGTAGCGCTCGATCCACATGCCGACTAGAACGCCCAGGCCTACGATGGCGGTGCCTAGAGGTGACCTGCCCTTGGGGAAGGGCAGGATTAAGAGCGGGATGACGACGTTCGTGACGATCATCGTCCAGAACACCCATGCGGCGGGGCCGTAGAGACGCAGATTGAACACCGCCATCTCGGCGTGCTCGCTTCCGTACCAGACGGTCAGGTGCTCGGCGAAAGTGAAGTAGCTCCACATCATGGCGAACGCGAGGAAGAGCAGGCCCAGGTTGTTGAAGACCTTGTCGCTCAGGTACTCGCCGATGCCCATGCCACGGCGTAGCAGATACATCGCAACCATGAGGACCGCGATGCCGGAATAGATGGCACCGACGACGAAGTACGGTCCGAAGATCGCACTGTGCCACATGGGCTGAATGGCCATGGCAAAGTCCCACGAAACAATCGTGTGAACCGATATCGCCACGGGGATAATGATCACGGCCATGGCCTTGATGCCCGCCTCGAGCGAGTGCCACTGCTGCGGCGTCCCGCGCCAGCCCATGGCCAACACCCGGAAGAACAGTGTGCGCAGGCTCCCCGGAGCGTCCTTCATGGTCTTGTCCCGCAGGATCGCCATGTCGGGGATCATGGGCAGAAACAGGTAGAGCATGCTGCCCAGCAGGTAGGTCGAGATCGCCATGATGTCCCACATCAGAGGCGACCGGAAGTTCGGCCAAATTCCGCGGGACGTCGGAAGCGGCACCATGTACCAGAAGACCCAGGGCCGGCCCAAGTGGATGAGCGGGAACAGTCCGCCGATCATCAGCGCGAAGGTCGTGATCGCCTCTGCGCATCGGGTGACCGGCCTCCGCCACTCGGCCTGCGTCACGCGTAGAATCGCCGAAATCAGCGTACCGGCGTGACTGATGCCGATCCAGAAGACGAAGTTGACAATGTAGAAGCCCCAGAAGTTCGGCCGGCTGATGCCCGCCACGCCGATGTCATTGACGATCTGGTAGCCCCAGGAGTAGAACAGGAGCCCCATGACGCCACCGGCGAGCAGGCTGCCGAGCAGGAGCTTAGGCCTGAACGTCGTGACGGGCCGGACGAGGACCTGCTCGCTTTCCCTCGACTCGGCCGCCTCAGCCGCGGCGGTTGCCACACTCGCCATGCTAGCGACCGCCCCGCAGGTAGATCACCGACGAGTCCGTACTCAGATCTTCGAGGAGGCGCGTGGCGCGCTCAGTGCGTTCAAGCTCCGAGACGCGACTCTCAGGGTCTTCCAAGTCGCCGAACGTGATGGCTTGGGCGGGACAGGACTGGGAGCACGCGGTCCGGATCTCGCCGTCTCGCACGCCTCGGTCCTCGTCCTGAGCGATGTCTTCGGCGTCCTGGATGCGTTGGACGCAGAAGGTGCACTTCTCCATGACGCCCGCAGGGCGGACGCTCACGTCGGGGTTCCACTGGCGCTCGAGCGGCTCAGGCCACTCACCTTCGAACCAGTTGAAGAACCGGACTGTGTAAGGGCAGTTGTTTGCGCAGTATCGTGTCCCGATGCACCGGCTGTAGACCATCGCGTTGAGGCCTTCAGGCGTCCGGTAGGTGGCGTAGACCGGGCACACCGGCTCGCAGGGCGCGCTCCCGCAGTGCTGACAGAGCACCGGCTGGAAGCGGACCTTTATGTCGGGGAATTCGCCTTCGTAGTAGCGCTCGATGCGTAGCCAATGCATCGCCCGGCCCTTTCCGGCCTCGACCTCACCCACGGTCTGGATGTTGTTCTCGGCGTGACAGGCGACCACGCAGGCCCCGCAGCCCGTACAGCGGTCCGTGTCGATTGCCATGCCCCAGCGGGTCATACTGACTTCTCCGTCTTCCTGAGGGGTTCGTGGGGTGCCCAGCCAACGGGGATGACCTCCTCGTGGCCCATGTCTTCGTAACTACGTCCGAAGCGTGCCAGCTCACCTTCGCCGAGGCGTTGGATGCGTACGCGCGTGGCAGCCCACGCAGGAGCTGACGTCCCGTCGACAAGGGCCGCACCGACGAGATTCAAGACATTGGCGCCACGACCCTCTGCATACCGGCCGTACTGCCGGTGACCGTGTCCGAGCGGCACACTCACTACGCCCGGTCGGGCCGCCGGGTCGACCACGGCGTGCAGCTCAATCGACCCTGCTGGGGATTCAACTCTGAGCAGGTCCTGGTCGTGTATCCCGAGGCTCTCCGCGTCCGCCGGGGAGATCTCGACCCAGCAGTTCCACATCACGGTGGAGAGCGGGTCGGGCATCTCCTGCAGCCAGGGGCGGTTCGCCGCCCGCCCATTCCCGGACCGCACCGACTCGAAAGGAAGCAGGACGAACGGATACTCGTTGGGCGTACCCTCGAAGCGCCCCCCGGCTGCCTGCGGACCAGCGCCCATCGGACCCTGTGGTATCCCCTCTGGGCTGCCCTCCCCGAAGGCCCCACCACGCTCGAGTGCCTCGTCGAAGAAGTCCGAAGCGTCGGCGCCTGATCCGCCCGGCAGGCGGGCCAACTCGGCTTCGACGGTCTCCTCGGCCACCTCCTCGAAGTCTGACCACGCGAACTGACCCGCGATGTCGTCGCTGAGAGCTCCGGCTATAGCCAGTAGAATTTCCAATGGGTGGCGACCCTCACCGAGCGGCTCGAGGACCGGCTCGACCAGGCCGAGAACTGGCACACCCACCGAGGTCCCGGGCTCGACTGCCTCGAAGCGCTCTAGCTCCGACGTCAGGGGGAGGAGCACGTCCGCGTGCACCGCGGTGTCGTCCGAGAAGCTTCCGAGGACGATCACATCGCCTACATCGGCAATCGCCGCGGCGACCCCGAAGCCGGCAGGCAGGGCATGAACCGGGTCCGCGTCGGCGACGATGAGTACGTCCACGGACCCGTCGCGGAGGCGCTCCGCGAGAAGCGACGGCGCCGTACTGGAAGAGTCGGCCGAGACAGTCCGACCGAGATTCACGGTTGTGGGCGCGAAGACACCGCCCGGCCGACCGAGGTTGTCCAGAAGCAGGTTGAGCCCGAGTGCGGCTGTCACGTTGTAGAGACCGTTCGTGTGGCCCGCTGCCGATCCACCTCCGATCACGCAGGCGTTCTCGGCTACGGCCAGCTCCTCGGCGACCTCCAGGATGCGATCCTCGCGAACGTCGCAGGTGGTTGCGGCCTCGGCCAGCGAGGGTGCCGGGGTGGGGAAGAGGCGCTCATACCGCTGACGAGCGGCACCGCTCACTTCTCCGGCTTCCAGCAGGTGTCCCCCGAGAGCGCGAGCCAGCGTGCCCTCCGTCCCAGGCCGTATCGGAAGCCACGTGTCGGCGTTCGCAGATGTCAGCGACATGCGCGCCTCGGCGTGGACGAGTCTGCCCCTCCGCGTGGCCCGACCGCGCCGCATCTCTCCGAAGGCGCGCGTGTAGTGGACCGGAGTCCGCCAGCGATCGAGGATCGGTGCTCCGATCGTGAGCACCAGCTCGGCGCCGGCGATATCGAAGTGCGGGAAGGCGTCCGTTCCGAGCGCGATCTGAGCCGCCAGACGCTCGACCTCTGCCTCGGGCGCCTCGAGGAAGGTGGGGGCTGGGGCACCCAAGGACGCCGCGAAGCGACGCCACAGAGCCCCGGCCAGGCCCGAGCCATCCGCAGCGACGATGGCCACGCGCTCGGGATCCGCTCCGGAGATCGCAGAGACGGCGTCCGCCAGGGCGACCTCCCATGTGACGGCTTCGAAGGCGCCCTGCCCACGAGTACCCGCGAGGCGTTGCGGCTGCAGGATGCGATCCGGGTTGTAGAGCTCCTGGAGGAGCGAATGACCCAAGGCGCACACCCCTCCACGATTCACTGGATGCGCCTCGTTGCCCTCGATCTTCTTGGCGTTCCCGTCGACGACGCGCACCTGGATCCCGCAGCCGGCGGCGCACTGGCGGCAGACTCCGGGTCGCCACGCAGTTTCGCCGGGCAGCTCGCTCGTTTGCCGGACGCGCTGAACGATGAACTGCTCCTCATCGCTCGTGCAGCCATCCAGCAGTGTCGCGCCTGCTCCAAGCGCTCCCGCCTTCACAAAATCTCGTCTGCGCAACCCGCTCTCCCCTCTCGATGCTCGGGGTAGGACGCCGCTTCGAATCCGACCGACGAAGAGTCAGCCGCGAATCGTCGTCGCGTTTCTCAGTGGTGACACGTCATGCAATCGATGCTCGCGTCCTGTTCCCTGTGACAGTCGACGCACCAGCCCATGCTCGCGGTGTTGATGACTCGTTGGGCCACCGCCATCTGGCTCACATCACCGTGGCAGGTCTCGCACCCGACCTCGGCTCGTATGTGTGGCTTGTGCTTGAAGTGGACCATGGCCGTGGCAGGCATGGTGTTCACCTTGCGCCAAACGATCGGCTCGCCCTGACCGTTGGCGTACTGCTCCATGAATTTGATGACCTCGGGGTGATCCGTGGCCTCGCGCCTGTGGCAGGTCGCGCACGTTGCCATGGCGGGGAGGCCGGCCTGGTTCTGGGTCTCAACACCCTGATGACAACGGGTGCAGGTGATATCGTTCTCGCTGTGCGCCTGGTGGTTGAACGCGATAGGTTGTGGCGGCGGTGGTGGGGGCTCATCCGAGCACCCGGCGAGTACGGCGGCCAGGACGGCGACCCCGAACCCTGTGAGCCGACGCAGGCCCCGCCTTCCATTCATCACGCGCACTTCCGATCGCTCATGAGCCTGCAACTGCCAGCCCACTTGCGCAGTTTCTACGCCGGCGAGGCCGGCGAGACCTGGGCGCGAATCGAGCGCGAGTCCCCAGCCACCTACTGGGAGGAGAATGCCATCCTCGGGCGGCGTGACACCTACGACGCGTTGCTCGAGAGGCTCCAGCCCGTCACCGGCCGTCGCGTGTTGGACGCGGGGTGTGGCCGCGGACTCTTGGCTAGACGCCTGGCGGGTGAGGGTGCCCTCGTGACAGGGGTAGACCTGCTCAGCCATCGCGTATTAGAGGCTCGAGGCGGCGACGCGCCGACGTTCGCGGTCGCCGATTTCAGAGATGTGCTTTCCGTCGCTGGCACCTTCGACGACGTCGTGATTCAGGAAGTGCTCGAGGACTACAGCCTCGAGGAGCGCAAAGACACCATCTTCGGGCTCGCCAACAGCCGGGTTCCACGGATTCACCTGATTTTCAGGCAGCAAGGACGATGGGGCGGACTGATTGCTCCCATGCTGCCCGACTCGCTCGTGCCGACGCTCGATCCGGTGCAGTTGTTGCGCTCGATTCACCTTCATACGCCCTACAGGCTCACTCAACAGGAGTCGATTCGACGTCGGAGCTACAGCGTACAGATGGTACAGCTCACGCTGGAGGCCGATTAAGGGGCAGCAATCAGTATCAGCAGAGGTGCGGGAGGTCAACCTAAAAGGCGGGCGGCCCGACTACGGTGGTCTGTATGGCGACTGCGCGCTAGCTTCGCGGCCCTGCTTTCCCGCGCCTGGAGAACACATCACAGATGCGCCGCTCCATAGCTGTCCTTGTCTCGAGCTTGGCCCTGTGCAACACGGGACTCGCTGGGCAAGCCGATCTCACGGGGCCTTCAGTACAAGGGTTCATCTTCGGTGACGTGCTCTACACGAGCATCAGAGATGTAACCGACCCAGGCTTCAAGCTCGGTCAGATCGTGGCCCACGCGAACGGAACGCTCTCCGAACACCTCCTGTTCTTTGGAGAGATGTCGGTAACGTACGCGAGCTCCAGCTACTCGGTGAACATGGAGCGCGCCATTCTACGGTACGACTTCAACGACGCCGTGAAGCTGTCCGCGGGCCGCTTCCACGCGCCGATCTCCTACTGGAACACGGCCTTCCACCACGGCCTGTGGCTCCAGGGCTCGATCGCCTGACCGAGGGCGGTGACGTTCGGAACGCCGTTCATTCCCGTCCACTTCGTGGGTGCAATGGCTGAGGGTCGGGTTCCAGGCACGTCAGTGCACTACATGGGTGGGGTCGGCAACGGCCGTAGCTCCAGCGGCAGAGGGGCCCAGGACGGTGGGGACGCGAACGGGAATCGAGCCGTGATTCTGTCCACGTCCGTCCGGCCGAGCGCTGTTCCGGGATTCCGGGTCGGAGGGGCCTCGAAATCCATGTGGGTCAAGGCACCCGTGGCGAGGGCTGTCTCCCAAGCTGTATCCAGAAGTACCGGGGGCTCGAGACCCTCCATGATGCGCCTGAGGTCGATGACGGGCGGGGGCGTGGCCAGCATCTGCCCAAGGATGTCACGGATTCCCTGATGATAGGGAAGGCCGTCCTCGACTCGGGCGGTATTCTGGATGATCTCCTGCTCAAAGATGCCCAAGGACTGGTCGGCCAGCTCCGCGAAATCACGATTCTCGGACCACGCGTCCACGCCCAACGCCAACAGGATACTTCCGACCACGAAGACCGACTCGACGAGCCCGCGAACGAACCATTCGGCCTTGATTACCATCGGGCTAGGTAGGGTCTACCTCAGCAGTGCTCTTCGTAGGCGGCCCGAAGATCCGCGGCGATGTCCTCAGGATATCGCCCTTCGATCTGATGGCGCTCCATGAAGTAGGCCAGCTCTCCGTCCTTGAAGAGCGCGATGCTGGGCGACGAAGGCGGGTACCCAGTGATATAGTCGCGCGTCCGGTCGGTCGCCTCCATGTCCTGGCCGGCGAAGACGGTGGTGAGCACCTCCGGCTTCTGTTCTCCCTGCAGCGACAAGAAGACCGCCGGCCGCATCATGGCCGCGGCGCATCCGCAGATAGAGTTTACAGCTACGAGCATCGTGCGCTTCTCTTCGCCGAGGGCCGCATCGACGTCCTCGGGGGTCCGCAGCTCGGTGAAACCGATGCGCACCAGGTCCTCACGCATCGGGGTGACCATCATCTCAGGGTATGGCATGCTATTCCTCGCGGCCCCACGGGGCGGCACTTGGCTGGCGACTGGGGTATGGAACTTAAAGCTCATGTCGCGAGCCGGGGCTGTCCACGGTCCTTCATGGCGCGCGCGCGAGCTGTGCCTCGGAACTGTAAGTCAGACTGGACGTTATGAAGATACCTAACCAGATCGTTCGCGGGCGAGCCCTCGTTGGGCCGGTCGCGGTGGTCCTCCTGGTGGGAGCAGCGATCTTGTGGTCGCCGTTCGAACCTCACCGACCTCCGGTGCCCGTCGAGGTTGATCTTGCGGGGGCGTCGGCGCCTTGGTCTGAAGAAGATTGGGCGATTTTCAGGGAGAAAGTCGCCTGGGCCGCGTCCCAGAGGCTCGATACCCTGCCCATGGGTGACGCGATGGCTGCCCTCGGGCGCACGTTCGTCGGCACCGCGTACGTCCCACAGACTCTCGAGGTTGAGGGACCCGAGGGACTGGTCATCAATTTCCGCGGACTCGACTGCGTCACCTTCGTCGAGAACGTTCTCGCGATGAGCCGGTTCGTCCGTGCCTACGGCCAGGAGGCCGTGACTGACCGACCTGCCGCCGAGGCCTCTTATGAGTCCCTTCTTGCCGAGATCAGGTACCGCGGGGGGCGCGTCGCCGGTTACCCGAGCCGCCTGCACTACTTCACGGACTGGATCGCGGACAACGCGAGTCGTGGGCTCGTCCTGGACATCTCGGCCGAGCTGGGAGGCGTGCTCGACGGTGAGCCGATCGACTTCATGACGACGCATACCCAGGCATACCACCAGCTGGCTGACCCGGTAAACGTGGCCATCGTGCGCGAGTCCGAGGAGGCGCTCAACGTCAGGGGGCGGACTTACGTGCCCCAGGAGCGCATCGGTCCGGCCGCGCCAGGGATCCGAGACGGGGACATCATTGCGGCGACGAGCACCGTGGCTGGACTCGATGTGGCCCATACGGGGCTCGCGCTCTGGGTCGACGGTACCCTCAGAATGATGCACGCGCCCCTCGTCGGGGACTCCGTACAGATCAGCGAGATCACACTCGCAGAGCGGATCCAGGGGATCGGGGGGCAGGACGGAATCATCGTTGCCCGACCGCTAGCTTCGCGATGAGGAGAGGACGCTCGCTTTGATCGGTTGGGTCACTGTGGGCGTCGTCGCCGCCGGAGGCATTGTCGCGCTCGACAGACTCGCCAACGAACTGGTGCGGCCGACTCCCGAGGCGCCCGACCGGACCGTTCCGGAGTCGGGCCACGACCACGAGGGCTTCACGATCCATTCGGTCGGTCACGAGTTGGCTTCGTGGCTGCTTAGGCCGGCAGAACCCCGCGCGGACACTCCCCTCCTTGTATTGGCGCACGGTTGGGGAGCGAGCAACGGCACCGTCCTCCAGCTTGCGGAGCCCATGGTCCGAGGTGGGCACGAGGTGCTCCTCTTCGATGTGCGCGGCCACGGCCGCAACCAGCCGTCGCCCTTCGTCACGATCCGTGACTTTCGCGACGACGTGATGGCCGTCGTTCGCTACGCGGCCGAGCGCTTCCCGGGGCGACGCATCGTGCTCGTCGGCCACTCGTTGGGCGGAGCTGCCTCGGTGCTTGCGGTCGCAGAGGGAGCGGGGGTCCACGGCCTCGTGCTCATCGCCGCGCCGTCGGACGTGGTGGGTATCACCTCGGAGTACCTCACCGACAGAGGTATGCCGGGCCCCTTTCTCGTAACGATCCTACGGCCGTTCTGGTGGCGCCGCATCGGGGGGTCGTTCCGGCCGCACATGCCCGTTCGGCGGATCGCGGAGCTGCGAATACCGCTCCTGATCATTCAGCCGGAGAACGACCAGAGGGTGGCTCGGCATCATGCCGAGCGTCTCGCATCAGCCGCTGGCGTGCCGTACCACCTGATAGCTGACCACGAGCATACGGACGTACTCACGGCGCCCGAGACGGCCCGGCTCGTCGACGAATTCGTGGCCGGCCTTCCGAAGGATAGCTGCGCTTAGCTTGCCGCTCCGATCAGTTGGCCAGGAAGATCGGAATCAGGGTCGTCCCCGCGATGGTGATCAACACGACCGCGCAGAGGTTCAGCACGATGCCCGCTCTGCTCATCTGCGGAATGGTGATGTAGCCCGAGCCGAAGACGATCGCGTTGGGTGGCGTCGCTACGGGCAGCATGAAGGCCATCGACGCCGCCAAGGCGGCCGCGCTCATCACCACAAGCGGGTTCATGCCGAGCCCCGTAGCGGCTCCGGCCATGACCGGCATGGCCATCGTCGCCGTCGCGGTGTTGGACGTGACCTCGGTCAGGAAGACCACGAGCACTGCCACGAACGCGACGATCAACACCACTGGGACGGCTTCGAGCGTCGATACGGCCGACCCGATCCATGCAGCGAGCCCCGAATCGTCCATGGCGCGGGCGAGGGAAAGGCCACCCCCGAAGAGGACGAGCACGCCCCACGGGATACGTCGGGCGGTCGGCCAATCGAGCGTGAACTCGCCTTTGCGCCAATTCACCGGGATGATGAACAGCACGACGGCCGCAGTCATGGCGATGGTCGCGTCCCCGATATTGGGGGCCCAGGTCTGCAACCCGGGAATCGTGACGCCTTCAATGGACTTCTCCGACCGCAGCACCCATGCGAGCGCAGTGAGCACGAAGACCGTCGCCGTGATCTTCTCGCCTCTGCTCGGTAGGCCCAACGAAGCCGTCTCCTTGTCGATAATGGCCGCGGCGTCACCCGCCAGCCGGCCGGGGGGATACAGGTAGCGGGTGAGCAGGAACCACGTGAGTGGGAGCATGACCATCACGATGGGCAGGCCGACTCCCATCCACTGGAAGAATCCGATCTCGATATCCAAGATCTCGCTCGCGGCCGCGGCCAGAATGGCGTTGGGCGGCGTTCCGATGAGCGTCGCGACGCCGCCGATGGAGGCCGCGTAGGCCATTCCCAGCATGAGCGCGATTCCGAATTCGTAGGGCCCCTCCTGATCCTGCGGGCGGAACATCTCGCCCACCGCGATAGCGATCGGGAGCATCATGGCGGCGGTGGCGGTGTTGCTAATCCACATCGAGAGGAACGCCGTGGCGAGCATGAAGCCGAGGACGAGCCGGTTCGGGCTGGTGCCCACGGCGGCCATGATTCGTAGGGCGATGCGCTTGTGGAGTCCCCACTTCTCCATGGTGACCGCCATGAGGAAGCCCCCCATGAACAGGAAGATCTGGTCGTTGGCGTATGGGGCCGAGGCGCTGGCGGGCGTCAGGACGCCAAGGATGGGAAACAGACCGAGCGGCAGCAGAGCGGTGGCCGGAATCGGGATCGCTTCTGTCATCCACCATACCGCCATCAGCGCGGCAACTGATGCTGTGCGCCAGCCTGGCACTCCCAGGGCCTCGGGAGCAGGCACGAGGAGCATGATGACGAAGAGGAGCCCTCCTAGGACCAGGCCATAGCGTTGGCTGGGGCGGTATTCCTTGACGCTGGGGGTGTCTTCCACTCGTTCTCCGGGAGAGCGGGCACGCGCTCACCGAGGCCACCGGTATGCGGCGATGGTGAGGGCGCCAGTCTGGCCGAAGAACCGGCGCGGTGCAACCGTGCGGGCTCTCTAGACCGAGAGCGGACTACGTGCCGCACTCGGGGACCGGATGTCCCGCGCGTCGTAGGCACGGCACCGGGAGGCCCGTATATTCGCGGTCATGGTGGAACGTGATATGACCCCGAAGACCCCGGCTGCTTCAGAGTCGATCGTCTCCGAGATGATGATGCCCCACCAGGTGAACAACCTGGGCCACGTCTTTGGTGGCGAGCTGCTCTCGATGGTGGACCGGGCCGCCGCGGTAGCCGCGATGCGGCACGCGGGCCAACCAGTCGTGACGGTGTCCATCGATCGGGTCGACTTCAAGGAGCCGATCTACACCGGCGAGCTCGTCACCTGCACGGCGCGCGTGAATTTCGTAGGTCGCACGTCCATGGAATTGGGTGTGGAAGTCGAGGCGGAGAACCTCCTCAGTGGTCGGAAGCGCCACACTAACACGTGCCTGCTCACGTTCGTGGCGATCGACGCGGACCATCGGCCCTGTCCGGTGCGGCCGCTCGAATTCGTCGGCGCCGAGGACGAGCGCCGCTCTCGAGAAGGGAGGCGCCGGCGCGAGGTGCGGGAGGCGCTGGACAAGGAACTCGACGGCCAGCGGCCCTAGCGGCTCACCCGAAGACGGGACAAGATCATTGCGGGTTCGTCCGAGGCGGTAACACTTTAGACTATGCGAAACGTACCGCCTAAATACTGCTCTAGGGCTGGTTGGGGCGCTCGTTACCACGTTGTACGGGTGCCAGCAGACCGACCAGTTGCTGCCGTTCGAGATCGATCCGACGCAGGGGCAAACCCTTTCTGTCAATGCGAGCGGGGGAATCGTCAGCCTCCCGCCGAACTTCTCCATTGAGTTCTTTCCCGGCTCGCTTGCTGCGTCCACGCAGGTGATGGCCCAAGAGCGACTCGACGCGTTCCCGTCCGGTGCTGGGTTGGCGGTTCCGGGACGGGCCTTCGATGTGGGGCCCGCCGGGTTGGTGCTGTCTCCGGGTGCTCCGGCGCAGGTTCAGATCGCGGTGCCCGGGGAATTGCTCGAGGCGGGCGACGCACTGACCCTGTCCATTGCCGTGCTGAGGCCCGACAACTCGATCGTGACGGATGCGACGAGCTACGACCTATCGAACGGGATTCTGACGGCTGACGTGTACGAGCTCGGGCCGATGGCCGCGGTGATCGCGACCGACGGGATTGTGCTCGGCGACATCGCCGACCTTCCGCCGCTCGACAGCGGTGCGATCACGCCCGTATCGCCGCTTCCGGCTGCGAGTGGGCCGGCGCTTTCGCACCCCGGCGGTGTGGTGTTTTCCGCGGACTGCTCTCCGGGCGATCGGAGTTGCTTCACCTCCGGCATCGCCAGGCTCTGGGTGGACGACGTCGTGCGTCAGCGGTTGGGCGACGAGCTGGTGCTGCTCAACACGACCGTCGAGGCCAGCCTCGACTTCTTCGACTTCAATCCCACCAGCTCGCTTCCAGAGAGCGCAGTCGGTTATCTTCGCGTTAACGGAGACCTTCGAGCTCGAATCAACCAGGTCGTCGCGAGTCGAGATGTCGGTGACGAGGTCGCTTTTTACACGGGCAATGGGTCAGATGCCAACAATCCCGAGGCGACGTCTATCTCCATCAGCGGCGGCCAGATGACGTTCGACTTCACGTCCCAAGATGATCCGGAAGTCATCCAGTTCGATATCAGCGGCGTGGGTACGAGCGACCTGCTCACTATTCAGGTCCAAGGGGAGCTCTCCTTCGAGAACGCCAGTGGTCCCCCGACGGTCGGGACCATCGTCGCGCAGGTGAGGCTCCGCTGATGAGGCGCTGGGCGGCGTTAGGCGCCGCCTGCGCGCTCGTCTTGGCACCGAGTGCCATCTCGGCCCAGTTCTCGCCGGGGGCCAGGTCGGTCGGCATGGGCGGAGCCGGCATGGTTTTCTCGTCCGGCGTCGATGCCATCGAATGGAATCCGGCGAACCTCGCACTCGAGGGGGGCTGGAACGTGTCGACCGAGGCGGGCCTCTCCGGGTTACTTACCGGCGTCTCCTGTGATGACCTTGGGGCCATCTTGGGATTCGGTCAGTGCGCCTCGAATCCGTTGGGTTGGAATTTCGACGACATCGGATGCAATTCGAGCGCCTTGGGCCTTCCCGACAGCGGCGTGAGGCTGAGCACGAACTCTGACGGCTTCCTGACCGCGCTCGGTGCGGAAAGCGCGGATCTGCCGAAGCCAGGGTTGCCCCTGCCAACGATCGGCATCGCCGTCGGTTCGGTCGGCGTCCGGGTGCGGAGCCGGGTGATGACCGAGACGACCGTGAGCAAGGAGCTCATGGAGCTGATGTGTGATGGCTTCGACCCCGCCTTGATCCAAGAGTACCAGGTCGGTGACACGGGATTCCGGACCACCTCGTTCTCAGAGATCACCGCCGGGTACGGCACCACGATCGGTGGCCGGTTGGCCATCGGCGTTGGGCTGCGGTATGTGGTTGGACACTCCCTGACCCAGGGGCGGTTCTTCGAGCCAACGTTGGACCTGACCAACGAGACGATCGAGGTGAGCACCGTCGCTATCGAGTCGACGGGAGGTAGCGGGTACGGACTCGATGTCGGTCTTGCCCTGGACTTGGCCGGAGGCCTCAGGGTCTCCGTGTCGGGAACGAACATCATCCAGAAGATGACCTAGGACGAAGAGCTTGTGGCCCATGAGGCGACCTATACGGGCTGTGTGGGTGGTACGGCGGGTTGCGTAGGCGACGATTTCGAGGATCTCGACTTCGAGGACTTCATCAACCGCTTCCAGGGTCAGCCGATCGTCGCCGGGTCCTCCGTGAGCCTCCCCGTCTACCAGACGTCTCAGGAGCTCTTCCGGGCCGCCTATTTTCCCACGGTATTCCGTGCGGGCGCGGGATGGAGAGCCGGGGGGACGAGCGTAGAGCTCGTCGGTACGTCGGTCTCGCCCCGCGGTCGCCAACACAACGATTGGGACGAGCGCATCTCGCTCGGCGCAGAACAGTGGCTCTGGATCCTTGGACTACGCGCCGGCGGAGCGCTGGGCTCGGATGGTCTTCAATCGATCAACGCTGGTATCGGCTTGGGGCTGGGTCCGGTCCAGCTCGACATCAGCGGCGGACTGATGTCGGGTGGCTTCGACTTCGCGAACGGGCTGGTCCCGCCAGAAAACATCGAGTATGCGGGCGGCCAGTTTACGATTGCACTGCAGCTGAAGGGAGGTGGTCGTTGATGCTCAGTATGCGACGACTGGCTCTTCTGCTCGGCTTCGCGGTTGTCGCCTGCTCTGATGGAGTCGGTCCCAACGGGCCGGACGGCGGCATTCCGCTGCAGTTCTCCGTGGGGGTCCCAGCGGCCGTGTCCCCCGCCGAGACGACGGCGCTACAGGCGGCCTTCGATCAGGTCGACTCTTATCGGATCACCGTGCAGGACAGCGTGACAGGCTTGGTTCTCGCGGATACCACGGTCGACGTGGGCGCGGGTGCCGAACACAGGTTCGATTTCGACCTCTCTCCTTCCGCGGTCGGGCTAAGGATTCAGATCAGCGTGATCGCGTTCGACGGCGCTATCGAGCTGTATCGGTCCACAGCGTTTGCGACCGTCCAGGCCTCGACGGGCGGTGCGACACCGATCTATCTCCCGGTCCGGTACACCGGTCCAGGCGTGCGCGGCACCGTGACGAACGATGCCGGTGTGGGGCTAGCGGACATGAGCGTCGGTTTGTACCAGGCCGCCAGTCTCGTCGGGGCCCCGGTCGTCACGGAGCCCGACGGTACCTACCTGTTCTTGGGCGTTGCCGCCGGGGCTTACTCGGTGGAGCCTACGCCGCCGCAGAGCCTCTTCGTCTGCCCGGTTGGCCGCAATGTCGACGTCCAGACCAACGCGGCGCTCGTCGCGGACTTCGTCGCGAGTAGTGTCCCGTGCGAGATCAATCTGCTCGTGCTCTCGGGTGGTGACTTCGACAACACTCAGCCGGTCGCGGACCTGTTCGCCAACACGCCAGGCGTCGTCACGGACCAGTTCTTCTACGTCAACCAGACTCCAGGCCTGAACCTGCTACGCCAGTACGACGTCGTGCTGCTGTTCACGAACGGTATCTTCGACGAGACCACGGCGCTCGGAGACGAGCTCGCCGAATACGTGGGGGTGGGCGGCAACGTCGTGATCGGATCGTTCTACTGGCAGGGCCGTAGCGACAGCGGGCTTACCTCACCGGGGTGGGGCGCTCTGGAGGCCATCGACCCCTTCTTGGGCGACATCGACCCGCTGACGGGAAGCGCCGGCGCGACGTACACGGCGAACGATCTGAACGGCAACAACATCGTGGCTCACCCACTCACGCTTGGGCTCACGTCGCTCGTCTCGGTGGCCGGCTACAGCGCAGGCGTGTTGGCCAAGCCGACCGCGACTGTTGTCGCCTCGTGGACGGACGGCGCTCCGCTCGTGGGGTACCACATCCTAGGCGCCGGCCAGCGCGTGGTCGCCGTGAGCCTCTTCCCGGCCGCATCAGTGCCGACCGAGGTCATCGGGGACGTGCAGGTGCTATGGGAGAACGCGGTGACGTGGGCTGGAATCACTGGGGGCCCGACGCCGTAGAGTTGGGACGGCGCCGCTGACTCAGGCGGTCAGCGGCGCCGCTCGACCACCATCGCGAAGCCCATCCCACCGGCCGCGCATACGGTGATGAGCCCGAACTCCACGTCGCGGCGGGCCATCTCGTTCAGCAGGGTGATCGTGATGCGGCCGCCCGTGGCACCGAACGGATGACCGATCGAGAGTGACCCCCCCATAACATTGATGCGGTCGATGTCCGGATGTCCGACGGCCTCGCTCCGCCCGAGCTCCTGCTCCGCGAACTTCTTGGACGAGAGCGCCTGCAGGTTGGAGAGCACCTGGGCGGCGAACGCCTCGTGCATTTCCATCAGTCCGATGTCACGCATGCTGAGGCCCGCCCGGTCCAGCGCGAGCGGAGCCGCGTAGGCCGGCCCCTGGAGTAGTTGTCCGGCCGGATCGAGCGCGGTCCAGGCCCAGCTGCGCACGTAGCCTAGAGGCTCGATTCCTTCTGCAGTGGCCAGATCGTCACGCATGAGAACGAGCGCAGACGCTCCGTCGGTGAGCGGCGATGAGTTTCCCGCCGTGACCGACCCGTGCTTCCGGTCGAAGGCCGGCCGGAGCATCTCCAGCTTCTCGGGCGTCGTATCCGTGCGGATACCATTGTCCTTGGTGATGACCTTCTCGAAGTCGGGTGGGACATAGACGGGCGCGATCTCGGCGGTGAGGCGCCCGTCCTGGGTGCCGGCTGCCGCCAATTGATGGGAGCGGAGCGCCCAGTCGTCCTGATCCTGCCGGGAGATCCCGTTCTCCTTGGCCATCCGCTCGGCGGATTGGCCCATGGTCTCGCCGGTCGTGGGTTCGGCGATGGCGGGCTGAACCGGAATCAGGTCCTTCGGCCTCATGCCGCGGAACGGAGAGAGCTTCTGTCCGAATGTCTTGCCCTTGGCCGCTGTGACGAGACTCTTCGAGAGCCGGTCGCTCACCGTGATTGGCACGTGGGAGAGTGACTCGGATCCGCCTGCCATCACCACGTCTGCCTGACCGATCTCGATTAGCTGGACCGCGTCCGTGATCGCCTGGTTCGCGGAGCTGCAGGCGCGCGATACCGTGACCGCCGGGACCGTCTTCGGCAGCACCGCGAGGCCCACCTCACGAGCGATGTTGGGGGCCTGCGTGTCGTGCACGACCGTGCCGTAGACGAGCTGGTCGACGCGATCACCCTTCAGCCCGCTCCGGGCGAGTGCGTCGCGAACGGCGATCTTGCCCAGCTCTATCGCCGAGAGATCGACGAATACCGTGCCCGAGCGAGAGAATGGTGTGCGGCAGCCGGCGATGATGGCGGTCTTCATGCCCTCAAGCTCGCAAGGCGGCCGCGGCGAATCAAAGGGGCCGCCGTCCTGGCGCCGCTGATCCGCTTACCAGACGTTATCGATGCGAGCGGACCCGGGATGCTCCCCTCGGGTGTACTCGTCGCCGTGACGCTACGCGATCGAATTCCTGAGTCGGAGAAGAGCATGAGTGGTCCGAGAGACATCATCGAATCCATCGAGGGTGAGTATCGGCGTTACAAGGAGCTCGGAGAGGGAGCGATCGAGCAGCTCAGTCACGAAGAGCTGGTCGTCCGTGGGTCGCCTGAGAGCCTCTCGATCTCCACGATCGTCTGGCACGTAGCAGGCAACCTTGAGTCCAGGTTCACCGACTTCCTGGTGTCCGACGGTGAGAAGCCTTGGCGCGATCGTGAGGTCGAGTTCGAAGATCGGCCGGTGGGTCGGGATGTGCTGCTCGAGAAGTGGGCGTCTGGCTGGAAGACCCTGTTCGCAGCGGTGGAGCCGCTCACCAACGAAGATCTGGGCCGCTCCGTCACGATCCGGGGCGTCGCGCTCACTGTGTCCGAGGCCCTCCACAGGTCGTTGGCCCATGCCAGCTACCACGTGGGACAGATGGTCTACATCGGAAAGATGTTGCGCGGAGAGGAGTGGACTTACCTGAGCATTTCTCCGGGTGGCTCGGTGGCGTACAATGCGAACCCGGTCCTGGAGAAAGGCGCTGCACAGGGACGCTGAGTGAGCAAACAGGTCGATCGCAAGGATGAGCCCGTCCGGCTCGCTGCGTACCGCTACCGACACGAAGCCGAGCTCGCGGCCGGCTTCCTGTCCGATGCCGGCATCCCGTTCCGACTCCAGGCCGACGACGCTGGTGGTGCGGATCTCGGTCTGTCGGTGCTGCGCCCTGCCATCTTGTGGGTGCGGGCCGTCGACGCCGAGGCCGCGCGCGACCTGGTCGCGCTCGAGGAGGAAGAGGCGCAACCACCGCCGATGGGGCTCGCGGCACCACCCCGCTCCTCGCCCGAAAGACGGGCGTCGCGGCTGACGATCCTCGAACGGGCGGTCTCGGGTGCTATTGCCGCGGCGCTGCTTGCGGGCGCGCCCAATTTGCCGCCTGCGCCGTTTCGCGAGTCGTGGGTCATGCTCTGCTTCGTGAGCGGCTTCGTGTTCCTGGGGGCGGCTGTGCTAGGCTGGGCTCCGGGCCCTCTCGGAGGCCTCATTCGGGTGCTTTCCGGGAGTCCACCACGATGACAGGGGCCTCCTAGCCGTGCGTGCAGTCACTTTCAACGTCTCTGTGCCCGGTTTCGTCATGGGCAAGACATTCGGGCGCGTCACCGAGGCAGCCCTATTCGGCAGCTTGAGCGGGCTCCGCTATGGAGATGTCGCAGAGCCGGCGTTGCCCGGCGACGACTGGGTTCGACTCGAGGTCATCAAGGCAGGCATATGCGGCTCAGATCTCGGTAATCTCACGTTCAAGTCGAGCCCGGCCATGGAGCCGTTCAGCTCGTTTCCGGCCGTGCTCGGTCACGAAGTTCTGGCGCGCGTTGCGGAGGTGGGCCCATCGGTTCGCCGGGTCGAGGTCGGCCAGCGAGTCGCGGTCGACCCGGTCATCTCGTGCACCATGCGTGGCTTTTCAGGCGAGGCTCGTTGTCCCTCCTGCTCTAGCGGTCTGCACGCTACGTGCGCTCGTTCGGGCGACGGAGGTGAGATCGTCATCGGTGGACGAGAGCTCCGTCCGGGTCTGACGGTCGGGTACCAGGCAGATCTGCCCGGTGGGTGGTCTGAGCGCATGATCGCGCACGAGAGTCAGCTCTTCCCGCTCGACGATGGCATGTCGGACCGCGCGGGCGTCCTAATGGAACCGCTCGCGGTCGGGATGCACGCGGCGCTCAGGTCGCGGCCGTTCGGAGAGGGTCCCGCGCTCGTCATCGGGAGCGGGCCGATCGCGCTGGGAACGATCTGGGCTCTACGCGCCGCCGGCTACCAGGGCGAGCTCGTGGCCCAGATCAAGCGAGGCCATGAGGCCGACGTTGCCCGGGCACTCGGCGCGAGCGAGGTGATCTCCCCCGGTGAGGAGGCTCGGCAGTCGCTGGTTGATACGGGCTCGAGCGCGTATATGCCGATTATCGGTGACGAAGTGTATGCCGGCGGCGGATTCCCGCTCATCTTCGACTGTGTCGGCAGCGGTCAGACCGTCAAGCAGGCGCTCCGGTATGCAGCACCACGAGGTGAGATCGTGTTGCTAGGCTGCGCGGCCGAGATTCCGAAGTTGGACCTCACCTTCGTGTGGGCGAGGGAGCTAAAGATCCAGGGCTACGTCTGTTACGGGTTGGAAGATTGGCGGGGTGAGCGCCCCCACACCTTCCAGGTCACACACGACATGCTCCTGGAGACCGGGGCTCCGGTTGAGCGCATGGTGACCCACGACTTCCCGCTGGCTCAGTACAGGGATGCGCTCTCCGCAGCCGCCAATCGCGGCCGTACCGGATCGATCAAGGTCCTGCTTGATCCGTCCTCGGCTTGAGCTCTCCAAAGGTCGTCGTTGTCGGTGGTGGGGTGATCGGCACCTCGTGTGCCTACTATCTCGCGCGCGGCGGCGCCGAGGTGGTGCTGCTGGAACGGGAGCGAATCGGCGCAGGAGCGTCGGAGGGGAACGCGGGCACTGTGTCGCCTGGGCACCCTCCCCTGAACAAGCCGGGTCGTGTAGCAAAGGCGCTTCGGCAGATGCTGGACCCGACGAGCCCTCTCTACATCCATCCAAGCTGGAATCCGAGCCTCTGGCGATGGCTGATGGGCTTCGCGCGGTTCTGCACGACCGAGCATGTTGAAGCGTGCATGCGCGTCATGGCGCCGCTCGGTAAGGACGCGTTCACACTCTTCGAGGATCTCGTCCGTGAGGAGCGTATAGAGTGCGAATATCGTGCGGAGGGATACTATGACGTGTGCACGACCGAGGCGGGCCTAGAGGAGGCGAGACAAGAAGCGGATATCCTCAGGCGCCACGGGTACGCACCCGAGAGCGTCGACGGCGACGAACTGCGCCGACGGGAGCCCGCAATGGGGCCGAGTCCGATCGGAGGTATCTACCATTCGGAGGCGGCCACGCTCGACCCGGCGCTCTTCATGGCGCGCCTGGCCCATGCCGTTCGCCGGCTCGGTGTCGAGGTTCGAGAGGGAGCCGACGCCCGGTCGGTCGTGATCGAGCACGGTCGAGCCACGGGCGTGCGCCTGGAGGCGGGGGAGGTGGAGGGTTGCGACGCGGTGGTGCTCGCGACCGGGCCGTACAGCTTGAAGATCGCCCGCCGAGTTGGAGCGCGCCTCCCAGTGCAGCCCGGGAAGGGCTATCACCGAGACATTCCGATCGGACCCAATGGCGCGCCTCCGCTGCGCATAGCGTGTGTGCTCACTGAGTCGGCGGTCTTCTGCACGCCACTCTACACGTTCGTGCGTTTTGCCGGGACCATGGAGTTCTCGGGCGTGAACCGAGTGATGCACGCGACGCGCCTCCGACAGCTCACGCGGGCGGCGCGGCAGGTGTTCCCGGCGCTTGGGACCGCCCGCGCGAACTCGGAGTGGTGCGGCCTGAGGCCGATGTCTGTCGATGGCCTGCCGATCGTCGGGCCGTTGGGGGGCGTCGACGGACTCAGCATCGCGACCGGGCATGGCATGCTCGGCCTTACTCTGGCCCCTGTGACGGGTGAGATGATCGCCAACCACATCCTCGGGGGTGGCGATCCCCGCATCGAGGCGCTGTCGCCGGCGCGGTTCGCCTAGAGATCGGACCGTCCCGCTGCCCTAGAGATCCAGCGGGATGACCTCCGGGTGCACCTTGCTGGTCGGCTTCGTGCCGTCGACATCGATCCCCTCAAGCTTCAGGAGCGCCGCCTTCGCTCGCAGGCCTCCTCCGAATCCCGTGAGGCTGCCGTCCGAGGCCACGATGCGGTGACATGGAACGACGATGGGCATTGGGTTCGCACCGACAGCCTGTCCCACGGCTCGTGCCATGTCGGGCTTGCCTACGGCGCTGGCTATCTGCCCATAGGAGGCCACGTGGCCGTACTCGATGCTCAGCAGGCGATCGTAGACGTCGCGTTGGAATCCCGTGAGGGTGTCGGAGAAGTCGAGCGGTAGATCGAAGGTCTGGCGGGTTTTATCGAAGTACTCCTCCAGCTGGGTGACCGCCGCTCTAAGCACGGAAGGCCAAGCCTCGGGAGGATCGGTGTGGTCCTCGCGGGGCAGCGCGCCGAACTCGATCCGGCGGACACCGGCGGGTGAGACCCACACAGTCACTGGCCCCGCGCGAGTCTCAGCAAGGTGCGCCGAGTGGACGGGCGAGGTCAGTGGGTGTCCTCCGCGTGGCTCTCCTTCAAAGCCTTTTGGAGCGCTTCGAAGCCTAAGAGTGCGCACTTGATGCGCACGGGAAACTTGCTCACCCCTGCGAGCGCTCGTAGGTCCCCGAGTGCCTTGTCCTTCGCCGCCCCTTCGTCACCGTGCATCATCTCGGTGAAGCGCTGGGCGAGCCCGTCCGCTTCGTCCAGCGGTCGACCCTTGAGCAGCGTCGTCATCATGCTGACCGCAGCCTGAGAGATGGAGCATCCCTGGCCGACGAACTTCGCCTCGGCTATGTGGTCGTCCTCGATACGGAGCTGCAAGCGAATCTCGTCGCCGCACACCGGATTGTTCAGGTGTACCTCGATGGTACTGTCCTCCAGCTCACCCTTGTTTCGAGGACTGCGGTAGTGCTCGAGAATGAGCTGCTGGTAGAGCGAGTTGAGCTGAGGAGTGTCCATCGGTGGCTCTGTCGTGAGTCGGTCGGGAATGTACAGGGCTGCGAGCGGCCCGGCACGTCAGCCGAAGATGTTTCCTACCACCGCCAACCCTTCGATGAGTCGATCCACGTCGTCCTTCGTGTTGTAGAGATAGAACGACGCGCGGGCCGTGGCCGAGATGTCGAAGTGTTTCATGACGAGCTGCGCACAGTGATGGCCCGCGCGCACGGCGATGCCCTCCGCGTCGAGGATCGTGGAGATGTCGTGCGGATGGGCGTCGCCCAGAGTGAAGGAGACGATCGCGGAATGCTCGTCGAGCGACTCGGGGCCGTAAATGCCAATTCCCGCGACCGCACCGACCTGCTCGAGCGCATACCGCATGAGCTCGCGTTCGTGCGTTTGGATCGCGTCCATGCCGATGCCCGCGAGGTAGTCGACCGCCGCGCCCATGCCGATCGCGCCAGCAATGTTCGGCGTACCGGCCTCGAACTTGTGAGGGAGCTCGGCCCACGTGCTCTCATCGCGCCCGACCATATGGATCATTTCTCCGCCGCCCTGATACGGAGACATGCCCTCGAGCAGGTCACGGCGGGCCCATAAGACGCCGCAACCGGTCGGGCCGCACATCTTGTGGCCGCTGAACGCGTAGCAGTCGACTCCGAGCTCCTGCACGTCCACCTTCGTGTGCACGGCTCCCTGTGCTCCGTCGACGACGACCAGCGCCCCCACCTCGTGCGCCGCCGCCGCGATCTCCTTGATCGGGTTCACCGTGCCGAGGGCGTTCGAGACGTGCGAGATCGCGACGACCTTGGTGCGATCGGAAAGCAGCTCGGGGAGGTCGTCGAGGATCAGCCGGCCCTGACTGTCCAGCTCGATGTACCGCAGGCGTGCCCCGGTGCGATGCGCCAGGAGCTGCCACGGGATGATATTCGAGTGGTGCTCGAGCACCGAGAGCAAGATCTCGTCGCCCTCGCCCACATTGTCCAGACCCCAAGCACTCGCGACGAGGTTAATGGCCTCGGTGGTTCCTCGCGTCCACACCACTTCTGCCGGTTCAGCTGCGCCGATCCAACCAGCGACCTTGCCGCGTGCTTCTTCGAACGCCTCGGTGGCGCGCCGTGAGAGCTCGTGGATACCGCGATGCACATTAGCGTTGTCGTGCTCGTAGTAAGCGTCGAGGGCGTCGATGACGGCGCGAGGCTTCTGCGACGTCGCCGCGCTGTCGAGGTAGACGAGCGGCTTGCCGTTGATTTCTTGGTGGAGCGCGGGGAACTCCGCGCGGAGCCGGACCGGATCGAACCCTTTGGTCGTGGACGCCCCCCTGGCGTCCCGGGTGCCCGGGGTTTTCCGGGGCTCCCTACCCAAGGTCGACGTAGACATCGCCGTCTCTCACTTCCACTGGATACGACGTCACAGGTCGCACAGCGGGCAGCGTCTTACGCGCGCCCGTGCATGCGTCGAAGCGCGCGCCGTGGTACATACACACGACGTCTTGTCCGTCGAGCTCTCCATCCGAGAGCGGGTACTCCTCGTGCGAGCACTGATCACGCAGCGCACAGATCGTGCCGTCGACATTGGCCAGGACGAGGGCTGTGCCGCCTGCGTCGACGCCCTTGAGCTTGCCGACCGGGCACGCCTCAACTGGCGCGACCCTTATCCAGTTACTCAAGAGTCCCCGACGCGCGGTGTGCGCCAGGCGCCCTCAAACATGCTGAGCGAGCTTTTCCTCGATGACTCTCGTCACCTTCTCCACCACGCCGCCCAGTGGGAGTCTCGCCAGCACCTCACCAAGGAAGCCCATCACCACGAGCCGTTCGGCTTGCACGCGATCCAGACCACGTGACATGAGGTAGAACTTCGCCTCCGCGTCGAGCTCGCCTACCGTCGCGCCGTGGGAGCACTTCACGTCGTCGGCCTCGATCTCGAGGTTCGGCAGCGAGTCGGCCCGGGCGTGCGGTGACAGCAGAAGGTTGCGGTTTGTCTGGTACGCATCGGTGCGCTGAGCGTCCGGGTGTACCCGGATGATGCCCCTGAAGACGCCGCGGCTCGATCCGTCCAGGGCGCCCTTGTAGAGCAGGTCGCTCGCCGTGTTCGGGCTGACGTGATCCTGACTGGTGTTGAAGTCGAAGTGCTGCGAACCGTCCCCGAAGTAGAGCCCCAGCATGTCAGAGTTCGCCCCTGGACCGAGGAGGCGGGCGTTCAGGTCGATGCGGCTGACGGAGGCCCCTAGCGCGACGTTGAGCGTGTCGAGCTTGGCGTCCCGGCCAGCGAGCGTGCGCTGGACGGACTGGTAGAAGGCTCCAGACCCGAGCCGCTGCACGGCTACGTACTGCACCTGTGCGCCGTCACGAGCGATGACCTCCACCGCCGTGGACGTGAAGGTCTGCTCTTCGAAGTCGTCGGAGAGGACCTCGTCGACGTACGACACCTGACTATTCCGCTCCGCCACGATCAGCACGCGACTCAGGTAGGCGGCGGCCGATTCCGTGAGCCATCGGGTGACGCGAACAGGCAGCTCGAGGCGCACGCCTTTCGGCACGTACAAGAAAATGCCATCCGCCCACAAGGCCGCGTTGAGCGCCGCGAATTTCCCCTCCTCGGCCGGGACCGCCTCGGTGGCGAGGTGTTCCTCCAGGAGCGCGCCGTGCTGGCCGACCGCCTCGAGCAGCGAGGTGAGAACGACGCCCTGCTTCGCGAGTCCAGCGTCGAGGTCGGCGTGCACCACGTGTCCGTCGATGATCACGATGTGGCCCGAGGCCTCGCGGTCTGCATCAATCGCTTCGCGCAGGCGCTCAGGCCAAGCGGCCCGGTCGTCCGGGGCCGGCGCGGCCTCTGGAAGCCGAAGCGAATCAAGGTCCAGCTTCTTCTTCAGGTCCGTGTAGCGCCACTGCTCCAGCTTAGTGGTCGGCATCGGCATCGCCTCGTAGACCGACCACGCGTGCACCCTGCGCTTACGCAGCCATTCCGGCTCGCCCGCCGAGATCCGCTCCACCGCTTCGGAGCTGATTACCGCGGTGACGCCTTCGATCACATCGACGCCGTTAGCCAACGGATCCCTCCATCTCCATCTCGATGAGCCGGTTCAACTCCACGGCGTACTCGAGCGGCAGCTCCTTCGCGATGGGCTCGATGAATCCGCGTACGATCATCGCCATCGCCTCATCCGGGGCGATGCCGCTGCTCGTGAGGTAGAAGAGCTGCTCCTCGCCGATCTTCGAGACCGATGCTTCGTGACCGACGTTGGCGTCGTTCTCCTCGATCTCGATGTAGGGATAAGTGTCCGTGCGCGACGTGTCGTTGATGAGCAACGCGTCACACTCGACGTTCGAGCGTGAGTGGTGTGCACCCTCGTGGACCTTGCAGAGGCCGCGGTAGGTCGAGCGCCCGGTGCCCTTGGAGATCGACTTCGAGACGATCGATGACGTCGTGTACGGCGCGACGTGGACGACCTTGCCGCCTGTATCCTGGTGCTGTCCGTCGCCTGCGTAAGCAATCGAGAGGATCTCTCCGTGTGCGCCCTCGCCCATGAGATAGCACGACGGATACTTCATGGTGAGCTTCGACCCGAGGTTTCCATCGAGCCACTCCATGTGCCCGCCCTCGGCCACTATCGCCCGCTGGGTGACGAGGTTGTACATGTTGTTCGACCAGTTCTGAATGGTCGTGTAGCGGAAGCGGGCATTCTTCTTGACGATGATCTCGATGACGCCCGAGTGGAACGACTCGGTCGAGTAAACAGGCGCCGTGCAGCCCTCGATGTAGTGCGCGTGGGCTCCCTCTTCGATGATGATGAGCGTGCGCTCGAACTGCCCCATCCGCTCCTGGTTGACCCGGAAGTACGCCTGCAGCGGCGTAGTGAGCGACACACCCTTCGGGATGTAGACGAACGATCCGCCAGACCAGACCGCAGAGTTCATCGCCGAGAACTTGTTGTCCTGAGTCGGAATCACGGTGCCGAAGTGCTCCCGGAACAGCTCGGGGTGGTTCTTGAGACCATCCTCGATCGAATCGAAGATGACGCCCTGCTTCGACCACTCCTCGCGCAGCGAGTGGTAGACCATCTCGGACTCGTATTGGGCGCCGACGCCCGCGAGAACCTTACGCTCGGCTTCGGGGATGCCGAGCTTCTCGAACGTTTCCTTAATCTCGTCGGGCACGTCGTCCCAAGAGCGTTCCATCTGGTCCTGGGGACGCACGTAGAAGTAGATCTCGTCGAGGACCCGCTCGAGGTCCGACAGATCGCCGCCCCATTTCGGCATCGGCTTGGAGTTGTAGACCTCAAGAGCCTTGAGCCGGAAGTCGAGCATCCACTCGGGCTCGTCCTTGTGGGCAGAGATCTGACGCACGACCTCTTCTGAGAGGCCCTTCTCGGCCCGGAAGACCGGCTTGCCCTCGGTGACGAAGTCGTACTTGTATTCGTCGAGATCGAGGTCTTTGATGGTATCGTTTTCGGGCATGATTGGTCTCCGTGGGGTCAGACGCCGGGGGCGTTGCCGTTCGTCGAGGCCTCTTCGAGCCCCTCGTATGTCTTGTAGCCGTCTTCCTCGAGCTCGAGCGCGACTTCGGGGCCACCCGATCTGACGATGCGGCCGGCGACCATCACGTGGACGAAGTCGGGCTTGATGTAGTTCAGCAGACGCTGGTAGTGCGTGATGAGGAGGATCGACATCTGGGGATCCTCTTCGATCAGTTTGTTCACGCCGCTCGCGACGATCTGCAGAGCATCGATGTCAAGGCCGGAGTCGGTCTCATCCATGACCGCGAGCTTCGGCTTGAGCATCGCCATCTGGAGGATCTCGTTTCGCTTCTTCTCGCCACCGCTGAAGCCGTCATTCACATGACGCTCTGCGAAGGAGACGTCCATGCCGAGCAGTTCCATGCGCTCGGTGAGGTGGTCGGAGAACTCGAAGATGTCGAGGTCTTCGCCCTCAGACTGACGGGCCTGAACGGCCGTTCGGAGGAAGTTGGCGATGGAAACGCCTGGGATGTCGACCGGATATTGAAAGGCCAAGAAGAGACCGCCGAGCGAGCGCTCGTCGGCCTCCTGCTCGAGGAGATCCTTCCCGGCGAAGGTGACAGTACCACCGGTGGCCTCGTACCCTGGGTGGCCCGCTAGGACCTTGGCCAAGGTGCTCTTGCCCGAGGCGTTGGGGCCCATGATCGCGTGGATTTCGCCTGGGGCGATCTCCAGGTCGAGTCCTTTGAGAATGCCAAGCTCTTCTTCGGCGACCTTGGCCCGGAGGCCCTCGATCTTCAGAATGGAGGAGTCGCTCATCCGTCTCTTGGGCAGTAGGGGGTGGCGGAAGCGTGAGAAGTTCCGCTTATCAAGAATGATTCTTGGTTTCAGGGCCGTAAGGTAGGCCAGGCCAAAAGGGGGGTCAAGTGGATCCGGAGGGGCCGCAAAGCGCCCGTTCTGCGTGGAATTCCGGGGGATTCGGGGATGGATCGCCCGACCCTTGGCTGGTTCTCGGCGGTGGGGGTCTCAAGGGCATGGCGCACACTGGTGCGTTCCAGGCCCTGGAGGAGGCCGGGGTCCGTCCTGCGGGCATCGTCGGCACGAGCATCGGCGCCCTCATCGGGGCGCTGTCGGCGAGCGGAATGTCGGCGACCGAGATGCGCGAGCGCGCCGGAGGTCTGAAGCGAGGGGACATCGTGCGTCTGAACCGCCGAGCGGTCTGGATCAATGGAATCCGGGAGGTAAGCGTCTTCCGCGGGGAACCGCTTCGGAAATACTTCGAGGATGTACTTCCCGTGGAGGGGTGGGACGCGCTCCGCATCCCGGTACTGATCAATGCCGTGGATCTGGAAGACGGCTCGCTGCAGTGGTTCGGCCCCGGTGACCGCGACGACGTCTCCTTGCTGGACGCCGTGTACGCCTCGTCCGCATTGCCTGTCTTCTATCCGCCGTTCGAGCTCGACGGGCGAGCGTACGTCGACGGCGGGATCAGTCGGAGCCTCCCGCTGGTGAAGGCACAGGAGGAGGGGGCGGAGCGTATCGTCGCGATCGACGTCGGCTCCGGCGAGACCGCCGATACCCAGGGGGTCTTAGACCAGGGCATGATTGCGATCCACCAACGCGTGGTTTCCATCATGGCGTGGCAGCGCCGCCAAGAGATGGTCAGCCGCTGGCAGGGTGTCCCGCTCGTGTACGTCCGGCCGCGCTTGGATGGGTACGGGACCTTCGACTTCGAGCACGTGGACTACTTCCTCGACGAGGGCCATCGGGCCATGAAGGAGGGGCTGGAGGCCTCGTGAGCGTTCGCCGCGTGATACTCCTCGCTGCTCTGGCCCTGGCGGCGTGCAGCGATTTCGGTCCCTCATTGGGACCCGGGATCCTGACCGCGACGCTGCGCTCGCCAAACGGAAACGAGGGAGCCGCGGTCCTCATCCTCCTGGGGGACGGCGTCATCGACGTGAACGCCGTCGGCGGCACCGAGGCTTATGCGACCACGTCGGGTGAGACGACGCGCGTGGTCCTGATCAACCAGTCCGGCGGCACGCTCGCGGTCGACGTGGAGATGTCCGATAGGCGGCGGCGGCCGGTGGCGCTCGTGCAGGAGGTCGCCGGACCGGACGACGAGCTGCGCTCCGATCTCTCGGGGTATCGCGTGGAGCTCGGCAGGTGAGCCGGCGGTGGATGCCGCCATGCGGTCGCGAGTCTGCGGTCCTGGCTGCGGCGATGCTCGTCCTCGTGGGGGGCGCGAGCGGACAGGACATCGAGGCCGTTTCCGGTCTGCGGGGCGTTCCGCTGCCTGCCGCCTACTACGAGACAATAAGGACCGACCCGGCCGCCTACACCTTCTCGAGGGCGTTCTTCGCCCGGAGCGGACCGGCCAGCGCCGGCATCGCCGGTACCGTGAGGATCCCAGTCGTCCTCGCACTATTCGGCGACTCGGGAGACCCCGACATCACGCGCGACATGGTTCAGGTCTCCCTCTTCGATGGCCCGGCCGAGCACGGCACCATCACCGAAGCCTATCTCGAGATGTCGGGGGGAGCGCTCACAGTAGGGGGGGACGTCTTCGAATGGGTGCGGACGAGCTACCTCCTCAGCGAAGTCGTGGGGACAAGCTCCGGGCTCGGAGGCGACGCGCAGGTCGGGGCGTACTTCGCCGAGGCGCTGGACTCGGTCGACGCATCAGTCGACTTCTCCGTGTACGACAACGACGGTCCGGACGGCATCCCCGACAGCGGGGACGACGACGGCTATGTGGACGTAATCACCTTCGAGTAACTGGAGGTGGCCGCTTCGTGCGGCGGCCCAGCGATTTGGCCACACAGGTGGACAATGTCGGCGTGGAACGGCTCGGCATACGCGACAGACGACGTTGGAGCAACCCGGGACACGATTCGCATCAACGACTACATCACACAGGGCGTGACGGACTGCGCGGGCACGGGCGTGCAGAACGCGAGCACGATCGCTCACGAGTTCGGGCACGCGTTGGGGCTGCCGGACTACTACCACTGGATCGACCGGGCCGCCGGACCACAGGGGCGACGGTGGGTCCTTGGCTGCTGGTCGCTGATGGCAGCCGGCTCGTGGGGGTGTGGGCCGGTGGAGGGGACGCCCGCCCTCTTCGGACCCACACATCTGACCGCGCACTCCAAGGCACAGTTGGGCTGGGTCGACTACCTGGATCTGGGAGAAGTCTGGAACGAGGAGATCATGCTGGGGCCGGTCCAGACGACGGGTATTGCGCTGCGGGTGCCTCTCGGGTCCGACGGCACCGAGTTCCTGATAGCAGAGTACCGTGCGCAGACTGGCTTCGACGCCTCGCTCCCCCAGGGGGGCGTGCTCTTCTACAAGATGGACACCAGCGCGAGCAGGACACCGAATCCGACGGGCGGCGAGCCCTACTACATGTCGCTCTTGGAGCAGGACGCTGATGCGGGACTGCTCAGGACCTACTTCGAGGGCGGCGACCGTGGTGAGGCCGGCGACGCGTGGGGTGTCGGCGGCGTGATGGAAAGGCTGCACGCCGAGACCAAGCCGCCGCTGCGCCTCAGCGACGGCGGCGCGTCCTTGGCGACGGTCCACGAAGTTTCGGTCGTGGGCGGCAGCGCACGCATCGTGATCTCTACATCACAGCAGCCGAAGCTCATCGCTCCTGCCGGTCCCATTGAGGTAGCGGAGGTCGTCTCGTTTCTCGAGTCCATCCGGATCGCCGGAGGGAGGATGCCCTACACTGCCATGGGGTCGGTGCCCGATGGGCTGGCCCTCGAAGCGGAGGGCGACGAGTTGGTCGTGACGGGCTCGCTCACCGATCCCGGACCCGTCGACCTCTTCCTTTGGATACGTGACTCCGCGGGCGCGACGTCGACTCCCTTGGTGGCTACGCTGTCAGCTCCGGTCGCATGGACCGTGGCTTTAGCGCAGCTCCTGCACCCGTTCCTCGAGAACGGCCGCGCGCCGCTGACCGCTGCGGAGCTGCTTTACCTGGACGATCGGGGCAACCGGAACGGCACCTACGACGTGGGCGACACACGGAAGTGGCTTCGAAGCCAGGCTCCTTGAACGAGACGAGCCCCGCCCGGTGTTGGCCGGCCGGGGCTCCAACGGGCCCGCATCGAGGTGCGTAGGTTCAAGCGGGACCCGCTAACGCCTCAGCCTCTGCCAGGCGGGGGCCCGAAGGCCTGCCCACCTGCTCCGCCAGGTCCCCGGCGTGGAGAGCGGTCGCGAAAAAACGCCCGCGCCCGCCTGCCGGGAAAGCCTTGAGGACCAAGAGCCCCGGCGCGCCCGCGCGGACCAAACCCCTGCCCACCGGGACCTGCGCGGCCACCCCGACCAACCCTTGCGCGACCTGCGCCGCGTCGCGTTGCCTGCACCATTTCCAACTGACTCTCGGTCAGCGCCGATTCGATGCGCTCGCGGCGCTGCTCGGCGACGCCCTGGCGAGCGTCCTGCAGCTCCTCCATAAACGCCATCATTTCGCTTTGCCGAATTTGGCCCGCATCGAGCTGTGACCTGAGCTCCTCCATCTGGGCCATCTGCGCCGTCCGTTCTTGCACCGCCTCGCGGCGAATATTGTCCAACGTCTCATTCTGGTCGTCCGTGAGCTCGAGGCGCTCCCGCGCCTGCATGATCGACTCGACGTTCTGAGCCTCGACACCGGTCGAGCCCAAGACCGCCAGCGCACCCATGGCGACAAGTCCAGTTCTGATGTTTCTCATCGGTAACTCCCCACGCACCCCGTCAAGTTCTGGGGGCCGACCGACCGCCGTCCCCCACACGACATGGAGAGGCTTGAAACCTCTTCCACTGTCTTTATGAGGCTGGAGAGGGCTGTGGCGTTAACTCGAGCGATGAGTGGATGCGGCCGGTTCCGTAGCGCTTGACGAAACGCAACAGCTCGGCCGCGGATCAGTCGGCTAGTCCCCGCCGCCCTCGATCACGACTGCGATCAACCGTCCCGGCCCGTGCACGCCCGTTACCAGGGTCTGGGCGATGTCCGCTGACTTCGAGGGTCCCGAGTGGAGCCCGATGGCCGATGGGAGGTCGTTGCGTACCGCGCGGAGGGCCTCCAGGAAGGTCGCGTGCACGCCCTCCGCTCGAACGAACACGACGTGGGTGGGGGCCAGCAGCTGGGTGCGACGACCGTCGCGCGCATCCATCACCAGGGACCCCGTCTCGGCAATGGCCGCCCGCGCCATCGAGACGCCGAGCGATGCATCGTGCGATCCTGTCGTCGAGATCGTGGGGCGGAGGGTGTGCGGAACGGTCACCCCTACCGTGGCGCTCTTGAAAGCATGCGCAAAGGTCCCGAGCCAGGACCGAGCGGCCGTGTCGCTGGGCACGCGAACCACCTCAGCGCCAGCTGCCTCGAGCATGGTCGTGAGCGCGTCGACCGGTGAGCGGTCTGGGGACTCCGGGCGCCAGCCCTCGAATGCCCCGGGGTGGCCGGGGCGCTCGCGCTCTTGAAGCGCGTCGCGCACACGGCCCAGGATCTGATCGCGAGCGCTCACTCGATGCCTTCCTTCCAGAGGGTCTGAAAGCTCTTGGGGCTGGGCTCGGGGGCCGTTCGCTCCTGCATCCAGCCCTTGAGAATGGGCAATGCGCTGCCGCCGGCCTGCCAAGGGGTGTGGCGTAAGAGGGCAGCTGCCGCCTTGTAGAGCGTGGGGTGCGCCGCGGCGGCGGTGAAGGCCTCCAAGCCCATCCCCTCGACCTTGGACGTGAGCCCTTCCTCCACGGCGCGCTCCCGCCAGTGCACGAGCAGCTCCGGAATCGGGATGCGCACGGGGCAAACGTCAGCGCACGCCCCGCACAGGCTGGACGCGAAAGGCAACGGCATCGCCTCTTCGAGCCCCAGCAGTCCGGGTGCGATGATGGCACCGATCGGCCCCGAATAAGTGTATCCGTAGGCGTGTCCCCCCGTCTGGCGATACACCGGGCAAATGTTCAGGCACGCGCCGCAGCGCACGCAACGAAGTGCCTCCCAAGCGACATCGTCGGCGAGCAGATTCGTGCGGCCGTTGTCGACAAGCACGACGTGCACCTCTTCGGGCCCGTCCACCTCGTCGCTCTTACGCGGGCCCTGGATGAACGAGACGTAGTTTCCGATCGGCTGGCCCGTAGCCGCACGAGCCGTCAGCTGGATGAAGCCCGCGAGGTCCTCGAAGCGAGGGATGAGCTTCTCAATACCGACTAAGGCCACGTGCAAACGCGGGAGCGACGTGCTCAAGCGGATGTTGCCCTCGTTTTCGATGAGGGCGACGGTGCCTGTCTCGGCCACGAGGAAGTTGCCGCCGGAGATCCCCATGTCAGCAGCCAGGAACTCTTCCCGAAGCGCCAGTCGGGCTGCCTCGACGAGTGACTCCGGGTCGCCATCGAGGGGTGTCCCGAGCCGCTTGTGAAAGAGACGTCTGCAGTCGTCGAGGCTCAGATGCATCACCGGCGCCACGATGTGGCTGGGTGGCTCGCCGAGGATCTGGACGATGTACTCGCCAAGGTCGGTCTCTCGGACGTGCACGCCGAGGCGCTCGAGGTGCTCGTTCACACCGAGCTCCTCGCTAAGCATGCTTTTGGCCTTTACGACGCTCTTCACGTCGTGCTCGCGCACGATCCCTCGCAGGATCGTCAGCGCGTCGGCGGCGGTCGCCGCCCAATGCACCTTGACGCCGTTCGCCTCGAGATTGCGCTCGGCCTCCTCGAGGTACCGGTCGAGGTGCGTGAGCGTGTGTGTCTTCACGTCGCGTCCCCAGTCCCTCCAGCGGTCGGCGTCGATCTCCGCGTAGGCGTGGTTGCGGTGGTCATTGGCGCGGTCGGTGCCCTCCAGGACCGAGTCTCGCACCTGAGGCTTGTCACTGATGGTGGCCGCCGCCTGGCGGCGGTAACCGCCGGGGGTCCCGTGGTCAGTCACGCGTCCACCCCCTCCCAGAGCACGCTGGCCAGGTGCTGGAACGCCGGTCCTGTGCGTCGCTTCGCGGCGCGCCCTGAGAGCTGGAGCAGACACCCCCCGTCCGTGGAGGTCACGAAGTCGACCTCCGGCAGCGTGTCGAGCTTCCGGTCGGCCATCGCGGCCGACACTTCGGGGAGCTTGGCGCTGAAGAGCCCTCCGAAACCGCAGCACTCCTCAGCGGCCTTCCACTCCAACACCTCGGCCCCACATCCGGTGAGGAGGGCGAGCGGCGCGTCCTTGATGCCCATCTCCCGAAGCGCGTGGCAGCCGTGGTGATAGGCCACACGCTTCCCCGCGAGTCCGTTGCCCAGATGATTCACGCCCAGCACGTCGACCACGAACTGCGACAGCTCGTACGTGCGGCTCGCGAGCGCTTCGGCCCCGCCCGCCTCGGCGCCCAGAAGCTCAGGGTAGAAGCAGTGGATCATACCGGCGCAGCTCCCGGAGGGCAGGACGACATACTCGGTATCCTCCAGGACGCGCAGGGTGTGCTTCGCCATGCCCACGGCGTCGGCACGGCGCCCCGCGTTGTACGCAGGCTGGCCGCAGCAGGTTTGACCGCGGGGAACATCAACATTGACGTCGAGGTGGCGCAGCAACCGGACGGCGTCGGCACAGGCCTCCGCGTAGAACTGGTCGCAGAGACAGGTGGCGAAGAGCGAGACGCGCACGGTCAGAGGGCCGCGCCTGCGGCCACGGCGCGTGTGACGGCAAAATAGGCGTCACGCAGCCGCTCGACCTTTCGACGCCTGAGCTCAGACCAGGAGCATGAAGTGCTCATCGGGCTCGGGGGTCGTTTTCGGCCGGCTCAGACGTTGTCATGGAGCGCAACATGCTTGGAGCGGGCGCGGCACTGCAAGACAGGGCAACAGCTCCCTACGCTGCCCGGCGTGCCTTCAGGTCCTTGAACCGAATCAGCTTACGGTTCTCCTCATCCCAGAGCGCGAGGTTGATGAGCTTCAGCGTGTCTTTGAACCGGACCTTCGTGACGACGTGGAACTCCGGATTCTCGTCGTGTGCCTGCTGAAGCTTGTAGTTGGGGATGCGTGCGCTCATGTGGTGAACATGATGGACGCCGATGTTGCCCGACAGCCATTGAAATGGCTTGGGCAATACGAGGAAGGAGCTCCCGTAGAGCGACGCGTCGTAGTAGTCCCACTCCTCGTGCTTGTGCCAGTATGTGTCCTCATACTGGTGTTGCACGTAGAACATCCACACGCCGATCGTCGAGCCGATCACGGTCACCGGTAGCTGAACCATCAAGAAGGGTCCGAGCCCGACCATCCACCACATCGTCGCGACCCCCCCCCCGATGGCGAGGTTCGTCCACCAGACGCTGCGCCAAGCGTGCCGCCATTGCTTGGGGATGTCGCCAGGGTACCGGTGCTTGAGGAAGAATTGATAGAAGGGAGCGATTCCGAAAAGCACGAGTGGGTGACGGTACAGTCGATAGCGGAGCCGCCTCGACCTGGGCGATGAGAGGTACTCTGCGACCGTGAACGTCTCGACGTCACCGAAGCCGCGGAAGTCGAGGTCGCCGGAGTGCGCGTGGTGATACGCGTGGGTTCGCTTCCAGTAGTCGTAAGGAGTGAGCAGAATGACGCCGATGCATCGGCCCACCCAGTCGCGTGCCGCCCGCGACTTGAAGAACGACCCATGTCCACAGTCGTGCTGAATGATGAACATCCGGATTAGAAAGCCGGCCGTAGGCACCGAGAGAATCAGTGTGAGCCAATAGCCCACGGCCAAGCTGCGGTACGCCACGTACCAGAGTAAGGCGAACGGAACGACGGACGTGAGCAACTGAGTCACGCTTCTTCGGGTGTCGGCGCCCAGGTAAGGCTCCAGAATCTTGTTCCAACGCTCGATCGTTTCGCGATCAGGCTTGGCCAGGGTCATCGAGCGGCCCTGGGTTCGAGGCTCATTATTCGCTCAATCTCGGCACGCACATCGTTGAGATGGATGCGGGTCATCTCGTCCGCTGCGCGGTCCAGGGCCGTCTCGGCTAGCTGGTCGAGCCGGGCCAGCTCCGCTCTGAGTACCGCTCGGATGTCGGAGTCCCACGGTCCCCCCGGTCCGGCCCCTCCGTCTTCGGGGTCGAGCCGCCGGTCCGCGGCGTCGAGGAAGGCACGCTGCACGTTCCGTCGATAGGTGTTCACTCGAACGCTAGGGTCATCGAGCTCCGTCCATAAAGCCGAGCGAAGGTCCTCCATCAGGTCCGCAAGCGTGTACGCGGCGGACGAGGCATCGGCCATCGCCTCGAACTCAATGAGTCGCTCGAGGCGTGACTGACTAAGGAGGCCATCTAGGACGCGCGCCTGTTGGGTCCTGAATCTGGCGACCACCCCCTGAGGCTCCATCCTTCTGAGGATGTTCGTGTCGAGGAACATTTCGGGCACGCGAAACGCTACGTCTCCGAGGTAGCGGACGGCCTCACGTTGCCGGTCCCTCGATACAGGATCGAAGCGAGGTCCGGTGCCGTACCGTTCCTGCGTGTGGGCTCCGCCCACGATGGCTGTGACGTGACCCATGTAACGTCCCCACTGCGCCACCGCCTCGTCGTAGAGCGACTCCAGCTCGTCATAGCTCCTGCCGGGCTTCTCCGCGACTTCGAGGAGCATGTCCATAACGCGCTCGAGGTTGCGCATGCCGTACGTCGTGGACATCACGGCATCGGCGTCGCCGACCGCCTCAGTGAGGGATCCCGGGTCGGCGCTCCTCGCGTCCGCGCTTCCTGCGTCCGCAGTGGTGAAGCGTAGCCACGGGTACTTGTCCTGCTCCCGCGCCCACTCATCCAAGGTTGGGAGCTCAGCGTCTGGTGTGCCGGCTCCCGGAATCGGCGCATAGCCCCAGTGCAAGGCGAAGACATCGTAGGGGCCGACCTTTGGGATCAGGTACTCTGGGGGAACGCTGTCCTCGGGCTGAGCCACATAGTTGAATCGGGAGTAGTCCATCAGCGAGGGCACGTGGCTTCCGCCCATCGCCTGTATGAACGAGAGGCTACGCAGTGAATCCGCAGGATACATCGACGAAGCCTTGAAGTTATGCGGAAACCCGATCGCGTGCCCCACTTCGTGTGTTACCACGTACTCCATTAGTCGGCCCATGAGCGAATCAGGCAGGGGCAGCGACCGTGCACGTTCATCCAGCGGCCCGACCTGGATGAAATACCACTCCCTCTGCGTCTCCATGACGTTGTGGTACATGTTGACCTCACCCTTCAGGATCTCGCCCGACCGCGGATCGACTACCTGGCCACCGGAGGCGTTGGCGAGGGTCGACGGCCGCCAGTAGATCGCCGAGTTGCGCACGTCGTAGAGCGAAAATGCCGGATCCTCGTTCGGGGTCGGAGCGATGCGTCCCTCGATGGCGTTGCTGAAGCCCGCCGCCTCGAATGCGGGCCGCCAGGCGTTGACGCCCTTCACGATCCAGGGTTGGAGCCACTCCGGCGTAGCGGGATCGATCCAGTACACGATGGGCTTGATCGGGTCCGAGACCTCTGCACTCGGGTCGCGCTTCTCGAGCCTGTGACGGTGGATCATGCTCACCCGATCGAGTCGATTGTCCGGTCGGGTGAAGTCCCAAGAGGCGCTCGAGAGATAGCCGACCCGCTCGTCCTCCCAGCGCGGCATCATCGGCTCCCCAGGCAGCCTCGCCATGCTGTACAGAACCGTCTCAGTCTGTGAACGCGACGCCCCGCGTCCACCTCCGCGTCCCCCTGGCGCGGGCGCCCGACCGCTCTGGACGACCTGGACGTTGACCGCATCGTCGAAGGCCGCGGACCGCTCCAGCCAGCTTCGGCTGGGCTGCAGGCCGGCGATGGCATCGAGCTCTGGAATGCTCGACATGAACAGATCTGAAACGTCGATGACCGCGGAGCTGTCAGGCCCGAACACCTCGATGTCGAACGTGGCCAAGATTGGACCCCGCCGGAATCCGGCGATGGCGCCCCACACCGCTGTCGTAGTGTCCGCGATAAAATTGTATCGCTTCTGGCGCAGGAGGATGCGGTCCTCGTCTCGCTCCCACTGCACGATGAGGCGTGGGCCCTGTGGGACGGACCCCCCTGGGTCCTGGAGCGTGGTCTCTACGACTCTTCTGATGAGAACCATCTCGGTATTGAGCTCGTCGACGGGGATCTCGAAAAAGAGATCGTCCTCGACCTCATGCACGTCGAACATTCCCCGCTTAGTCACCGCATCGTCTGTAATCACATCCGAGTACTCGGGCTCTCGCGGACCTTGCCGCGCCTGCTGAGCGGGCCCGCCGCTGGGCTGGGCCCTTCCGCGACCGCGCGCGCCTGGCCGCTGCTGCGCCGCGGCGAGGGCCACCGTAGTCGTCGTTGGTGCGGCTGCAAGCCCGACGGGGAGGACGAGCACAGCCAACACGAGGGCAGACGTGCTCGCGGCGCTAGGCGGTCGACGAATCATGGATTTCGCTCGATGGGATGTCTTCTCCGCTGGGGGACGCGGCCACCGACGGTAGAGATGGGTACCTCAATCGACAAGTCAGGGGTCCGGCGTGTTGGCCGTGAGCCCACTTCGTGTTCCAGGACGCGGATGGCACATTGTGCGTGTGACGACCCTCGAGCCCATCGCCGCAGTCCTGCTCTTCTCGAGTCTGGCAGCCCTCACCGCCGTGTTGGGCGTGGGCCCTCAGGCGGTCGGAAGGGCCCCCTCCCGCACCCAGATCGGATGGGCCAACGCGCTTGCTGGCGGGCTCATGTTGGGCGTGGCCTATACGCTCCTGGCGGAGGGGCTCTCGGGCGCGCTGATTGCGGGAGGTCTGGGGACGCTCCTCGGAATCGGCTTCGTGCGGGTGAGTCATGCCGCGGCTGGTACCGGCGAGCTCGATGTCGATGAGTTGGAGTCGTCGGGTCCCGGAGGTGGATACAAGGCGATCCTGGTCGACGCGCTCCACGCCGCAGACGAAGGCGTCGCCATCGGGGTGGCGATGGTGGTGTCGATTCCGCTCGGAATCGCGATGGCCGCCACCCTCGCCGTGCACAACATTCCGGAGGCCATGGTCCTGAGTACCGTTCTGACGCGGAAAGGGCTCAGCCTTCCGCGGGCAGCTGCGGTGTCAGTGGCCGTCAATGTGAACCAGGTCCTGCTTGCCGCGATCTCTTTCGGCTTGCTGGGACTCTTCCCTGCGGCGCTGCCCGTGGTCGCCGGTTTCGCTGTGGGCGCCCTGATGTACCGGTCGTTGGTCGAGCTGCTGCCCGAGTCCTATCACCAGGCGGGTGAGACCAGCATCGCGGTCGTGACGCTCCTCGCCATGGGCGTGGTCGTCCTCCTGGCTGGCGTGGCGTCATGAACGACGTGCTTCTGGTCTTTCTGTACGCGCTGGCCACGGCGGTTGCGACTGGGTTCGGTGCTATCCCGTTCGCCTTCGTGCGTGAGATATCGGCCCGCTTCGCCGCGTATTCCTCAGCCGTGGCAGGCGGCTTAATGTTGGGTGCGAGCTTCGGGCTCGTGGCCGAGGGGACCGCTTACGGCCGGGGGGAGACCCTCATCGGGGCGCTCGCCGGCGTGGCTTTCATCTTAGGGACCAAACGTCTGTTCGGTGAACATGACGGCCAGGAGCTGGTCTTCGAGGCCGCCACGGGCGAGGGAGCCAAGAAGATGCTCCTCATAATCATCGTCATGACCGTTCACTCCTTCGCCGAAGGTGTCGCGGTGGGTGTGTCCTTCGGGGGTGGGGTCACACTCGGGGCAGTGATCACCATCGCCATCGCCATCCACAACATTCCGGAGGGAGTGGCCATCTCAGCTGTGCTTCGCCCCCAGGGCGTCTCGGTCGGAAGGTGCGCCGCCTGGAGTGTGTTCTCGTCACTCCCGCAGCCGCTTATGGCCGTGCCAGCTTTTTTGTTCGTCGAGACGTTCCGTCCCGCGCTTCCCTACGGCCTCGGATTCGCGGCGGGCGCGATGGTCTTCATGGTGCTCGTCGAGTTGCTACCGGAGGCCTACAAACACGGGGACCGTGCGCAGGTCGCCACGCTCGCTACCGCTTCCGCGGTTGCGATGGTGCTCTTCCAACAGTGGCTCTGACCGCTCAGCGACGTGGGTTCAGAAGATCAGCTGGCGTTCCAGTTGGAGTTGCGCCGCTCGGGCACACCCCTGCATGACCTGGAAGTAACCCTGCACTGACTCCGCACCAATCTCATAGGGGTGCGGGCCGTCGCCACGTCCGGCGAACATTCGGTTCCGGTTCACCGCGTTGTCGAACTCTGAGTGGTTCGAAAGGATGACCGTTGCCCCAACGCGCGCGGCCTCCTCGGCCATGTGCCGCTGCGACTCTATATAGCTCTGGAAGTTGCGAATTCCAGGGTCAGGCGTGTTGTTCACGAAATTGAAAGCGGTGCCGCCGGAGTACGCGACCTGCACCGGTCGGCCGTCGTCGTAGACGGTGAAGGTGTATGACAGCGTTCCAGGTGTGTGACCGGGCGTGTCCCAGAGCGTGACGCTCGTGTTGCCCAAAGTGATCTCCATGCCGTCTGTCGCGACGATATCGCGTCGTGGAGCCATGGTCGCGTAGCGGTTCGGGTATTGCTCGACGAGGTCCCAGTCGGCCGCTCCCATCACCACGCGGGCGCCGAAGCGCTCCTGCAGCATCTGCGCGCCGCCGATGTGGTCACCGTGCGCGTGGGAAATGATCACATAGCGGATGTCATTCGGGTCCAGCCCTAAGCGCTGCAACCCGCCCACGATCAGCTCCTCGGAATTGTAGGGGTAGATGGTGTCGATGATGATGATGCCCTCACTCGTGGTGATCGCCCAGGAGCTGTGAACGCGGCCGCCCACGAAGTAGAGGTTGTCGAAGACCTTCGCCGGATCGGCGTACCAGTTTTCGCGGGGCGGAGTGTTCGAGGGGTCTCGGACATACCGAGGCAGGTTGTCCGAGGTATTGAGCCCGCCGCTCGCCGGAAGCAGGCAAATGCGGTTGAGAGTACCGAGGTGCTCGAAGCCCGCAGCAGTCTTCGCCGAGCGCAGGGCGGACTCGATCTCCGCGTCGAAGTCACGGCCGGCCTGGGCCTGCGCTTCGTTGGAGAGGGGTCCTGCCGCGACTGCGAGCGCCGCGATGACCGAAGCGACATGCGATCTCATGCGTCCTCCTTGGGAGTGTCTTCCGGGCCCTGTGACATCGTCGGATCCTTCCTGTCAGCCGCCCGCCTGGATCTCGGCCGCCACCCGCTGAACATCGTCGAGCACGCGAAGCAGGTTGCCGCTCCACATCTTTCCGATCTCCTCTTCAGAGTAGCCGCGGCGCACGAGCTCGAGCGTCACGTTGAGGGTTTCCGAGGCATCGTCCCACCCGGTGACCCCGCCGCCACCGTCGAAGTCGGAGCTGATGCCGACGTGATCGATGCCGATGAGATCGACCAGATAGTCGATGTGGTCCACGAAATCGGCCACGTCGACCGGGGGAGCGACGGGCATAACCTCCGCGTCGATTCTGGGCGCCGCCGCCGCCTGGACGCGAGCGAAATCCTGCTGGTACGCCACTCGCGCATCAGGCGTCATCGCTTGCAGCGCACCTCGGCCGCCGAGGACCTCGAAGTCCATGCTGGCCGCGACGGCGGCGGTGACTGCCTGGACGGCTTCGTTGTAAGCGGTGTTCTTCGCTCCATCCAGGTAGCTGCGGAACGCCACCGTCTGCACCACGCCGCCGTTCTCCTCGAGCGCTATGAGCTGCTCGTCGTCGAGATTGCGACTGTGGTCGTTCATGGCGCGAGCTGTGGAGTGCGAGGCGATGACCGGCGCCCGACTCAACTCCATCACCTGCATGTTCGACTGCTTCGAGGGGTGCGAAATGTCGACCATGATTCCCCAGCGATTCATTTCGGCAACCGCCTGCCGCCCCAGCTCGCTAAGGCCATCGTGGAGCCACACGTCATCGCCCTCGCCGGTGTTCGAATCTGCGAACTGACTATGCCCATTGTGGGACAGCGACATGTAGCGGCCGCCCCGTTCGGCGAAGTCTCGAATGTTGTCCAGATCCGTACCGACTTGGTAAGCGTTCTCGATGCCGATCATCGCGACCTTCTTACCCGAGGCGTTGATTCTTCGCACGTCGTCCGACGTCAACGCCAGCTCAATGCGGTCGGGCGCGATCTCCTCCGTCAGGCGATGAATCGCCTCGAACTTCTCGATCGCCTGAGCGTGCGCGTTCTCGAAGCCCTCTTCGGTAAGATCCCCTTGCCCCACGTAGACGATCATCCAAGAGACGTCGAGACCGCCCGCCTCCATCTTCGGCAGGTTGACCTGATTCCCGAGATCCTGAGTGTAGTTGCGTTCGGCAGTGAAATTCGACGCGTTGATGTCGTTGTGAGTGTCGAGGGTGATGACCCGTTCATGGATTCCCTGCGCACGGGCCAGCAGATCGGCCTCGCTCTCGGAGCCGCGCTCGCCGGAGCAGGCAGAGACGGCGAGAGCGGCGAGAAGGGCGATGGGTCGGGACTTGAAAACGTCCGCGATGATGATGCTGATGGATGAATCCGTCGGGGCCGACACGCGTTACCAAATTTGAGAAAAGTCAGTCGGATCGAGCCACTGCCGCACCACACCCGCCACGATGCGTCCGTCCCGCTGCGACTCCTCCGACACCCGCTGCCACTCGGGGTCGGCGCCGAAGTCCCGCCACGACTGTTCGCCGGCTTCCCGCGAAGTATGCGCGAGGAGGTAGACGAGGGTGTTCTGGCGGAGCTCCTCGTCCTGCGGGAGCCAGTAGCCCACGTTCGTCATACCGTGCTTCTCGAAGATCCGCATGGTGTGGTCGCGGAAGCGGGTGAGGAGGTCGTCGAGCTTCCCTTCGGGCGCAGTGTAGGTTCGCAGCTCGAAGACCCTGGTCGTTTGCACGGGTAGCGCGGCGCGGGGCTCCGCGTTTAGCGTGGGGCTGGCCTCGGCGCTCGGGACGAGGTCGGCGCCGCCGGCGTTCCCGAACGCGTAGCCCGCTCCGAAGAGGGTGGCCATGAGGCCTATCGTCAGCAGTCGCTTGGCAGCCATGGGGGTCGCTCCGTTGAGGTTCTTCCTATTCCGCTCCGCACATTCGGGGGCGGCTTGCGTCTCAGCAAGGTGCGGAAGGCGGCGGGTGCCCGCGCTGGACTAGCGGACCGTGTCGGCTGCCCCCGCCACCGAGTCGGGCGTCGGTCCTGAGGGAGTCGCTGGCACGTCAACCGAATCGGTCGGCTCGGCTGACGATTCGGGACTGGGCCGCTCCCGCACGGCGGCCCCGGGCATGAACGCGTGCCGCGGGTCCACATACGCGGCGACGGAGTACCTAAAGGCCGCCCGGTCGCTCATCGCATTGACGTCGGGCGCCAGGTCTTCCGGGCGCTCGAACGGGGCCTGGCCGAGGAGCTCCCACGGTCTCAAAAGGTGCTCCACGACGTAGAGGCCGATCGGGTCGGTGGCGGACATTCGGAGCTCCAAGACCACCCCGGCGCTGTCCGGCTCCCCCCAATGCTCGGCCCACTGCAGGAGCTCCGACTCCTCGATGGCCACCCCATTGATGGAGAGGAGTCGTGTCCGGCCGGGAGGATCGATATGGAATCGCAGCAGCTCCGCCCCGAGGTTGGAGCGGACAGAGAGCGAGACGTTCCGCACGGAGCCGTCTATGGAGTCGCTCAGAACGAGCACTTCGGGCGGCGGAGCCGCCACCAGACGTGCGTCCGTCACGGGGGCGGGGCCGGCCGGATAGCCGAAATCGGACATATCCCTTTCGCGCGAAAAGGCCGAACCCGCTCGGTTGGCTGCCCATTCGATCGCGTCGGCATCGAGAACGGGATCGGCAGAGGGGTCGGTGGCCCACAATGCGCTCCCCGTCCCGTGCTCGTAGGCATAGACGAGCGTACTCGGCGCGGGCCGCTCGGCGCTCGGCCGGGCCGACAGGACCGCCATCCCGAACGACGACGCGGCCACGACCAGGCCGGTGACCGGGGCCCACCACGAGTTCGGATGCCGCAGCCAGTCGAGCGCCGGGAGGCAAAGGTGGAGGGTGAGGGCCACGAGCACAGCGAGGGGCGCGATGAACTGTGCACTCATGGCAAGCCAGATGAGTTCGGTCAGAGGGACCAGGAGCAAGAGAACCGGAGCCGCGAGCGTGACCGTCGTGAGCCAACCGACCGTGCTAGACGCCCTCGTCCTGAGCAGTCCCACTGCTCCACCCGCGAGCAGCGCCGCCACGACGGGCCATTGGAGGTTCATGGCCGCGAGGGGTGCGATGAGGCTGAGCCACACGGCGAGAGCCAGCGGCACGAGGGTCGCCCCGAGCGACAACTCATTCGCCGTTAGCCACCGGCGTGCGACCCCGTGGATCGCGGTCACGATGAAAAAGGCCCCCGCAGCGGCGGCGAGTATCCACCAGCCTTCGCTGTGCAGAACGGACCCGGACAGGCTTCCGGCCTCTGCGTAGAAGCCGAGAACCCATGTTCGGAGCCACAGTGCTGTCCCGAACGAAAGGCCTGCGCCCAGAAGTGCCGCTCCCAGGCCGATGGCTAGACCCGACACTCGAGCGCCCCCTGCGCGCGAAACGACAAGCACGACCAACATGAGCGCGAGGAGGCCACCGGACATGGGAATGACCCAGGAGCGGTCGTAGACCACCAGGCCGACAATGGGGAACGTGAAATAGACCGCGTCGGGGCCGTCTACCGAAAGGAGATCGGCGTCGCCGAGGTAGCGAAGACCAGCCAGGGCGCGCAGGCCGTGATGCTGGAGCGTGGCCTCGGACAGGTTCGCCGGTCTGTCCGCCGCCTGATGATAGATGTGAGCTCGATCGAGAGATGCGAAGTTGAGCCCTTGTTTTCCTGCATCCTTGAACTCGGTGAAGTCGGTGCCGTTCGGCATGCGCTGGTAGACTTCGTACGCCATGGAGTTGGCGAACGGGTGTGGGTCAAACTCTTGGAGCGCACGCACGATCCACCCGCTCTGCTCGTTGGTCTCGAACATGATCGAGGGCCCGCCAGCCCCTCTCATCTCGAACGAGAGCACGACCGCAACGTCGTCGATCCACGGATGTTGGTCGACGAAGGCTTGGGCACCGCAGAGACAGGGCTCCTCGGCGTCGGTGAAGAGAACGATGACGTCGTTACGCAGCGGCGGACCGGTCCGAAGCGCCCTCATGGCTTCCAGGATCGTGACCACGCCGGAACCGTCGTCGGCCGCCCCGGGTGCGAGCTCGCGGCTGTCGTAATGCGCAGTTATGAGCACGGCGCCGGTGGAGGCGGTGCCCGGCAGGCGGGCCACGACGTTCCTGACGGTCGCTGCTCGGGCAGCGCCAGTGACCTGGCCCATCGCAGCGGCCGTTTGGACCTCCGGCTCCATTCCTAAGGCCTGAAGCCGATCGACGAGGAGCTGGCGGACCCGCGCGTGCTCGGGGGAGCCTGTGGGGTGGGGCAGACGTGCGATCTCGATGAGCGTCGACATGGCTCGGGACGACGAGAACATCGTGTCGGCCGCGTTGGCCGGCGCGGGGCGCGGAAGACCCGTCCTGCTGCTCGCTACGACGGAGACCGCGACCAGGACGGCGAGCGTCAGCGGGCCCTTCCAGCGGCTTCGAGGGCCCTCGGGCTGCCGCTGGACGCGGGGCTCGGGCTGGTTTTCATCGGCGTCCGCTGTCGGCTCGGCGGACGACTCGGACGCCGGCTTGGCAGTCGGCTTGGCTGCCGGCTCGTCGGCTGCTGGGGCTTTTGCTCTTGGCTCACTGACCTCGGCCGCAGTCGCTCGCGCCCTACGCCGCGCCAGCCAGCCCAGCCGCTTCTGCTTCGGTGCCTTCCCCCTCTTCGGCGCGGACGCCCGCGTCTCACCGAGCAGCGCCGCCATCTCCTCGGCGCTGAGCTCGGGGCCGTCCTGGGGGAGGTCTTCCTCGAGGCTCTCTCGGTCCTCGTCGGTGATGCCGAGCTCCTCGTCAGATGGCAGCTCGGGGATGCGGAAGTCGCTCATCGGGCGCGGCGACTAGCGCGCGAGGACTCGAACCACATCGTCGATCGCATCACGCATGACCTCGGCAGAGAGTCCAGAACCGTTGGAGAGGATCGAGAAGATCACCCCTCCACCGTCCTCCCTTACGAGATAACCCGACAGCGAGTTCACGTTCGAGATGGAGCCGGTCTTAGCGAACACCGTGCCCTCGAGCCCCTGCAGTCGCTCCTCCAGCGTGGAGTCGACTTCTCCGGGCTTCGCCAGCGCGAGGCGGTAGGACTCCGCGTCGTCACGCGCCTGCATGTACTGCAGGACCCGCACCAACGCTCTAGGCGTCACCAGGTTGTAGGCCGAGAGACCCGAGCCGTCTCGAGCGGACACATCGAGTGTCTCGATGCCGACTTCCTCTGCCAGAAAGCGCTCGATGACGGAAATGCCTTCCTCCCAGCTACCGCGCTCGCCGAACTCCGCGCCCAGCGTCAGGGTGAGCTGCTCGGCCATCCAATTCTGGCTCGGTCCGAGGACTCCCGCGACGAGCTCCGAAAGCGGAGGAGACTCGAGCACGGTGATGAGACGTGCCCCGGGGCACTCGGGAATCTTGCCCGCCTCACACCCGAGCCCGACGGGCTCCCCCGCCATCCATTTTACCGTCCATCCACCCTCGATCGTGATGCCTTCGCCACCGACCGCTCGAGCGAGGGCCGCTGCAGCTTGGCGTACCGGATCGCGCTGTGCGAAGGACAGGGAGTCGGTGGCCCCCAAACGGACCTGGCCTTCCAAGACGAGGTGCCTAGTCTCCGGCAGGTAGCGGGCAACGACCCGCGTGGCGCTGTCCGACTCCGCCGTAATCACGAGGGACTGCACGTAGTCCGCCGTGCCCACGGGCGACCAGGTGACGGTGGCGGGCGCTCCTACCGTCGGTCCGGCCACGACGACGACTTCAATCTCACCCTCGGCCATGGCATAAGCACCGCCGGTGGAGCCGTACGCATAGACCAGGTCGTCGACTTCACGGTTCGGCGCGACGGTGGTGGAATCCCACGCCGCGACATCTACTACGAGGGAGCCCGTGACGTGTCCCGGTCCCTTGGCGCCCAGGCTGTCCGCAAGGGCCTCCAGGGCAGCTGTGTCGCTGCTCCAGTAGCGGGCTGACAGCGAGGGATCCCCGGACCCAATGACGACGACGTCGCCATCGAGATGACTTGAGTCGAAGGGCCCGGTCGCCCAGACCTCGGTCCGGAATCGGTAGTCGGGCCCCAAGAGGGACCAGGCCGCCGCCGTCACAAGAAGCTTCTGGTTGGACGCGGGGACGAACCACTGGTGGTCGTTGCGAGCGTATAGCGTGCGTCCCGTCGACGCGTCGACCGCGAGGACCCCGAAATGGGCCCCACTCACGGGTGGCCTGTCCACGACTGCGTCTATGTCTCCTCTGTCCACACCCGCGCCGCCGAGACCTAGGGTAGCGCACGCCGAGGTGAACGCGGCCAGCAAGAGCGACGCGATCTTCCCGAAGCGCTTGCGTGTAGGGCCTGGTTCGTCCCTGCCCGCGAACAAGACGTCCCGCACGCGGTCCATGCCCCCATGTTCGGAAACTTGCCGAGGGGTGAGTCCGGTCTGCTGTTTCATGGCCCGCGAGAGGGAGGTGGCCGTCGAGTAGCCGAGCGAGAACGCGACCTCCTCGACCGTCCGTCCATCACGATTGAGGCGGGCCGCTGCCAGCAGGAGCCTGCCCCAGAGGAGCACACGTGTGGGTCCGGGGAATCCCGCGTCTTCCAGGGCCTGTCGGAGGCTCCGGGGAGTGTGCCCGAGTGCCGCCGCGAGCTTCTCGACATTGGTATCGCTCCCGGCGTTCTCCACCGCCCATCCGATCGCATCGGGTGCGGGGGCTGCATAGCGTCCCTTGAGGGCGCGCGATATGCGATCGGCGCGCGCCATCGCGAGGGCGTCATCGACGATGGAGCGGACTCTCGCACTCTGCAGAGAGTCCGACGGAAGGACGCCGTCGACTCCCAGCTCCCCGAGGTCGAAGTATCCCTGACCGTGTTGGACATCGACACACGCGACGATGGCCAGTCCTGGATGACGTTCACGCAGGCGAGCGATTTCGATCGTGGCCGCGTTCCGGTCCGGATGCTTCGCGTCGACGAGGCAGCCGCCGAAGGGGCCCTGGTCCAGAGCTTTCCCCAGCGCGTCCCAGCTCGGATGCACGGATACGGCATGATCGGCGCTCAAGGCTCCCGACAGCCGCGCCCCCACCCGTGTGTCCGCCTGCAGGATGGCAAGTACCGCCAATGTTCTTCCCGACGAAGACGAGGTCCCGCAGTGGCTCCTGGGGATGAGAGCCTGAGTGGAGTCGCACCAGCCTAGGCTCCCATCGAAGATGCCCAGGCGGGTGCCGCCTCAGCAAGCGATGAGGCTGTCGCGTTGAGGTTGTCGGCCGATGCCGGCTCTATCCGAGCGCCGCCAGCTGGACCGCCGTCCC